>Ga0265342_10000293_pt1 | contig 56747 bp, 38 predicted proteins | sample 4CB327metaG_FD_203125 | JGI IMG/M metagenome (GOLD analysis project Ga0265342, IMG submission 203125) | Rhizosphere microbial communities from Carex aquatilis grown in University of Washington, Seatle, WA, United States - 4-CB3-27 metaG | ecosystem: Host-associated > Plants > Roots >...
TGGGGGGGGGGTGGGGCCCCGCGCGCGCCCCCCCCCGCCCGGGGGGGGGGGGGGGCGCCCCGTCTGGGGCGCCGGCGGCCCCCCCGGCCCCGCCCCCCCCCCCCCCCCCCCGGCCCCGGCGAGCCGAATGGGTCGGTGTAGGGCGCGTTGGCGTTCGCGCCCAAGCGGCCCGGCACCGTGGCCGAGTCGAAGTCCTTGCCGTTGCAGTACTGCGCCACCGGCGGGCTCACGAAGATGTTCCCGAAGAACGAGCCCTCCTGGTACGGGTACGAGGTGCTCTGCCCCCAGCCGATCGCGCCTTCACTGTCGAGCCAGATCGGAATGTGCACGCCCGATGTGTTCACGTGCGCCAGCAAACAGGCGGACATGCGCTCCTGGCAGGTCGTGCCGCAGGTGCCGGTCTCCCACTCCGCCGCCGTGCCTATCGCGCCCGGGAAGCTGTACGACGTGCCGCCGCTGTCCTTCTTGGTCACGGTGTGCCCCGAGGGCAGCGCGCACTTCACGATGTAACTGATCAAGGTCCGTCCGGTCGCCGAGTTCATCAGCGTGCTCGACGACGCCAGCGCCTTCGTGCCGCTGAGCGCGTCCATGAGCAGGCCATTGCCCGACAACCCGTTGCCCGACAACCCGTTGCCTGACAGCCCATTACCCGACAGGCCGTTCAGCATCGACAGGCCGTTCAGCATCGACAGGCCGTTCGATGAAGCAAGCTCGCTCGAGGCCGACTCAGGGTCCGGCGTGTCGGTCTGCGGCTGACAACCGGTCAGCGCGGACGCGAGGGCGAGGGAGACTGCGAGCCAGGTAACCTTGTTCAGTCCTTCGGTCATTTGATTTGGCCGCCTTCGGTAGCCCGGCCGACTCGGTGAGTCCCGTGGGCTTTGCGTCCCCCGGTCGCCCGGGGTTTGCTCTTTCGGTATCGCGGATACCTTCCGCGACAGGCCTAATCAAAAGCAGTAATCATGCCCACAAATTTTACTGGCCATTCTTGGTCTAAATGGAGGAAAATGTTCTGGTGACGCAGCAAACGCGCCACCGATATGTTGAGGCTGCCACAACATTTTGTTGTTGCTCCGGCCAAACACCCACCGACGGTGACGCTCTATCAAGAGCAAGCCGCGGGGCGCCGATGAGCAAGGCGAGGCTCTGAGAATGATCCGTTGTCTAGGCTGCGGCAGGCGGCTCGCCGACAGCGAACCTCGCTGTCCGACGCACGGATCCGCGCTCGCGCGTCCTCCGTCCGACGAGCCTCCGCCCGCACCGATGACGGCGCCGCACATTCCTGGGTATACGCTCGGCCGACTGCTGGGTCAGGGCGGCTTCGGCGCCGTGTTCAAGGGCGAGCGTCTCGCCGATCACCGTTCGGTGGCGTTGAAGATCGCGCGGCCCGACAACGCCACCGCCGGTGAAAGCCTGCTGCGCGAAGTGGCGGCGCTCTCGGCAGTGGGCCCACCGGCCGTACCCGAAGTGTTCGAGCAGAGCGCGCTCGCCGACGACACCCGCTGGGTCGCGATGGAGCTCGTCGACGCTCCGACGCTCGCCGAGCGCATGACTGCGGTTGAACCGATGGCGGGCGCCGACTTCCAGAAGCTGGCGCTGCACATCCTCGCGCCCATCGAGGCCGCGCATCAGCGCGGTCTGGTCCACTGCGATCTCAAGCCCGAGAACATCTTCGTGTGCGGTGACCTGGGCACGCGCCTCTTCGACTTCGGTTTGGTGCGCCTGGCCGGCGAATCGCACGCCGAGACCACGTCGGAAGAGGCGCCGGCCGGCACGCCCGAGTACATGTCGCCAGAGCAGTGCGAGGGCCGGTCCGACATCGACGCGCGCAGCGACGTCTACGCCGCCGGCGCGATCCTCTACGAGCTATTGTCGGGCGCGCCGCCGTTCTGGGGCAATCCCGCCGACGTCAAGATGAGCCACCGCAGCCGCCGCCCGACGGCGCTCGGCCGCCGCGCCAACGTGCCACCGACGGTGGAAGAGGCGATCATGCGCTGCCTCGCCAAGGATCCGGATCGGCGCTTCGCGAACGCCTCGGAGCTGGCAGCAGCGCTCAAGGCCGCGTTTGCGACGGCGGTCGAGACTCAAACGCCCGCCGATGCGCCCCGCCCCGGCACCGGTGAGGCGGCGCTGCCCGCGAAGCCCGCGGCGCCCGCGCGCCAGCGGCAAGCGGTTGCGCTGGTCTTCTGCGAGTGCAAGGGCGGCGTCGGCGCCGTGCGCGAAGTGATGACCAACATGGGCGCGCACCTGGCGCACACCGCGGGCGCGCAGATCGTGCTCGCGTTCGGTCACGAGCTCGGCGACAACCCGACGCGGTCGGCATCGAATGCCGCCACGCTGCTAGTCGCGCGCGGCATCTGCTCGCGCGCGCTGGTCGATCTCGCGACGGTGTCGATCCAGGCCCGGACCGACGGCACGCGCCGCTACCAGAGCGCGCTGTTCGCGAAGAAAGAGTCCTACCCGGCGTCGTCCGATCCCGAGGGCGTATTGCTCTCGGCGGCCGCGGTCGAGGTTCTCCCCGACCTCTCGGTCGATCCGGTGCCCGGTCGCGGCGGCGTCTCGGTGGTCCGCAAGGTCAACCAGCTGTCGGAGCACACGACCACGCGCATGAACGTCGCACCCCTCGTGGGGCGCGACGATCTGCTGCGCACGCTCCTCACCTCGGCGCGGTCGGTCGCCGATCAGGGCGCGCCCACGATCTCGACGATCATCGGCCAGCCGGGCTACGGCAAGACCCACTTCGCGCAGTCGCTCGCGCAGATCGTCGAGTCGACCGCACGCATGGAGACGCTGTTCATCCGCGCCAAGGAGCCGCTCGGTGGCGTGCCCGAGCAGACCACGCGCGAGATCCTCACGCGCTTGCTGGCACTGTCGGAGGAGACGCCCAGCGATCTCGGTCGCACCAAGCTCACGTCGCGGCTGGGATCGGAAGTGGCGCGCGAAGTCTGGGCCGGCGTCGCCGTCGCCATGGGTTGGGCGCAGCCGGATCATCCGGAGATTCGCGAGCTGGCGGCGGCGCCGGGCGCGTTGCGTTCGGCCGCGGCACGCGCGGTCGGCGAGGCGATGCGGCGCGCGTCGCGCACACGCGCGCTTGCGCTCGTGATCGACGATGCGCAGTTCGCGGGCGAGACCGCGCTCGACGCGATCGAGTACGCGACGCTGAAGGAGGCTGGCTGCCCGATCTGGGTGTGCGTGATCGGACGGCCGTCGTTCGGCCAGGGACGCACCGCCTGGGCGCGCCGCGCGTCGCGCCGCCTCGAGCACACGCTGCCAGCGCTGGATCCACAGGCGGCGGCCGAGCTCGCGCGCAGGCTGCTCGCGCCCGCCGAGAACGTGCCGTCGAGCGCGCTCGGGCGGCTCGCCGAACGCACGCAGGGTGTGCCCCTCTTGCTGGTCGAGCTCGTGCGCGGCCTCAAGCGCGACGGGCTGGTTCGCAAGGCGGAGCGCGGCTCGTCGTGGTACCTGGCGACCGACGAGCTCGAGCGCCTCCCCGACCTGCCGCTCGTGCAGTGGCTCTCGTCGCGCGAGACCGAATCGCTTCCGCCCGAGCTGCTCGCGCACGCGCGGCTGGCATCGATCCTCGGCGTCGAGCTCAGCGCCGAGGAGCTCGAGGGCGTGCAGCAAGAGCTGGATCGCGGCGGCGCCTCGCCCGAGTCGCAGCTCGACGCCAGCATCGGTCTGCGCCGCCTGACCGAGAGCGGGATCCTGGTTCGCCACCGCGGCGGCCGGCTCGGGTTCCGCCATTCGCTGCTGCGCGACACCGTCTACCAGGCGGTGCCGCCCGCCGAGCGCGACGCGATCCACCGCGCGGCCTATGACTACTACCTGCGCCAGGAGCACCTCCCGGACAACCAGCGGCTGCCGCAGATGGCGTTCCACGCCGAGCGCAGCGGCCGGCGCGATCAGGCCGGGCGCCTGTACCTGGACCTCGCGAACCGCGCGCTCGCGCGACACGCCTATCTCGACGCCGAGCTCCTGTTCCGCAACGCGATGGAGAACCTGCCTGACGTCGACCACGCGGGGCAGATCGCCGCTTCCAAGGGGCGCGGCCTGATGCGCTTCCGGCTCGGACGCCACGAGGGCGCGCTCAAAGACCTGGAGCTGGCGCTGGATCGCGCGCGCTCGAGCGGCGAGCGGCGCGCGCAGATCGACATCCTGCTCGACGTCGGCATCGTGCTCGACTGGCTGCTCGACATCCCGCGCTCCGCCGCCGTCGTCGCGGAGGCGTTGGCGCTCGCCGCCGACGATGCGAAGCCGCCCGAGCTCGAGGCGCGCCTGCTCATGGGCAAAGGGCGCTCGCTCGTGCGACACGACAAGACGATCGAGGCGTCCACGATCTTCCGCAATGTCGTCGATCTGGCCGGCACGCTGGGCGCCGGCGGCTACGAGAGCTACGCGCAGAGCCTGGCGATGCTGGCCTGGTGCCAGGCGGTCATCGGGTCCTACGACGAGTCGGAGCGGACGTTCACCCGCTGCCTGTCGGTCGTCGAGGAGCACGGCGACATGATCGGGCTCGCAGGCGCGCTGATAAACCGCTGCACGCTGTCGTTCTGCACCAACAACGTCGAGCGCGTACTGGGCGACTACAAGCGCGCGATCCAGATCGCCCGCGAGTGTGGCTTTCCGATCCTCGAGTGCGTCACCGCGAAAGATCTCGGCGAGATCTACCTCGCGATCGGCCGGCCCGCCGAGGCCGAGCCGCACGTGCAGCGAAGCATCGAGCTTTCCACCCAGACCTTCGGCGAGGGAGTCGCGCGCGTGGTGAGCGCGCAGCTGTTGCTCGCGCGCCTCAAGTGGTATCAGGGCGAGGTCGACGAGGCGCGCGAGATCGCGATGCGACTCCTCCAGGGCCAGTCGGCGGCGGCCGCGGCGGCCAAGAGCGATTCGCTGCTCACGCCCGAGGAGAGCATCATGCTCGAGATGGTCGGCAGCGCGCTGCGCGCCGCGCCCGACATCGAGTTCGACGAGCTGGTGATCAAGGGCCGCAAGCGCATCATGCAGCCGATGGACATCGTCGAGATCATGGAATGGAAAGCGCTGTCGGCGCTGCGCGGAGGCCGCCGCACCGACGGCCTCCGCTTCCTCGAGGAGGCCCTGGCCAACGCCGATCACAGCGCGCGCCTGATGTCGGTGCGTATCCGTTCCCAATTAGAACAAGCTGCCGCCCGCGCCGCCAGCTAGGCGACGTCAACGATCACGATCACGTCCACGATCACGTCCACGATCACGTCAACGTCCACGATCACGTCAACGATCACGGTAGCGGTCCCGTTCACGTGCACGTCAACGATCACGTGGGCGATCACGTTCACGGTGCCGTTTCGGATCCTCCGCGACAGGGGCGGTCGGGCGTCGCCACTCGCAAGGTTTGCCCTCTCCCTAACCCTCCCCCGCGGACGGGGGAGGGGACCGGAGGGCTTCCGGAACCGTACCCGTGAACGTGATCGCTCCCGTGATCGTTGACGTGCACGTGAACGGGACCGCTACCGTGATCGTGGACGTTGACGTGATCGTGGACGTTGACGTGATCGTGGAGGTTGACGTGATCGTGGACGTTTTCGTGGACGTTGACGTAGTCGGCGGAAGGCGCGGCGTGCGAGAGGGGCCGCCCCCAACCCTGGGGGGCGAGCGGCGGCCAGCCGACTCTCGACCGGGGATGATCGGTCGAGACTAGGAGCGCCCGCGCACTAGGGGTAAAGTTCTTGCCATGGCCGCGCGCGATCGGTCGGCGGGTGACGGGGATTTTCTGGCGCAGATCCCGATCTTCGGCGGCCTGCCCGACGCGGTCCTCGAGCGGATCATCGATCTCGCGCGCGAGCTGCACGTCGGAACGGGCGGACTGGTCTTCGCCGAGGGTGAACCGGCGCGGAGCATGTTCATCGTGCGCGAGGGGGAGCTCGAGATCTGCAAGCGCGGCCGCGACGGCACCGAGTTCTGCCTGGCGACGCTCCAGCGCGGCGACTGCGTCGGCGAGATGTCGTTGATCGACATCCAGCCGCGCTCGGCGACAGCGCGCGCCGTCGGCGACGCGACGTTGTGTGTGATCGATCAACAGGCGATCGCCAAGCTCTATGAGACCGATCTCGAGGTCTACACGCTCCTGGTGCTCAACATCGCGCGCGAGATCAGCCGGCGGCTGCGGCGCGCCGACCAGGTGCTGGTCGACGCGGGTCTCGCCGTCCAGGGCTCCTGGGTTGACGGCCACGCCGCAACCTGACGGCGTGCGACGTGGTGTCGCGCGGCGCCACGCATTCGTCCCGAACGCCTGCGGCCGCCGCCTGCTACTGGACGCGTCGACGGAAGGGCGGTACGTTGCTCTCGGGCGCGTTTTTCCCTCGGCGGAGGCACCCTCCTGCTGGTCAGCGGCGCGCCCCACCTCGGGGCAAGGCAAATGAAGGCAAGGCAGGGAGAAGACGAAGCAGAGGGCCTTCCACAGTCCGAGGCCGCTCCTTCGGACCCAAACCGTCCTACCCACACCTACGAGTGGCTTGCGCGGGGCAGCGCGACCGCGCCAACGCTGGATGAGCCCAAGCAGCCGGCCGCGGGCGGGGCTCGATCGCCGGTGCCCGAGACGCAGCTGCTCTCCGAGGCGATCGTGCGCTCGCTCGGTCGAGAAGCCACGGCGATGCTCCCCGACGCGGCCGACCCGAACACGCCCGCGTCCAGCGCGGCGCCGGCCGCGCCGATCGCGCGCACGGCGATGTTCCCCGAGGACGGCAAGCTGGTCTCCGGCCTCATCGAGCCGCGCCCGGCCAACAAAGGCTCGACGCGTATCGCGCCCACGATCACCCCGACCATGCGCCCGCCGTTGATTCCGATCGCCGGCGCTATCCGCCTCGCTCCGCTGGTCCCGCTCGGCGACAAGCCGGTGACCGACAAGGCGAGCCCGCCGCCGCATGCGTCGGCGCCGCCGCTGCCGACGAGCGCTCCGACGCCGATCCCCAACCAGACGCCGACGCCCTTCGGGGCTACGTCGGCGCCGTTCAAGGCGCCCGGCGTCGGCGCGCGCCTCGGGCAATACGAGATCATCCGCGAGCTCGGCGCCGGCGGCATGGGCGTGGTCTATCTCGCGCGCGACGATCGCCTCGGCCGGCGCGTCGCGATCAAGTTCCTGCAGACGGGCAACGCCGAGCTGACCCGCCGCTTCATCGTCGAGGCGCGCGCGACCGCTCGCTGCAGCCACGAGAACATCGTCGTCATCTACGAAGTCGGCGAGCTGCAGGGCAGCCCGTTCATGGTCCTCGAGTACCTGCAGGGCCAGACGCTGTCAGCGGTGATCAAGAAGTCGGCGCCGATGCCGCCCACGCGCGCGGTCGAGCTGATCGCATCGGTGATCCGCGCGCTCGCCTGCGCGCACGAGCAGGGCATCGTGCATCGCGATCTCAAGCCCGAGAACATCCTGCTCACCGACTCCGGAACCGTGAAGGTGCTGGACTTCGGCATCGCCAAGGTGCTGCAAGACGAGCCGCACAACGTCGACGCGCACCGCGACCTGGCGCGGCCCGAGGCCATCGGCCCTGCAGCCCTCGACATGGCGGCGCGCACCGGCATCATCGGAACGATGGCCTACATGTCGCCCGAGCAGTGGGGCGTGGGCGGCACGATCGATCACCGCAGCGACATCTGGGCCACCGGCTTGATCCTGTTCCAGATGCTGACTGGCCGGCACCCGCTGGAGACGCTGGGCGGCGACCCGCGCGCCTGGGTCACCGACCTCGACAGCCCGTTGCCCAGCCTGCGCAACGAATCGGCTGACATCCCGCCCGAGCTGGCCGACGTCGTCGACAAGTGCCTCAGAAAGCGAAAGGACGATCGTTTCGCCGACGCGGCGGCGCTGCTGCGCGCGCTCGAGCCGTTCATGCCCGGGCGCTTCGCCAAGGGCTCGAGGCAGGTGGAGAGCGGGCCCTACGCCGGCCTGCGCGCCTTCCAGGAAGAGGACGCGGGACGCTTCTTCGGCCGCTCGCGCGAGATCGCAGCGCTGGCGACGCGCATCCGCGACACGCCGCTCATGGCGACGGTCGGGCCGTCGGGCATCGGCAAGTCGTCGCTGATCCGCGCCGGCGTGGTGCCGGCGCTCAAGACCTCGGGCGAGCAGTGGGAGGCGCTGGTCCTGCGGCCGGGGCGTGATCCCATGGCCGCGCTCGCGGGGCTGCTCGCGCCGCGGGTCTCGAGCTCGCCCACGCCGGTCGAGGACATCGGCGCGCAAAAGGAGTTGGCCACGCGCTTCGCGGCCGAACCGGGCTACCTGGGCAGCGCGCTGCGCAGCATCTCGCGCCGCGGGAACAAGCGCGTCCTGCTGTTCATCGATCAGTTCGAAGAGCTCTACACGCTGGGTCCCGATCCGGCCGAGCGGCGCGCGTTCACCGCGGCGCTCGCCGGCGCGGCCGACGATGCGACCTCGCCGGTGCGCGTCGTGGTGTCGATCCGCGCCGACTTCCTCGGTCGCGTCGCCGAGGACCCGCATTTCATGAACGAGCTCGCCAAGGGGCTCTTCTTTCTCGGACCGCCGACGGCGGAGGGGTTGCGCGAGGCCATCGTCCAGCCGGCGGAGCTGGCCGGCTACCGCTTCGAGGCGCCGGGGATGATCGACGACATGATCTCTCACCTCGAGTCGACGCCGGCAGCCCTGCCCTTGCTGCAGTTCGCGGCCGCGCAGCTCTGGGAGGCGCGCGACCCGCGCCGCAAGCTTTTGACCAAACAGAGCTACGGCGCGCTCGGCGGCATCGCCGGCGCGCTCGTGAGCCACGCCGATCGCGTGATCGGCAAGCTGCCGCAGGATCTGCAAACGCTGGCGCGACCGCTGTTCGTGCAGCTGGTCACCGCCGAACGCACGCGCGCCGTGCGCGAGATCGAGGAGCTGCGCGAGACCTCAACTGACAAGAACAGCCTCGGGCGCCTCATCGACCAGCTGGTCGAGTCCCGCCTGCTGGTCGTGCAGACCGGCGGTGGCAGCGGTGGCGCCACGGTCGAGATCGTCCACGAGTCGCTGATCACCAGCTGGCCGACGCTGCGCCGCTGGCTCGACGAGAGCCAGGAAGACAGCCTGTTCCTCGAGCAGCTGCGCCAGGCGGCGCGCCAGTGGCAGGCGAAGAACCGAGACGTCGGCCTGCTCTGGGGTGGCGACATGGTCGACGAGCTCGCGCGCTTCCAGCGTCGCTATCGCGGCGAGCTGCCCGACGTCGCGCGCGCGTTCTCCGAGGAGGTCTTTGGCCGCAAGGCGCGCAGCGCGCGGCGGCGGCGGCGCCTGGTGGCGATGGCCGGCGTGTTATCGGTCATGTTGCTGGCCGCGGCGGCGGTCGCGCTGTTCGTGATTCACAACTCGCAGATGGCGGCGGAGCAGAACGCCGCCGCGGCGACGCAGGCGCAGGCCGAGGCGCAGCGCCGGCTGCAAGAGGTCGAGACCAAGGAGCGCGAGCGCCAGCGCGCCGAGGCCGGCCAGCGCGAGGCTCAAAAAGAGGTCGTGACCGCCAACACCAAGGTCGAGTCGACCAACGAGGAGCTCGCGCAGAAGAACGTCGAGCTCGGCGCCGCGCTGGAAAAGGCCAAGCAGCAGAAGCAGCGCGCAGAGAGCGCACAGGTCGCCGCCGAGCGCGACGAGCGCAGCGCACGAGAGGCCGAGGATCGTGCGCGCCTGGCGCAGCTGCAAACCGAGCAGCTGCTCAAGAAGGAGCGCGAGCGCGCCGACCGCCTGAACGCGCAGCTCGGCCAGCTCGTCGAGCGCCTGCGGTAGGCTCCGAGCGAGGGGACCGGAAGGATCTCCTGCGACCCTAAGGTCGTCTCTTCAATCTCGGCTTTTCACTCTCGACCCTGCGAGGGTCGCCTGACCCCGCGCTCTGTGTAGAGCGCGACCCCGAGCGAACGACGCTCGCGGTGTGCGTGTTTCGGGGAAGGTCGAGCGAAAGGAGTTTCGTGATGAAGCGGACGATTGGAAAGCGGAGCTATCTCGCAGTCATGATCACGGTGGCGATGGGCGCGTTCCTGATCTCGGGATCGCGGGGAAAGATCGAGGCGGTCCGCACCGTGAAGGCGCAGGCGTTCGATCCGGTGGCGTTTTGCTTGAGCGGGGGCGGCATCGGCTTGAACCCGATCATCGGCACGCCCAACGATGACGTGATCAACGGGACGCCCGGTAACGATTGCATCGTCGGGCTGGGCGGCAACGACATCATCAACGGCGGCGGCGGCAACGACTTCATCTTCGGTGGCGAGGGCAACGACATCATCGACGGCGGCCCCGGTGACGACTTCAGCCTCGACGGCGGCCCCGGCCAGGACATCATTCGCGGCGGTGACGGCAACGACAACATCACCGGCGGCGACGGCGACGACCAGCTCTTCGGCGGGCCGGGCAACGACGTCATCTTCGGCGGCGCGGGGCAGGACCAGATCTTCGGCGAGGCCGGCAACGACCAGCTGTTCGGCGATGACGGTGACGATCACCTGTTCGGCGGCGACGGCGACGACTTCCTGTTCGGCGGCAACGGGCAGGACTTCCTGTCGGGCGATGCCGGCAACGATGAGATCAGCGTCAGCGGGCCGGGCACGCCCGGCGAGCCCGGCGACGACATCGCGCTCGGCGGCCCCGGCAACGACATCATCGTCGACTGCATCGGCCACAATCGCTTCGACGGCGGCGACGGCGCCGACACCTGCGAATTCGATCCGAACGCCAGCCGCGCGGTGAACTGCGAGACGATCTTGAGCTGCCAGTAGCCGACCAGCTAAGACCAGGGCAGACGCCCGCCGCGCCACCAGCGGCGGGCGTCTGCTCTTTACAATCTGCCCGTCGCGCCCGGCTCTTTTGTAGAACCCGGGACGATCGAGTATCGTCGCAAGCTACTGTGGATCCGACAATCGCTCTCGCTGTGCTCCCCTGGGGTCGGAACTCGATCGGGGCGGCGACGCCGATTCGAGCGACCGCCCTGGCCGCGATTCTTTCGCTGGTCGGCACCGCCTGCGGATCCTCGGGGAAGCCGCAGTCCGGCGGCGGCGGCGCCGGCGGCGTGACCACCGACGGCGGTGGCACGGGAGGCGCCGTCGGTGGCGCCGCGGGGGCCGATGCGGACGGCAGCGACGCGCGCACCAACTTCATCCTCGGAGGCGTGGCCACCGGCATCGTCGGCAAGGACCTCACGATCACTTCGGGAACCGAGACGATCCCCCTCACGAAGAATGGGCGCTTCGCGTTCACGATGGCGCTCCCGAACGGAGCTGGTTACTCGGTGACAATCCAGAACCAGCCCGACAACCCCGCCCAAAGCTGTTACGTGCTCAACGGCTCGGGAACAATCGCCGGCGCCGACGTCGACAAGGTGATCGTCAGCTGCGTGCCGTCGCGGGCCCGCTACGTGCTGGTCGCCGACCGCACCGACGACAGCGTGTCGACTTATGCCATCGTCGACGCGACCGGCCGCTTGGTGTTCATCGGCAAGGCCGCTGCGGGCTCGAACCCGGCGGCCGTGGTGGTCGCGACCTCGGGCAAATCCGCCTACGTCGCCAATGCCGGCGACGGCACCGTGTCGCAATACACGGTCGGCGCCGACGGGACGCTCACGGCGATGGCGCCGGCGACCGTCGCCGCGGGTACCGGTGTGCGCCGGCTGGCGCTCGACCCGGCCGGACACTTCGCCTACGCCGTCAACGCGGGCAGCGGCGATGTGACCGCCTACAGCGTGGCAGCGAATGGCGCGCTCACGCGTATCGGCGCGACACCGGTCGGAATGTCGCCGCAGGCGATTGCCATCGACCCCGGCGGGCAATTCGTTTACGTCGCCAACGCGGGCGACAACGACATCTCGCAGCTCAAGGTCGGCGCCGACGGAGCACTGGCCGCCATGACCCCGGCCACCGTCCCCGCCGGCGCGGCGCCCGTCGCGATCACCGTCGACCGGACGGGGCGCTTCGCCTATGTCGCCAACGCGACTGACGGCACCGTCTCGCAATTCGCCATCGGGGCGACCGGCGCGCTGTCTCCGCTGTCGCCGGCGACCTTCGCCGTCGGGGCGTCTCCAACGGCGATCCGCACCGACGCTACCGGGCACTACGCTTACGTCACGCGCGGGGGCACCGGCGCCGGCATCATTGCGCAGCTCGCGATCGGCCCGGGCGGCGCGCTCTCGTCGCTGAGCCCCGCCACCGCGACCGTCGAGGCCGACCCGCAGGCGATCGCCATCGACGGCAGCGGGGGGGTCGTCTATGTCGCCGCCGGCACCAGCAACAGCGTCACGGCATTCGACGTCATCCCCACCAGCGGCGCGCTCTCCGCGTTGCCACGCGTACCCGGTCAGGGCTCGCCGTCGTCGGTGGCGATCGTGGCCGGCGACAATCCGATCCAGGCTGTCCCCAAGTTTGCGTACGTCGCCAACGAGAACGACTCGATCTCCCTGTACGCGATCGGCGCCAGCGGCGCGCTGACCGCGATGACCCCGCTCAGCGTTGGTGGCACCGGCCCCCATGCCGTCACCACGGATCCGTCGAATCGCCACCTCTACGTCGCCAACGAAACCGACATGAGCCTATCGCAGTACGCGATTGGCACCGACGGCAAGCTCACCGCGCTCAACCCCGATCGCGTCGACGCCGGAATGTTCCCGGTAGCGATTGCCTTTCACCCGTCGGGGCGATTCGCGTATGCGGTCAACCAGGATGGCCGCAGCGTGTCCCAGTATGCCGCGGCGGCCGACGGAACTCTGACGGCCCTGACGCCGGCGGCGGTCACGGTCTCCACGACCACAGGCCCGAGCGACGTCGTCGCCGATCCAACCGGCCGCTACGTCTTCGTCTCGATCACGACCGGCAACGTCGCGCAATTCTCGGTCGGGGCGGACGGCACGCTCTCCCCGCTCTCGCCCGCGACGGTCCCGGCGGCCATGAACTCCGGCGCCATCGCAATCTCGCCGTCGGGTGCGTCGTTGTTCGTCGCCAACAGCGCGAGCAACAACATCTCCCAGTACGGGCTCGGCGCTGGGGGAATCCTTTCGCCGCTCACCCCGGCCGCGGTCGCGACCGGAATGTTCCCAGCGGGGCTGGCGCTCCATCCGAACGGGCACTGGCTCTACTCGGCCGACGCCAACAGCGCCGACGTCGGTCTGTTCTCGATCGGCAACAGTGGCGCGCTCACCGCACTCAACCCGGCGCGCGTCGCCATCGGCACGGTGAGCGTCAACCATCCGATCGGGGTGGCCGTCGATCCCTCCGGTCACTATCTCTACGTCGCCGACAGCATCGACCCGACCGGGGTGGTCTGGCAGTTCACGATCAGCGTCACCGGCGGTCTGACGCCAATGACGCCACCGTCGGTGCCAGCCGGCGTCACACCGCTCGCTGTCACGGTGGCCGGGACGTACCAGTAGACCCGCGCGAGCGGGCCGCCGATCACTGGCAGGTCTTGGTGCTTCCGCCGTCGTTGGCGGTGCAGCTCAGGGTCGTGAGGCAGTCCGCATCGGCGTTGCACTTGCGCCCCAACGCGCACGGCGGGCACGCCCCGCCCCCGCAATCGACGTCGGTCTCGCCGGGGTCCACCGATCCGTTGGTGCAGGTCGTGGGAAGGCAGACCAGCAACTTGCAGGTGCTGGCGGCCCTGCAGTCGCCGTTGACCTTGCAGGCAAGGCCATTGGCGCACGGCGAGCAGCTGCCGCCACAATCGAGGTCGGTCTCGTTGCCGTCTTTCGACCCGTCGCCGCAGGTCGACGTGCACTTCCCCGACTTGCAAGTGCTGCTGCTGCCGCAGTCGCCGTTGACCGCACACGTCTTCCCGTCCGCGCAGGCGCCGCAGGAGCCGCCGCAATCGAAGTCGGTCTCGGTGCCATTGAGCACGCCGTCGCTGCAGCTCGGCGCCAGGCAAGTCGTCTGAGCGCAGTTGCCGCCCGAGCAAGGGCAGGTCGCTGAGCCGCTGGCGCCGATGCAACAAACGCCGGAGTCGCAGTCGGTGTTGGCGAGGCAGGTCTGCCCGGTCGTGCACTTGGAACAGCTGCTACCACCGCAGTCGAGGTCGGTTTCGGTGCCGTTGACGGCGTTGTCGTTACAGCTGGGAGCCAAGCAGGTGTTCTGAGCGAACGAGGCGCAGCTTCCCCCCGACGTCGCGCACGGGCACGCGGCGGTACCCGGCGTACCGAGACAGCAGACGCCGCTCTGACAGTCGTCGTTTCCACCGCAACCGGTGGCGGCCGGGCAGTCGAACCCCGCCCCGCCGCTCATCCCAACGACCACGAAGCTGGTGTTGGCGACGGTCTTCTTCACCTTGACGTTGCCGGCAGAGCCGGAGCTGCCGTTGGTGAGCAAGACCTGGCTGTGGTTGTTGTTGTTGACGCTCGCGTTGATTGCCAGCGCGGCCCCCACCCCGCTGATCGCGTTCGCAATCTTGGTGGCCATGCCGTTCGATCCGCTCGTGCCCGGGTTGATCTGGACGTGTGTGGCATCGGTCGGCGGGGAGCTGTTGAACTCGAAGACGACGGTGCGGACGCCGTCGGAGAGCGTGAACGTCTCGCCGTTGACCAGGTTCAGGGCGCTGACCGCCGTGATGCTGCCGATCGCGGGCGTCGCGCTCTGGACTCCCATGCACGTCGCGCTGCATGTCCCGCAGGCGCTGGAATTGAAGTCGTCGCAGAGCTCGTTCCCCAGTGTCTTGCCGTCGCCGCAGGTCGAATGGCACGCCTGGCCAGGTGTTGGACAGACGAAGCCGGTCTCGATCTGACACGTCGGCGAGCTGCAGCCGTCGCCCGACATCGTGTTCTTGTCGTCGCACGCCTCGGTCGCCTTGGTGTTGAGATACCCGTCGCCGCAAGACGGCTTCTTGCATTGCAGCGCGCTCCCCGCGGCCGTACCGTTGCAACCCGACGTATCGCCGCCACCGACGACGTCGCAGGTCTCGCCCGCGGCGCCGTTGATGTATCCGTCACCGCAGCTGGTCCCGCGGCACTGAAGCCCTTGCGGAGAAGCGTTCTTTCCGTTGCAGCTGATGGTGTCGGCACCATCAGACGCGACCTCGCAGGTCTCGCCCGAGGTGCTGTTGATGTACCCATCGCCGCAAGCGACCTTGTGGCATTTGACCGCGCCCGCGCTGGCTCCGTTGCAATTGAGGGTGTCGAGGCCATCCGTCCCGACCTCACAGGTCTCACCCGCCGTGCCGTTGACGTAGCCGTCGCCGCAGGTGACGGTCGTGCACTGTCGGTCGGGCCCGGCGAGGAATCCATTGCACGACATCGTGTCGGCGCCGCTCGCGCCGACCTCGCAGCTCTCGCCGGCCGCGCGATTCACGTAGCCGTCGCCGCAGAGCGTCGCATGGCAGGCCACCGCTCCGGCCATCGCGCCGTTGCACTCCTTGGTGTCGACGCCGCCCAGGATGTCGCAGGTTTCGCCCGCCGCTTTGTTGACGTAGCCGTCGCCGCAGATGGAGACACGGCAGGCGACGCCCGGTCCGGCCGCCGCGCCATTGCAATCCTTGGTGTCGGCGCCGCCCATCACATCGCAGGCTTCGCCAGCGCCGCTCGCCATGTTGACGTAACCATCGCCACAGAACGAGAAATGGCAGGCGACGCCCGCCGAGGCGGCCGACGTGCCGTTGCAGTTGGCGGTATCGGCGCCGCCGACCACGTCACACTCTTCGTTGGCAGTTCGGTTGACCTTGCCGTCGCCGCACGAGGCGACGGTGCAGTCGACGTTGCACATCCTCGACTCGCCACCGTCGTCGCACTGCTCGCCCGCGGCCCGGTTGATCTTGTGGTCGCCGCAGCGGGCGGTGGTGCAGTCGCTGTTGCAGACCCGCGACTCGGTGATCCCCAGCGAGCAAGTCAACCCGCTCGTGCCAGCCTCGGCAGCGGCATCTCCGGCGTCGCCGTCGACCGAGCCGTCCGTGGCGCCATCGCTCGCCGAGCCGTCGCCGAGATCGTCGGCGATGCAGTAATCGCAATCCTCGCCGTTGTCGCGCTGGCCGTTGCCGCAAAGACCGTTCGATTTGCAGTCGGAGCTGCAATGTCCGGGCGTGCCATTGAGCGAAACGCCGTCGTCGCAGACTTCGTTGCGAGTGAAGTCCGAGAAGGTGTTGTCGATGACTCCGTTGCCGCACGTGTTGTTGGACGAGCACGTGCTGTTGCACTGATCGTCGTTGACGACGTTTCCGTCATCGCACTTCTCGCCCATGTCGATGACGCCATTGCCGCAATTCCCCAGGATGCAGATGTCCTGGTTGGCGGCACAGGTATAGGGCGACGGGCAGATGCGCCCCGACGGACAGGTCGCGCTCTGCGGCTGCGGGCAGCCGGCGACGAAGGAGAGGCTGACTCCGAGAGCGAGGACCAGCCAGGCGCGCCCCGCCAGGGTACGCGTCATGCGCAACGCCCGCATCTCAGAACCTCCCCGTGGCGGCGAAGCCGGCCAGTCCGGGCGCCAGCAGCGGAGAGAACGACGGAGAGAGGCGCGCGACATCGCGGTGCTCCGACTCCGGGTCGACGCGATACGGGATCGAGCGGTCCATGATCAGCAGCACCAGGCCGGCGGCCGCGATCGTCCCGCCCGCGATGTAGGAGATGGTGGCCAGCGTTTCATAAGTGTTGGCTCGCTTGCGAATCTGATCGAGCGCCACATAGTCGGCGGATCCAGGCACGCAGCCCATCGCGGGACAGACCGCCGTCGCCGAATTGTCGAACGCGGTAACGTTCTTCGAGGCCTGCAGCGACATGATCGCGCCGGTCGCCAGCAGCGCGCCGCCGAACGCCGCCACCGCGATCGGGCGCCAGATCGGATAGCGGCGCCGGTAACCGATGAGATCGCCCGCCGTGTAGAGCCTGAGGTTGATCTCGGTTTTCTTGTCGAACGTCAGCTCTTCGGTCACCGACGTCGTGGTGAACCCCGCCTTCGACGCGGTCACCGTGTGCGTACCGGCGCGCACCAGGCCCTGGTAGTGCCCGGGCGCGCGAAAGAGCGGCGCGCCGTCGAACGTGACCTGAGCGCCGTCGACGTCGCAATGAATGTCGGCCGACGCGACCTGCTTCTCGATCAGGCGCAGGTAGCTCTTGGCGTGCTCCAGCTTCTCCGGATCCAGCGGGTCGGCGCCATACTTGATGGCGGCCTCGAGGTTCTGAAAGACCTCGACCGGCTGATCCATGTTCAGCAGCGCGAGCGCAAGGTTGTAGTGAATCCCTGGGTGATCCCACTCGGCCAGCGCCTGGCGATAGACCTTGGCCGCTTCGACGAACAGCGACTCCTTGAGCAGGCTGTTCCCTTCTTGCAGGTACTTGAGCGCCGCCTCCTGCCGCTCGGAGGAGACGCCGAGTGCCCAGGGCCGATCGCTGACCTGCATCCGCGCGGTGGCGTCGCTCACCGGCTCGTTGTTCGGCGACGGCACGCTCGGCGTCGCCGGCTTCGGCACCGTCGGTGTCGCCGCGCGCGCCATCGCCGCACTTGCCAACACCACTCCGATGCACAAACTGACGCCCAGCCAGAGACTGCGACCAGCCCGTGTGAACGCGATCACCCCGCGCCGCGGGGCCCTTCGAGGTGCGCCTGCGTTTTCCATGCGGTGTAGCCTCATTTGGGCTGGCCAAAAAGAGCCTGCAGCATCTTACCGACACCGCGCACCGACGGTCGAGAGAAAAACCGTGGCGGTGCTGCGCACACACCGACGGCAACCGCGACGAATTCAGTCGGCGAGAGAAACCAAGAATCCGTGAAAGGCGTCGTTCGCGCGTTCGACCGACAGAACGAACTCGCCGGCGTCACCCAGACGGACGACGCGCCCGTTGGCGACACAGACGTGCTGCCCGGGGATCACGAACCCGAACGCCGCCTCCTGATCCAACCGCATCGCTCCACTGGGCGACTTGAACCGCGCTCCCTCGCGCCCGATGTCGACGAGCTCGACCGTCACCGGCACGCTCCGCCAGGCGACATGCACGTTGACCGGCAATGCCAGCCGAAAACGGGGAGAGCGACGCCGCTCGGTTTCGACGGAACCTTCCATGCCCCTTCCTCGCTGGTAAGTGCTTCGACAATGCGCCAAGGGCTCGCGATATTTTCGCGATTCTCGCCTCCTGCCAGCCTGCTCTCTCAACGAGCTGGGCGCCGGTTGTTCCCCGACAAAAGGCGCAGCGACGCCGGTAAAAATGCGGCGCGTCGCGAGGCCAGCGACCTGGCTCGGGCCGGCGTCTCATGCTACTTTGCGGCTCTTGTGAGGCAGGCGCGAAGGCCCTGAGCTTGGTCGGTGATTGACCGGACGGTTGGTAGCTACGTACTAGTCGAAAAGCTCGGCGAAGGGGGCATGGGCGAGGTTTACCTCGCCGAGCACAAGTACATCGCGCGCAAGGCCGCGATCAAATTCCTGCTGCGCGACCTCAGCAACTCGTCGGAGCTCGTGGGCCGTTTCTTCGCCGAGGCGCGCGCGGCATCGGTGATCAAGCACCCCGGCATCGTCGAAGTGCTCGACTGCGACGTGCACGACGGCCGCGCATACATCGTGATGGAGCTCTTGCGCGGGGAGAGCCTGCGCGACTACCTCGAGCGCGTTGCCAGCGCTGGGCGGGACGAGGTGGGCGCGCTGGCGATCTTCCGGCAGATCGCCTCGGCGCTCGCGGCCGCGCACGCACTGGAGATCATCCACCGCGACCTCAAGCCCGACAACATCTTCCTCCACGTCTCGGAGAACCAGGCGCCCGACCGGCCGATCGCCAAGGTGCTCGACTTCGGCATCGCCAAGCTCATGGGCGGCGGGGAAGGCGGCACCAAGACCCGCACCGGGCAGCTGCTGGGCACGCCCATGTACATGTCGCCCGAGCAGTGCCGCGGCGCGAAGCAGATCGACAGCCGCAGCGACATCTACTCCCTTGGCTGCATCATGTACGAGACCTTGTGCGGGAACGCGCCGTTCCTGGACGAGGGCTTCGGCGATCTGATCATCGCGCACGTGTCGCGCCCGCCGCCGGAGCCGCTGCACGCCGCGCCCTGGATGTCGGCGCCGGCGCGGCGCCTGCTGCTCGACTGCCTCGCCAAGGACCCGGCCGATCGACCACAGTCGATGCGCGACGTGGTCGCACGGATAGCCGAGCTCGTTCCTGCGGAGGAGATCCAGCTCCAAACTGCGGTGTCGATCACGGCGCGCCCCGACAGTGGGCCGCGTCCCGGGTCCGGATCGCGCTCGGGCCCCCGGCTCGCGCAGACCACGCCGATGCCGCCGGGGGCGGGGCCGATCTCCTCGAGCGGCGGCACACTGGCCGCACCGCGCGAGGATTCGGCGATGCGGGCGCGGCCAGCCGGCGGTGGGTCCTCCGGGCCGGTGCACTCGCCGGCGGCCGCCACCACGCCCAGCGGCGCCGGACGCACCCGGGTCCTCGCACCCGACGAGCCGAGCACGCTGACCGAAAGCGCCGTCGAGCATTTCAAGACGGTCCCGCGCACACGCGGCGCCGGGAGCAAGGTCGCGATCGCGCTCGCCTCGGTGGGCGCGATCGGGCTGGCAGCGGTGGTCATCGTGCGGGTGCTGACCGGGCAGTCGACGGGCGGCGACGAAAAGGAAGCGACCGCACAGACCGACTCGACCGGCACCAACGCCAATCGCTCCACGCCGGCCGCGAGCGCCGGCGGCACCACGCCCGGCGAAGCGGAGCACGCCCAACCAGCGCACGCCCAGCCTCCCCCTCCCCCGGCGATCTCGGTGATCACCCTGCTCGGCTTGCCGCCGCAGGCGCTGGTGCGTCTCGACGGACACGCGGTGACACCGCCGGTCGCTATCGCACGCGGGTCGGACACCCACCGCCTGATCGTCGACGCGAACGGCTATCAGCGCTGGGAGACGTCGTTCGACGCCCGCAACGACCGCACCGTCGCGGTCGAGATGAAGCCTCTGGCCGCGCCGCCGGCCGCGCGCCCGGCGACCCCGCGCCCGCACAAGCGCGGCGGCGACAAGCCCTCGCACGACCAGCCCGGCTTTGACGGGTTCACGGATCTGTAGCGGACGACGTTCTTCGGCGAGTCACCCTCTCCCGCGGTCCGCCGGGGGAGAGGGCCGGGGTGAGGGCAGGCCTTGCGAGAGCCGACGTTCTTCGGCGAGTCACCCTCTCCCGCGGTCCGCCGGGGGAGAGGGCCGGAGAGGGCCGGGGTGAGGGCAGGCCTTGCGAGAGCCAAGAAACTTCTCACTCGAGTCGCGCTTCGATTCGGCGATCGGGCACCAGCCACATCAGCGCAACGAAGACGTAGATCCCCAGCGAGGCGTAGCGCGCCACGAACGCGAGCGGAATCGCCAGCGCGTACAGCACCGGCGAGACCAGCCCCTTGGCGTCGCGTCCGACGGCGAGCCCCAGCTTCGACTCTGCCCCCTCGAGCGCGACGATCTGGTTCTGCAGCAGCTTGTAGGCGATCGCCGCCGCCAGCATCACGACGCCGTAGACCGCGGTCGGCAGCGACGCGAAGTGGTTCTCGCCCACCCACCCGGTCACGAACGGAATCAGCGACAGCCAGAAGAGCAAGTGTAGGTTCGCCCAGAGGATCGTGCCGTTGATCCGCCCGGTGGCATGGAACATGTGGTGGTGGTTGTTCCAGTAGATCCCCAGGTAGACGTAGCTCAGCACGTAGGTCGACAAGACCGGCCAGAGCGGATGCAGCGACGCCCAATCGGCGCCGTGGGGCACCTTGAGCTCGAGCACCATGATGGTGATCAGAATCGCTATGACGCCGTCGCTGAAGGTCTCGAGCCGCGCCTTGGTCACGACGAGGGAGCCGGATAGAGGGAGCCGAGGAACGTCGCGAACGAGTCGGCAACCGCGTAGACGTTGGCGAAGCCCGCCGGCGCGCCGGTCCCACGGCCTGGCCGCCGCTCGGGAAACAGCGCTTCCCACCGGCGCAGGATCTGGTTCTCGTCCATCTCCAGCGTGTCCTCGCCCTCGGCCTCGAGATCGACCAACATCGCGTCGATCTGCGCGTCGAGGCCGCGGCACTCGCGGTCCCAGAACCAGATCCGCGTCTCGCAAGCGTCGGTCACCGACAACAGCAGCAGATTCTCGCGCGGGTCCGCCGCGATCGGAATCATCCCCTCGGGCAGCGAATCGGCATAGGCCTCGCTTATGAGGAAGCCGAGGTCGCGCCGCATCTCCGACGAGAAGCCGAGAAAGGACGACAGCTCGGCGTCCGTGCCGAATGGCCCCGCCTCACGGAGGGGGAAGCGCAGCGCTTCCGGAAAGCCGGTCCAGCCGTAGGCGCCGACGAACTGGCGGTAGTCGGCCGGCAGGGAGGCGCCGATCTCCTCCTCGAGCCAGCGCAGGTCGTCCTCCGTCGGGTCGCGGCGGCTGGAGGGGTCGACCACCCTCCAGGAACAGCGCCGGAAGATCCGATCGGCGACTTCGAGGGCGGTCTCCTCACCCCACCCCCGCCCCCGCGCGGGACGGCGCGAGCTAGCCCGTCCGCAGGTGAACCGACGAGCGATGCCCGGAAGCGAGGACCGGCGCGCGAGGAGCTCTGAAAGTCCCAAAATTGGTCTCACGACGTGTTTCACGACGTCTCCGAAGTTAGGAAAGGGACGTGCCGGCGCCCGGTCGATGATTCCGCTTCCGCTTGCAACCCTCTTTTGGTCGCCGGCGGCCAGTAAAGCGGCTCACGGCCCAGGTCCAGCACGCTCGAATATGCATGTTGCGTATCATCAATAACGATCACGTGCACGCGCGAGTTCCCGGGTGCACGTCGCGGCTCCTCTCCCAGATGGATGGCCGGCGGGCTGCGAAGTTACGTACTTCACTTGCGCACGAAACCGCGGCGTTACAGCCCGGGGTGCAAAGTATTCGCGTGCGACAGGCCCAACCCGAGGACGGAAATCAGCGCTCCCCGTCGACGCGCGAGCCCGCGGAACCCAGCGGCGGCGCCAGCGTCGGAACAAAGATCAACAGCGCCGATCGCCCGATCGTCGTCGCTGCCGGAAAACGCGCCAGCCTGCTGGGCGCCGACTTCAAGAAGGCGGTGCTGGAGCACCTGATTCACACCTGCGCCAAGGAGGTCCGCGACGCCTCGGCGATGGACTTCTACTACGCGTTCGCGCACACCGTCCGCGATCGGCTGGTGCACCGCTGGCTGGCGACGCAGCGGACGCATCTGGAACGCGACGTCAAACGCGCCTGCTACTTCTCGTCGGAGTTCTTGACCGGCCGTAGCCTCGGCCTGTGTCTGATGAACCTGGGCTTGTATGAGATGGCCGAGGGCCTCGCGTCCGAGCGCGGCTTCGACCTCGGCGCGATCCTCGAGCAAGAGGGCGATCCGGGGCTGGGCAACGGCGGCCTCGGGCGACTCGCCGCCTGCTTCATGGACTCGCTGGCGACCCTCGAGCTGCCCGCGGTCGGTTACGGCATTCGCTACGACTTCGGCATGTTCGAGCAGGGTATCGAGGACGGACGCCAGGTCGAGCGGCACGACAACTGGCTGCAGCTCGGCAATCCCTGGGAGCTGCCACGCCACGAGGATGCGCAGAAGGTACGCTTCTACGGCCGCGTGGAGATGCGCCACGACGACAGCGGGCGCTTCATCGCCGACTGGGTCGACACGCGCACGGTGATCGGCCTGCCGTACGACTCGTTCATCGTGGGCCACCGCACCGATACCGTGAACACCCTGCGGCTGTGGGCGGCGCGCGCGACGCGCGACTTCGACCTGCAGTTCTTCAACGAGGGTGACTACCGGCGCGCCGTCGAGGAGAAGATCGACACCGAGAACATCTCCAAGGTCCTCTACCCCAACGACCAGAGCGAGGAAGGCAAGGCCCTGCGCCTCAAGCAGCAGTACTTTTTCGTCGCCTGTTCGATCGCCGACATCGTGGCCCGCTACAAGAAGCGCCACGCCACGTTCGACGAGTTCCCCGACAAGGTCGCGATCCAGCTCAACGACACGCACCCCGCGATCGCGGTCGCCGAGCTGATGCGCGTGCTGCTCGACGACGAGAAGCTCGACTGGGACTACGCCTGGAGCCTGTGCGAGCGGACGCTGGGCTACACCAACCACACGCTGATGCCCGAGGCGCTCGAGCGCTGGCCGGTGAAGCTGTTCGAGCGCATGTTGCCGCGACACCTGATGATCATCTACGAGATCAACCACCGCTTCATGCGCCAGGTGCAGACGCGCTGGCCGGGCGACATGGACCGGATGCAGCGCATGTCGATCTTCGAGGAAGGCGACGGCAAGAACAAGCAGGTGCGTATGGCGCACCTCGCGACCGTCGGCTCGCACAGCATCAATGGCGTGGCGGCACTGCACACCGAGCTCATCAAGAGCCACCTGATGCCCGACTTTCATCAGCTGTGGCCCGAGCGGTTCAACAACAAGACCAATGGGGTCACACCGCGCCGCTGGCTGCTGTACGCGAACCCGCGCCTCACCAAGCTGGTCACGTCGCGCATCGGGTCGGAGTGGATCGACCGCGACCTCTCGCAGATCAAGGCGCTGCTGGCGCACGCGGACGACCCGCAGCTGCTCGACGAGCTGTGGGAGGTCAAGCAACAGAACAAGCGCGACCTGTCGGCGCTGGTGCAGCGGCGCACCGGCGTCGAGCTGCCGGCCGACGCGATGGCGGTCATTCAGATCAAACGCTTTCACGAGTACAAGCGGCAGTTGCTCGCCTGCCTGCAAATCGTCGCGCACTACCTGGCGCTCAAGCGCAACCCCGGCGCCACCACCACGGCGCGCACGTACATATTCGCCGGCAAGGCCGCGCCCGGCTACGTGATGGCCAAGCTGCACATCAAGCTCATCAACGACGTCGCCGCGGTGATCAACGCCGACCCCGAGGTGCGCGGCCGCCTGGCGGTCGTGTTCCTGCCCAACTACGGTGTGTCCTTGGCGCAGGCGCTGATCCCGGCCGCGGACGTTTCTTTGCAAATCTCCACGGCGGGCAAGGAGGCGTCGGGCACCAGCAACATGAAGTTCGCGCTCAACGGCGCGCTCACTGTCGGCACGCTCGACGGCGCCAACGTCGAGATCCGCGACTCGGTCGGCGCGGAGAACTTCTTCCTGTTCGGGCTCACGACGCCCGAGGTACATGCGCTCTGGGCGGAGGGTTACGACCCGCGCGCGTTCATCGCGCGCAGTGCGGTGCTCGCCGAGGTGCTCGATCTGATCTCGGGCGGCTTCTTCAGCCTGGGCGAGATCGATCGCTTCAAGCCGATCATGGACAACCTGCGCAACCACGATCCCTTCATGGTGTGCGCCGACTTCGACGCCTACGTCGCCGCCGAGGCGCGCGCCGCACAGGCGTTCCGCGATCCACGCGACTGGTCGCGCCGCGCGCTCTTCAACATCGTGGGCGCCGCGCGTTTCTCCAGTGACGAGACCGTCCGCCGCTACGCCGACGAGATCTGGCACATCAAGCCCGAGAAGACCGATCTCGCCTCGATCGGCGAGCCTTGACAATGGACGCGCTTCCATTCATGAAGCGCCCTCGAGACTAAATGTCGATCACAGTCACTCTCCATCACAAGACCAACTACCGTTACGACGGTCTGGTGCAGCTGGCGCCGCACGTGGTGCGCCTGCGGCCGGCGCCGCACACACGCACGCCGATCCGGGCGTACTCGCTGAAGGTCAAGCCGGAGCAGCACTTCCTGAACTGGCAGCAGGATCCGTTCGGGAACTACCAGGCGCACCTGGTCTTCACGCGCGAGGCGCAAGAGCTGGAGCTGGAGGTCGACCTCGTCGCCGAGCTGACCGCGACCAACCCGTTCGACTTCTTCATCGACGAGCACGCGCAGGAGTACCCGTTCCGTTACACCGAAGAGGAGCGGATCGCGCTCGCGCCGTATCTCGTGCTGCTGCCGTCGTCGGGACCGGTCGATCGGCTGGCCGCCGAAATGAAGCGCGAGCTCGCGCGCGCCGGACGGCGCACGATCGACGTGCTGGTCGACATCAACCGCCACATCCGCGATCTGCTGCGCTACGAGATCCGTCTCGAGGCCGGCGTGTTCTCGCCGGATGACACGCTGGAGCGCGGGCACGGCTCGTGCCGCGACTTCGCCTGGCTGATGGTGCAGCTCACGCGCCGCCTCGGGTTCGGCGCGCGCTTCGTCTCTGGCTACTCGATCCAGCTCAAGGCCGACGTCAAGGCACTCGACGGCCCGTCGGGCGTCGCCGAGGACGTCACCGATCTGCACGCGTGGGCCGAGATCTTCCTGCCCGGCGCCGGCTGGATCGGCTTCGACGCCACCAGCGGCCTGCTGTGCGCCGAGGGCCACCTGCCGCTCGCCTGCACCGCGGACCCGAGCAGCGCCGCGCCGGTGAGCGGCAGCTACGCGCCGTTCGGCGACCGCGAGCACGACCCCGCGAGCACGAAGTTCAGTGTCGAGATGAGTATCACGCGCACGGTGGAGCACCCGCGCGTCACCAAGCCGTACACGGAGGAGACCTGGGTCACGATCGATCGCCTGGGCCTCCAGATCGACGGCGCGCTCGAGAGCAGCGACGTGCGGCTGTCGATGGGCGGCGAGCCGACGTTCGTGTCGATCGACGATCCCGACGGCGCGGAGTGGAACACCGCCGCGCTGGGCCCGAGCAAGCGCCATCTGGCCGGGCAGCTGTTCGAGCGCATGCAGGCGCGATTCTCGCCGGGCAGCCTGCTGCACTACGGCCAGGGCAAGTGGTACCCGGGCGAGCCGCTGCCGCGCTGGGCGCTCACGAGCTACTTCCGCAAGGACGGCACGCCAATCTGGCGGCGACCGGAGCTGGTGGTGAAAGAGCCGGCGCCGGGCACGCGCGCCACGCCGCCCCACCCCGACGTGCCGCGCGCCTTGATCCGCACCGTCGCGCAGCTGGTCGGTGTCGACGCGGACCAGATCCTGCCGGCGTACGAGGACGGCTTCTACTACGCCTGGAAGGAACGGCGGCTACCGGTCAACACCTCGCTGTCGGACCTGCGGCTCGACGACGCGCAGGAGCGGGCGCGGCTGGCGCGCGTGTTCGAGCAGGGGCTGACGTCCGTGGTCGGCTACGTGCTGCCGATCGAGCACGTTGGACACACCAACCAGGGCAACCACTGGCGCACCGGGGAGTGGCCGCTGCGCAGCGAGCGGTTGCTTCTGCTACCCGGCGATTCACCGCTCGGGTATCGGCTCCCGCTCGAGGGGCTGCCCTGGATCAGCGCCGAGATGCGCCAGCAGATTCACGAGATCGACCCATTCGGCGCCCTGCCGCCGCTGCCTGCGGTGCAGCGGTTGCAGCAGCAGCCGGGCACGCGCGCGCCGTGGGGCTATGAATCGCCGCCTGGTGGCGCCAGGGAGGGCGGACCGCTTGGCGATCCGCGAGGTCTTGCCGGCGACGGGCCGGGCCGGCTGGGACGGCGCGCGCCGGCGGACGGCGGCACCGGCGGCGATCCGTTCTCGCCCCGGCCGCAGTCGCAGTCGTACTGGAACAGCATCGTGCGCACCGCCCTGTGCCTCGAGGTGCGCGACGGCATCCTGCACGTCTTCATGCCACCGATCGGCAGCACCGAGGGCTACCTCGAGCTCGTCGCCGCAGTCGAGGAGGCGGCGCGCGCGCACGACACACCGGTGCGCGTCGAGGGCTACGCGCCGCCGCGCGATCCACGCATCGGCCAGTTCGCGGTCACCCCGGACCCCGGGGTCATCGAGGTCAACATCCACCCGGCGCTGAACTGGAAAGAGCTGTCCGACAACACGACGACGCTCTACGAAGAGGCGCGGCTCACGCGGCTCGGCACAGAGAAGTTCATGATCGACGGCCGCCACACAGGCACCGGCGGTGGCAACCACGTGGTGCTCGGCGGCCCGATGCCGGCCGACAGCCCGTTCCTGCGCCGGCCCGACCTCCTGCGCAGCATGATCGGCTACTTCGTCAATCACCCGTCGCTGTCGTACCTTTTCTCGGGCATGTTCGTCGGGCCGACCAGCCAGGCGCCGCGCATCGACGAGGCCCGCCAGGAGAGCGTCGACGAGCTGGAGATCGCGTTCCGGCAGATCGACGCCAGCCCGGCCGGGCCGGTGCCGCCGTGGATGGTCGATCGCGTCTTCCGCAACCTGCTGGTCGACGTCACCGGCAACACCCACCGCTCGGAGTTATGCATCGACAAGATGTTCAACCCCGACAGCTCCAGTGGGCGGCAGGGGTTGCTCGAGCTGCGCTCGTTCGAGATGCCGCCGCACGCGCGCATGAGCCTGGTGCAACAGCTCCTGCTGCGCGGGATGGTCGCAACGTTCTGGCGGCAGCCGTATCGCCGGCCTCCTGTGCGCTGGGGGACGGCGCTGCACGATCGCTTCATGTTGCCGCACTTCCTGGCGCAGGATCTCGGCGACGTCATCTACGATTTGAACGAGGCCGGCTATCCCTTCAAGCCGGAGTGGTTCACGCCGCACTTCGAGTTCCGCTTTCCGGTCGCCGGGCGTGTCAATGCGGCGGGCGTGGCGCTGGAGCTCCGCCAGGCGATCGAGCCCTGGTCGGTGATGGGCGAGGAGGCGGGCGCGGGCGGGCAGGCACGCTTCGTCGATTCGTCGATGGAGCGCCTACAGGTCAAGGTGCAGAACTTCATCCCCGAGCGCTACGTGATCGCGTGCAACCAGCAGGCGATTGCGATGCACCCGACGGGGACCAGCGGTGAGCTGGTCGCGGGCGTGCGCTACCGCGCGTGGCAATTGCCCAGCGCGCTACACCCGCGCATCGGCGTGCACGCGCCGCTGACCTTCGACGTCGTCGACACCTGGACCGGCCGCGCGATCGGCGGCTGCACCTACTTCGTCTCGCACCCCGGCGGCCGCGCCCACGACGACCGGCCGCGCAACGCGCTCGAGGCGGAAGGCCGGCGCGGCGCGCGCTTCTACGGCTTCGGCCACACGCCGGGCGCGCTGCCCGAGACGGTCTGGCAGGACGCGCCGCGCATCGTGAAGGGTTTCCCGCTGACCCTAGACCTGCGGCGTTAGGGCATCAACCCCGGTCCGATAGAGAAAGCGCGGGGACGCGATCGCGCCTCGTGCGTGACGTCACGCCATCGTCCCCTCACTGAGACGTCACTCAACCATCACCGCTGGGCGCGGTGAGTTGGGGCAGTCTGCAACGGCGAACGGCGCGACCGTTGGCAAACGTACATTTGAAAGGGAGATGCAAAAACATGAAAGCCACTGCTCTTGCTCTCGGCTTGGCAGCCTCCACCGTCGCCATTCCGACCTGGGCCAACGAGGGCCCCATACCGCACGGGGTTCCGCGCGTCGATCACGTCTTCTTGATCATGATGGAGAACCACGGCTTCGGACAGATCATCAACAATCCGAATGCTCCCTTCATCAACAAGTACGCGACCCAGGCCAATCTGGGAACCAACTACTTCGCCGTCGCGCACCCCAGCTTGACCAACTATCTGGAGGTCGCCGGAGGCTCGAACTTCGGCGTGCTGACCGACAACTACCCCGACTGGCACAGCACCGCCTGCACGACCAATCTGGCATCGGGAACGACCGCGACCGACAATCCAGCGAGTCCGCTCATTTGTCCGATCGGTGGGATCGGAATCGATGCCGAGACCCCCGTCTTCGACTTCACCAACGAGACCCAGGGCTCCCCCGGGGAGGTCAACATCGACGGTGTCCAGTCGATCCCCGCCGCGCGCAACACCATCGGCAAGACCATCGGCGATCAGCTCGCGGCGCGGAATCTCTCGTGGAAGAGCTATCAGGAGAGCCTGCCGTTGATCGGCGCCGACGGCATCAACTTCAGCGACGGTTTCTTCACGAACAACACCGACTTCAGCACGATCCTGCCGGTGTTGAGCCCGCCGCTCACGCAGAGCAACATCGTCGCGCTATACGCCGCCAAGCACAATCCGTTCGTCTATTTCAAGAGCGTCCAAGACGGCCACGACCGCAACAATAGCTTTGCCAACGTCGTGGCATTCGATGGGCCGCGCGGACTCTACGCCGATCTGGAGTCTGGGAAGATCCCAACGCTAGCCTTCATTGCGCCCAACCAGTGCAACGATCAGCACGGGCGCGGCAACGCGGGTCCGTTCTGCAACTTCGATCCCAGCGACGACGGCTCGCAATCCGGGCTCAACCCGGCCCTGATTTACCAGGGCGATGTCACCGTGCAAAAGCTGGTCAACACCATTCACGCATCGAAGGTCTGGCACGAGGAGACGAGCGCGATCGTCGTGGTGTGGGACGAGAACGACTACAGCCTGGCGCCGAACATCAACCAGGTGGTGGTCATCGTCGACACCAACTACGGCCGGCACGGCGTCTCGAGCGGCAAGCGCTACAACCACTTTTCGCTGCTGAAGTCGCTCGAGGCCGGGTTCGAGCTCCCCTGCCTGAATCACGCCTGCGATCGCGACGTCGCCGTGATGTCCGATCTGTTCCGATAGAGCACCGGGGGCGTCTGGGACCCTTTAGAGGGTCCCGGCGTCAATGAGAACCGCGGTCGGCGGTCCAGACGCGAATCAGGCGGCCGTCCTCGAAGATCAGGTGCCGGATGAATCGATTCGGGCCAAGGTCGTAGGTCCACTCGTCGATCATCACCGAGACCGTGTACTCGACTTCCTTGCCGATGGGAACACCATCGACATAGGTCCACACGGTCCGGCGGACGGTGCGATGCTCTTCGCGCGAGTCGGCGGTGTCGGGGTCGCCGCAGCGGTTCTGCACCTCGGGGGGGCGGTCGCCCTCCTCTACCAACCGGCCGGTCCCGCACCGAAATCCCGCAAACGCCTGAGCGTCGCCAGCGATCGCGCCACTGGCCAGCACTGCGATCAATGTCGCCAATCCAAGTCGCACCGTCGCCATGACGTCCCTCCGTCTCCGTGCGTAGACTACCGCTTGGACGTCACCCGGCGAAAGATATTCAATGCGCGGACCTCCTCACCCCGCCGGAAGCCATCAGAACCCGATTCTGCGCATGACGAAGCGCGGCAACCAGCGGATCACCAGCATGATGAGCGCCCAGATCCCCGGCGCGTAGACCACCGGCTGGCCGCGGTCGATAGCCCGTACCACCTGGCCCGCGACGCCGTCGGGTTCGCCGGCAAAGGGCGGCGGGCGCAGGCCCTCGGTCATGCCGGTACGGACGAATCCCGGCTTCACACACACCGTGCGCAATCCTTGCGCGCGGAACTTGTGGTCCAGGCCTTCCAGGTAGCGAGTGAGCCCCGCCTTGGCGGCGCCGTAAAGAATGACCGGCTTGCGCCCGCGCTCGCCCGCGACCGAGCTGAAGACGCACAGCGTCCCGCCCCCCTGCGCCAGCAAGCGCCGGCGCGCCTCCTCGCAGAACACGACGGTGTTGGCGAAGTCGACGGTCAGCAGGCGGCGCGCGAGCTCGGGATCGCCCTCGAGCTTGTCCTGGGTCGCGAACATGCCGCCGGTGACGACCACCGTGTCGAGCCCGCCCAGCCCCGCGGCCGCCGCGTCGAGCGCCGGCGCGAAGGTCTCGGGTCGCTCGAGATCGCAGGCAACGACGCCCACCGGCGTCGCCCCGGCGTCCGTCCCCGTACGTGCCTCGAGATCGCGCGCGCTGCGCCCGAGGTCCTCGAGGTCGCGCCCCAGCAAGAACAAACGATCCCCGCGCGCCGCCAGCCGCCGCGCGAGCGCCCGGCCCATCCCTTTGCTGGCGCCGAGAAACGCGACTTTACGCGGGATCATCTGGCGGCGGACTTTACCAGATAGCCTCTCGTCGCATGGCTCGTCGCGGACCCCTCTCCCTAACCCTCCCCCCGCGGACGGGGGAGGGAATCGGAAACTCAGGTGGGCGGCGCGACCGCAGCCCCTTCCGGTCCCCTCCCCCTGTCTGCTTCTGTCTGCTGGGGGGAGGGTTAGGGAGAGGGGTCCGCTCGTCCGAGCGGCGGCACCTGCCCTACTCGCCGCCGGGCTCGAACTGCACCACCATCTCGACGCGGCGGTTGGCCTCGTGCGCGGCGGCGGTGTTGCCCTCGACCAGCGGGCGCGTCGAGCCGAACCCCGCCGCCGACAGCAGCTTGCCGTTCATGTGGTGCGCGCGCTCGATGTAGCTCGCGACCGCGGCGGCGCGCGACGACGACAACTCCCAGTTGTCGCGGAAGCGCCCCGAGCCGAGCCGGCTCTCGTCGGTGTGCCCCTCGATCCGCAACGGCATGTCCAGCGTCACCAGCTCGTCGGCGATGAGGTCGAGGATCGGGATCATCTCCGGCCGGATCGCCGCCTGCGACGGATCGAAAAAGTGCGCCGCCGACAGCCGCACCGTGAGGCGGTCGCGCTCGGCCTCGATCTGCACGACCTGGGGCTGCGGGCGCAGCTGCAGGAACGTCTTCAGCTTCTTCTCCATGCGCTTGCGCGCCTTCTCGGCCTGCTCGCGCTGCTTGGTCTTGGGGTGCTCGTCGAACCCGCGCTCGCGCCGGCACTTGCCGCCGTCGACCGGCGGGCCTTCGAAGATCGGCAGCTGATCGATGCCGCCCGTACCCTTGAAATGCAGCGCGAACTTGATCGATTGCTGCACCTGCGCCATGCGCTTGTTGTCGACGCGGCTGATCGAATAGAGCACGACGAAGAACGCAAACAGCAGGGTGATGAAGTCCGCGTACGACACGAGCCATCGCTCGTGGTTCTCGTGCTCTTCGTGCTTTTGTTTCTTCGCCACGTTACGCTGCCCTTACTTCCCCGGTCATTTTTCTGCGGCTGCTGCGCCCGCGTCCGCGCTCTTCGGCGGCGCGTGGTGGCCGGCGTAAGCCGCCAGCTTCTCCTCCAGGACCCGCGGGTTGAGGCCGGCCTGGATCGAGAGCACGCCCTCGGCGATCAGAGTCTTGCGCTCTTTCTCGACGTGCAGCTTGCGTTTGATCTTGTTGGCCATGGGTAGAAAGATCAGGTTCGCCACCGCGACGCCGTACACGGTCGCGACGAACGCCGTCGCGATACCACCACCGAGCTTGGACGGATCCGACAAATTCTCCATGACGTGGATCAGGCCGAGCACGGCGCCGATGATGCCGACGGTCGGGCTGTAACCGCCGCCCGCCTCGAAGATCTTGGCGGCCGCGACGTTCTCCTCGTTCTCGGTGTTGATCTCGGTCTCGAGCGCGTCGCGCGCGACCGCCGCGTCGACGCCGTCGACCAGGAAGCCGACCGAGCGCTTGAGGAACGGATCCTTGATCTCGGCCATGCGCTGCTCCAGCGCCAGCACACCTTCGCGGCGCGCGATGCCGGCCAGCTCGACGACCTGCTTGATGATGTCGCCGATGTCGCTCTTCTTGTCTCCGAACGCGAGCTTGCCCAGGCCCAGGCCGCGCTTCACGTCGCTCATCGGGAACGAAACCAGGACGGCGCCGATGGTGCCGCCGAGCACGATGATGGCCGCGGTGGCCTGCACCAGCGAGCCGGCGTGCCCGCCTTCCAGCGCCTGGCCGCCGAGGATGCAGGCGATGGCGAGGACGATGCCGCCTATTGTTCCGATATCCATTCTTACGCCTCCTCGCCCCCGCCCTTGTTCGAACTGGCGGGATCAGATGAGTGGCTCGTGGCGACCCCCAGGTTGGCCGCATGGTCGCGCGCATCGGCGCGCACACCCGGCCCCTGCAACACGCGGTAGCGGAACTCCGCCGCGCGTGCGACCACGTCCTCGACCGATTCGCGCACCATGATCCGATCACCGGTCGTCAGCGTGATGACGGTATCGGGCGTCTTCTCGACGGTGACGATGAGATCGGTGTTGATCACCACCTCTGACCCACCGAGCCGCGTCACTGAGATCATGCGATTGCCCATAACCCTTTCGAGGTAGACGTTTCATCGGCAAGAAACCGACAACCCTAAAAACCCACATGGAGGCCGCCCGCGGGAGGGCCGGGCCCTCCCGCGAGGACATGAACATGTGAACCCTGGGAGGGTTCCCAAACCCTCCCGCGATGGGGCTCCGGCGGGGGACCCGCCTTCGCCCCACGCGAACGCAAACCGCTTACCGCTTGATCTGCATGAGCTCCTGGAGGAGCGAGTCAGCCGTGACGATGGTCTTGCCGTTGGCCTGATAGGCGCGCTGAGCGGCGATCATCTTCACGAACTCGTTGGCCAGGTCGACGTTCGACTGCTCGAGGCCGCCCGCCACGATGCTGCCGCGCCCGAGGCTGCCAGCCGCGCCCAGCGTCGCCGCACCAGAGTTCGGCGTCGTCGAGAACAGGTTGCCGCCGATCGAGTCCATCTGGTCGGGCGCCTTGATCAGCGCCGTCGCGACCTCACCCAGCATGCGCGTCTGCCCGTTGGTGAAGGTACCGTTGATGTTGCCGTTCTTGTCGATCGCGATGTGGGTGAGCGACCCAGATGCGAACCCATCCTGGTTGGTCTGGGTGAAGCCCGACGAGCCTGCAAACTGCGAGACGCCGAGGAGTCCGGTGCCGCCGCCGCCGGTCGGATCGCCAAAGTTGAACGCCAGCGCCTGCGGGTTGGTCGCGTTGATGGGGTTGAACGTGCTGGCGGCGGTGGTCTGCGCCGTCAGCTTGCCGGTGGTGTCGAACGTCAGCGTGCCGTTCGCGATCTGGGTCGGCGTGCCCGCCGTGCCGCCGGTCAGGCCGCCGCCGTCGGTGAGCGCGTTCCAGTTCCAGGCGCCGGCCGCCGTCTTCGTGAAGAAGATGTCCACCTGGTGCGCGGTGCCCAGAGAGTCGTACGCGGTGACGCTGGTCGACGTGTTCGACGTCGCCGCCGCGTTCAGCGGATCGAACGCCACCGCCGGGATGGCCGCGCCGGAGTCGAGGTTGCCCACGGCGCTGATGGCGGTCGACGCCGACGCCGGCCACGACGCATTGCCGAGCACCAGGTCGCCCGGCGTCGTGCCGAGCACGCCGGCGGCGTTCGCGGTGTAGCCCTGCACGTGCAGGCCTTCCAGGTTCACCATCGTGCCGCTGTTGTCGATCGTGAACTGGCCGGCGCGCGTGTAGAACTGGCCGTCCATGCCGTTGTGCGCGCCGCTGACCACGAAGAAGCCGTTGCCGTCGATCGCCAGATCAGTCGCGACGCCGGTGTTCGAGATCGACCCCTGCGTGAGGATCTTCTGGACCGACTCCAGGGACACGCCGAGCCCCATCTGACTGGACCCCGTGCCGGCGCCGAGCATCTGTTGCGACATCGCGTCCTGGAACGCTGCGCGGCTCTCCTTGAAGCCGATGGTGTTGGCGTTGGCAATGTTGTCGCCAATCACCGACAGATCGGTGCTGTTGGCTTCGAGACCGGAAGCACCCGTGTAAAGAGACGAGATGAGACTCATTGCGTGTTCCTTTCGTTTATTGAAGTGACTTGGGACATCGTTACCGTATTTCCGTTGACCTTGAGCTTGGGGACACCGTTGTCGAAGTCGACGCCGGTGATGACACCGTTTCCAGTGAGGCTGACGCCGACGGCCTTCCCGGTTGCGTCGGTGGCGCTGACGTTCAGCGAATAGAGGCCGGGCGGCTCGCGATTGCCCCCGTCGTCGTTGCCGTCCCAGGTGACGTTGACCGCGCCGGCGAGCTGCGAGCCCATCTTCATGGTGCGGACCACCTTGCCGGTGCTGTCGAGGACGGAGACGCTGACCGCGCTCGCCGTGCTGGTCAGCGAGACCTGCGAGGTCGCCGAGAGGCCGGCCTCGAGGCTCATCGTGTCGGTGCGGAAGTCGACCGACTTGCCGATGAAGCCGACCGCTTGCGTCTGCTGACTGGCGGCTTGCGCCGACACCAGTGTGTCGAGGCGCGTGTTGGTGCCCTGCGACGCCTCGAGCTGCGCGAACTGCGCCAGCTGTGCGACGAACGCCTGGTCGTCTTGCGGCGCGGTCGGATCTTGATTGGCGAGCTGCGCGAGCAGCAGCTTCATGAAGTCGTCCTTGCCGAGCGCACTCGAGCCGGTGGGGTCGGCGGTCGTCGGTGGGTTCACCGGCGTCGACGGGTTGAATCCGGGAATCACGGCTGCCATGGCTCATGCTCCTTTCAAGCGGTGATGTGGAGTCCGCGGCCAGCTGTGACCGCGGCGGTTGAAGAATCGTTGGTGGTGCTGGTGACGGCGGCCGGGAGCGCCCGCGACGGCGGGCGCGAGACAGCGTCGTCGTCGGTGCGATCGGGGGCGCGGTTGTGGTCGGGCGCCGGATGCCCCGACTGGAAGGTACCCAGGGTGAGCCCCTCGCTCGCGAGCGCGGCGCGCAGCTCCGACGGGCGCATCTCGACGGTGTGCGCGGCGGCGCCTGTGACCCGCACGTCGGCGACACCGTCCTTGACCCGCAGGTGCAACGCCAGCTCGCCCGCGCTGCCGGTGTCGATCGAGAGCACGGCGTGCTCCTGCATCACCGTCGCGCGCAGCGACGGATCTTCGACGGCGTGGGCCAGGAGCGCGCTCGGCGCGGCCGGGATCGGCGCCGGCGGCGGAAGCGAGGCCAGGACCGCGTCGAACGGGGCCGGCGTGGCAGGGAGGTGCGAGAGATGCGCCGCGAGCACCGGCACGCGGTCAGCGAGCGGAGCGCGCACGGCGCCCGCGTCAGCAACGTCGTTCGCCATCGCTGGCGAGCGGCGCCCCGGCGCGGCGTCGTGCTCGTGCGCGGGCGCCCGCCTCCCGGGCACGTCGGCGCGGGCCGAAAGCGCCGCGGCTCGCTCGAACGACGGCACCCGATGCGGCGCCACGCCCCCGGCGGGGGTGTGTCCGACGAGCGTCGCTGGATGAAGCTGCGCCGACTTCGGCGTTTCGCCCTTATCGGCAGCCGCGGGCGTGCCGAATCCCTTTGCGACATTCTCGACGAGAAACGCGGGCGGAGCCTTTTCGAAAGCGCGAGCCGGCGCGCGGAGATCCGTCCCCGGTGTCTGTTCCGGCGCGCGCGCGGCCGGTTCGTCGGCGCGATCGTCGGTCTGCGCGTTGGCGGACGCCGTGGCGGCACGGCGGGGAGCGAGCGCGGGAGCAGATGAAAGAGCATCAGCGGCGCTGGTCTTCACCGTGCCGGCCGACGTGGCGGTGGGGGGCGGCGTGAAACTGGCGTGTGCGGATGGAGCGACCGGGGACGTTCCGGGCGCCGCAGACGCGGCGGCGAGTGACGGCGGGGCGGCGGCGGACTCGCGCCGGGTCGGGCGCGCGGGCGACTTCAGCGCGACGGCCGCCGAAGGCGCGGCCGAGGCGGCGGGCACGAGGACGGCTGGCGTGACCGGCCCGGGCGCGATCGGCGCGGGGGTCTCGATGCGAGCGGGGCGTGTAGCGAAATTCACGGGAGCGGTGGTGAGCGGAGCGACGGCGAGCGGAGCCGCGGTCTTCGGCGTGCTGATGACCCGCGTGCGACTGGCGGTCTCGTGAGCGACGGGGGCCGCGGTCTTTGGCGTGCTGATGACCCGCGTGCGACTGGCGGTCTCGTGAGCGACGGGTGCCGCGGCCTTCGGGATGCTGATGACCCGCGTGCCGGCGACTGCAGGCGCTGCGACCGCCGCGGTGGTGATCGCCGCGCCTGCAACCGGAGGGGCGGCAACCGGCCGTGAGGGGCTCGGTGTCACGCGCGGCGGCGGCGCCGCGACCGGCGTCGGTGGCAGCTGGAAACGCGCGGTGCGCGGTGCCCATTGTGCGTGTCGCTCGGGCGCGATCGCGGGCGCCGGCGAAGCGACCGGGACCGCCGCGGGTGGCGCGCTCGGGATAGAGGGTGCAACCGGGTGCCCGGAGCTCGGGCGAACGGAAGGCGCCAATCGAGCCGCCGCCGGATCGAGATGAGCGGCCGGTACCTCCGGGCGGGCGGCGGCCGGGGCGGACGGCTCCAGCGATGATGCGGGGGCGGCGACCGGTGGTGCTGCCGGCATCTGGTTCGTCCGAAGGTGCTCGCGGCTGTAGACGACCCGCGCGGCATGCACCCGCACGGCCGTGCTCGCAGGGGATGCCCACGGCGAGCCGCGAAGCGCGTCGTCCGCGCTCGTCGAAGGCTCGCGGATGACCGGCTTCACCGACACCGCTGGCGTACGCGAAAGCGGCGGCGGCAGCGCAGCCTCGGCGGCGGCGACCCGAGGCGACACGGGCACCCTCGGCTGCGCCTCGTGCGTTGGTGGGATGGTCGGCGTCTCATGGGCTTCGTCGGGCTTGCCGGTGTCGCGGGTTCCCGGGGTCGCGACGGCCCCGAAGGCCACGCGGGTCTCGGCGGTCGTGCGGGTAGCGGGGGTCTCTTCCTGATTCGCGGGCGCCGGGTGCGCCATCGATGACCGAGCTGGGGCGGCCGAGCGATGGTGAAGCTCGTCGGGCGGAACGAGCGATCCCAGCGGCGACGCGACGGCGGCGCTGCTCGTATCATGCGGGTGGACCAGTTGCGGTCGGCGGGACACCATCGCCGGCGCGAGCGACGCGGTCGCCGAAGCCGCGAGGGCTGGCGCGGGCGCCGGGCCCGTCTGGGGCGAGATGTTCTCCTCGACGTGGGGTGCGACCTGCGGAACGGAATCGGCAAGCGACGGCGCGTTCACGGCCGCTGCGGGCTCCCGCGACGGAGATGGCGGGGGTGACATCCACGAGCGCTCGGCAGCGTGATGCGCCGCCATTCGGGGGGGGACGACGCCCATCGGCGCTACCTTGTCCGAGGAGCTGCGCTCGACCACCACGTCCGGAGCGCGCGGCTTCTGGCGTTCGGCGACCGGCGTCGCGCCATTGGACAATGCGCGGGCGGACCGGGGCGGTTGCTCCGGCGCCGCTGGGCGCGCGTGATCCGAACCGGCAGCGAAGATTGGACCGGCGACGACCGCGCCGGCGCGGCGCTCCGCCCGCGCGGGCCTGCCCTCCTGCGCGACTCCGACGTGGGCCGCGACTTCGACGTGGGCCGCGACTTCGACGTGGGCCGCGACTTCGACGTGGGCCGCGACTTCGACGTGATTCCCGACGTCAGCGCCTCGAGCTGGTTCCGTTGTCGTTCGAACAGCGCCGGCAACGACCCCACCCGCACGATCGATCGAATGCTCACCCGATCGATCGCTTGGCAGCTCCGCGAACGGTCGCGCCTCGGGGGAAGGCGCCGTGTGCGACAAGTCGGGCGCCGCGAGTATTCCAGTTCGCTCGACCACGTCCGCGGGGGAGACGCTGGCGCCGCCACTCGCAAGGTCTGCCCTCTCCCTAACCCTCTCCCGCGGACGGGCGAGGGGATCGGACGTCACCGAATCCTCTCTCCCGGTTCCCACAACCACGTCGCGAATCGTTGCAGTTTCCTCGCCCAGGTCGCGGCGCGTTCCCGTCCCCTCGACCACGTCCGCGGGGGAGACGCGGACGCCGCCACTCGCAAGGTCTGCCCTCTCCCTAACCCTCTCCCGCGGACGGGCGAGGGGATCGACACTCGGCACGACCGGAGCTCGGTCCGAGTCGACGGCGGAAGCGGCGACCTCGGACGGGCGTGGGAACGAGACATTTGCCGTCGAGGGTTGCGGCGCCGGCGACAGCGATTCCGGCGTGCGGGAAGCCGGTTGTGCTGGCGCCGGCGCCGGCTGAAGTGCTTGGACGGCGTGCGCCGGCGGCTGGTTCTCCGGCGCCTCGGGCACCAGCGCGCGCGCCAGCTCGCCCGCAAACTCCGACGCCGCGGGCGCAGTCGTTTCACCGGCGCTCGAATGCCCGGTATTTGCCGCGCTGTGGAGCGCTCGCGGGGCTGCGAAGATCTCGCTCGCCGTGTTGGCCGTGTGCGCCTTCATCGCCTCAGCTCCGCGCGCGGCGTGCGCGACGCGATCTCCGCCGCGATCTCGGCCGCGACCTCTGGCTTGCAGACGCCCAGCACCTTGCCCGCGTCGGCGCCCGGCATCCGCAATAGAACGTCGGCTGCCAGCTTGCGATCGATGCGGCTGATGATCGGCGCCGCCTGCTCCGGCTTCATGCCGCGGATCGCCTTGGCCAGGTTGTCGATCGGCAAGGGAACCTTCTTCGCGGGCTCGCCGCTGTCGCCGCTGCTCGGCGTGCCCGCCGATGCCAGCGGCGCCGGTGCCGCGTCGCGCGCCGCCAACATCGCTTCCAGCTTCGCGGTGTCCTGGCGCAGCCCCTCGCGCGCCTTGTTGATCTCGGCCGCGAGTTGCTCGAGCTTTTCACGCTCAGCCTTCGTCGCCACGTGCTCGTCGTGCCGCGCGGGCGGCCGGCTCATCTCGTCGCGCAGGTTGTTCAGCTTGAGCGGCGGCGTGAGCGGACCGGTTGGCGGCTGCTCGCCGACGGCACCAGCCTCGCCGGACTTCGGCGTCTTCGACGAGGCGGCCTTCTCGGCGGTCTTCGTGCCCTTCTTGCTCTCGGCCTTGGCGCCGTTCTTGGCGTCGTCCGCCGTCGCATCGTTCTTCGGGGCTTTCGCGTCCGACTTCGTGTCCTTCGCGTCCGCCTTTGTGTCCTTCTTCGCGTCCGCCTTCGTATCGTTCTTCGGGGCCTTCGCGTCCGACTTCGCGTCCTTCGTGTCCGACTTCGCCTCGGCCTTCGCGGTCTTCGCGTCCTTCGCCGGTTCCTTTTCAGCGTTCGCCGCCGGCACCTTCTCCGCGCCGCCCTTGCCCTCGCCCTTCTTGTCTTCCTTCGACCCGTCGGCCTTCGGCTTGGCCTCGGCCTTCGGCTTGGCCCCGCCGCTCGCCTCGGCCTTGCCGGCCGGCGCAGCCTCGGCCTTCTCGCCAGTCGATGCCGCTGCCGGCGCCGCCGCCAGCGAGATCATCAACATCACCAGCCACACCGAGATCGTGCGTGCGCGTCCCTCAACCACGCGCCACCTCCGCAGTTCCTTCCAGCGCGCGCCGCAGCCCCTGCAGCGTGCTCTCCAGCGTGAAACGCTGGCCCGGCTCCTGTCGAAACAGCGCGTTCACCGCGTGCACGCTCTTGAGCGCACGGTCGACGCGCGGGTTGGACCCAGCGACGTAAGCACCGACCTCGATCAGGTCGGCCGACTCACGATAGGTCGACAACACCTCGCGCGCTTCCATGGCCAGCCGCCGGTGATCCGGTGTGACCACGTCGGACATCACGCGGCTCACGCTGGCCAGCACGTCGACCGCCGGAAAGTGGCCGCTGTTGGCCAGCTTGCGCGACAGGACGACATGGCCGTCGAGCGCCGCGCGCGCCGCGTCGCTCACTGGGTCGGTCATGTCGTCGCCCTCCGCGAGCACGGTGTACATCGCGGTGATGCTCCCCTCGCCCGCGTCGTTGCCCGCGCGCTCGACCAGGCGCGGCAGCGCCGCGAACACCGACGGCGGATAGCCACGCGACGTCGGTGGCTCGCCGGCCGCGAGCCCAATCTCCCGCTGCGCCATCGCCACGCGCGACAGCGAATCGACCAGCAGCAACACCCTCTTGCCGCGCGCGCGGAAGTACTCGGCGATCGACGTCGCCGCCATCGCCGCGCGCACGCGCACCAGCGGCGGCTCGTCGGCGGTCGCGACGACCACCACTGAGCGCGCGAGGCCCGCCGGCCCGAGATCGCGCTCCACGAACTCGCGCACCTCGCGGCCGCGCTCGCCGACCAGGGCACACACGATGACGTCGGCGTTCGCGCTGCGCGCGAGCATCCCCAAGAGCACGCTCTTGCCGACACCCGGACCGGCCATGATGCCGACCCGCTGTCCCTCGCCGCAGGTCAGACAAGCGTCGAGCGAGCGGATCCCCAGCACCAGCGGGCGCGTAATGCGCCGCCGTTCCATCGCCGGCGGCGGCGGCGCGTTGAGCACCGCGGTCTTGTTCAGCGACGGCGCTGGCTTGCCATCGGCGGGCCGCATTGCCGCATCGACCACGCGCCCGAGCAACGCATCGCCGACCGGAACCTCGGCGGCGCTCGCGCGCGGCCAGACCGCGCAGCCCTCGCCGATGCCGGCCAGCTCGCCGAACGGCATGAGCAGCGCCTTCGAGCGCGAAAAACCGACCACCTCGGCGGAGATCAAGCGGCCCTCGCCCACCTCGATCACGCACGCGGTGCCGACCGCGACGCGCGGGAGCGTCGCCTCGACGATGATCCCCGACGCGCGCGTCACCTTACCCGACGCCACGACCAGGTCGACCTCGGCCAGCGCTCGCTGGACGCGCCCCATCAGCGGCCCGTTGGCGGAAACCCTCGGGCCTTCGGGCGTCTCGTCGGTTGCCGCCGACTCCGGCGTCGGCGCCGCCTCTGCGGCCGTCGCCGTCACCACTGCCGGCGACCGCAACGCCGCCTCCTGGGCGCGCACCGCCTCCTCACGCTTGCGAACCATCTCTTCCATCGACGGCGAATCGCCGAGCGCGTCGAACTGCGCCGAGATCTCGGCCAAAGTCGAGTCGACGTCCGCGTCGACCTCCGCGCCCTTCGCGTCGTGCTCGCGCTCGTCGCCGTCGAGCGCGCGCCCCGCGCCGAGATCGCTGTCGGCCTCGCCGGTCATCGCTCGCCGTCTTCCTCGCTGAGCGCGCGCGTGAGGATCCGCCGCACCTCTTCCATCCGGGTCGCCACGCGACCGTCGACCGTCCCCTGCTCACCGTCGACGATACAGTCCCCGGGCGACAGCGAGGGGTCGGCGCGGACCTCGACCCGCGTGACCGACACGGCCGCCAGAGGACCCGCATCGCCGGCCGCCTGGACGTTGGCAGCGTCGGTCGGGTGCAAGCGCAGCTGGACTTTCCGCGACTCCCCGAGGCGCCCGATGGCCGAGCGGATCAGGCCGGTCAGCGCCGCCGGGTTCGTCTTGAGCTCGCCCTCGATGATCCGGCGCGCGATCAACATCGCCATCTCGAGCGCGTCGGCCGTCGTCTGCTCGGCGAGGCGCTCGCCGGTGCAGCGCAGCTCGGCGACCGCCTTCGCGAGCCGATCGGCGAACTCCGGCCCTGGCTGCAGGATCGGCGGGGGCAGCGGCGGCGCCAGCGACTCGACCACCGACGGCGTCTCCATGACCGGGATCTCCGCTTGCCGGGCCGCATCGCCCTGCCGCTCGAAGAACGGCTGGATCCCCTTGTCGCTCGCACCACTGAACGTCGCGCGATCGACCTTCCCACGGATCTTCTCCAGGAAGGTCGGCGCCCGCGGGATCGGAGAAGAGGTTGTCGACGTGACCGGCATGTCTCGCTACACCATCTTGTCCGCGGGGTTGACGACCGTGATTCGCCCCTGCTCCGCGAGCGTGAACGCCACCTTGACCAACTCGCCCTGCGCCAGCTCGACGTCGGCCAGCTTGACCGGCCCCATCGCACCGATGTCGTCCGACAGCATCTGCGCCGCGCGGCTCGACATGTTCTTGAGGATCTTGTCGCGCACCGACGACGCCGCTCCCTTGAGCGCCACCGAGAGCCGGCTGGTGTCGATCTCGCGCAGCAGCGTCTGGATGTCGCGGTCCGAGAGGTTGACCAGGTCCTGGAAGGTGAAGAGCTTGCCGCGCAGATCGGCCGCCAACTCGGGATCGTCCTTCTCGATCTCCTGAACCGTTTCGGTCTGCTGCGCCGCCGGGCTGCGCCGCAGAAGCTCGATCGCCGCCTGCTTGCCGTCGAACTTGCGCATGCCACTCGACACCGACGTACGGAGCTCCGCCGACAGCCCTTGACCGACCTCGCGCAGGACGTCGGGCGCGACCGCCTCGAGCAGCGCGAGACGGCGCAAGATCTGTGGGCGCTGCGCTTCAGGGAGCGCCTTCATGACCGCCGCCGCGCGCGGGCCGTCCATGGCCGCGAGCACGAGCGCGATGGTTTGCGGTTGCTCGCGCGAGAGGATCATGGCGAGCGCCTCGGGATCGGCCTGGCCGGCGGGACCGAGGGCGTCGTCGGTCGCGGCCGGCGCCACGCCCTCGAACGCCCGCTGCGCCATCTCCGGACCCAGCACCTGCTCGGCGATCTGTCGCAGCATGCGGTCGCCCGCTTCGGTGTCGCCGCCGATCTTGTCGAGCGACGACACGAAGTGGCTCAGGGCCGACGGCACGGCGTCAGGGTTCTTGCGGATCTCCTTGGCGCCCGCGGCGATGCGCCGCACGCTCGGCTCGTCGAGGTGCTGAAAGATCGCCGCCGCGACGTCGGCGCCCAGGCCCAAGAGCAGGGCCGCCGCGCGCTGCGCGCCGGGCCCCGCCTTCTCGTCCTTGTCCGCTGGATCAGGCACGCTTGCCCTCTTCGCTGTCGACGTTTATCCAGGCGCGCACGATGTGAGCGGCCCGCTGCGGATCGGTCTGCGCCAGTTCGCGCGCGCGGTCGCGCACCTGCTGCGCCGGATCCATGCCGGACAGCGCGGCCTGTGCCGCTGCGGCCCCCGGTCCAGGCGGCAGCGCCGCGCGATCCATCGCCGCTTCGAGCTCGGCGACCTTGGCGCCCGGCTTGAGCAGCGCGGTCGACTGCAGCGCGGTCAGCTGCGGCGGCGCCGGCCGGCGCATGCGCATGAGCGCCGCACCGACCAGGAAGAAGAGCACGAAGCCGCCCAGGATCTCCCCGAGGCGGAACGCCCGCGGCGACATCCACCACATCTCCTTGATACCCTCGGTGTCGCCGCCTAGCTTGTTGGTGAAAGCCGTGCTCGAGATCTGGAACTGGTCGCCGCGCTTGGCGTCGAAGCCGACCGCGCTCTTCGACAGCTCCTCGAGCCTTTTCATGTCGGCGTCGAGCCGCGGCTTGCCGCCGGGCGCGTCGAGCAGCACCGCGACCGACAGCTTCTTCAAGCGCGGGCCGCGTGCGACGGTGTGGGTCACGGTCTTGGTGATCTCGTAGTTGCGCGTCTCGTCCTCGCGCTGGGTCATGCCGCGGCTGCTGCCACCGCCGCCAGGAACGCCGGCGCCGGGCTGGTTGGCTGCCGCGCCGGCAACACCGGCCGCGCCCGGACTTTCCTGGTTGGTTTGCTCGTTGGACTTGTGCTCGCTGCGCACCGCCGTACCGTCGGGGTCGTAGGCGTCAGCGGTGGTCTCGACGTCAGAGGTGTCGAACGTCGCAGTCACCTTCGCGACCACCGCGCCCGGGCCCACCGCCGGCTCGAGCAGATCGATGATCCGCTGTTCCAGGCTGCGCTCCACGTCGTGCTGCTGCGTCGCCGCCTTGCTGTCGTCGCTGCTGTCGCCCGCGAGCACCGTCCCGCTGCCGTCTACGACGGTGACCGAGTCGGCGTTGAGGCCAGTGACCGCCGATGCGACCAGGTGCCGCACGCCCTGCAGCTCCTTCTCGGACATCTTGCGCCCCGGTTGCAAATTGAGCACCACCGCCGACGCCGCCTTGTGGTCGTCGTCGCGGTAGAGCCCCTTCTCGGGCATCGTGATGTGCACGCGCGCCGAGCGCACCGACGAGAGCCGGCCGATCGTGCGTGCCAGCTCGCCCTCGGTGGCGCGGCGCAGGTTGACGTGCTGGGTGAACTCGGAGACGCCGAGGTCACCGCGATCGAAGATCTCGAATCCGACGCCGCCCCCGCGCGGCAGGCCCATCGCCGCCAGCATCAAGCGCGCGTCGTAGACCTGCGTCGCCGGCACGGCCAGCGCGGTGCCGCCCGCCTCGAGCCGGAAGGGGATCTTCGCCGCCTTGAGCTGCGCCGCCGCCTCGCTGCTGTCCTCGGCCGTAAGGTTGGTGAACGCGTACTCGTAGCTGCCGCTGGCGCCGCCGAGCTGCATCACCACGACGACCAGCAACACCAGCGCCGCGACGCCAGCGATCGCGAAGCGCAGGGTGCTCGAGAGGGCGCCGAACTTCTTCGTGAGCTCGCGCAGCTGATTGAGCAGAGAGTCCAATCGTTAAACTCCCATCTTCATGATCTCGTTGTACGCATCGAGCAGCTTGTTGCGAACCTTCACCGCGAGCCGCATCGTGATGTCGGCCTTCTCGAGCGCCAGCGACATCTCGTGCAGGTTGCCGCCGCCGTTCGCGACCTTGGTCGCCTGGTCGTCGGCGGCGAGCTGGATCTTGTCGACCGACTGGATCGCCTGGCCCAGTGTATCGGCGAACGACACACCGCCCGTCGAGCCCGCCGGCGCATTCGCACGCGGCGAAAGGCCCTCGATGTTCTCGATGCCGGATGAATCGATGCTGCGAATGGTCTCGATGCTCACGTTGCTACCTCATGCCCCTGGTCGTGCGTCTGCGTTATGCGTCTGGCGTGAATCGCTGCTCAGCGCGCGATGTCGAGCCCCTTTTGCGCCATGCTCTTGAGCGTGTCGATCGCGGTCGCGTTCGCCTCGTAGCTGCGCGACGCCGACATGAGATTGACCACCTCGTGCACCGGGTTGACGTTGGGGAACGTCACGAAGCCTTCGGGATCGGCGTCCGGGTGGCCGGGGCTGTACACCTTTCGGCCCGGGCCGTTGTCGGCGACGATCGACGAGATGATCGGATTCACCGCGGGTGTCGGCATGCTCGCATCCTCGAGCGTCGGCGCGAACGGTGTCGCCTGGATGACCGGATCGAGCCGCTTGTAGGGACCGCCGGACGCGGTGCGCGTGGTCTCGGCGTTGGCCAGGTTCGACGACGCGAGGTTGACGCGCGTCCGCTCGACCGACAGGCCCGAGCCGCTGATTCGCAGCGCTGTGAGGAAGTCCATCATCCACCTCCGTCGATGGTGTAGCGCAGGATGGCGAGCTTCTTGCCCGCCGCCTTGGCGCTGGCGCCGTACTGCAGGCCGTTCTCGGCCATGCCTGCCATCGTGCGATCCAGATCGACCGCGTTGCCGTCGAAGCTGGGGCTGGTGCCGCGCCCATCGATGATCATCGACGTCGCGATGTCGTTGGCGCTGGTGCCGGCACTGCCCCCGTTCGGGCCCATGTGGCCGGGGCTGGTCGCCTCCATCGCTTGCGCGTTGACGTCGGCGTTCGCCGCCTGCATCGCCGCGCCGAAGTCGAGCTCCTTGGGCTTGTAGCCCGGGGTGTCGGCATTGGCCACATTGCCCGCCAGCACGTTCTGCTCGACCAGGCGGATGTCGAGCGACCGTTCGAGGGTCTTGAGGGTCGAATCGAAGATCTTCACGCCGCCTGCTCCTTGTGAGACGAAGCCAGATGCGAAGAACGTGCCGGCGTCGTATTTGCCGGCGCCTCGGCAAAAGCCGCCGCGTCGTCGACGATCGGACCGGACAGTTCGTCCCCCTCGAGCGGTAGAACCTGCCCATCGGCAGAAGCTGCCGCGGGGGCGCGCACGGCAATTCCCTCCGCGCGCTCGCGGTACTCGCGCAGCTTGTTGCGCAGCGTCCGCAGGCTTATCCCGAGGATCCGCGCGGCGCGCGTGCGGTTACCGTTCTCGCGCCGCAGTGCCTCCTGGATCGCCAGCCGCTCGAGCGAGCCGAGATCGATCGGCATGCCCTCGGGCAAAAAGCGCCGCTCCGGCAGCGGCGCGCGCTCGGTGCGGCCCATCGCGGCGACGCTGGATCGCGGTTCGTGAATCCCGAGGTCGAGATACTGCAGATCGATCACCGAGTAGCGGCAGCGCACCATCGCTCGCTCGAGGATGTTCCCGAGCTCGCGCACGTTGCCGGGAAAGCGGTAGCGCGCGAGCCCGCGGAGCGCGTCGTCGGCCAGCGTTGGCGCCGGGCGCCCGAGCTCCTCGGCGAGCTTGCGCAGCAGGTGGTTCGCCAGCACCGGGATGTCGTCGGGGCGCTCGCGCAGCGGTGGTAGCACGATCGGAAACACGAACAGGCGATAGTAGAGATCGGCACGGAACAGCTTGCGCTCGACCATCTGGCCGAGGTCGCGGTTCGACGTCGCGATGATGCGCACGTCGACGGGGACCGAGCGCCCGCCGCCCAGGCGATCGACCTCGCGCTCCTGCAGAACGCGCAGCAGCTTGGCCTGGAGCGGGTGCGGCAGCTCCGAGATCTCGTCGAGCAGCAGCGTCCCCTTGTCGGCCTGCTCGATGCGGCCCACGCGCCGCTCGGCGGCGCCGGTGAACGCGCCGCGCTCGTGGCCGAAGAGCTCGCTCTCGAGCAGCTCGGCCGGCATCGCCGCGCAGTTGACGGCGACCCACGGCCCGCTCGCGCGCGGCGAGCAGCGGTGGATATAGCGTGCGATGACCTCCTTGCCGGTGCCGCTCTCGCCGAGGACCAGCACAGTGGTGTTGCCCATCGCCACGTCCTCGGCCGCGCCCAGTACCTCGCGCATGATGGCGCTTTCGGCGACGGGGATCGGCGCGGCGGTCCTCGCCGCCGGGGCGGCGGGCGGCGGTGCGGAGCCGATGGTGCGAGCGAGGTTCATGGATTGTCTCCTTGTTTCTTCGGGGCGGTTTCCGCGCGCGCGAGCTGCGCGGCGCGGGCCGATGCGGCGCGCGCGGCGGCGAGCTCGCGCGCGACAGCCTCGGCGTCGATGTCGATCTTCAGCGGCGGCTGGGCGGCCACCTCCTCTTCGCTGGCGACGCGCGCGGCCAGCTTCTTCTCCAGCACGACCCAGCGCCCGCCCATGCGCGCGCCGAGGCGCGTGCGCGCGTATTCGATCACCAGCCGGGTGCGGGCGATGTCGTCGCCCTCGAGATAGAGCTCTGCCGCCCTGAGCAGGTGTCCGGACAACATCGCCGGCGCGACGTCGGAGACGACCGAGGACAGGATGTTGCCGCCGAACACTGGCGCGCCGATGTGGTTCGCGAGCTCCGCGGCCGCCTCGGACAGCTCGGGCGCGAGCGGCCCGCGGTCCCAGGCCGGCAGCGAGAGATAGATTTCGATCGCCATCTCCGGCTCGCTCGGTTCGCTGGGCGAGTCGTGCGCGGGCGCCGCCGGCTGCTTCGCGGCGGGCGCCTTCGCAGGGGCAGCCGGACTCTTCGAGGCCGTCGCGATGCCACCGTCGTGAGCCCCCGTGGCAACTCCATTCTTCGGTGCAATCGCGCCGGCGTCGGGGGCCGAGGCAGGCGCCGCAACCGCCCCGGTGGCACGCCCGAGCCCGCTCGCTATCCCGGTGGCGCTCGCCAACGCGACCGCCAGCGCTCCCGCGACGCCCGTCGGTGGCTGAGCTTCGGCGGGCGTATCGTTCTCCGGTTGTTCTTTACCAATCTCCTTCTGCGGGAACGGCGCCCCTGTGGCCTCGCGCATGGCCTCGAGCAGCACACGGCGGCAGATCACCTCACCTCCCTCGCGGCACATCCATGCCAGCGAGCCGCTACGGATCGCCTGCCACATCATCCGCGTCGCCGCTCCAAGACGCCCCTCCAGCGCTTCGGCACGAATCCCAAGGATGGTCATCTCCGCGCGCACGGGATCCGGCATTCCGTGCCCATCGAAGACCCGGTGAAAGGTCTCGCTCGACGTGAGGCAGCCGCCGTCCAGCTCGCAGATGCGCGCGCGTGCCATGCGCCCGAAGGCTCCAGCGGTGCCGGCCCGCCGATACCAGCCGATCGCCGTCGCCGGATCGCCGGTGCCGAGCGCCAGGTCGCCCAATCGCAGCGCCGCGATCTGAAAATCCCCGCTCTCCAGCGTCGAACGAAACTGCGTCGCTGCCTCGAGCTGCTTGCCGGCGCGCAGCGCACATTCACCCCGCGACGCCGCGTTCGTTCCCGGGCAGGACCCGCCGATGCCGGAGCGCACCGGCTCATAGTGATAGAAGGGCGGACCGGCGAGGCCCTCGCGCCAGGGCAGCCCGCGCAGCTCTTGAATATCGAGGAACTGCTTCGTTCCCTCGGTGGTCAGCACCGCCTCGAAGCGGTGCGTGCGACAGGTGAGCTCCACGGCGTTCCCGAGCATCTTCACCGTCGGACAGATCGTGCCCGCGTGGTGAGAGATCTGCGCCGCCAGCTGCGGCTGCGGCTTCGTCGAGCGCAGCTCGATGCGTCCGGCGTACGGATCGGCGACGATGTCGATCGGTCCGCGCAGCGGCGAAAGCGGGATGCGCTCGGTGGCGACCGCGGTCGTGACGTTCACGCCGAGCGGACCCTTGTCGTCGGCGGCGGCGAGCGCGAGCAGCAATGTGAGCGAGTGTGAAACCAACTTTGAAGCTCCGGCTCATCGTCATTGCAGCGACCGTGCCGTTCGCGCGCGCCATCAAGACGACGCGCGGCCCGCGCGCCGCGCGCGAATGGGCAGCGTCGGCGACACCGCGGCTCGCGCGGGCGTCAGCCGAGTGGCACGCGTCCGGTCAGGAGCGTGACGCGTCGGTATTGCGACGGCGCAGCTTCTCGACCAGCGTCGTGCGACCCATGCCGAGCAGCTTCGCAGCTTCCTTCTTGTTGCTGCCGGTGTGGGTGAGAGCCGCGTTGATATACGCGTTCTCGAGCTCGCGCAACATCGTCGGAAGATCGATCGGAAGCTGCAGCGCCGGCGTCGGCGTCGCGCCGTTCGCGCTCGAACGAATCGCGGTCGGCTCTTCCTCGTCGGAGGCAATGTCACCCTCGACCAGTGCTCCGGGCGCAGGAGCCGTCCCCGGCGCCGCCGCGATCGCCGAAGCGGCGCGCAGCGCGCCGCGAAGCTCGGCCGCAACCGCTTCGATCGGCCGCGGCTCGATGCCGGCGGTCGCCGACACCAGCGACGACACCGTCGCGATCGGCGTGTCGTCGTTGGGGATCAAACTCTCGCGCACCTCTCGGCCCTCGAGCGCGCCCAGGTGCGGCGCGCGCACGCCCATCGGCAGGTCGGCGAGGCGGATGATCTCTCCCTCGGCGCACACCGAGACGCGCTCGACCAGATTCTCGAGCTCGCGCACGTTCCCGGGCCAGGAGTATACCGACAGGCACTGCATGACGGCCGGCTCGACCGCGCGGGTCTCGCCGCGACGCGCCCAGAAGTGAGCGAACAGGTGGGCGATGTCGTTGGCGCGCTCACGCAGCGCCGGCAGGTCTATCGGGCAGACGTGCAGGCGATAGTAGAGGTCGCTGCGGAAGCGGCTGGCCTTGACCTCCTCGGCCAGGTCGCGGTTCGTCGCGGCGATGAGGCGGAAGTTCGCCGCCACCGACTCGGAGCTGCCGATCGGCTCGAACGAGCGCTCCTGCAGCAGGCGCAGCAGCTTGACCTGCAACGTGAGCGGCAACTCGCCGACCTCGTCGAGGAACAGCGTCCCGCCCTCGGCTAGCGACACGCGGCCGCGCCGCGCGGCGATGGCGCCGGTGAAGGCGCCCTTCACGTAGCCAAAGAGCTCACTCTCGAGCAGCGTCTCGGGGATCGCCCCGCAGTTCACCGGCACGAACGGCTTGCCCGCGCGCGGGCTAGCGTGGTGAATGAAGCGCGCGAAGACCTCCTTACCGGTGCCGGTCTCGCCGGTCAGCAGAACACTCGCGTCACTGGCAGCGATGCGGGCGCAGGTGCGCTTGGTCTCGACCAGCGGCGACTGCGGCCCGTGAACCAGTCCTGAAACGTTGGCCAGCGTCATCGGCTCCGTCGTCCTAACCGCCGATATCGCCATAAAGCATCGCCTCTGTACGAGAGTGCATGTAATGGCCCATCGGCCACTCTTTTCAATTCTTTAGGTTCCGACACCGACCTGACGCGCCACCAGTCCGACCGCGCCAAAAGTTGGCAGGGCTCAAGTCCGAAGGCGCGACTGGCGATGATCTCCAAGCGACGATCCATGGAATTCTCCATGCGTCCTCCACGCCGGTCCGGAGCCGCTCTCGCGTCGGTCGGCGTGGGAAGGGTGGAGCTTCTTGCGCGCGGGGGCTGGCACCCGCCGCCGCCGGCGAGCGAGGGCACGCGCGTGATCGTCGTCGGGTCGACCGGCGGGCGCGTCGGCAAGAGCACGGTCGCCGCGCATCTGGCGGTCGCGATCGCCAACCTGGGCGCCCACGTGATCGCGGTCGACATGGATCTGCGCACGCCGGCGTTGCATGGTCTCCTCGGCGTCGAGCGGCCGGCGATGGGCTGGCAAGGGCTGCTCAGCGAGGAGATCCAGAACCTCGACTCGTCGCTGACCAGCACCTCCTTCCGCAACCTGCACCTGGTGGCGGGCGGAGCGCGCCAGGGACTCGGGCGGCTCGGCACGCGTGCACTGGACGGCGATCAGCGACGGCTGCTGATCCAACAGCTGCGCGCGCTCGAAGCCGAGGTCGTCGTCATCGATCTCTGCGCGGTGAACCACGACGACCTCGCCGATTTCTTCGCGCTGGCCGAGACCGGCCTGCTGGTCACGTCGCCCGAGGAATCGTCGCTGGTGGCGTCGCTCGACTTTCTCACCCACGCTACGCGCGCGGCGGCAGCGCCAGCGCAAACCGGTACGCCCGCCGCGGCGATGGCGGCCGCGCGCAGATTTGGCGGCAGGCTGGTCGGCAACCAGGCGGCGACCGCGGAGCACATCGAGATCGTCCACGCGTTCTCGCGCCTGGCGCGCGCGCGGCTGGCGATCGATCTGCCGGTCGTCGGTTGCGTGCGGGCGCAGAAACGCCTCGCCGACGTCGGTCCCTGGACGCGGGCGCCGCTGCGCGACCTGGGCCTCGACCGCAACGGGCGTACCTTCCTTCGCATGGCGGAGTACCTGCTGCACGATCAATCGCCGGCAGTACCATCGATCGACGCGCCTCTGGGCGACGGGGAATCGAGCCCGATCGCGGAGGTCGGCGTCAGCTTCACGCAGGAGCTCGATCGCTTTCGGCGCAAGTACCTGCGACACGAGGTCGACTGGACCGCGTCGCTGCGCATCGGCGGGCGCCCCATTGCCGTGCGCGTGGTCGATCTCTCGGTGTCGGGCGCCGCGCTCGAGGTCGCGACCGAGCTGGAGATCGGCGCCGAGGGGACGCTGTGCTTCGTCCAGCTCCCGGGCCAGCCCGAGCTGCCGGTCTGCGTGAAGAGCCTGCAGGACTCGATTCGCCGCGCGGGCGTCGCGTTCACTGGGCCCGACGAGGAGCGGCGGCAGCTGGTCGCGATCGCCGAGGCCGAACCGGTGCCGGTGCCGACCGACGAGGCGCCAACCGAGACGACGCGCACCGCCGCGCCCGAAGAGGCGCCGTAAACCGAGCCGTGAGAGCGCATTCGCGGTGAGGCGCGGCGCGATCTGTCGTAGATCTTCGCCATGACGACAGCTTCCATCCCACCGTCGGGGCGAATCGAGGTTCCGGTCGCTCACGGCCAGCTCGAGGCGATCCTGAAAGAGAGCCCAGAGCCGTTCGCCGCGGTGGTCGTCTGCCACCCGCATCCCCAGGGCGGCGGCACCATGGACAACAACGTGGTCTATCGAATGGCCAAGGCCCTCTACCAGGCGGGCGCAACGGTCCTGCGCTTCAACTTCCGCGGCGTGGGGCGGTCGAGCGGGTCGTACGGCGGCGGCGTGGGCGAAGAGGAGGACGCGCGCGCCGCGCTGGATTTCCTCGAGCAGCGCGCGCCGGGCGTTCCGCTGTGGATGGCAGGGTTCTCCTTCGGCGCGCGCGTAGGGCTCACCGTCGGCGCCCGGGACGCCCGCGTGCAGAAGCTCCTTGGTGTCGGGCTGGCGCTGAAGATGTTCGACTACCGGATCTTCGGCGGCTCGCCGAAACCGAAGGCGGTCATCCAGGCGGCCAACGACGAATACGCCGGGCGCGCCGAGATCGAAGCCGCGTTTGCCGAGATGGCCGAACCCAAGCGTCTCTACATCGTCGAGAACGCGACCCACCTGTTCCCCGGACAGCTCGACCCCCTCGAGCGCGCGGCGAGCGAGGCCGTCGCGTTTTTGCGCGGCGTCTGAGCGCGTTCATCAGATCGGGTCCCCTCCCCCGTCCGCGGGGGAGGGCTAGGGAGAGGGCAAGCCTTGCGAGCCGCGACGCCTGGGTGCCCCTCTCCCTAACCCTCCCCCCCGCAGACGGGGGGAGGGACCGGAAAGCTTCGGCCTAGTACCCGAGCTGCGCTTGCCGAGGCTTGCCCGATTTGTCTGGCAGGAACGCGGGCGAGCGGCGATCGCCCGCGACCTTGATCTCCAGGCCGCGCACGCCATCGGCGCTCACGGTGAGCCGCTGGTGCAGCTCCTTCGACGCGCCCTCGTGCCAGATGGTCAGGTCGTAGTCGCCTGGCGGAACGCCCTTGATCGCGAACGCGCCGGCGCCGTCGGCCTGCGCGTAGTACGGCGTGTCGACGACGTAGACGTAGCCGAGCATCGACGAATGAATGTTGCACAGGATCTGCACTGGTCCCGCCTTCTTGAACACCTCGCTGTACGAAGCGCCCTGGCGATACAGGCCAGTGTCGAAGTCGTTGGGCTTCGATAGCGAGAAGACGTTGTGGAAGATCGCATCCTCGTTGCGGAAGTCGACCTTGCTGCCGACGGGGACCGCGAGTACGTGCGGAATGAAGGTCTTGTTGCGCTGGCTGATGACCTTGCCCTTGGCTGGCGCGGGCCGCGGCGTCTCGCCGCCGTGTCGCTTGAGGCAGATCACCGCGCCGCCCGGTCCCTGCGGCCCACCGCCTGACAGCGCGCCGCTGACCGCGACGACGGCGTGCGCCTCATGGGCGGGCGGCGGTGACTCGGCGGGTGATGCGGCCGGGGCTGCCGGCGGTGACGCGGGCGCCGTCGGTGACGCCTCGGCGACCGGCGCGCTGCCAGCCTTGGCCCGCGCCTCGTGCGCCAGCGGGCGAATCACGCGATCGATCTCGGGATCGAGCGCGGGCAGCCGCAGCAACGTCTCCCACTTGCTCGCTGCCGTCGCCCAGTCGCCGGCGTCCCAGGCCAGCTTGCCGCCCGCGAGCAGATTGAAGATCAGATACTGCCGCTCGGCGACCTGCTTGACCGCCAGGTCCTGGGGCGTTCGCACGGAGAGCGGCAGCGGCAGCTCCTCGCCGAGCCAGCCGCCAGCGTTCCGCGCCGCGCCCGGCGCGGCCTGCGCGCCCCCGAGCTCCGCGAGCGCGATGGCGGCACCGATGGCGAACGCGAGGGGTCGCAACAGCAGTGAATGTAGCGATGAATGCATCGAGCCTCCCACGTCGCGACCTAGAAGCTGTAGACCACCGACAGCGTTTGCACGTTGTTGGGCACGTTGGGCGAGCCCTCGAGCTCGCGGTTGATCAGCACCTCGCCCTTCACGATCACCGACTCCCAGAGATCGACCCGCAGGCCGCCGGTGATGCGATCGACCAGCAGCGGCGTGAACCCCTGGAACCAGGCATGGCGACGCTCGTAGCGACCGTAGAGCGTGATCTTGTGCAGCGGCCCCGCGTCGATCACCAGCCCGTAGGCGAGCTGCGCGTAGTAGCCGCGCTCGTGGAACGCCGAGACGAGCGGGAAGACGCCGAGGCTGGTGATCTTCTGGTCGTTGCCCTCGTCCTCGTCGACGCGCACGTACTCGGCGTTGAGGTAGAGCCCCGCGACCGCGATGCGCAGATCACCGTCGAGCACACGCTGGAGTACGTGGCGATCGGTCTGGTCGTTGCGCGGGCCGTAGACTCCGCTTCCGCCGAGCTTGAGCTGGAAGCGCGGCAGGTTGAGCTCGTAGCCGAGCCGCCCGCTGCCGACGGGCGTGCCGGTGAGCGATACGTCTGGCATCTGCAGCGACTCGACGAAGCTGCCGCTGGTGGTGGCCGCGACGTTGAGGCTGATCGCCGACCAGGCCGCCGGGATCTGCACGCGATAGAAGAGCTTCGCGCCCAGCGACTGCCCCGTCGTGTAGCGGGCTACCAATGACGGCGTGACCCCGATGCGGATGTTGGACTCGTTGTCCAGGTATTCGATGCCGACCACCGAGTCGAACTTGCCCACGCTCAGCGCCACCTCCTGCGAGTCGAACGGTACCAGGCGCGCGAACGCCTGCTGCAGCAGCGGGCGCGTCTCGTCCTCGGTGCCTGTGAAGCGCGGCAAGAGCTGCAGCCGCGAAAAGAACATCAGCGGCGCCGCCGGCACGTTGTAGCGCAGGTCGAAATCGACCACGTTCACCAGCGGTGACGCGCGGCCGCCGATGCCGACCGATCGGGGGAGGAAGCCGTTGACGAACCGGCCGCCGGCGTCGGTCGACGCCACGTCGCCACGCGAGTTCACCGCGGGCGCGAACGGGTCGACGCCATAGTCGGCCGGCAACCGCATGTCGCCGGCGGGGAAGCTGGTGCCGTCGCCCTGCGCGTGGGCGAAACCGATGTCGACATAGCCGTTGAGATGAAATGCCGACGGCGCGGTGCTGCCTTCCGCCGGGGTGTAGCCGTCGCTGGCGTTGTCGGCGTCGACCTCGCCACCCTCATCGGACGCGGCCGGCTGCGCGAGCGCGGCGACCGATGCGAAGAGCACGCCCAGCGCCGAGCCCAGCGGCACCACTCGCAACCGCCCACGTCGGGACCGGATCATTGGGGCGGCACCGCCGTCCCGTTGAACATCACGAACGGACAGGCCGGCTGCAGATCGGTCCGCGCGATCGCCTTGTCGCCGAGGTTGTCCTCGATCGCCCGCTGCGAATCGAGCCAGACACAAGTATCGGTGTCGGCGGCGAGGTCCATGAAGCAGCTGCTTTTGAGCGCAACGCGCAGGACTTTTGCCTTCATGACCGCTGCGTCCGCGCCCCGATCGATCGCAGCCAACGCGTCCGTCTGCTGAAAGACCCCTGCCGTCGGCGGAAGCGTGACGACATGCAATCGCCACAAGGCGCCGAACTGCGGGCGGCCGCTTTCGCTCAATCGCCCCGGCAGGTGGCTGAACAACGGCGCGACACCGCCGACGTTGGGCGCCCCCGCCAGCGTCAGATTGCCGTTGTCGTCGTAATGCTTGAACAGAAACAGCGGCACGTCCTGGATCACCTGACCGGCGCCGACGTCGAAGTTGTCGGGACCGAAGTCGACGTAGGAGACCGAAGCGCCGTCGAGCCAGCCGGTCAGTGACTGCGACGCGAGCAGCACATTGGGCAGGTCGCCGATGCCTTTCAGCAGGTAGTCGCCGATCGGCGACGCGCCGAGCAGCTGCACGATCATCGAGATGTCGTCGGCCGACGGCAGGAACAGGTTGCCGGGCCCGATCGACGCGAATCGATTCGGCCCCGGATGTATGACCAGGTGATCGTCGAACAGCTGCTTCGCCGACGTGTACCTCGTGGGCGGCGTGCCGGCCGGCACCTCGACGTAGAACACCTGCCAGAAGGGGCTGTAAAAGGCGCTCTGCGGACCGATGCTGAAGATCGGACCGGTCGCCTTCATGGTGTCGGGGTTCTTCAACCGGTTGTTCGCCGGCAGATCGGCGTTCCACGCGGTGACCAGGATGTACATCGGCTCGAGCCAGATCTCCGGATAGTTGGCCCAGAAGTCGGTGGTGATGTAGCCCATCGGCTGGCCCTCGGAGAAGGCGAGCTTGAACTGCAGCACGTCGTTGCCCGTGACGCCCGCGTTGACGAAGTAGTTGCACGGCAGGCCGGCCGGATTCACGCACGTCGATCCTGCGTGAAACGACGCCTGCAGATCGGCCATCGTCCACAGCCGCTGAGACGTCGTTGACTGCGTCGGCTGGCCACACGACGCGAACGCCGGCAAGAGCGTCGCGATCAACGTCGCAGTCGACCGGCGGATGCCTGTCACGCGGTCGACGTTAAACGCGACTCGTCAGCAGGGGAAGTTTTTTCCGCCGCGCCGGGTCCCCGTCATTGGCCTGGCCGCCTAAGGACGAGTCCTGAACAGCGACACGGGTGCGAAAAACACATCGCTGGGGCGGATCTTGGAATAGATAAGCGCCGTGGCAATCTCGAGCACCATCCTGATTCTGTCCGCCTGGGAGCCAGAGATCGCTCCCTTGCGCGCATTGCTGGCCCGACCAGCAGCCCGAACACTCGCGCGCTCGATTCGCTGCCGCGCCGTCGGCGTGGGCGTGGTGGACGCGGGCATCGGCGCCGCGCACGCCATCGCCGAGGTCCAGCCGGCGCGCGTGATCTTCATCGGCACGGCCGGGAGCTATGCGAAGATCGGCGGCGGACTACCGATCGGGGCGGTCGCGCTTCCCGAGGAGATGGTGCTCTGCTCGACGGCGACCCTGCGCGGCGATGGCTACCTGCCGGCGCCAATGGTCCAGAGGGTACCGGTGACGCCAGAGCTGCACGAGGACCTGCGCCGGGCGGCACCCGAAGCAGCGGCACGCGGGGCCGTCGCGACACCGCTGGCGATCACCCGCACCGTGATGCTGGCGCGCAGGATCGCGCGCGCGACCGGGGCCATCG
>Ga0265342_10000294_pt1 | contig 56657 bp, 49 predicted proteins | sample 4CB327metaG_FD_203125 | JGI IMG/M metagenome (GOLD analysis project Ga0265342, IMG submission 203125) | Rhizosphere microbial communities from Carex aquatilis grown in University of Washington, Seatle, WA, United States - 4-CB3-27 metaG | ecosystem: Host-associated > Plants > Roots >...
CCAGATGTCGGGCCCGGTGCCGTCGCCTTCGATGAAGGGCAGGATGGGGTGATCGGGCACCTGCAAAGTGCCCTGACTGTTCATGGTGATGGGCTCGCCGCCCGCGGGAATGAGGGGTTTCGGGGAAGTGACGGAAGTCATGGCCGGCGTTTTACCGCAGTCCGCGGCTGCGCGTCGACTGATGCGCGCCGGCCAGCGCTCAAATCGTCATGGCCGCAAGCTGCGCGGATGCCGTGCGCGCGAAGGTGCGAATCACATCCTCCTGCGTGAGCGTCGCGACCTCGTCGATGGATCGCTTGGCCGCGCTCGGCTGAAGCAGGCCATTGAAGGCGGCGTGACCGAGGAGCCCGATCAGCGAGAAGAGGAATCGTTCGCGTTCACGCCGAGGCAGAAAGTCGAGGCAGCGCAAGACCTCGGCTGGCCGCACGCGATCCCAGCGCCCGGGCAACCCCTGATCCGCCAGCCATTGCCCGACACACAAGGCGGCGTCGACGAGCTCCTGGCACTCTGTTGGTTCCGCCTTGACCGCGTCGGCCAGCTCCTTGGCCAGCGTCATGGCCACGATACGCGGCCGGCAGGTTTCGACCTCGATTGCCGAAGAATGTTGTGACTGTCTGCTTCGATAACTGCGCTTGTTTTTGCTCATGCAACTCTTCTCGGACAGGGACCCGAAAGAGTTGCTTGCGAAGATTGACCTACTTGACCTTCGTCCCCGGCGGCACATCGCGGTCGAAGCAGCTTAGCGAAAGTGGGTCACTGCCCGCGGCTAGGATCATGCCGTGGGAAACCACGCCGCGAATCTTGGCTGGTTTTAGGTTCGCCAAGTAGAGCACCGTGCGACCGACAAGGTCGGCGGGCGCGTAGGCGCCGGCGATGCCGGAGATGACGGTGCGCTGTTCGCTGCCCAATTCCAGGACCAGCTTGAGCAGCTTGTCGGTCTTGGGCACAACCTCGGCGGCCAGCACCTTGGCCGAGCGCAGATCGATCTTGGCGAATTCTTCGATGGTGATTTCGCCGGCGCTGCCGCCCGCAGCAGTCGGTACGCTCTTGGGCGGCGGCGTCTGATCGAGCCAGGCCGCGATGAGTTCTTTCTGCCGTTCGGGCTCGATGCGCGGAAAGATCGGTTTGGGTTCGACCAACTTGCCGCCCGGCCAGCCGCCCCACTCCTCGGACGGCCACAGGCCATAGTCCTGCTCGCGGCCGATCTGGCGCAAAAGTTCGCGCGACGCCTCGGGCATGGCCGGCCCAACCATCTGGGCCGCACGACGAATAATTTCGCAGGTGTTGACCAGGACCTCGCGCAGTTCCGCGAGCTGCCCCGCCTTCTTGAGCTTCCAGGGCGCCGTGCGATCCAGGTACACATTGCCCGCGCGGATCATGGTCCACGTCGCCTCCAGGGCGCGGGAGGGCTGCATCTCGTCCCAGGCCTTGCTCGCGGCCACGGTCATGTCCTGCGCGCACCGGCGCAAGACCAGCTCCTCTTCAGACAGCGGATCGCCGGCGGAATACCCCGGCCGGTGAGCCGCATCGAGGGACTCGCCGAGCTGGCGGGCCATGGAAATCGTGCGATTGGCCAGGTTACCGAGGTCGTTGCCGAGGTCGGACTCGAAGCGCTGGAAGAGCGCCTCGTAGCTGAAATCGCCGTCGTTGCCCAGGGTGTATTCGCGCAGCACGAAGTAGCGCAGCGGATCGGCACCAAGCGAAGCAGCGATGAGGCTGGGATCCACGCGCGTGGCGGGTATGGACTTGGAGATCTTCTGCCCCTTGACCGTGATGTAGCCGTGGCAGAGCACGCCCTTCGGCGGCGGCAAGCCCGCGGACATGAGCATGGCCGGCCAGTAGACCGCGTGAAAGCGCAGGATGTCCTTGGCGATGAGGTGGGTGCACGCACCCCACAGGGCCCGCGCACGCGCGTCGCTCATGATCTTGTCTGGCCCGCCTAGCGCCGACACGTAGTTGATCAGGGCGTCGAGCCACACGTAGATAACATGGCTGGGATCGTTCGGTACCGGGATGCCCCATTTGACCGTCGAGCGCGAGATGGACAGATCCTTGAGCCCCGAGCGCACGAACTCGGCCACTTCGTTCCTGCGTGTTTCCGGCCGGATGAAACCGGGCTGTTCGTAGAGCGCAAGTAGCCTGTCGGCGTAGTTCGACAGACGGAAGAAGTAGTTCTCCTCACGCACGCGCTCGACCGGTTTGCGATGGATCGGGCAGACCTTGGCGCCGCCCTCTTCGATGACATCCTCCTCGGTCTTCCAGCCCTCGCAGCCCACGCAGTACATGCCGTCGTAGTCGGCCTTGTAGATGTCGCCCTTGGCCAGCATGCGCTGCCACATCGCCTCGACCGAGGCGACATGGTCGGGGTCGGTGGTGCGGATGAAGCGGTCGTAGCTGATGCCGGCCTGGGCCCAGACCTCTTTGAACTTGGCCACGATGCCGTCGCAGTATTCCTTGGGGCTGACGTTCTGCTCGCGCGCCATGCGCTCGATCTTCTGCCCGTGCTCGTCGGTGCCGGTCAGGAAGTAGGTTTCGTGGCGGCGGGCACGGTGGTAGCGCGCGAACGCGTCGGCGACGGTGGTCGTGTAGAACGTACCCAGGTGGGGAAGCGCATTGACGTAGTAGATCGGGGTGGTGACGTAGAAGTAGTCAGCCATGGGCCAAGATTAACAGAGAAGCCGGGTACGGATCCGGATTCTCACCACAGAGAGCACAGAGACCGGAAGAGATCGGAAGGAAGGGGTTTTCCGGATCCTAGATCCGAACTACTTCTTCTTCCGACCTCTGCGCTCTATGCGCTCTATGTGGTTAACTTCCGTCTTCCGTCCCGTCGTCGTCGCTGGCGTTTTCTTCCCCGTCGACGGCGGGGACCGCGCGCGGCTGGGGCGTGGGCGTCGCTTGGGCGGTCGGTTGGTTGGGCACGAGCCGAACCTCGGACGCGGCGAAGGTCATGGGCGGTCGCTCGAAGAAGGAGACGCGCACGCGACCGCCGAGCACGTCGAGGTCGTCAACGCGCCCCACGCCCTCGGGTGTTTCTACTCGCTTGCCCGGCTTGGGCAGGCCCTTGGACATCTCCACGTAGAGATCGTCCTCGTATATCAAGCAACACTTGAGCCGGCTGCACTGACCCGCGATCTTGGTCGGGTTGAGCACCAGGCGCTGGTGCTTGGCCATCTTGATGGAAACCGGCGCGAAGCGCGTGAGGTAGGTCGAGCAGCACAGCTCGCGGCCGCACGATCCGATGCCGCCGGTTAGCTTGGATTCGTCGCGCACGCCCACCTGGCGCATCTCGATGCGCGCGTGCAGGTGCGACGCCAGATCGCGAACCAGCCCGCGAAAGTCCACGCGCTGCTCGCACGAGAAGAAAAACGTGGCGCGATCGCTGCCGAGGCCAATGTCGGTACGAAACAACTTGATGGGCAAGCCCAGGGCGCGCGCGCGGTCGCGGGCAAAGGCCAGCGACTCTTCTTGGCGTTTCTGCTCTTGTTCGGCACGCGCGATATCGCGTGCCTCGGCCTTGCGGATCACCCGCCCCTGCAGGCTTTGCACTTGCCGCGTGCCCGACGGGACGGTGACCGTGCCGAGCGTGCTCGTGCGCCGATCGTCGACCACCACCTGATCCCCCTGGCGCAAGATCAGGCTGCCGCACTCGCAGTCGAGGACGCGGCCGTTGCGCGACAGACGTACGCGCACCGAACTGCGCGTCTCCCCGCGAGCGGCACCGGCACCCTCCTGGCGATCCGCGGCAGGCTCGGGCGCTCTTGGGACTTCACTCATGCGAGTCCCGACTCTAGGGTTGCAAGATCCATCAACATCTTCTCGAGCGCGGTCACGGGGTTCACGTTGGACAGAAGCGCGAGCGAGGCCTGAACCACCTCGCGCAAGGCAGTACGAAGCGAAAGTAGATCGTAGTCCATTCGCGCACGCCCGGCGAGTCTTTCAAGCTCTGCTGCGCGATCGCGCAGCAGAGCCAGCTCGCCTGCGCCGGCCGCAGTCACGAGCGCGTCGCGATAGAGGCGCGCCAGCAAAGCCAGTGCCTCGGGCAGATCCTGCCGGCTTTCCTTGTCGGAAAACTCGGCCGCGGCATCGAAGATCGGGCCCACTCCTTTTGCCGCCGCCGCCTTGCGCAGGTTGCCCACGATGGTCCACAGGGTCGATTCCGCCTCGGACTCAAGAGCTTGCACAAGCCGCCCGGCCTGCCCGCTGGCCAGCGATGCCGCGGTTTCCGCCTGCGCGCGCGTGGCGCCACGACGTACTGCAATTTCCACCAAAGCCGCGGGCTGCAAGGCGGCGAAGCGAACGCGCTGGGTGCGCGATCGAATGGTGGGAAGCAGCCGATCGGGCGCCGAGGTCACGAGCACGAGATGATTGCCTGGGCATGGCTCTTCCAAAGTCTTAAGCAGGCAATTCGCCGAACTGGGATTGAGCGCGTCCGCCCGATCCAGAATGAGCACGCGCGCCGGGGCCTCATGGGGCCGCGTCGAGGCAATGGCGACGATCTCGCGCGCCTGCTCGATGATGTACAGCTTGTCGGCCGGGGCCAGCGAGAGCACGTCGGGGTGCTGGCCGCTCTCGATGCGGCGGCAGGCGTCGCAAGTGCCGCAGCCGAGGCCAGGCGCATCCGTACAGCACAGGGCCCGGGCCAACCCCAGCGCCGCGGTTCGCTTGCCCACGCTTTCGGGCCCGTCGAAGAGGCAGGCGTGGGCCAGCCGACCAGACGCCACGGCCCGCAGTAGCATGGCCACCGCGTGATCCTGTCCGACCATGTCGCTCAAAAGCATGAAGGCGCCACGCTAGCAAAATCCGTGGGTGCACGTAGGGGAAAAACTATAGACTCGCGCCTATGAGCATTCTCGCCCGCCTGTCCACGCTGATGAAGTCGAACGTCAACGATCTCATCGACAAGATGCAAGATCCGGCCAAGGAAATCGATCAGCTTGTGCTCGACATGGAGGACTCGGTCCGCCAGGCGCGCGGCGAAGTCGCGGTCTGCATGGCCGAGGAAAAGCGCCTGGCCCATCAGTCGGAGAGCCTGGCCGCCGAGGCCAAGTCGTGGGAGGAGCACGCGGCGCGCGCGGTGCAAGCCGGCGACGACGCCCTGGCCAAGGAGGCGCTCCGGCGCAAAGCCCAAAAGGAAGCCGATCGCATCGAGACCGACAAGGCCGCGGCCGAGCAGAAGGCGCAGGTCGAGAACCTCGTCGCGGGTCTGCGTGCGCTCGAATCGCGCGTGAAGGATGTGAAGCTGCGCCAGGGCACCCTGCGCGAGAAAGCCCGCGCCGCCAAGGGGCAAAGCCCGGTTTCCACCGGCACCTCGGTCTTCGCCGATTTCGAGCGCATGTCGGGCAAGATCGATGCGCTGGAGGCCGAGGCCAGCCTCACCGACGAACTCGCTGGCAACACCGCCGCTGAGCGAGCCAGCGAGAAGAAGCTCGACAAACTCGGCGAGGACAAGTCGCTCGACGACGCCCTGGCTGCCCTCAAGCGAAAACTCTCGGGCTAGCCGAAGTCTTGCAGCAGGGCCGTTCGACTCGGGATCATCTCGTCGTGAAACCCAAGAATTGCTTGGCCTTGGTATCGTACTGAATCCCCCAGGATCCGCTAACCGCAGCGCAGGAGCGCGGGAACGCCTTCTTGGCCTCTAGGACCTCGGGTTTTCCCTTCTCGACGAGAAGAGCGTTCACATAGACAAACCGCGTTCCATCGCGAACGAAGCCGGCATATTGGCGGATGTAGAGCTTGGCCGAGAATGGCAGCTTCTTGTCGATCCCGCTCTTGCGCAGATGAACCAGCAAGTCAGCATCAATGAGATCCATGATCTTGGGCGTGACCTTCCAGTACCCGTTGATCCCGGATGGCGGCTCCTTCGCGCAGACGCGCAGACCATTCGCGAAGGCCGAATCGGGCAGCGCCACGGCCATCCCCTCGTAGCGACGGGCGGCAAGTTTTCGCGCGCGCAGCGCTTCTGGCGTGAGGGGCTCGCCCCGGACATCCTGGGGCGCGACAGACAACACCGTCAAGGTCAGCAGAAGCAGGCGGCACACGACAACTATCGATTTCATGGGTGACCCTCTTCTTACTACTTTTCCGAGGGCGCGGTCATCTCGATCTACGAAAGCCAGCTGTCTTTGGTCTAGCCCTTGCGTTGCTCGGTCGCTAGACGGCGCGACAGCACGAGTACCAGGCCCGCGAGCAACGCAATCAGCACGCACGCAGCAGCCAGGCCAAGGACAAAAGTGACCCGGCTGTCCGGGGTCATGCGCAGCGGACCTAGCGCCACCAGGTTCGCACCTGGCGCGGTCGGGATCTCGATCGCTGGCGTGACCACCACGGCCACGGCCGACGGATCCAAGCCCGGCACGCTGCCCGCGACCAGCTTCTGCACGTCACGCTCGCCGATGGGCGTGGGCCGGCCGGCGCGGGCCTTGAGCAAGACCGCCGCCTGAGCCGCGACCCGCGGTTTGCCGTCGACGGCCAGCGGGTCGGGCTCGGGCAACACGAGGTGCACGCGCGCGCTGACCACGCCCTCGACGGTTTCCAGGGTACGCGCGATCTCGCCGGCCAGTGCCTCGACATAGCGGGCGCGCTCCTCGGTGGGCGTGGGCACGAGGCTCGGCTGCTTGTAGATCTCGCCGAATCCGGCGCGCGGACCGCGCGGAAGACCCAGCGAGCGCATGAGTTCCATGGCACGCAAGGCGTCTGCCTTGGCCACGACCACCGCGAACACACCCTCCTCGTCGCGGCTCTTGCTCGCCGGAATACCAGCCCGTTCGAGTGAGGTCAGAATTTCATTGGCCGCGGTTTCATCGAGCCCATGCTGGATTGACATCGAGCAACCGAGTGCAAAGACCACCACGATGCACAGACGACGCATGGGGGGAAACTCTATCATTTTCGGCCTGCGTGGAAAGTGCGGGCTAAAGCGACCACCCGATGTTGAGATTGAGGAGCGGGATGTAATCCACGTTCGATGAACTCGATCCGCCTGAACTATCACTCACGCGAGTTCCCATGGTCACCACCTCCACACCGCCTTGCACATCGAAGGTGAACCCCGCGTAGCTGGTCATCTTCCAGCCGAAGAACGGCCCCATGGCCAATCCGCTGGCCACGCCCGTGATGTCCTGAAGCGAGCCATTGACATGGACGTAGAGGATCTCGGCCCCGACCTGCATGCCCCGCCGAAACGATCCGGTCACGTAGTAGCGAAGTTGGGCACCGCCTTCGAGGACGGTGAACGTCACCTTCGTGCCGTCGGATTGGGTCACGGGAACCTTGCCTCCGCCCGCGATCAAGGCTAGGCCGGCTTGCGTTCCCAGACGAAGCTCGCCAGTCAATTCCAGCATCGGCAGAAGAAGGTGAATGGGGGAAATGGTCAGAGAAACGGTCGTCATCGGCGGCGTCGGCTCGGGCGGCTCGTAGCCTGGCGGCGGATAGCCGGGATAGCCGGGATAGCCGCGTGGTGGGTAGGGCGCTGGGTAACTGGGCGGCGGATAGCCGGGCGCTGGGTAGGGCGAAGGGTAGCCCGGCGGCGGATAGCCGGGCGGCGGGTAGGGCGAAGGTGCGTAGGGATAGCCGGGAGCTGGCGAAACGGCGGCGCTCGCCGCCGGAGCTGGCGACGCGGTGGCGCTCGCGGCTGGCGCTGGCGACGCGGTCGCCGCCGTCCCCTCGGGTTGGGCCGACACTGTGCCGGGCACGAGACCCGCGCCGACGAATACCCCGAGCAGCACCCACGAACGGATCATGATTCCCCTTCTTCCAGGGCCTCGCGCAGACGGTTCACGGCCCGGGAATGCAACCGGCTGGCCCATGATTTGGACAATCCGAGTTTCTTGCCCGCTTCCTCGAGTTTCATGTCCGCGAAATAGTAGAGCTCCATGAGCCGGCGCTCTTTCTCCGGCAACTTCGCCAGCGCCGCGCGCACGCGGTCGCGACCCTCGGCTTCGAGCGCGGCCTCGTCCGGTGCCTGGAACCGATCATCCGGCGCATCACGCGCGGCCTCGATGGACGTGATGTGTACCGTGGCCACGCCGCTCAAAATCTCGGCGATTTCTGTCAGTACATCCGACTTGTCCTCGGAATTGTCTTCCGATTTACCTTGGGCGACCCGGGCCGACTGCGCCGCCTTGTCCGCGGCCTCGCGCTCGGACGCCGCGGCCATGTACTCGTTGGCGCGCTCTTCGGCGCGGAAACGCGCGTAGTCGCCGCGCGAGTACCAGCCCATGGTGCGCATGCCGTCGAAGATGGCGCCGCGGATGCGATAGTAGGCGAAGGTGCCAAAGGCCGTGCCCTGCTTGGGATCGAACTTCTTGGCCGCTTCGATAAGCCCCTGCGTGCCGTAGCCGACTACGTCGCCGGGCTCCATGGTCTTGCCCAGCCGGCGCTTCAGCTTGGCCGCGATGGAGTGCACCAAGTGCAGGTGCTGTTCGACAAGCTGGTCCTGCGGCGCGGCCATCACAACCGAGACTAGAGCAAGGCAACGCCCGTCCCGTCAAGCCGGTCGTGAGCCCCGCACTGCGCAGAGCCGGATCGCACGCGCGTCTTGAAGGCGGCGGCCGATTCCTTCACTATGCCCCTACATGGCGGATCTCATCTGCTCGCTCATTCTCTGCGCATTCGCGGTCTTGGTCGCCGCGACCTGCGGCGTATTGGCACTACTGCCCAAGCGCGCGGGCAACAAGCGCCTCGACGGACACGGCGGCATCTTGCTCGGCCGCGGGATCATGGAAGTCGCCTACAAGCTGTTCGAACCGCTGGTCAACTTGCTCTACAGCCTGCGCGTCACTCCGAACATGGTGACCGCGTTTTCCCTCGCACCCGCTCTCGTGTCCGCAGGCCTCATCGCCATGGGCCACTTCGGCATAGGCGCCCTCCTCGCCACGGGCTCGGGTTTTTGCGACATGGTCGACGGCATGCTGGCCAGACGCTACAACAGCATGTCGGACGTGGGCGAGCTGTTCGACGCCGCGGTGGATCGCTACGTGGAGTACCTACTGCTGGCTGGCCTGGCCGTCTACTTTCGCACCAGCCCCGCCGCCCTGGTGCTCTGCCTCGGCGCCCTGCTCGGCTCGTTCATGGTCAGCTACACCACCGCGAAGGCGGAAGCGCTTGGCGTAGTGCCGCCCAAGGGCGCCATGCGCCGGGCCGAACGGGCCGTGTACGTGACTTGCGGCTGCACGGCCGTGCCGATCTGGGAACTGGTGGTGCCTGGCGCGCACAGCGTGGCATCCATTTCCGTCGGGCGCGAGCTGCCGGTCGAACTCGCCTTGCTGGTGGTCGCCACCGTCGCGAACATCTCCGCGATCCGGCGCATGTTCCGCACCGCCGAGTTGATTCGCGCCAAGAAGCTCGCGGCGTAGCACCCCTCCAGTTCTGGCACAGGACGACATCAGCCACGGCACGGTCATCCACGGAAACTGGTCCGATGGTGGCCCGAAGGTCAGTGCGCGACTCTTGGTGAGCTGTCTGAGGGTCCTGCGGGAACCTCACCATACGACAGAACACTACATCGCCTCTTGCTCACAGAGGCGTCCGCCAGCTTTGGGGGAAACCATGAAAATGCTTCTCAAGACACACGTTCCTTTTCTCGCGCCGTGGGTCGGCGCCTTGATGGCTGCGAGCTGTAGCTCCAGCACGAGCGGACCTGCTGCCCGGACCGACGCCAGCGTTCAAACTGGTGGGGCCAGCAGTACCGGCGGCGCCGCGACAACGGGCGGCTCAAGCAGCACCGGCGGGCAAACCGGAAACGGCGGAAGCGTCGGTGGCTCGTCCACCCAAGGCGCGGGCGGTGTCGTCTCTAGCAGCGGTGGTGCAGCGACGGGAGGCTCTCGCGCCACGGGTGGGGCTGGCGGCCAGGGCACGGGGTTGCCCGATGCGAACCCCCAAACCGGCGGAACCACGGAAACGGGCGGCGCGGTCAGAACCGGAGGCGCCACCTCCTCCACCGGCGGAAGAACCGTCGCCGGTGGCACCACTTCCGCCGGCGGCGCAGCCATCGACGGTCCAAGTGCAACGGGAGGCACGACCGCTTCGGGCGGTGGCACCACTTCCGCCGGCGGCGCAGCCATCGACGGTCCAAGTGCAACGGGAGGCACGACCGCTTCGGGCGGTGCCCCCGCCGTCGATGGCGGAACAGCAACGACAGGCTGGGTAACGATCCACAACGACTTCTTTTGGTACGACACAACCGGGAACTTGATCAACGTGCGCAGCGGTGCCCTGCGCAAGTTCGGCGACCTTTACTATTGGTATGGCGGAGCCCCGAACGATCACAACCAAACCTGCTATTCGTCTCCCGATCTGGTCCATTGGACCTACAAGGGCATCGTCCTCACAACGACGGGCGATGCCAACCGAATGGACATCCTGTACAACGCCACGACGAAACAGTACGTGATCTTCCTGAAGTACATTGGCAACGGTGCCTATTTTGGCATTGCCACCGGCTCGACTCCCGACGGACAATTCACCTTCAAGAGCCAGACACTGGTAGATGGGTTCGTGATCGGAGATATGTCGGTGTATCAGGACGACGACGGGACAGCGTATCTGGCCTATGTTTGGTGGGGGACCGGTACCAACAAGGCACACGGCATCTATCGACTGTCGGCGGACTATTTGACCCTCGATACGCGAATGTATCTGTGGAACGAGGGCAGTCGCGAAGCCCCTCACATGTTCAAGCGCAACGGCGTCTATTACTACGGGGTTTCCGAAACCAACGGGATTCAGCCATCGCCCACCCGGTACTATACCGCAACCAACTTGACTGGCCCTTGGTCCGCCGAAACGATGGTCACGACGACTGGATCGACCACGACGTACGAAACGCAGTGCGATTTCGTCTTCCCGTTTACGGGGCCGCAAGGGACCGTCTACATGCTCGACGCCGATCGTTGGATTCCAACGGGAGGATTTCAGGGCGACTACCTGTGGTTGCCTTTCCAATTCGGCACGGCTCTTGTGCCGACGATGACCTACTACCAGGATTGGGATCTGAATGCGGCCGCCGGCACGTGGAGGGCTTTCGATCGCACAACGCGGGACCTGGCACTAGGCAAGAAGGCAACCGCCTCCTCGGAAAGCGGCACGAACGTCGCCACGAACGTAACGACAGCCACGACCTACCAGACCTACACCAATTACCGCTGGGAAAGCGCCGCCTCGGACCCACAGTGGATCATGGTGGACTTGGGTTCGGCCATGGAAATCGACCGTGTCATTCTCAAGTGGTACACGGACTACGGCAAGTCATTCAAGATTCAAACGTCGACCGATTCCACAACATGGACGGACGTCTACAGCACCACCACTGGAGCTTCCTATTCCGTCACCGACGTGAGCTTCGCCAAGACCACTGCGCGCTATGTGCGAATGAGCGGGACGCAAAGGGGCAATCAGAACGGGTACTCGCTGTTTGCTTTCATGGTTCTGAACGACCCATAGGGCCTTCGGGCTAAAACACTGGCGCCGTGGCGAGCAGGGCGACCTCATCGGAAGCAAGCGCCCGATTGTAGAGCGCCACTTCGTCGATCCTGCCTGGGAAACGTTCGGTAACCGCCCCTGCGTTGCCGTTGCCGCCCACGATGACCGGCGTGGTGTCCATGGGGAAGGTTCCCGAGATCGACACCGACCCGGCCTCCACGCCGTTCACGTACAAGGTCGCCAAGCTACCGTCGTAAGTTCCCGCCAGGTGGGTCCAGACCTTCTGTGCGACCTGGTGGGACGTCGTCGGGCGGGCGGCCGGTATGCTAGCCGACATTCCGATGAACAAGGTCGGGTTTCCGGGTTGCTGAAGGGACAGGTGGTAATACTGCTCGTTGGTGGTCCCGATTTGTCGCGAAATCGCCGTTCCATACTGGTTGGCCGCCGTGATGACCCCGTCGAAGTACACCCATGCAGAGAGCGTCACCTGGTCGGTGATTCCATTGATGCTGGGGGAATCCAGGATCTGCGCGTAGCCGGTGCCGCCCATGTCCAGCGCTCCGCCTAGACGCCCGGTCACCCAGGCCAGGGTCGGATCCAAGCCTTCCAGCGTGGCGTGGTTGCTATTGCCAGACGAATCGCGCGCTGTCGTATCGCCGACGCTATCGTCGAGATGCCAAAGGCCTACCAGTCCACGGCGCAAGGACGTGAGGGTGTCCGCGTCCGTGGCACCTTTGGGACAGATGCCGGTGCCGGCGTCCGAGCACAGGTCTACCAGCACCAAGGTCCGTGGCGAGCAAGCCGTCAGCGCCACGGCCGCCGATAGCAGCAACGGCATCTTTTGACTAGAAGCTGACATGTAGCCCAACATTGGCCAGGAGTCCGGGGCGAGAAAGGGGTTTGGTGTCGGTGTCGGCGATGCGAATGATTAGGGGCGGGAGGGTCGCGATTCCGTCTAGCTCGCCGGCCAACCACAGTTGGCCGCCCAGTCGAAACGTGGCGCCAATTCCAACCACGCCCAGCGCCGACCACGCACTACCCGAGCGCGCAACCGTTCGCGTGGGATCGGTAGTCGCGCCTTCGCCGACGAGACGCACGACGCCGGCCTCGAGAACAACGAACGACTGAACTCGTGCTTGCCGCAGGAAGCTCCACGTCGGTCCCAGTGAGACGAGCTGGCGATGCACTGCCGCGGTTCCGTATTTTCCGTCCAGGGTCAGAGCCGGGCCCAAACCACTGACCTCGGCCTTGATGCCGAGTCCGCGCGGCCACGTCACTCTGGCCGTGAACGATCCCATCCACTCGGGCGACGGAAGCCCGAAGTCCTGCTCTGCCGTGATCCCCAGGCCCACGCTGAACTGCGCTCTCTGCGGTGGAACGGCCACGGCCTTTTCTTTCGGCGGGGCCGTCACAACATTCTCGGGCGGCGTGGGCCAAAGCCCAGCCAGACTGACACGGATGAGTTCGATGGCGTTCAAGGCCAACACGGCGGCATCCTGACTAACGTCATCGCCCTGCATCTCCATGCGCACGATGTTCATTCGCCGGCCGATGCGATCCGAGACCCAGATGGCAATCGTGCGGCCCTGGGGATCACCGATGTGAGAGATGGCGAACACAGCGACCGCGTGCGACTCGGGAGCTACGCTTTCGACCTGCGTGGTGGGATCCTGAAGTGGGTCGAGGGTGACAAACGCGGTTTGGAAATCGGCGGCGTTCAGCTCCCCGGTGACGCGGGCCAGGGCGGTACGGGTCAATTCATCGACATCGGTCGGCCGCAAAACGATGACAAGCCCGCGCGGCGGTTGGGCACCGGGCGGCGTCTCGGAATGAACCGCATCGCTATGGGTACCGTCATCCGCGAGCGCCAGAATCGAGATCAGGACCGGGGCGACCGAGAGCACGAACAGCCCACGCCCTATCCGGGGCGCACGACGAGGGAAGGGTTTCGATGGGGATGGTGGGTACCTGGAACTGGCGCGTGACACGAACCTCAAACATAGCGCAATACGTGTCTGAATCCGACAAGGCGCTACTGACCAGACTCGACGATGTGTTGAGCCTTGGCGGCGTAGGGGCCGGCAGGAAACTTAGCTAGGTACGAGGCTGCGGCTGCGCGGGCAGCGGCCCGGTCCTGCAGAGAATCGAACAGCACCAATCGGCGGCCCAGGGCTTGCCCTCCGTAGTTGCCGGCAGGGTCTTCCGCGAGGTAGCGCCCGTACCAGTCGAGCGCGCTTGTCTGTGCGGCGCGGTCAGTGCGGGATTCGTCCAGTGTGCCTAGGAAGAATGCGGCCTCTCGTCCCGCCAAGGTTCGCGGAAAACGCTCGCGCTCGGCTAGCAGCGCTCGCCGCGCGAGATCGTTTTTGCGATTGTAGCGGGCGGCGTCGGCAAGTGCAGCAAGGTCGGCACTGGTCGCGCCGGCAAGAACATCGCCGATGCCTCGCTGCTCGGCATCGTCCAAGATGCGCTGAAACTCGCCTCGGGCCAGAGATTGCGGCCAGGACAACGACGGTGCGGGGGACGACGATCGCGGCGTGGCGGACGAGCGCGGCGCGCGTGACGATGAGGGTGAGCCTGATGATCCTATAGCGGGACGCTCGGAAGGAGGCCCGGAGACCGGCGAGGATACCCGTCCGAGATCCACCGTGGGTGCCTGCGCGGTGCCGCCAACCAGAGGGGAAGGAGATATCGTCGCGGGCGACATGGCATCGAGCACGATTTGTCCGTTCGCCGCACTGGCCAATAGATGTTGGCCGGCGACAACGGCGAGCCCCTGGCCCGTGTTGGGCCCCGAAACCTGGACGCTGCCTTGGCGAAGCCAGATTTCCAGAGCGCGCGCGTCTGGCGCCCAGCTCATTTCGAAGGTCGTTCCCGTCACCTGAACTTGGTAAGGCCCGGCAGCAATGGACCAGCGCGCTTGGGGTAGATGGACGACTCGCGCGGTCAGTCGGCCATATTCTAGCTGGAGGCTCGCCCCTCGCGCCTCGATGGCGGTGACGCTTGCGCGCGCTTGCGCGGCCACCGTGACTCGTGAGCCATCGGAAAACTCGATACGTCCGGCTGAAGCGAGATCCCGCGTGCCTTGCAGCACACCGGCTTCGTCGACGATGCGGAAACCAAGGCTCGGAGCCGTCTTATGGTTCCACATCAAAGCTATCGGCAGCACGGCAGCCGTCGCCACGCCGAGACCAAACGCCACGGCCAGAAGCCGTCGCGAGCGTGGTCGAGCCAACACCGCCGACTCCAATCGCGTTCGCCCGGCTTCCTCGCGGGCGGTCAGATCCTCGGTAAACGCGGCCCGGGCCAGCTCGCAAAGGTGGCGAAGCACGTGGTCTGCGTCGTTGGGATCTTGGCGCTTGTTCATGGGGATTCCTCGTAGATTCCCGACAAGTAGGAAGCGAGTCCTGGATCTTTGGCGACGTGGTGGTCGAAACGCGAACGTGCGCGGACGAGCCGTCGTTTGGCCGTGGCCAGAGACAATCCGAGAGCCGTGGCCACCTCGGTCAATTCCATGCCTTCGATGAAACGCAGAACGAAAGCGAGTCTCTCCTCGGATCCAAGCCGGTCGAGAATGCCGTAGAGCCGACTGACCGCCTGGCGGGCCTCCGGATTGGGATGGACCACGCGCGGATCGACACCGATATCTTCCTTCGTGCCGAGACTCATGCAGCGCCTGACCCAGCGTCGCCGCAACTCGTGGCGCAAGACGTGTGTCGTGATGGCGATCAAAAACGAGGGCAGCGCCTTCGGTTCGCGCAACGTCGGCAGTCTGCGAAACAGACTCAGGAAAACCTCCTGCGCCAGATCCTCGACTTCATCTTGCTGGCCCAGCGCGCGGCGCAGGATGCGATGGACCAGGCGCGCATGGCGATCCCACAGGGCTCCGGGCGCGCGGGGATCCCCGGCCAGGATGGCGCGCACCAGTCCCGCGTCGTCGATCGCGGAGAGATTGGCTGCCGGCAGCGTCAGGATCTTGGCGCCTTCACTGACGTGGGAGTCGGTTTCGCCGCGCATGTCTTGTGGCAAGAGAGGTGCCTGTTTCAGCGGGGCACGGCTCAACAAAGAGGGAGCTGGGGTCCCGTCGCCTTATTGTAGCCACAATTCCATGGAGCGGTGTCGCTAGTTTCCCTTAATCACCGTGCCGTGGCTGATGTTGTTGCCGACCACGGGCAGCGTCTGCGCTGTTGTCCAGGTCTTGAACATGTCGGTGCTGTCACTGGATTTCTCGTGCCCGCCTCCACCGGCATCGCAGTAGAGGCGCCACGTTCCGGTGCCGAGATCGATGACCGCCGGCGCTTCTTTGCAGCCCGGCCAATAGCTTGTGGGGTCGAATGTCCAGGGACCATCCAGGTTGACGGCGGTCCCGTGCTGGACGAATGTGCCCTTCGAGAACGAGTGGTAGGTGGTGCCGACTTTGACGACGAAGGTGTCGATGACCCCGGGGCCCATCCCAATCCACGTTCCGGCGCCCCACTTGGTCAGGGTGTTGTCCGTAGGCTCGTACCGATAGGTCTTGCCGTCGAGGGTCACGAGGACGTGGATCGTCCCGTCGCTGTCCTTGAACCATTCGGGCGCCCATACGTTCTTGGTGCCGGCGACGCCGCAGGGCACCTGCGTGAGAGTGGTCCAGTCTTTGAGGTTTGCGCTGGAAGCGATGGCAAAACTTGTCTGAGGACCGCAGCAACCGGCGTCCGGAGGCGTCGTGAAGGCCACGTAGAACTTGCCGTCTGTGTGCTTCATGATGCTGGGATCGCGCAGGTAGCCGCTTGGTCCAACGTACTTGGTGTCGTAGAGCAGGGTGAAGTTCAGCGCGTCGGTGGACGTGTAGATGATCAAGTCCGAACTCGGAGCGGAGTCATTGAAGCATGAGAAAATGTAGGGGTAGCTAGGGCCAGTGCTGGTTCCACCGCCAGTTCCGCTCAAGGTTCCACCCGTTCCGGGCTGCCCGCCGGCGCCTCCGCCGTCCTTGCCGCCCGCTGTGCCGCCAGTCCCCGCCTGGCCCGCGACGCCCCCCGAGCTTATGGCACCGCCCGAACTTGTGGCACCACCCGCGCGACTTTCGCCACCAGAGCCAAGCACGCCGCCGGACCTGACTGTGCCACCCGAACCGGTTGCGCCCCCAGAACCGACTACGCCACCCGAGCTGGTCGCACCGCCAGCACCGAGAACGCCACCCGAGCCGGTCGCTCCGCCAGCACCGAGTGCGCCGCCCGAGCCCGTCGCACCGCCGGAGATAGCGCTCCCGCCCAAAAGTGCGGTTCCGCCAAGAGCAGGAGAAGTGCCACCCGTTGAACTTAGGCCACCCGCCGAAGGCGTCCCGCCGGACACCAAGACACCGCCCGTGGCGACGCTGCCGCCCGAATTGACTGTGCCGCCTTGGGAGGTGTTGCCGCCGGTCGCAACCCCGCCGGTCGAGTTCGACGAGCAGCTACAGACCACCGTGGCGCTCGCCAAAGCCACCACAGGCGCTAGCCATCGTGCCACCGTCAGGTACGGGCTACGTCCCGGGTACCAATTCATAATAGATGCTCCCATGCAAGAGTACGTTCCGTCGAGTCGACTTCCCGGCTCAGAAAACCTCCTTGTCGGCATGCCCGGCCGATCGGTGAGCCATACGGCCGGCTGGCGGAACCTATTGGTAGGACAGGCATCTTCAATAAAACGCTTCCCCGTCTTTGTCAGCCAAGGCGGGAATCAATTTGGGGGATCCCATGGAACCGCTTCGAAGGACAAGAATTCTCTCTCTCTCTACTCTGGTGGGCGCGTTGATGGCGGCTAGCTGTAGCAGTACAAGTGCACCCGCTGTTCAAGCCGATGCCAGCGTTCAAACCGGTGGAGCCGGCATTTCCAACGCTGGGGGCAACGCTGGGGGCAACGTTGGGGGATCAACGGCGAGTGGAGGAGCGATGAGCACGGGAGGAAGCAGTGCTGGGGGAAGCGTAAGCGCGGGCGGTTCTGCAGCGACTGGCGGCTCGGTGGCGGAAGGTGGCTCGCTTGCCAGTGGCGGAAAGAGCATGGCCACGGGCGCGGGTGGCACCGTCGCAAGCGGAGGCTTGGCGACCGGTGGAATGCGGAGCACCGGCGGCGAAACAGCCGCAGGCGGTTCGCTTGCGACCGGTGGCGAGATCGCAACAGGGGGGATCACCAGCACGAGCGGTACCAAGGCCACGGGTGGAACGGTTCTAACCGGCGGGGCGACTACTGGAGTTGCAAGTGGCGGTCAGGTTGGTTCGGGCGGCACCACCGGTTCGGGTGGAACTTCCGGTACGGGCGGAAAGACCGGTGCGGGCGGCACGACAGCGTCCGGCAGTGGGGTTTGCGATATCTTCGCAGCCGGGAATACTCCCTGTGTTGCAGCCCATAGTACGGTGCGGGCTCTTTTGGGCGCGTACAGCGGCAACCTTTACCAGGTCACACGCGCCTCGGACAAAACGACGAAGGACATCGGAGTGCTGAGCCCGGGCGGAGTCGCCGACTCGGCTCCGCAGGACACGTTCTGCATGGGCACGACGTGCACCATCACCATCATCTACGACCAGTCCGGCAAGAATAACCACCTCACGCAGGCGCCCATCGGTCAGAGGAATACGACGGCTCCCAAAGAGTCCGATGCGACGGCCCTGCCGTTTACGATCTCCGGTCACAAGGTCTACGGCGTCCACATCCCTGTTGGATACGGCTACCGAATCGACAAGACCACCGGCGTCGCGACCGGCGACCAGCCCGAGACCGAATACATGGTGACAAGCGGCACCTTCTTCAACGCCAGTTGCTGCTTCGACTACGGAAACGCCGAGACGAGCAATCATGACGATGGCGCGGGCACCATGGAGGCCGTCTATTTTGGCAACTGGACCTCTCAAGGGAAAGGCGGCGGCGCCGGTCCCTGGGTCATGGCGGACATGGAAAACGGCGTCTACGCGCAAGCGAGCTTTGCCGCGAACGCCGCGGATACTTCGCAAACATCCCCGTATGTCACTGCCATGGTGATAGGGAGATCCGGATCGTTTGCGCTCATGGGTGGCAACGCGCAAACGGCAACCCTCACGAGCTTTTACGACGGCGTACGTCCCAATGGCTACAATCCCATGAAAAAGCAGGGCGCCATCGTTCTCGGCACCGGCGGCGACGGCACCGACACTGCCCAGGGGAACTTCTATGAAGGCGTCATGACCTCGGGCGCGGCGTCCACCGCAACGGCCCAGGCCGTCCAAGCCAACATCGCCGCAGCTGGGTACGGCAAATGACGTGCGCGGGAACGCGATCCCGGTGCGAGAACTGGCGTCAAGCCGCCCAAGGCTGGCGAAGACCGCAGCCGATTTCGGTCTAGTTGCGGAGCGCGAAGTAGAAGATGAATTCTCGGCCGTCGGCGCCGCTGCCGTTGCCGATTAGATTGGTGAACTTGAATTCGGCGCCCATGTCGACGCCGTGCTGAAGCAGGTAGTTGATGCCGACGCCGAGGGGCGAGGACCAGGTGTTGCCGAAATCGTGGGCATCTCCGAAAAAGCCGCTTTCGAGAAAGAGAGCCATGGGCGAAGAAAGCTGGAAGGCGAATTCGACCGGGATGTTGATGGAGTCCCCATTCCCGTCGCGGTGGTTGAGGCCGATGCCGACGTACGGCCAAGCCGCGATGGAGAACGGAGCATGGACAAACTTGAAAGCCATGCCCGCGTCGAGCCGGACCAGAGCCGGACTTGAAAACGAGGTGACCTCGAACGCGCCAAGCAGGGAGAGCTCTATGCCCCGCTCGCGCATGACCGAGTAGAGCATGCCGAGGGCCAGGTCGTTGTAGACGCGGTCGCAGCCTTTGGCATGGCCGCTGACGCAGAGACCGTGGACTGGGTGGAAGATGCGTAGTTCGAGGTCGCTGGTGAGCCCGAGGCGGAGCTCGAAGGGAATGAACACCGGGCTGGCGACCGAACCTTTCGACAGGTTGATGATCACCGGCACCTTCAACTGGACCATGCCGGTGGGCAGCTGCAGCGGCCGCAAGGCGTACGCGTCGGGGTAGCCGCCACCTTGCGCGTGGGCCGTGCTGGTGAAGACGAGTGCCGCGAGGGCAAGTGCTAGGGCGAACTTCCGCATGGCCGCGATCCTACGCAAAAAGAAAAACCCGGCCACCCCAAAGGGCGCCGGGTTTTTTGTTTCTGTGGTGATGGCTCGGACTAGAACTTCATGCCAGCACCGACCGCGATGCGCAGGTAGCTGAGGTTCGCCTTGATGCTATCGACCTTCTGGAGACCGTATTGATAGCCAACCCCGAGATTGACGAACACCTGGTCCGTGACGTCCATTATGCCGCCCACGCCACCGGCGATCACGAAGCCCTTGGCTTTGTCTCCCGAGGGGGGAGCGACGATCGAGTAGCCAGGAAGTAGCTCGGCGTACACGCCGATCTTGGGTGCCACGGTGTAGGTGTAGGCCACGCGGGCCAACAGATCATACGCCTTGGAGGCGTCGGTCGTGGCGTCCTTGCCCTTCACGTTGAGCAGAAGCTGGGGAGCCACGCCCACGGTCAAGCCAGGGATGACCAGGTAGTCGAAGTGCAGACCAACCCCGTAGGCCATCTTCATGTCGGCGGTCGTGTCCGAGCCACCGAAGTCGGTCTTCGTCTTGCCGATGAGCATCGGCAACAGATTGAGGCCGAGCTGCATCTTGCTGTCCGAAGCGGCGGGCGCGGCGGCCGGGGCGGCAACAGTCTCGGGTGCGGGGGCTGGGGCCGCAGCGGGATCGCCAGCTGGGGCCGGAGCCGGGGCTTCGTCCTGGGCGCGGGCGGATCCAGCCAATGCAAACAACGCCAAACCAAGGATCATACTTACTTTACGCATCTGTCCTCCTTCATGAAGTTCGATATCGGAACCCTCAGGGATGCAGATTGTATCCGAGAGGTTACCTTCGGGTAAAAAAAATGACGGTTTGTCCCCAAGGCCGGTCATGGTCTCCCGGCCAGCCCCGTGCTATCCATCCGAGACAGCTGCCGAGACAGCTGCCGAGACAGCTGCCGAGACAGCTGCCGAGACAGCTGCCGAGACAGCTGCCGAGACAGCCGCCGAAATCACCTGCCCAGACACCTGCCCGCGAGACCTTCATGAAATACGCCGTGATTCTTATCGATGGGATGGCCGACTACCCGCTGGACGAACTTGGCGGGAAGACCCCGATCGAAGCCGCCAACACGCCCGTGCTCGACGGGCTGGCGCAAAAAGCACAGTTCGGCACCTTCGTGACCCTGCCGTCGGCATTTCCCACCTCGTCGGACGTGGCCAACATGTCCGTGCTGGGCTGGGATCTGGCCTCGTCGTACACCGGCCGCGGCGCCATCGAGAGCTACGGTTTGGGCGTGCCGCTCGACGAGCAAACGGTCGCCTTCCGCATGAACATCATCACCACCAAGGGTGACTTGCTCGAAGACTACTCGGCCGGCCACATCAGCGAACCCGAGGCGGCCGAGATCGTCGACTTCCTCGCCGCCAAGCTGGGCACCGCCGAGGTCGAGATCCGCAAGGGCGTTTCCTACCGCCATATCCTCTATCTGCACGGCAAGCGCTTCTCACCGGCCGTGGACTACGACAAGCCCGATTCCTCGCACGGGATGGAATGGGCAAAAATCCTGCCGCGTGCACGCACGCCCGAAGCCGAGGCCACGGCGGCGCTGCTGCGCGATCTGATGATGAAGTCGCGCGAGCTGCTTGCCGACCATCCCGTCAACCGCAAGCGACTCGAAAAGGGCAAGAACCCGGCGAACATGATTTGGCCCTGGTCCGGCGGCTGCAAGCCCGACATGCCGTCGTTCGAGCAGCTCTACGGCAAGAAGGGCAGCATCATCTCGGCGGTGGACGTGATCCTGGGACTGGGGCTGCTGGGCAAGATGGAATCGCTGCGGCCCGAGGGCGCCACCGGGTGGATCGACACCAACTACGAAAACAAGGCACGCGCCGCGGTCGACATGCTCCGCCGCAACGACTTCGTCTACCTGCACGTGGAGGCGGTCGACGAGTGCGGCCACCTCGGCGATCTGGCGAACAAGATCAAGGCCATCGAGGACGTCGACGGGCGGCTGGCCAAGACTTTCCTGGACGGGTACAAGAAGGTTCACCACGACGATTTGCGTGTGATGGTGCTGCCCGACCACCCGGTGCCGGTGAAACTGCGCAAGCACACGCGCGACCCCGTGCCCTTCATGGTGTCCGGCGCGGGCGTGACCAAGGACGCCTCGCTCAGTCGATACACCGAGAAGAACTGCGCGGCCGGCCACCACCAAGGCCTGACCGGGCGCCAGCTCATGGATTTGCTCTTCGCGCCGACCGTCGGGTAGAGGCCGAGGGCACAGAGAAGGCAGAGGGCACAGAGGAAGAGTTCGGAGCCGTGATCACGATTTCTTCCTTTCGGCCTCTGTGACCTCTGTAGACTCTGTGCTCTCTCTGCATCCATGACCATACGTAGGGCCTCGCTCGGGACACTGTTCCTCACGGTCTTCCTCGACCTGGTGGGGTTCGGGCTCATCATTCCGTTCCTGCCTTCCATGGCGCGCGATCTCGGCGCCAGCGACTTTTTGGCCGCGGCGCTGGCGTCGTGCTACTCGCTGATGCAATTCATCGCGGTGCCGATCTGGGGCAGGATCTCGGATCGCGTGGGGCGCCGGCCGGTGCTGGTGTGGAGCATCGCCGCCTCGGCCCTGGGCATGGTCTTCCTCGGACTTTCGCAAACCTTGGCCACCGTGTTTCTCTCGCGACTATGGAGCGGCGCCGCCACCGCGAACATCGCCGTGGCCCAGGCCTATATCGCCGACGTGACCACGCCGCGCGAACGCGCCAAAGGCATGGGCATCATCGGCATGGGGTTCGGGCTGGGCTTCATGATCGGCCCCTTCATCGGCGGCGAGCTTGGCAACTTCCACGTCCTTGGCCACCAAGGCACCTTGCCCGCGTTCGTGTCGGCCGCCCTTTCCACCATCAATCTCATCTTCGCGCTTCGCTACTTGCCTGAATCCCTGCCGCCCGAAAACCGCACGATAGTGGCGCGGAAGTTCGCCCTCGTCGACCTTGAGGCCTTGCGCTCGGTCGGGCGCATGCCCGGAGTGATCCCGATTCTCACCATCGCCTTCAGCTCGATCTTCTGGTTCTCGGGCGTGCAGGCCATCTTCAGGTTGTTCACGCTGGATGCATTCAAGATGAACGTCGTGGGGACCGGCCGCGTGCTCGGCCTGGTGGGACTGGTTTCCGTGATCGTTCAGGGCGGGCTCATCGGCAAGCTCAACCGGCGTTTCGGCGAGATTCGTCTGATCGCCGCGGCTCTGTTCCTCATGGCCGCCGGCTTTGTCCTGCAAGGTCTCAGCGTCAGCTTCGGAGTATCCACCTTCATTCTGGCTTCGGCGGTTACCGCCGCCGGAACCGCCCTGCACATGCCCAGCGTTTCAAGCTACATCTCGCGCCGGGTGGGCCCCGACATGCAGGGCGCGACCTTGGGACTCATGCAGAGTTCCGGTGCCCTGGCCCGCGCCACCGGCCCGCTCCTGTGGGGCCTGCTCTACGACTCGCTCGGGCTGCGCGTGCCGTTCTACATCGGCGCCGTGGCCGTGGCCCTGATGCTGCTGATGATCCCGCGCCTGCCGCGGCTATAGCCTAGTTCGTGTCCGAACCGCCGTCGGTACCGCCATTCGCGCCGAGGTCGTAGCCGCCGTCGACGGTGGCTGGTCCTCCCTGAACCTGAACATCGACCAGACAGAAGTCAAAGGGCAGGTCGACCTGCAGGCCAGGCACGATGACGGCCGCCTGCTGGATCGGCGTTCCCGGTGTCAGCGGGTTCTGCGGGTTGCCGCCGGACCAGCAATTGGTCAAGAACGAGCTCCACGGCATGAACTGTCCGCTGACCAAGGGCGCGCACCAGCGATCCGAAGAGATGTGCGGATTCGTGCCCTGCAACTGAACGCGCAGGGGAATTTTGCTGGGGTTGTCGACCGTGACGATAAGTCCGCCGGTCTCGGGAACGGGCCAGGTCAATTGCGCCCCGCCTGCGGTGTCCTGGTTCACGTTCCAGCCCAACATGGCAAAGCCGGTCCAGTCCATGCGCCCGGTGACAGTCCCGTGCATGCAGAAATACTTGCCAACAAAAGGTGGATTACAAGTGCCGCCGCACTCCGGAATAATCGTCGCAGCGCCGGGATCCGTGGCGGTGAAGCCGAAGCCCGCCCACGGACCGGTCGTCACGTAACCATCGCTCACCACCACGCTGGGCGTGGACACATTGGCCATGTCGGCGGGCGCCGCATCCAGGCCGCCCCCGTCAACACTGGCGCCAGCCTCCGAGCTCGCGCCCGAGTCGGTGCCCGAAGACGACCCGCCGCCGCATCCGCCGACTACCAGCAGACCGAAAAGAATGGTTCCTGTTCGAAGAGTTTTCATGTTGTGCCCGCCGGTATGAAGGCACAAACGACCGTGGCTTGTCCACTATCGGAACAGTCTTACGGGTCGTCCTGCAGGGTCGAGTTGGTGACCACGATACGATCTTGCTTAGGCCGCCGGGCGGGTGGATTTCCAGCGGCGGGTGCCGCGGGCTTCGTAGGCGGCCAGGATGCCGAGCGCGGCGAGCGGGAGTGGCGGCCATCCTTGTGCCGACGCCAGCTGCGCGCTACAGTTTTCTTTATGCGGACATTCACGGCGGTCATCGAACGGGATGCGGCCACGGGGCTGTTCGTGGGTTACGTGCCGGGATGGCCGGGCATGCACTCGCAGGGCGCCACCATGGACGAGCTTCACGCCAATCTGGAAGAGGTTGCGCATATGCTGCTCGAAGACGGCGATCCAAAACTCGAAGGCAAGTTCGTCGGAACACAGACGGTCAAGGTCGCATAGCGTGGGTGACGTCCCTGTTCCAAGACCGCGCGAAGTCACCGCGATTTTGCAGCAGCTTGGGTTCGTGGAAGTTCGCCAGCGAGGTTCGGACTTCTTCGACCTCCGTCAGGGCTCGAAGACAGACCTTGGCAGGCCCGACTGCCTGATAATGGACAGGAGCGTGCCGATCTTGATTTCGGCATGATCTGGCACCGGTATCGTCACCGTTGTTTCGCCCTCGCGCTTCTGCATGACGATGTGGCTGCCGCGTTGGCGGACCTTGACGAAACCATGTTGCTCCAACAAGGCGCAGAGCTGCCGGCCCGAGAAGATCTTCAGTCTACCCAACGGCGACCTCAAGCCGGGTCACGAACACCTCGCTGTGCATGCGGCTCTGGATCTCGGATGCGTCGGCCGTTTCAAAGAACAGCTCCAGGGCTTCGATCAAATTCGTGCGTGCCTCATCGATCGTGGTGCCTTGGCTAGCAACGTCCACCTCCGGGCACAGTGATACATAGCCGTCGCCCTCGCGCTCGATGATCGCCGTTAGTTGCCTGGTCTGCATGGTCAAGAAGCGTAGCACGCAACCCCGCCAACAACGACGTTTCCCCGCTTCAAGTCGTCACATGCTACGCAGCCGCGCGGGTGGATTTCCAGCGGCGGGTGCCGCGGGCTTCGTAGGCGGCCAGGATGCCGAGGGCAGCGAGGCTGTCGAGGACTTCTTCGACGTCGGATTTCTTGGCGTTCTTGAAGGCGGCGGCGGCTTCGGCCACGGTCCACTCGGCCGCGCCCTTGGTCAGGAGGTCGCGCACGGCCGCGATCTGTTCGGCCAGTTTCTTGGGCCAGGCGGTCGCGGTGGCGGCAGCGGGTGCGGCTTCTTCGGGCTCGTCGGTGGTGGCGAGCTTTTCTTGGGTCGCGGCCTTGGCGCCTGTCGGGTTCTGGAATGCGGGGCGCAGCCAGCGGATGAGCCCGCGCCGCTCCTCGGCCGCGCGCTCGGCGTTCAGCGCCACCAGGCGTTCCAGGATCTGTTCGTCGGTCAGGTCGTGCGGCCAGCCGTAGGCATCGAAGACGGCCGCGTCCAGATCGTCGTGCAGCTTTTTTGAGCACGGACACCAGGCCCTGCTCGTGGATGACCTTGTCCTTGGCCGTGAGCGCCTCGCCCGAGCGCAACTTTTCGAGCACGTTGTACATCCCGGTGATGGTGAGATCGGGATGCGCGGCTTGCTGGCGTTTGCGATGGGCGTCCAGTTCTTCACCAAGCTCACGGATCCTCGCGAGTTGATTGGTTCCACCAAGAGGAAAAGGAAAGGTATCGAAACACAGGGACTTGTTGTACACGGGTCTATCTTCCAGCCTGCCGCCGCTCGCCAGTGCCCATGTGACATGTACTCTGGACGAAAGAACGCCCAGGTGTGAGGCGTCATCAGATGCAACCACGACAATCTTGTGATCTGGCAAGACGGCGCCATCAACAAACTGAAACACTCGGCTCTTGGCAGTCTCCGGCGTTGCAACGAATCGGGGTAGGCCATTCATTGCCTCACGAAGAAGCGGTCTTTCCCACCCGAATCGCCACCACAGAGTCCGGATGCTGTCTCGCCTGTTCGCGACTCGTTCAGGCAGCACATGATCGACCACATGCTGGAACGCCGCCGGATTCACAATACGGGCCGCTTCTTCCGTCATGCCCGAGAAGTCGATGAGGTATCGCTCACGTCGCTCTTGCTGGAGATCTCTGCCCCCGAGGTATGGCCTTATGGTCGGATCCGTGAGACCGCCTCGCAATTTGATCGCTTGCGATGGCTCCAGCACAAATCCGTGGCCGTGCAAAGCCACGCCCATACCGCCAAGTCCACCATTCGCTAGGAGTGGCCCGACGCCGGCCACGTCTGCGCCCATTCGTAGATCCTCGTGCAAAACCCCTCCCGTCTGGATCGAGAACGTAATGCTGGCAGATCCATCGCCAGCTTCGGGATCCGTCTCTTCGGTCACTACCCGCATCAGGACGGGACGGCGGTCCATGTCAATCGAGGCACTGGTCATGGCGATTCGGACTGCGGCTCCAGATTCGCTGTCACTCCATGGATGGTCGGGAACACACCACACCAACCTGACGCCCGACTCCAGGTGGCGACGCACAAGCCGGCGATTGAAGCTCATGGTGATGCTGTTCGTTGTGATGAAGCCGAACGACTGGATTGCCTTCTTGGCCAACAGTGCCGCAGCTTTCTCCCACCAGTACATAACCAGATCCGCGTTGTCCTCAACTTCTGCCTGGTAGGTGGTGCGAAGAGCGTCGACGTATTCATCAGTGAGCGCGGAGCGCATTCGCTTGGTACCGATGAATGGCGGATTCCCAACGATGAAATCCACCTTCGGCCAGTCAGCTTTGCGCGGGTTCTTGTATTTGTAGACCGACACTCGCTTGGTCTCGTCGGGCACCTCGTTGCCGGTGACGGAGTTGGTTTTCGTGCTTTCGCCATCCCACCTGGTGACCGGCTTTCCCTTTTCGTCGCGCACCAGCTCGGGCTCGCCGTCGTAGGCCAGGACGGCGTCGCGGCACTCGATGTTCTTGTAGTCTTGCAAGACCGGCTCGGACACGGGGCTGTTCTTGCCGTACATGCGGAAGTGCCATTGCAGGTAGCCGATCCACAACACCAGCTCGGCGATTTCCTTGGCCCAGCGTTTGATTTCGATGCCGTGGAATTGCGCGGGCGTGACCCGCACCTTCTCCATGTGCATGAGGGTCTGCTTTTCGCCCAGGGATTCGAGCAGGCCCAGCACCTCGCCTTCCAGGCGCTTGAACAGATCCAGGGTGACGTAAAGGAAGTTGCCCGAGCCACACGCGGGATCGAGGACGTGGGTGTGGCACAGCTTGCTGTGGAAGGCGCACACGACCTCGACGGCTTCGGCGAGCTTGTCCTTGTGGGCCTTGGGGGTCTTGGCCTGTTCGGCGGCCACGACGAAACGGCGGGCTTGGGCCTGCACCACGTCCCAATCGGCACGCAACGGCTCTTCAATCGTCGGCCTGACCAGGCGTTCGACGTAGGCGCGCGGGGTGTAGTGCGCGCCCAGGGCGTGGCGCTCTTTGGGATCCAGGGCGCGTTCCAGCAGGGTGCCGAAGATGGCGGGCTCGACGTCGGACCAATTGCACTCGGCCGCTTCCAGCAGCAGGCCGAGCGCCTTCTTGTCGAGCTTGAGCGCCTGCGGGTTGGCGAAGAGGCCGCCGTTGAAGCGCAGGATTCTGCCAATGACGAACAGCTCGCCGCCGTCGTTCATGGTGCGCCAGACGTGTTCGATTTGGCTGGGGAAGATTTCGGGATGGGGCAGCCACTGCTCTTTGAGCGCCTTGGTGAACATGCCCTCGGGCAGAAGGCCCACGTCCTCGGCGAACATGGTGAACAGGCAGCGCATGAGGAATTGCGCGACCAGGGTCGCATCGTGGCCGTCGTCTTCCAGCTTCTTGGCCAGGTTGGCCAGGTGGCCGGCCACTTCGCGCGTGATCTTGGCACTGTGCTTGGACGGGTCGAGGTCGTGCGGCTTCTCGAAAAGCGTGCGCAGGGTTTCTCGGTGCTTGCCGAGGTCGGCGAGGAACAGGCGGTTGTTCTGCGCGTTGGGGAAGGGGCGATAGTTGCCGCTGCCGTCGAACGCCGCGTACAGATCGAAGCAGTGGCCGATGTCGCACACGATGATAAAGGGCGGCCGTCGGTCGAAGCTGAGCGCGTAGCCGAGCGCCTGGCCGTAGGCCTCCATCATCAAGATGTTCCAGGCCGGCGTGCCGCGCTTGGCCTTGCCCAGCTTGCTCGAACCTTCGCCGGAGGCCTGCTTGGCTTCGAGGATGAAGCAGTCCTGCTTGTACAGATCGATGCGGCCGATGGTGGACTCGCCGCCTTCGTGGGCCAGCTTGGCCTCGCGCTCGAACACGTATGTGTCTCGTTCGGGATCGTTGGCGGAGGGATTGGGCGGCGGAACGTCGAGGACGGCGCATAGCTCGGCGAGGAAGAGATCCTTGTTGGCGCGTTCGGAAGGCCCGGCAGCGGCCCACTTGGCGATGAATGCATCGAGGTTCTGGCCCATCGGGCGGCATTGTATCCCAAGTCGATCCAGTTCGCGGTTCACGTCGTCGACGATCAAGGCACGATCCGCACGCCCTGGTCTTCCACCATGGTCCCGTTGAACCCTCCCCACAGCAGCGCCTCTTTCCCGGTCCACACGATGGTCGTCTCGTGCCAGCCGAATCCAACGTAGAACGCCGTCCAGGAGTCTTTGCCCTGCGAAAGAATACCGGCTTCGCGGAACGGATAGACTTTGTCCTCCGCCGGTTCACCGACCGTGAGCAGCGCCCTGCCTGTCCAGACGCCGACAAGACCTTCACGGCGTATCGCCCCCTTCGTGCCGAGGGCGCGCCATCGATCTCCCGATACGAGGTATGTCCCGCCATCCGTGAGGTCATCGCACTGGGCCTCGGCTCGTCCGCCCCAGACCAGCATTTCCTCCCCTGTCCACACGGCCACCGGGAAGAAGCGGGGTGAGGGAGCTCCGTCTTGCGTGAGCGGGCGCCAGCGATCCGTCACGGGATCGTACGCAGCTCCGTCGCCAAGTGCGCCTCGCGCGCCATCTCCTCCCCAAACCAGCATTTCCTTTCCCGTCCAGATGGCGCCGAAGCACCATCGTGCTGAAGGCGCGCCAGTCTTGGCGATGGGGCGCCAACGCCCTTCGGCTGGCTCCCAGCGCGCGCCATCATCCAGCTTGCTGTTCTTGCCTTGGCCTCCCCAGACGATCATCTCTTTACCTGTCCAGAGGGCAACATGCGCTCGACGCGGCGACGGCGCACCTAACCCTGGAATCGGCCGCCATTTGCGCGACCTTGGCTCGTAACCTCCGCCATCACTCAGAAGGCCGCTCGCGCCCTCGCCCCCCCAGACAATCATTTCGCTTCCGGTCCAGACGCCTGTATGGGCCGTGCGGGCCAGCGGAGCACCGCGCGTTTCGGTCGGTCGCCAGGCATCGCGCACGGGATCATAGTGGTCCCCCGTATTTAGTGGGGGGCGTGAGATCTGAAGCGAGGGATCTCCGTCCCAGACGATCATCTCGCGTCCCGTCCAGATGGCGGTGTGCCCAGCTCGCGGCGAAGGAGCATTCTTCGTCGACAGAGGCGCAGCACGCGGGCGTTTCGCGGAAGGTAGCCCCCCAAGCTGCGGCGACGCGAGCAAGGCCATGGCGAGCGCGATTGCACCTGTCGTCAAGCGCATCATAGTCGTGCGTGAATTGTTACCGTCAGCATGGGATCTTCGGGAATCTTATCCTCCTTCCGTTCGGGCTTGAATTCTATTGACTGCACGCATCGCAGACCTAGACTCGAATTTCCGCGATGAAAGAAATCAAGGTTAGCAACGGAATCGCGGATGAAGCCGAGTTCTCGAACGATGAGCTATGGCAAGCGCTTCGCAAATCGCACCCGTTTGGGACTTGCGAAAAGCCATCGCCGACAATGCTCCACGTGTTGGCTACGTCATGGATCCCTACCTCGATGCCTCAATTATGAAGCCAACCGCCAATGAGCTTCTCGCCGCGCTCCACAGCGCCAAGCGCCGAAACAGCCACAAGGACACCGACTTCCTGGCCTTCGAGGAAGCTATTCCCGTCAGCCACACGGCGGAGACATCCAAACGTCGTGAACTGGAACGTCGAGAGCTGGCTCCTCGCATTGTGCCTTGGGGCCACAGCGCGTCGATGGTGGTTGCCCAACACACCGGAAACGAAGTAGCCTGTTTACCCCTGTGGGCAAAAGCAACCTCGTTACGAATCTGTATCTAGCGGTCGTCTCGCAAGACGAAAAGGGTGAGACGGTCGTTCGGATCAACAACTACCAGGGAAATGTGACCCCTGCCGCGAAGGTCATGTTCGGCCCGAAGGACCCAGTGAACGTAGTGTTGGTGCTGGAGATCAAGAACAAGCTCTACTGGCGTCGTCCCCGTTACCACACCAAAGACCTGACCATCGAGACTCTCGCGACCCCCGCAACCTTCGCCGTTGCAGCAAATCTACTCAATCCCATTGCTAGCGCGAGCCCCGTTCCCGAGGCTCGAATGACCTGGTATCGCGTCGTCCCCTTCATGGAGCATCCCGACGGACGCTGCAACGACCCCTACCGTACACTGCCCGACCAGCGCGACAGGCGATACTACACAAATGTCTATATCGAATCCTACGACGCCCATGGCGTAGATGTGTCTCCCAACTTCGATCCCGCGCACAGGCCTGGCCCCACTCGATATCACGAGGGCTCGGCACTCGGGGGTGCCGGTACCTTCGGAAAGATTCCAGGTAGCAGTGGGCTGGACATCATTGAATACCAGCACCAAATCATCGGCACCGAGCGTTCGCAAGTCTGGGAGATCGACGCCGACAAGGATCCCGGTACCTACCGCTACGCGGTCTCCTTCTTCTACACGCCATCCGGAGCCAAACAGGAGCTCACCCTCCATACCCGAGGTTGCCCTCTCGATCCCGACCACAAGGCCAATGCGGTCGAGAAAGTCACCCATCTGCGCAGCGCCGACTACAACGCTGGCATCAGTCGCAAAGTCACTCGGGTATTGCGTAAAGGCCAGCGACCCGAGCCGTACTTGGCCGCGCTGGAGGTCTTCAACAACGTCCCTTGGATCTTTGGCAGCTCGGGCGATCAGACCGAGCATCAGACCGAGCGTTTGATCGGATTCGACTGCGCCGACCTCCTGGTCGGAGTGGCTCGGCTCGTCGGGTTGACGAAGTGCAACTACGTCTACGCCGACCTTCTGGCAAGATCCGGCCACGACAACACGGGCAAGCGCACGACCACGCCGCGTGTGACGAAGGAGATCCTGGTTCGCTGTCCAGACCCTCTCGCTCAAAACCCCAAAGATTCCCCACCGGCACCCTTGACCTACGTCAGCGACAAATCCGTCGTGCATCTGAAGTTCGGAGTGGATATCTTCGAGGGCGATCTAATCTTCTGCGAATGGCAGAACGACGGCAAGAAGTACGATCACAGCACCATCATCTGGGAGGCTGGCGGCGACGAGTTGTCCTTGGCCACCGTGGTGAAATGCGCTCACTGGGAGAAGGGCACGTCCATCAAGGCGGAGTCCCTGCAGGACTTCGGGGAGACCTATCGCATTCGCATCGCGCATTGGTGAACCCCATGGGCAGGCAAATCATCTGGATACTCGTTCTGCTGGCAGCGCTGCGGCCATCCCCAGGTTGGGCCAAGGGCCGCTGCCAAGAAGCGTCGGCAAAGGCAAAGCTTGTATGGGATGAGGTCAAGTCCCCAAACAGACATCCTTTCTACACCGAAAAGAATCCGTGGGGCGTGAAGCGTCCCGGACCTCTCGCAGTAGATGGCGATACGCTCTACATCCCGGATTTTCGGCCACCGCGAGAGGACAGGCCCCGTTTCTTGCCACAAATCCATCGAATTTGCCTGCGAACCGGCGAGCACGAGGTCTATCAATTGCCCGCCAGTGGCCAAATCGGAGGGCTCGTTGTTCTCGATGGGGGAAGACTGTTGGGTGTCCTCAAAGAAAGCGCACCCGACGCCGATGGTGGCGAATTGACCTTTTCTGGCCTGCAGACACTCTTCTCGTTCCGGTCCGATACCGGGGAGTACAGGGAACTCTTGAAGGACCAATCCTTCTTTGGCTTCACTCGCCTGGACGACCGAGTTTACGTCTACCACTGTGCGAGCTGTGCGAACACCAAGGATGCATTCCTGGTCGTCTTCTCGGCAAAGACTGGCCAGCAAACCGGAACTTGTCAGTTGCATGGTCCCGATAGCGACCAGAAGTGCCGTGGGCTTCGCGGCGAGCTCGATCGCTTGCAGGGCTCAGGAGGAGCTGACGGCAACCCAAGCCAATCACAAGAGGTGAGCTACTTGGCCGAAGACGGCCGGAAGCAGATTCTCCTAAGACGGGAGCGCGAAGGTACTGGCGATTTCTACTTTCACCCGCTTCCGTCGGGAGAGATCATGATCCTGTACCAGAGCAAGGACCAAATCCACACTGGTGTGGGATACGAGGCTTTCTTGCTGGGACCCGGCGGTGAGAAACTCGGCCGGGTATACCTCAGTGGGTTTTGGGGGGATTTCAAGATCCAATACGACGCGCAGTCCAGGAGCCTCACCCGCACCTGTCTTGACCCTGTGGGGCCTCTGCGCGTGTACCGAGAAACGCTCGGCCTTTCACCCTGGAAGGACTGACCCCGCCTTCCAGTACTGCTCTCGCGGCACGAAATCGGTGCGGCACCGCTAGGCGCCGTACGCACGCTCAAGCGCCTGGATGAAGGTGCCATCCATTTCGGACAGCTCATCTCCGAGCACGACCATCCGGAAATTCGAGATCGCCATGCGTGTTGCCTCGTCGAGGCGGCCGTTGATCGGTCCGGCGTAGTGCCCTAGGTTGGCCAGGCGTGCTTGGACACCCGAGATTTCTTTGATTGGATCCAGGTGACCGACAGATAGTTTGTATGTCCGGAATGGCTCCTTGTCTTCGCCGACAAAAAGCCTGACAACAACTTGTCTGGTGTCTTCAGGCAGGTCGATTTCCATGGTGCCATCGGGTTTCAGGGTTCCAGAAATCTCGGACTCGGCGTCTGGTTTGGCCTTGAAGGATATCGGGCTTCCTCCATCGGAGTCGGCATCGGCAAACCGCACGTGTAGGAATTCATTTGCAACCTGAACCACGTATTCTGCCTTGCCGCCTTCCACCTCGGCAATGCGGGCCAGCTTGCTGGGAATCGCAACCTTGTCTTTGGGAAGCAAGATGTGTGCATTGCCGCGAAGCTCTTTCAGGGCCTTGTTTCCAGCGAAATTCCAAATCGTCTGCCAGCAGGCGAAGCCGTGGTCCGACGCAATGGTAGGTAGCCGATCGCCCTGCCGGACCGTATACCGAGAAACCTCGGTCCGCTCCGTCTCGGGCGGCAGTGGCCGAGCACCATCGCCGTTCCAGTCAGCCCCGTCGAGTTCGGGAAAAGTGACGGTGAAGACGCCAGGGGTGCTGCTTTGGACACGAGCTCGACCCTCCTGATTCAGCTTGCCTTCCTCAATGCCGCCGTCGGGCTTCTTGATGTGGAAAGCTAGGCCGCTCTGTGCCTTCTTGTTCAGACCAACAACGTGGATCTGAAGCGCCGCTTTGTCCGTGATGGTCTCTTCCTGCTTCGGTTTGCCTGCCCCTTCCTTTCCGCTCGCCCCGGCCTCACCCTCGCCCACGCCAGAGCCCGACCCCTTCTCTTTCTTCGCCTTGACCGGATCCGCCTCTTGCAACTTCATCGCGCTCGTGCCTTTGATGGTACACACGCCGTCGGCCACGATGGTCACGGTCTTGCTGGTCATGGCGGCGAGCGCTTCGCCTAGTGCCATCACGCTGCCGGCGCCGGCAGCGGCTGTCACGTTGGGGCTGGCGATGGCGATGCCGCCGGGAAGGATGGTCAGCGAACTGGCGCCGCACTCCAGTTTGATTCCCGTCGGCGAGTCGAAGGTGGCCTTGCCGGTTTTGTCGAAGCAGACCGTGGCGCCGCCGGCCGTGAGGGTGATCGTGCCGGCGGAATCCACGGTCACGTTGCTGCCCTTGAAGGTCATGCTGGTGGGGCCCTGATTGAGCTGGAACTTCTTGTCCGTGGTCAGCTTGTGCGCCTGCCCCACGTGCTCGTCCTTGTTCTTCTCGGCGAAAAACTCTTGCTCGCCGTCCACTTTGCGCGAGTGATCGCTGGCGTAGATTTGCGTGACCGAGCCGGTGACTGTCTTGTCGTGGGTTCCGCCGATGACCACGCTGTCGTTCAGGTCCACGGTGAGCGCGCGGTTTCCTTTCACGTGGTTGGTTTCGTTGTTGCCCACGAAGACGATGCGATCCGTGCCCACGTTCAGCGACTGGCAGTGCTTGACATACGCGGACATGTCCTTCTCGGCCCGCATGTGCAGCTCTTCTTGGCCCTTCTTGTCTTCAAAGCGCAGCTCATTGAAGTTACTGGCCGTGCCGCCTTTCGTGCTGCGGGTCTTGATTCCGCTTTGCGTTTTGTTGGCCGGCAAATCGTACGGCGGCATGTTGTCTTTGTTGTAGATGTGCCCGCGGATGTAGGGCCGATCCGGATCGCCATCGAAATACGCCACTACAACTTCTTGGCCAATGCGCGGAAGGTATTGTGCGCCCCAGTGGTCGCCGGCCCACGACTGCACCACGCGGATCCAACACGACGACTTTTCGTTGCGCTCGCCCAGCCGGTCCCAATCGAATTGCACCATCACGCGGCCGAATTTGTCGGCCCAAATCTCCTCGCCGGGCGGGCCGACAACAAGGGCCGTCTGCGGACCGCGCATCTGCGGCTTGCGTGCCGTTCGCTGGGGCCGGAATTGCGTGTGACTGTCGAGTAATTGGTATTTGGCTTTGAACGGTTCGTCGTTCTTTGCGACGTTGCCGGTTTCGTATTGATTGACGCTGAGACTGTAGGCCGCTGCAACGACAAGGTATTGCTTGTCCCAATCCTCTTCGTGCCAGAAGGGCGAAAATTCGCCGCTCGCCAGGCCCGAGCGCAGTGAAACCAGATCGCCGACGCCGACGCCCATCGTGTTGCCTTCCACTTCGATGGTGGTGTGGGCCACGTTCGCGGCTTGCGTGCGTGCCAGCGCCTCGTGCAGCACCTCTTTGGGGGCGAAGAGACCTCCGGGATTGTCGTAATTCTCGAATTGTGCCCCGGGCTCTGGCGCCAGCGACGGCTCTTCGCCGAACTGAGGCTGCTTCGGCCGCAGTTTGGTTGGGTCGTAGCAGCAGAGAATCGTGTGCTTGCCGGGATGAAGCGACGTGCGCACCTTCATGTCCCAGAATTGCTCCTCGGCTCCGGCAACCTTCCGATCTTTCGAAGTGTAGACAATCGATTCGTAACCGGCCGCCATTTCGTGCGCGGCAATGGAATCGGCCAGCACCAAGGTGTGCTTGGCCTCTTCGTGCTTGAAGAAATAGTAGATGCCTTCTTCTTCCAGCAAGCGCTGCACGAAATTCAGATCGCTTTCGCGGTATTGCACGCAATAGTCGCGAGCGCGAAAGGGATGATCCACAATCGACCCTGATTCCACGTCGGTCAGTCCGCGCCCGGCCAGCACGGCCTTGACGATGTCGAGCGCGTTTTGCGCGGGATCGTTGAAGATGCGGCAATCGGAGGTGAAGTTGCATAGATCAAGTCGCGGCCTGATCGCCGCCGCGTAGCGCGTGTGCAGCTGCGTGGTGCCCCTCTTCAAAAATTTGGTCGCGATGCCGTGAAAGAAGCGCTCTTCGCCGGTGGCAAGCTGGATACCCACCGCGAGCGGCTTGCCAAGCACGTCGTCGGGATCGAGGTCCGGCTCCTTCGAGAGCAGCGTGAGATCGAACTTGTATGGCCGCCCCAGCGCCTCGGTTCCAAGAAGGGTCTCAAGAAGGAGAACGCCCTTGGGATAAGGCCCCGTCACCGAGGTATCGCGCCCGAGGAGTGGCATGGCTAGGCGGAGACTCTAGTCGTTGGCGAGTGCGCGTCAAGGATGAATGATGTGCGTCGGGATGGGGCCGGTCAGGGGGCGAGGGCGGGCACAGACAATCGATCCCTTGAAGGATCTTGCTAGGCGGGCAAGTTGATTCCATATTCGGATGCCAGGAGGCGCGCTGGGTATTCACCTTGGCCTCTTACGAAAGTTAAAGCCATGCATAGTTGGAAACTTTTCTTCTTGATAGTCTCTTCGTTGCTGATGGCCACGCCCGTACAGGCCGGCGGCAAGGACCAAAGAGAGCGCGCAGCAAGGAAGGCATGTCTTGCCGGAGACTACGCCAAGGGGGTCTCCATCCTTTCGGACCTCTTCTTGGATACGAAAGATGCCACTCACATCTACAACCAAGCCCGCTGCCTGGAACAAAACGGACGCTTCGAGGATGCTGTTTTCCGCTTCCAAGAGTATCTGCGCGTGGGCACAGGTCTGACTGAAGCCGACAAAGGGGAAACTCGGAAGCACATTCAGGATTGCCGGGACCAGCTCGCGAAACGAAATAGCCAGGCGCCATCCGATGCTCCCTCGCCAGGCCCGGTGGCTACACCGGCAGTTGTTCAGGGACAAGCACAGACCCCAGCCGTCGTGCAGCCGTCCCCGCCCTCGATCGTGTCGCAAGCGAATCCGCAGCCCGTGGCCGAATCCCAATCGAAAATTCGGACTGCGGGGGTCGTGACGGCGGGTGTCGGTGGCGCCGCTCTCTTGGCAGGAGTCGTTCTCAACCTGAAGGCGAACAGCATCGCCAGCAGCTATCAAGACCGCGGCGGCTACACGCAAAGCAAGGAATCGGATCGCAAATCCTACGAAACGCTCGCTTGGGTCGGCTACGGCCTGGGCGCCGCATGTGTCGCAACCGGTGCCGTTCTCTATCTCGTCGGTCGGAAGGCTGGTGCAAGCGATTCATCGACCGTGGCGGTCCTGCCGGCGTTCGCACCTGGCGAGGCCGGAGCGGTCTTGAAAGGAGCCTTCTGATGACATGCGAAATCGCTGGCAGGTGCTCACCGCGCTTCCGCGGCTTCCCGGTGGCAACGCTGGCAGGCTTGCTTCTCGCTGGCTGTTTCAGTAGGGCAGACGTAGGCACTATCTACTGCGTCACCAACGACAACTGCCCGGCCGGCTACATCTGTGCGGATTCAAGCAAACCAGGTGGATGCAAGAAGAAGTCGGATGTGACCCCGGACAGTGGCGCCTTCGACACTGCCGCTTCGAACGACAGCACATCGTCGCCTGATAGCGCGCGTAGCGTAGACGCTGTTAGCTTGCTCGACAGCGGCGGCGATGGGACCACGGACGTTGGCATGGATAGTGCCCCAGGCGTCGACATCAGCCTCGCGGTCGATGGTCCAACGGCCGACGCACCCGTAGATATTCCACAGTTTCTTCCAGATTCCTCAGATTCGTACGTGGCAGAAACGCCCGCTCAGACGAGATTGGATGGGCCGCCGCCTGGCGGTGGAATCGACGGAAACGCCGGAGCCGGCGGCACTATCGGCAGCGGCGGCGTGCTTAGGACTGGTGGCGCGACGGGGACCGGCGGCACTGCCGGAAGCTGTGGGAGCCGGGACTGCACGTCGAACAAGGACAACGACTGCAACGGAACAGCGGACAATCTGGAAGTTCCGTGCAAGACCTGCATCCCAGGCAACAGCCAGGCATGCACCACGGGAGATCTAGGGATCTGCGCAGCCGGCACACAGACCTGCCAACTCGCCGCGGACCACCAGAGCGTGGGCTGGGGCCTGTGCGTTCAAAACGTCGCCAAGCGCTCACGCGATTGCACGTCGAGCAGCGACAACGACTGCAACGGGCAGGCGGACAATACTGAATCGACTTTCTGCCAGTGCTCTGCGGGCAGCTCTCCTCGATCTTGCTCGACAGGGTTGAGCGGCATTTGCGCCGCCGGTTCGCAGGCGTGTGTCGTGTCGGCTGACAAGTCGTCCAGCGCCTGGGGAACGTGCGTCCAGGTGACACCCAAGGGCACCGAGACATGCGCCAATCCAGGCACAGACGATAATTGCGACGGCATAGTCGACAATGTTCCGATCGCTCCCTGCAACGTAGGGGGGAAGACGGTTGGAGCGTGTGCGAACGGTGGCAACACGGCTTGCAGTGGAACCGTACAAGTATGCAATCCAGCCGTTCCTGGAATTGGGGACCCAAGTGCTTGGCACCTCACTGCGGCACCCAATGGGAGTTGGGATTGGGACTGCGATTTTTATGTTACCAAGCAATACGCTGATACGGCGATACCGCCGCCAACCTGTACCGATGTACTGGATAGCAGCACTTGCAGTGCCCAAACGCACGCCTCCTATGCCTTGAATGGTCCGATGGCGTGCGGACAAGTGGGCGACATTGGAAGCAGCTATTGCTATTGGCTGGCCGCGATCCCTGCATGTGAACCAAAGACTGCGCAACAAGCTGGACAACAACAAGGCTGTCGCTAGCGCGGCACACTTCAAAGTGCCGAACCGCACACTGTTTGGGCTAGCCAGTCGGACAGGGATGGCGGTGAACCGAGCGGGCTAGGGGTAGTCCTGGATGGTCGAGTTGCTGACCGTGATGCTCTTCGCGTTCGTACCGACGGCTGAGCCGAGGTTGGTGACGCTGCCTGAGGAGACCACCGTCCAATGTCCGCCCGTATTTCCCATCATCGTGGTGTCGGCGATGGACAATGTGCCACCCATGTCGTTGCTGGTGAAGAAGAGGCCGCCACCGAAGGCATTGAGGCCGGCGGCGTTGTTGAGGATGGCGTCACCACATAGTGTGATATTCACTGACTGACCGTCGCTATACAGCGCACCGCCATTGCCGCCCGATCCAACCTCGTTCTGTCCGTTGTTGATCACGGAACACAGGGTCGCATCGTCTCTGTTGTTATCGTGGCCGATGGCCATATTGTTCGTGAACAAACTGTTGTAGACGTCGAGCTCAGCGAACAAGCATCCGACAGCGCCTGCATTGCTGGCGGCATTGCTACTGAACGTGCTTCCAACGATCAGCACGCCGTTCTTGCTGCCTTCGATATAGATGGCGCCGCCGCCCGTGTCCGGCCCGAGAGGAGCGGCCTGATTGTTTGTGAAGATCGAATCGATCACTGTGAGATTGCCATCGTTGATGAAGACGGCGCCTCCTTGACCGTCGTCCCACCCCTGGGAACACGGGGCTGGTGCGGTGGGGATCGCCAGCGTGGGCGTCGCCTTGCCATTGATGAGCGTGATGTGTTGGAGGGTCAGTCCCATCGTGTTCTTCCGAAAATCCGAACTGTCGAACCGCAGGATCTGCACGGCCTTGCCGCCGTCGAGAGTAATCTTGTTGCCGCCGTCGATGACGGTGTTCTTGGTCGTGGGGAGGTTGAGCGTGGCGGTGACCGGAATAGTGACTGGGCAGTCACCACAATTGAAGGTGATGACGCCGCCCTTGGTCGCCGCCGCTTGCAGCAGGCTGAAGGTGCAACTGGCCGGCGTGCCGGTTCCCACCACGGTGGTCGGACTGGAAACATCGGCGGGTTGGCCGCGCGTGGGAACGCCGGTGCTGCACGAGCCGCTCGGGTTGCCGGCGCTCATCGCGGTTCCGCCGTCCACGGCGTTGCAAGTGCCGGTCGCCCCGCCAGTCGCCCTGCCGCCCATGCCGCCGTCCATGATCGTGCTCGCTCCACCCGTCGCCTTGCCGCCCACGCCGCCGTCCACGATCGCGCTGGCACCACCCGTCGCCTTGCCGCCCGTGCCGACGGCGGTGGTCCCACCCGTCGCCTTGCCGCCCGTGCCGATGGCGGTGCTCCCGCCGAGCGCGCTGCCGCCCGTGCCGATGGTGCTATTTCCGCCCGCGCCACCAGTCGCCCTGCCTCCTGTCCCGATTGCACTATTCCCGGCCGCGCCGCCGCTCGCCTTTCCGCCCGTGCCGGTCGCACTGTTCCCTCCCAACCTGCTGCCGCCCATCGCCGAGCTGCCACCGCCGGCGCTGCCCCCTGCGCCCGTGTTTCCACCGTCACCTGGAATCGAACTTCCGCCGGTGGCGGATGCGCCCCCCGTGCTCACGCTACCGGAGCCCGATCCTCCGCATCCGACCGCAAACAGTACGACCAGAACCACACATCGTGTTGCGCGCATCCGTTAAGGGTAGCACGGAGTCGCGGCAGGCGGCTCGGCAAGCGGCGCTGGCAAAACCACCACAAATTGCGCTGCCGGCCGCTCTTGGTTAGCTTGGTCGGGCAGCATGATGAAATGTGCGATTCGGAAGCTCTTCCTGGCGGCCTCGCTTGCGACCGTATCGCTTGCGCTGGCAGGCAGTGCGCGGGCGGCAGATCGCGCGACCGTCAATCGCCGCACGGGGCTCTACGAGCTGCCCCTGACCGATTTGCGCAAAGCTGCCGAGCGCGGAGATCGGGCCGAATTGGCGCGCGTGGCGGCTCGTCTGGGTCCGGCCCGGATTTCCAAGGCGCTCCAGGATCCAGATCGGCGAACCGTGCTGGCCGCGCTCGATGGCGCCGCTCTTCTGAGCTCTGGCATCCTTCTTCTGGAAAGCATCACGCCGCTTCTTGCCTCGACCGACGAGAGCGTTCGCGCGCACGCCGCGGGCGCGGCCGTGGCGCTGTTGGCGGCAAGCGACGCTGTTCGCCTCGCCGACTGGGAGGTGGCCGAGGAAACCGCGCAAGCGACTTGCCAGGCCCTGGCCCTGCTGGCCGCGAATGAATCCGAGCCACTGCCCACCCGGCTGCTCGCCGTGCAAGGGCTGGCGGACGCGCCCGAGATGTGTGCGACCGCGCGCAAGCCCGCCCTTCTACTGGCGTCGCGCGAACCGGAAATCCGCAGGGCCGCCGTGGTCGGTTTACTGCCCGGCTCGGCACCCATGGGAACCCTTATTTCTGCCGCGCGAGATCGCGATGCCGGCGTTGCCGCCGCTGCGGGTGCACGGCTGTGCGAGCGGCGCGGGAAAAACCAGCCCCTGCCGGCCGAACCCCCGCTGCGCAAGCTTGCCCTGGCCCCAGGCGCCTTGCCCGAAGACGTGATCGCAATGCTGCCGTGCCTTGCGGCCTCGGCCGATCCCGCGGATCGCAAGACCATCGAGGAATTACAGGCAAGCGGGGTAACGGCGGTGCGCGAAGCCATCAAGCGGCTGCAAGAGAAGAGCGGATCTCATTGATTCCTCGCCAAGCGCACCTGTAGCCGAGCGCACTTTCAATCCCTAGGCTGCGGCGTATAATGGCGCCGGTCCCGCCCTGCCCCACTTGCGAAGGAGCTTACCCATGAAGAGAACGATGCGTTCCGGTTTGGATCACCTGTTGGTACCGGTCGGTTTGGCAATCGCCTTCCTTGTCGTACAAGGCTGCAAGTCATCGAGCACGGCTTTGCCACACGACGGAACCGGTGGCGACATTTCCGTGACAGGAACCGGTGGCAGCGGTGACGGTGGCTCTTCCGGCGCAGGCGGCAACACATCCGGCGGCGTGGTCAGCGGTGGAGTCACCGGCGCAGGCGGGATCACGCCAACAGTGGGTGGCTCCACGCCCCTCGCGGGCGGTGGCGCGGGTGGCGCAGGCAAGGGCGGAAGCGGCGCAGGCGGAAGTGCCTCAGGTGGATCTGGCAAGGGCGGAAGTGCCTCGGGCGGAAGTGCCTCGGGCGGATCCGGCGGGTCGACCGTCGTCGGGACGACGTGCGGCGGCCCCGGACAAATCTGTTGTGCCGGGAACACCTGCAAGACTAGCGGCTGCTGCGTCTCCAATATCTGCGTTACCGATGGCAGCTCGTGCCTGCCGCTGGCGGGAACCTGCACCGCCGGGTCTTGCAACACGGGCGCCTGCGGAGGACCAGGCAAACCCTGCTGCACGACCGGAACCAGCACCTCGACCGGAACTTTGTGCACCGCCGCGGGCACGAAGTGCGTGTCTGGAGTCTGCGCCCTGTGTGGCAATAATCCCGGCGACACCTGTTGCAACACCACCTCCACCTCGAGTAGCACCACCTCGACGAGCGTATGTTTGGGCAGTGGCCTTATCTGCAGCAGCACGTATTCGGGCGGGGTCTGTGCCACGTGCGGCAACCCAGGCACCCCTTGCTGCGCGGGAAGCAAGTGCAACGGCAACGCCTGCTGCTACAACGAACAGTGCGTGGCCGAATCGGCGACCTGCGGAGGCACCGGGGCCGGCGGCATCAGTGGAACGAGCGGAACCGGTGGAACCAGCGGCGGCGTGTGCACAGCAGGGAAATGCTCTGGGTGCGGCGCCTCGGGCCAGCCCTGCTGTGGAACCACCTGTGGCGCGGGCCTTTCCTGCCGCAACAACATCTGTTCGTCCTGTGGCGATGCAGGCGAGACTTGCTGCCCGGGCACGAATGGAGCCAGCCAATGCGTGGCGGGAACGGTCTGCAACAACACTTCGTACTCGACCACGGGCCTATGCGCCCTCTGCGGTTCCCCGGGTGAGCCCTGTTGCGACGGCAATGCCTGCAGCAGCGGCTGCTGCTTCGCCGGCAACTGCATGGCCGAAGGTACGGCGTGCACGTCTAGCAGCAGCTACCCCTACAACACGAGCTACGGCACCTGCAAATCCGGACGTTGCACCTGCGGGAACTCAGGAGAGCCGTGCTGCCCGTCGAGCAGTTTCCCGACCGGTAGCGGCTGTGCAACCAACGATCTGGCCTGCACCTCAAGCGGCATCAGCAGTCTTTCTTCTTCCACATGCCAGCCCTGCGGCAAGACCGGCGGCCCCTGCTGCGCCAACTCCACTTGCACCGACCCCGGCACGCAGTGCCTGGAGGACAGCTATTCATACACCTATACGTGCAAACTGTGCGGTGGGACGGGCCAGCCCTGCTGCTCGAGCTACACGTCCACCGGCCCCGCGTGCAAGGATCCGGGAACAGTCTGCGACAGCAGCAGCAGTATCTGCATGGTCTGCGGAGCTACCGGCGGCCCCTGCTGCGCCAACAGCGCCTGCAACGACGCAACCGCGGTATGCAAGAACTCTCGCTGTGTTGCATGCGGAACGCCTGGCACGACCGCTTCGACGGGTGCACCTTGCTGCGCGGGCAACACCTGCAAGAGCGGGTGTTGTGTCACGCGCTACGGCGGTTCGACCTACGGCAGTCCAACTTGCGTGGCGGCCGGCGTGGGCTGTGACTCCCTCACCAGCACGACCACCCCAGTTTGCGACTTGACGACCGTGGCAAGCGGCACTTGTACCAGCGGCACCACTTCCTGTGGTGGCCTCAACCAGGCCTGTTGTACCTCCAGCTACTACTCCAGCTTCACGAGCTATGACTTTTGCGCCGGCTCAGGTACGCGCTGTTTGTCCAGTGTCTCCGCCACCACCGGCCTGACCCAATACCTGTGCACCGCTTGCGGCGACAAGGGCCAGCGCTGCTGCGTGGATTCCACGACTTCGACCACGGGCTCGACGCCAGGCTGCAAGTCGCCGTATGTGTGCAGCCAGACCTATACGACCTCCGGCTACTCCTACACCTGCACGGATGCCACGGGAACGGCGACATCGACATCGACGTCGACGGGCTTGTAGAGAAGTTGAATCACCAGCAGTCCTCAAGGGCGCCGAGAGGCGGTTTCCGACTCTTCCTTCGCCGCTAGCGCCTCGTTCCACGAGCCGAACTTGCGCACGCCGGGCGTTCTTCTGACCGGTCGCAGCCCGGATGCCAGCGATGAGAGCCCGAAGGCGATGCGCAAGTTCTCGGGATCGAGCCTGGGAAGGGGCGCTGGTCCAGGCATGTCTTCAACAGAGCGGAATTTGCGGACGCCCATCACTTGTCCTCTAGGCTGAAGGCACGGCGCAAGTTCTGCGCATCCACCCGGTCTTGCGGCCGAACCGTGTCCTTCTTCATGCGATAGAGCATAGCAGGCGTGGCCACGCGAACGCGGATTCCATCGAGGATGAGCTCCTCGCTCTCCATGGTTTCGTAGCGAAAGGCCTCGCCCAGGCGAGATAGAATGTCGAGGGAGTAGGCCCCATGGGGTGGGATGTACTCGATGGCCGGGTAGGCCCCTGACAGATCCTCGGCGCGGATCTCCTCCACGTTTGGATCGTTGTCGTATAGGGACTTGAGCGCCCGGCGCAGATTCGCGACGTTACCGGTGGTCGAGGCAACGAAGAAGTCGACATCGCGCGTGGCCCGAACCAGACCCTGGGCAGCCATCGCCATGGATCCGACCATCACGTACTCCACGCCCTCGCGTTCGAAGGCGGCGAGAATTCGCTTTGCTTCCTCGATGTCGATCATTCCCGTATTCGGGATGCTACCACTGATTCGCGAGTTCGACTTGCGGGGCCAGGGTTCCCCGCCCTCACCTACTTCGCGGGGGCGGTTCGTGCGACCGGCGCCGCTTGCGCCTGCGAGGTCTTCAAGTTGACCGCGGCCAGTTGCGCCTGGCGGGACATGTCAATGGATTCGCCCAGGATGCGGGCGAGCTCCTGCGGGGCGTGGAAGCCCATGGAGTTTTCGGCGGCGACGAAGTCGAGGCGCCACTGGGCCTTGCGCTGCATTTCTAGAACTGGCTCAAGCTGCGCCTCGGTCGCGCCCGCTGCCTTCGCGGCCTTGATGGCGTCGAGCATGTCGACGAGCGCGCTGCCGGCGCGGGTGAGCAAGGCAAAGTGGCGATCTTGGATCGTCTCCACGCGCTTGAGGATCTCTTGCTCGGGATAGTGGTGGCACTGCTGGCAGGCGCGATTGATGTTGGTGAGCGGCGAGCGCACCCAGTGGTCGGATACCTTGAGCGCGCCCTCGCGCATGTACGGCATATGGCAGTCAGCGCAGGCCACGCCAGCCTTGCCGTGCGTGCCTTGGTTCCACACCTCGAATTCGGGGTGCTGGGCCTTCATTGATCCAGGGAAAGAACAGCGCGGTCTTGGGCCCGCAGTAGTATTCGACGTGGCACTGGCCGCACACGAATGACCGCATTTCCTGGCGGGTGGCATCGCTGTTGGGGTCGTAGTCGGTGATGCCCTGGTGGGCCTTGAGCGCCTTGATGCCGTTTATGAAGCCCGGCCGGGTCACGCGAAGCTGCATACTCTTCGGGTCATGGCAGTCCACACAGGAAACCGGATGCTTGTGGCCGGACTTTTCCAGCTTGGCGTTTGAAGACGCCAAGCCCAAGCAGCACGCCCACGCCGACCGTGGAAATGAGAAGTGCCCTCCGTGACAGCGGGAATACCACCGGGGATTCGTCTTGTCCTACGAAGGGCGATCTGTCAACCGCCCCTGGGAACCGGCCCGCCAGCAAGGGTTCGGACGCGTGGTCTGTGGTAGTTTCATGGTGTGGTGTCGTTCCTTCGCAAATTGTCGCTTTTCGGCTTGGTGGCCGCGTTTCTTGGTGCGTGCGCCACGCAAGGGCCGCCCATCACGAAACTGGTGAGTGGCCGCCAGATAACCACCCGCTCGGTCGATCCGACTGCCTACGAGCACATGAGCCGGGCTCTCCTTTATGAGGAGCAGGAGCGCTGGCAGGACGCCGCGGATGAACTCCAGCGCGCCATTCTTTTCGACGACGACGCGCCCGAGCTGCACGCGCACCGGGCCGAACTGTTCCTGCGCCTCGGCCGAGACAAGGACGCAGCGGACGAGGTGCGCACCTCGCTCACGCTCGGACCGAGTGCCAGCGGCCTGCTCGCCGACGCTCACGTGCGGCGCGTGCAAGGGGATGCCGCCGGGCAGGTGGCCGCGCTCCGCAAGGCGACCAAGGAAGTCGATTTCGAGGCCGGCGACGACGACGCCGAATCCGTGTATCTCGAACTCGCCGAGGCGGAATTGCAGACGCTCGACTTGCCGAGCGCGCAGGTCACGCTCGAAGTGCTGACCCAGGCCGAGCCGGCTTCGGCCACCGGGCACATGCGCCTGACCGCTGTCTACTGGGCGCTGGGCGCGATGACCAAGGCGGAGTCAGCACTGCACGCGGCCCTGACCGAAGAGCCCAACCAGATCGAAGCGCTGGCAGCCCTGGCCTGGATCCACGCGGCCATGGGCAAGAACGACGAGGCGCGCGCCACCTTCCGCGAGGCCATCGACCGCTCCGAGGGCGCGCTCGAGATCGCGGCGGCCTTCGCCCGTTTTCTCGTCGGCATCGGCAGCCAGAAAGAGGCGGAACAACTGGCGGACGACCTGGCCGTGCCCGAGAGCAGTCTCGACGCTGAATCGCTGGGCGGGCGGGTCGAGCTGGAGCGATCGGCGCGGCGCCTAGATCGCGCACTGGCGCTGCTGGCGCGCACGCGCGACCTCGGCATCGCGGAAAACCAGAAGACGCGCATCTCGCTCTTGCAGGCGACACTGCTCAAAGAGCAAGGCAAGTCCGATGAAGCGCTGGCGGTGCTCATGAAGGTGGGCAAGAATTCGCCACTTTTTTTCGAGGCGCGCTTGCGCGCCGGCGAGCTTCTGCGCGATGCCGGCAAGGCGGCGGAGGCGACCCGCGTGGTCGAAGAGGCGGCGGCGGGCGCGGCCAAAGGGGAGAACGGCGACCGCGATACCATCGACGCCGAGGCCGCGGTCAGCCTCGCCCTCATCGACGAGAAGCGGGGCGACCCCAAGAGTGGCGTGGCCCGATTGGAAAAGATTGTAGAGCGCCATCCCGACGACAGTCGGACCATCATGATCTTGGCTGCCATCGAGGAGCGGCGTGGACACTGGCAGCGCGCGCTCGCCATCGTCGAACGCCACTTGGCCAAGAACCCTGGCTCGGTCGAGGCGCTCAACTTCTGGGGCTTCGTGGCCGCCGACCATGATCACGCGCTCGACCTGGCCAAGAAGCGGTTGCAGGCGGCGTGCGCCCTCGATCCTGGTTCAGGCGGACTCATCGACAGCCTGGGTTGGGTCTATTTCCGTGGCAAGGATTGGGCCCAGGCCAGCCTCTTCCTGGAACAGGCCGCCCGACTGGAGCCCGCGGATGCCGAAATCCAATGGCACCTCGGCGAGGTCTATGCCGAGAGCAAGGACAATGAGCGCGCGGCGGCGGCCTATCGGCGAGGACTTGGCTTCAATCCCGACGAGCGCGTGCGGCGCAAGCTGGAAGACAGCCTGGCCAAACTCGGTGGGCGGCGGAAGGTTTCAGGCAAATGATCCGGAGAGAGCACAGAGGCTGGAACGAGTGGTTTTTCTCTGTGCCCTCCATTTTCTCTGTGCTCTCGGCCGCGATTCTCATCGCGGCCCTCGCAACGAGTTGCGCTGGTAGTGCGCATATCGTTCGCAGTTACGCGGCCCCGAGTGCCGAGGAATTGTTGCAGGCTGTGCGTGCGCGGCAGGCCGCGGTTCGCGGGATGAATGTTGAGACGCGCGCCACGAGCTGGCTTGGCGGGGAGCGCGTGCGCGGAACCGTGCAGATGTTGGTCGAACGCAGCGGCCGGCTTCGTTTCGAGGCCGAGGTGTCGCTGCAAGGCACGGTGGCCGCGCTGACTGTCGATGGCGGGCAATTCGCGTTCATCGACCATCAGAAGCACCTTTTCCGCAAGGGTCCGGCCTGTCCAGCCAACGTGGCCGCGCTCATCCGCATCCCGCTCGCGCCCGCCGAAGTCGCCGCCATCTTGCTCGGCGATATTCCACTGCCCGACGAAAGCAAGGCCGTATCGGTCGAGTGGGACAGCGGTCGCGGGGCCGATGTCCTGGCGATCGACGGTCCAGTGAAGTTGTGGTTGGGCTTGCGTCGGCCGAGTTCTCAGATCCCGGCCTGGGACATTGCGTTCGTCGAGGGACTCGATGCGCGCGGCCGTTGGCGGGTGTCCTACGAGGATTTCGAGCGCGTGTCCGGCGTCGCCCTGCCGCGCCTGGTGCGCTTCGCCGAACCGGGCAAGGACTTCGACGACGGCGTGGAAATCAAAATCCGTGAGCGCGCGCTCAACCCGGCCTTCCCAGAAGGCGCGTTCACCCTCGAACCGCCTTCTGGCTACCGGGTCGAACTCGCGGCCTGTAGCGGCCGGAATTGACCGCCTAGCCGAGTGTGGCGCTGCGCCAGCCGGGCGGGTGGGAGCAGACGAGGCAGCCTACGGCTGCATGTTGATGCTGGACTGGGCGACGAAGGTTTCCTTGCCGATGTCCGGGCCGACCTGCTCGACGAGGTAGCCCTTCACGGTAAAGGTGCCGACGTCGGTGATGCGAAACGAAGACAGCAGGATGTGCCCGTAGGACTGCGGGTTGATGTAGTCCTCCTACGAGAAAGAAGAGGGCTTTTCGCAGGCGCTTCATGGGTGATTCTCCTGATGATAGTCGCCTTGCGATCATAGACTAAATCGCGATTCTCCGCGCCGGCAGTGCTCAAGTTTTTCGGCGGCACTGCTCAGGCGAAGGTAGCGATGGCACCCACAGTGGCGCCAGTAGCGCGCAGATAGTCGGCGGGCGCGAGCAGGATTTGCGTCCCGCGCACGCCCGCGGAAACCGCCACCACGTCGAAGACTTCGATGGTTTCGTCGACGAAGACCGGGAAGTCCTTCTTGCCTCCGATGGCGGTGACTCCGCCGCGGATGTAGCCGGTCAGCGGCTGCACTTCCTTGAGCGGCACGGTTTCGGTCTTGCGGTTGCCCGAAAGCTTGGCCAGGGCTTTGAGGTCGAGCGTCGCGCTGCCGGCGAGCACGGCAAAGAGCACGCCGGTGCGGTCGCCGCGCACGACCAGGGTCTTCCACACCTGGTCGAGCGGCAGGCCCACCTTGCTGGCCACGTTTTCAGCCGACAGATCCTCTTCGTCGACTTTGTAGTCGCGCAGTTCGAACTTGATTCCCAGGCGCGCAAGGATGCGTGCGGCGTTGGTCACGGCAGGGTCAGCGCCGCTTGCGCAGACGAAGCGCGAACATCAGCAGCGCGAACAGGGCGAAACCTGAGTAGTTCGCCGACTGGGCTTGGGCCAGGCGACAAGAGCAACCGTTGGCGCTTGCCGCGCCCTCTGCTGTGGAGTTTCCGGACGACCCACCCGTGGCGACCGAACCGCCGGTCCCTGCCGGGGTGCTGGAAGCGCCGCCGGTACTCACTGAGCCGCCGGCGCCAATCGCACCACCCATCGCCACCGTGCCGCCGTTTCTCGCAGTGGCACCGCCGACTGCGGCGGCCGCGCCACCTTCGACGACCGATCCGCCCGTGCCCACCACGACGCTCGTGCCGCCAGCTCCAGATCTGCCACCGCTCGCTGCCACTGCCGTTCCGCCACTACCCAGCGTCCCGCCAATCGGCACCGCACCACCATTCGCCGAAGCGCCACCGTTCGCCAAAGCGCCACCGGCCGCCGGCGCACCACCAGCTGCCGGCAAGCCGCCAGTTCCGATCCTGCCGCCCGCACCCGTGGTACCGCCTGATCCCGGCGCGCCACCGTTTCCGGAGGTGCCGCCCGTTCCTACCGCGCCCCCGGCGCCGGTCGATCCTCCCGCACCGACGGCGCCGTATTCATAGGCGCCCAAGTCTGGAGCGGCACCCACGAATGGCAGACCGACGTCCGTGCCTTTGTCGATCATGGCGCTGCCAGCCGCCAGTTTCATGAAATCCACATTGGGCAAGCTGCCGTCGGCCTGGCGGGGTCCAAGCGCGGGAGAAGTTGTTTCGATAGCCTGCCCCGTCCCCCCCACGGTCGGATCCGTGATGCTGAGGAAATCCTTGGCTGCCGGGGTGATATTGAGATCCCAGGCGTTGAATTGGGTGTCGACTCCGGTCATGTTGGTGTTCTTGTTGGGATAGCCAATGTTGTTTCTCATGATGTGCACCAGCGTCCCGGTCAAGACGATGGTCGTGTCAGGCTGCCCGGCGGGGCTCGCCAGCATGTTGTACTGAGTTCCATTCTGGAACGAAGTATTGTTGTACCAAGTGTTCCCACCCGAGGAGTGGTTGGCATAGAATCCATTCGCCTTGTTCTTCCAAGCCACGTTGTTCTGGACGAGGTGCCTTACACCGGTCTTGCTGCTGCCCATTTTGAAGCCATTGCCATTGCCCGATGTGGGATTGTAGGTGCCGTATGTGGCGTAGCCACAGCCGAAGGCCCAGGAGTTTTCGACGGTGACCGGGATTTCTTGATTGATCAGATCGTAGCCATCGTCCGAGTTCCACCACGACCGACAGCCCCGGATGATCGTGGTGGCGCCGCTGGCCTGGTAGTGGACACCGAAGCCATCGGCGTTTTGACCCTGGCCTTGGGACGTCGTTGGGTCGTAATTGTCGTGTCCGTCACAATTGAGGATGAGATTGCCCCCACCGCTCTTGGTACCCATGAATATCCCGTTGCCCTGGTTGTTGTGCATGTTCAGCAACTCAAAGATATCGTTGCTGCCGCTCACATCCCAACCGTTGTTGGCGAAGGTGGTCTCCGTGGTGCAACATTCCTCGATCCCCTTGAAATGCAGCCAGTTGCCCGAGACCGTGATGCCCATGGTGTAGCCGCTGGTCGATATCTTCATGTTGGAGAAGTCGATCTTGGGAACTTCACCTGCGTAGGCAAAGTAATTGATTCGGTTGGTGTCCGAGGTTCCGCTCTTCGAAAACGTGATGCCAGAGCCGCCGGTGTTGGGTGTGGTGATCGCATAGGTTCCGCCACGCAGCCAGACCGTGTCTCCAGCCACCGCCGTGTCGGCGGCCTTCTGCACGGTGCCCCAGGGGCTGGCTTGGGTGCCGGGATTCGAATCGCTGCCCGTGGGGGAAACGTAGTACTCCGCGGCAAACGCGCTCGTGGTGACGAACAAGCCCAGGCCGACGACAGACCAGATTAGCAAGGAAGGTCGGCGAACCATCTTCGTTGGGCGTTCTTGGTATTTCATCAGAGGCTCCTTCTGGCGATGTTTGGTCGAAGCGCCAAGTTTCCTTTGCGCAGCACATTCTACCCTATTAGGTGATCCAACCCAGCCGAATGGGTCATTTCCAGATCCTGAAACATCCTGAATAGGTCTCTTTCCGGGCGGTGTGGCAAAAACCGCAGTCAAAGTCGCGGTGCCCGGGCTTTGCCGCGGGCTGCGAGCCTAGAGGATCAGTTGACCGAAAGTTCCAGCGCGATCACCGGTTCTGGAACGCCTCGAAGGTCAGAATGGTGTGTGTCTCGCGAATGTGGGGGATGGGATGGATCTGCTTCTCGACAAGGCGCCCGATGTTGTCGACGTCATCGATGTATAGCTTGACCAGCAGATCGTACTCGCCGCTGATGCTGAACGCTTCCGAGAAACTCTCGACCTCGGCGATGCGATTCGCCACGTCGGTCACATGGCCAAGTTCAGTTTTAACGAACACAAAGACCGCGCGCATGGGTGCCATTTTACGCCAAATCCCGGCAGAGGCTTTCGGATTTGCAGATGGCCGTTCGAGATCTCGCCTACTTCGACCACGCACTCTTCAACGCGCGGGTTGCCCATTGTCGAGCTTTGCAGAAGCGATTCGAGGACGTCTCCCATAAACGCAATCGTGAACTGCACCGAAATGCGTCCGACCAGACTCGAATCCTTCACCAGCTCCCGTTCGTAGCAGGACCGGACCTCAGCAAGGTGATGGCGAATGACGCTGCGGATGACCTCCTTGTCGAGGCTTCCTTGCACCATCGGGCGCGCGCCGCCGTCGGGCGAACTATCTGCTGGCGTCACGACAGTGCCTCCGGCGTCTGAATTCGCGGCCGCGACGGGAGATATCGCACCCCCGGGATGGGCGCTAGATGGTATTCACACGTCGGCGAGCAGCCTATCGGAAGTGACCTGATGGATGAATTCCGCTACGGCTTGGCTTCCGTCTTCGGATCGCGCACGGGCGGCGCGGGAACCACCGTCGCCTTTCCCAGCGCGAGGCACAGGCGGCGGAGTTGCGAAACGCGCTTGAGGCGCAAGGTGACGGCAGGCGGGGACATGTCCACCTTCATCAGCCACCTGCTTCGAGGCGTTTGATGTCGTCCTGGTCCTGACCTGATCCGCGCAAGCGTTTCAGACTCACCAGGCCCTGGCGCGAAACCACCCACAGCTCGCCCCGCTCCCAGCGCACGCGCGTTCTTTCGTTCCAGACACGCTCGATGGCTGGCGTCACGAGAAGCAGATCCAGGCTGAGCAGGTCGCCGGAGGCCGCGTCGATCTTGGTCACACGCCGGATCTCGACCGCGCCGCCGGCAAAGCTCATGGGGTCGGCAGGAATCGTGTAATCGAGGCCGCGCGCGCAGGCGAGCGCGCGCTCGGCAGCGCTCGGCGGAACCAAGAGATCGACGTCGATGGTTGCCCTGGGGAGACCGTGGATGGCCATGGCGAGGCCGCCACAGACCGCGTACTCGGTCCCCGCTGCTTCCAGCGCGCCGATGAGGGTCGCGAACTCGTCGTAGAGATCCAGCATGCTGCCAAGTCATGATGGCCCGCACGGGATCTCCGGTCAACCACGGCCGGACGCTCCGGCAAGAGAGATAGTATCTTCTCTCTCGATGGGCGGCAGCAGCGGCCACGACTCGACCGAATCCGCGTTGGTCGACCATTGAGGGTGGTGCTGGCCGCTCGCTACACGTTTTGTCACTCGAACCATCGTTGCTTTCAAGAAGATGTCGACCGATGCCAAGGACAGGCTGCGGCTTCCCGTCCTGGAAGAGGTGTTGCGCCGCTGTCCCAAGTGAAGGTCGTAGCAGAAACTCCGCAATTCGCGCTCTGGGGCTTCTAGTCGTGCCTCTTGCGCCGGCCCAGCAGGAAGAAGGCGGCCACGATGAGCCATCCGATGGTCGCGGAACTTCCATTGGCGGCGCGGCCGATCCTGCACGAACATCCATTGGCCGAAGCTGCCGTCTGCGTGGATCCGCCGGTGGACGAATCTGGCTGGGTGGCACCACCCAAGCTGGCGCCGCCGCTGGAACCTGGGGCGCCGCCGCTTGTGGTTGTGCCGCCAGCGCTGGCCGCGATTCCGCCGGAAGATGACGTGGAGCCACCAAGACTGGCAGCACCGCCCGAGGCGCTGGTTCCGCCGAGTGAAACCCTGCCACCTGTGCCAGCCGAGCCACCTGGACCAGCCGCGCCACCCAAAGCGGCAACGCCGCCTAAAGCACCGACCCCGCCTGCAGCGACTAGGCCGCCAGAAGAGGCCGATCCACCCACAGCAATGGCTCCACCCAAAGCGACCGCGCCGCCGGAAACGGTTCCACCGCCAGAAGCAGCGGTGCCACTGGTTCTAGCTCCACCCGTTGCCGTTGCGCCGCCCGCGGCGGTGGCGCCGCCGGTTCCAGCCGCGCCACCGGTGCCCGCCCCGCCGATGCCGGTTTCGGCGTCGAACCTTTCGCCATCAAAAGGCACCACGATGATCTTGCTGCCGTGCTGGTCGTTGCCCAAGTCCAGAGTCTTGTCGACGTCGATGGCCGCGAAGGTGAAATAGGTGACGTGTCCATTCTCCATGTAGACCCCAACACGTTCCAGTTTGAACCAATGGTTGACGGTCCCATCCGTGTAGCGAACGAAGTCGGTGGTGGGATCGTAGGCTAGTCCCGCGTACGTCCAGGTCAGGCCATCGGGCGACGTCAGGTGCATGGCCTTGCGGTCGTGGTAGTCATCAACGAGCACATGGTATTGGCCCCCGCTGAACCAAACCACCGGATCTTCCCGAGTTGCCGAAGGATAGCCGGCCACGTTCTGCGGGAAAATGTTGTCGGTCACGACCTTGTAGGGACCCGTGATGCCGGTGTCGCTGATCATGACGAAGCCGCCGAGCGGTACGATCATGTAGCGTCCATCCGGGCGTTGCATGATGCTCATGTTATCGGTCAAGCGCGTGGTGGTGTGCCCGTTGCTGTCGATCGGGATGTGGCCTTGAAAAGCCCAGGGGCCTTCCACGGAAGACGCGATGAAAAGATCGCCCGGCCGGGTGTCGCTGACCACCATCCCATAGCGACCGTCCGACATGGCAATCGCGGTCACGTTATGACCCTTGCCACCTTGATTGTCCGGATAACAAATTCCCTGGTCGACGTAAGGGCCGAGGACTGCGTCGCTGACAGCATGGATGGCCACAGAGTTGGGGTAGCCTGCATGACCCCCGGCTTGATCCCACCGACTGCCGAAGAGGTGGTACTTGCCATCGGGTCCCTTGATGATCTTTCCATCCCAGTACGCCCACTTCGACATGGTTGGGTCCTCCAGGCCGTTGCTCTGGTCGCGCGGACCGACGGCAGCGGCGCCCCAGGCGGTTTTGCTCAGTTGGCCGACGATGGGCGTGGGCAGGAAGTAGGTGATCAGATCGGCTGCGAAGGCAGGCGTGGCGGCGCCGACACACGCCGTGATGACGAACAGTCGTACGAATGATGGCATGGTGGCTCCTCGAAAACGCGAGCGTTTGCTGAGCGCGCAAAGGTCTTGGGCTATCCCAAGTGGCTCCACGCAGCTCAAGGGGGACCGCCCAGGCCGATTCGGGTTCAACGATTTTCATGTCTCGGGACGGATCCGTGAACGCCAAGGGCCGCCACCTACGCGATCGCATTCCAGCGCACGAGCCTTGCCGCGAGTAGGATGAAGCATGCGAGCAGGACCGCCGTGACGAGATAGGGAGCGCGAAGACTACCCGCGAAAAGCGCCGTGCCAACGAGCGGCCCGAGCGTTCCGCCAATATCACCCCATAGCTGGAGCACCCCTATCGCCACACCTCGACGATCTTGCGGGACCCATTCGCTAACCAATGCCAGCAGCGAGGGACTGAGCGCACCCGAACCAAGCCCCATGAGGGCAATGCCCGCAACCAGGCCCGTGGCTGTGGACGAAAGTGCAATCAGCACCAGGGATGGCACAAGGACGATGAGCCCAGCGAGCGCGATAGGGGCGTGGGCGCGATGGCGATCTCCCCAGCATCCAGCAACGGGCATCGTGATAGCGGATACCACCACCATGAGGCCCATGAGCACACTCGATGTGCCTTGGTCGCCGAAGCCGAGTAGAGACATTCCGCGCGCGTGGGCGAGCAACGACAAGGTCGTCAGAACCATCCCCTGCGCGGAGAAGGCTACCGCGAAGGTGAGTGCCCCGATGGCCGAGAGGCGCCGATCCGCCATCGCCTTGAAGATCTCCGACCATCCGAAACGCCTGGCCACGGCCACCCGCAGATCGGGCACGAGTCTCCATGCGACCAACGTCGCCACCAGGATGCCGACAAGCGCGCTTTCGAACGTCGCGGCGTTCCCCCAGCGGTCGGAAACGAGGCCACCCGCAACGAGTCCGAGCGGGACACCGACGCCCATGGCGGCGCGCACGGTTCCTGCTGTGCGCCCGCCCTGGGTCTTGCCGCCAGCGTGCAATGCCAGCGCTTGGCCCGCGACGAAGACGCAAGCCGACCCAGGACCATGCAGCATGCGTCCGAGGAGAAAGAAGGTTCCTGGGTGCCCGGTCGTAATCCCGAGCGTGTAGAGAAGCATGACCGCAATCTGAAGCACCAGGCCGGCGATGAGCGTTCGCCGCCCGCCGAAACGATCCGCCAATGCGCCGACGATCGGGCTCGTCAGCACGCGCATGGCGCGATTCGAGGCGAGGATGACCCCAATGAGCGGCAACGACAGCCCCGCCTGCACTCCGACAATCGGCAAGATCGGAAACGCAATTCCCCCGGCCACGCCCGCGAGCAGCACGCCCGGCGCGATGGCGAATGCCGCCCTCGCCGCGGCGGATTTCTCCCGCGCATCGCTCAGGAAAGCACCTGTCCGAGTGCTTCCGCGGTCGTCACCGAGGCCTGGCGCGGGAACACCTTAATCTCAGGCGAGTGGTCGCGAACCGTTGCCCGCCCCGTCAGTCGCGTCGACGGTTGCCGAAGATGCGCAGGAGCATGAGGAACAAATTGATGAAGTCTAGGTAGAGAATGAGCGCGCCTTGCAGAGCCATCTTGGTCGCCGCCTCGCCCTCCCCGGCTTGCGCACCCAGCGCCTTGAGTTTGGCGGTGTCGTAGGCGGTCAGTCCGGTAAAGACGATGACCCCGGCGAATGTTGTCAGCCAGTACAGCATCGGACTGCCAAGGAAGATATTGACGATGGACGCAAGGATGAGACCCCACAGGCCCATCATGCAGAAGCTGCCGATGCTGGACAGGTCGCGTTTGGTGGTCGCGCCGTAGACCGAGAGGCCGGCGAACATTCCACCGGTGATGAGGAACGTGCTGCCGATGGAGCCCGCGGTGTAGCGAAGGAAAATGACCGAGAAGGTCACGCCGCTCAGAGCCGCGTAGCCGAAGAACATGGCGGCCGCCGTGTTGGCGCTGACCCTTGCCGCCACGGGCGCAAAAGCGATGACCAAGAGCAATTCGGCGATTAGAAGTGCGGGAAAGACCAACGCGTTCCCGTACACGAGGGCCATGGCACTGGGACTCGATGCGACGACCAGCGCAACCAAGCCTGTCGCCCCGAGCCCGAGGCTCATGAACAAGTGAACCCTCTGCAGGAAGGTCCGTGACGCCTCCGCGCTCAGGGTTCCGAAGCTTGCTCTAGCCGTGCCGACTCTCGTTTGATTGGTTCCTACCCATGCCATGGCGATCTCCTTACCACTCCATTGGCCAGAGTCCACACCCTAGCCGGCCGCGGGTCTCACTACGAACGCACAAAGGCGTCGTAGATGGCGCGCAGACCTTTGCCCAGATCGCCGGCGTCCACGCCGACGATGATCGAAATCTCGGATGCGCCCTGGTCGATGATGCGCACGTTGACGCCCGCATTGGCGAGCGCGGTGAACAGGCGCGACGACACGCCGATCCTGCGCGACATGCCGTGGCCCACGGTGGCGATGAGCGCGAGGTCACGCTCGACCTCGATGGCGTCCGGATCGCAGGCTTTGCGGATCTCTTGCAGCACCACGCTTTCGACCGGCTCGAAGTTCTTCTGGTCGATGACCACGCACATCGAGTCGATGCCCGAGGGCGACAGCTCGTAGCTGATGCCCTTGGTTTCCAGGATGCCGAGCACGCGGCGGCCGAAGCCGCGCTCTTTGTTCATCAGGGTTTTTTCGA
>Ga0265342_10000296_pt1 | contig 56612 bp, 59 predicted proteins | sample 4CB327metaG_FD_203125 | JGI IMG/M metagenome (GOLD analysis project Ga0265342, IMG submission 203125) | Rhizosphere microbial communities from Carex aquatilis grown in University of Washington, Seatle, WA, United States - 4-CB3-27 metaG | ecosystem: Host-associated > Plants > Roots >...
GTATTCTCCGTAGAAATCGTCCAAGAACAGTCCGACCGTCGTCCTCGATCCCTCAACCATGGCTATACTCTACTGCAGTCTCGCGGGCATGTCCCGACCCTTCACGATGCCCGGAGTATCGTCAATCGCTCTCGGCATGGAAATTCCGGTGATGGAGGGACTGCCGGTTTCATTGTAGTGTAACTACGCAAAGAATCCTTTTCGTGTATTATGCCTTTTTCCCTGTCGATAATTCATCCTTTGGATAAAAACACGGATGAAAGGAATAGTAAAAAAACGGCTCGTAGGAAAAGCGGTTTCGTAGTATAGTCCCCTTTCGTTACAGAAAAGTCACAGCTGATGACAGGCGGAAGCAGATGAAGCTGACGATCAACGAAATTGCCGAGCTCGCGCAGGTTTCCAAGGGCACAGTGTCCAAGGCTTTGAACGGCCAAAAGGGCGTCGGCGAGGAGAAGCGCAAGCTCATCGTCGAGATCGCCAAGCAGCTCGATTACCATCCCAATGCCTCCGCCCGCGCCCTGGCCTCCAAGCGCGCTTTCGCCATCGGCCTCGTGCTGCCGCAAGAGGCCGGCATCCTGATGTCGGGGGTTTATTGGTCCTCGGTGATAGCCGCGGTCGCCGAGGAGGCCCGCATCCGGGGCTACGACCTCGTCGTTCTCTCTCCGGGCCCCGGCGATGGCGATAGCTCAGCGCCCGTCGGCTCCGTCCTAAGGCGTCGCAACGTCGACGGCCTCATCCTCTCCGCCGAGAACCTCGATCCGAAGGAAATCTCGGATCTCGTCCTCGCCGAGCTGCCCTTCGTCCTCCTCGGACGAAGCCCCGGCATCAGGCACTACTCCATCGACGTGGACAACGAGGCGGCGTCGCGGAAAATAGTCGGCCACTTGGTCTCGCAGGGGCGCAGGCGCATCGCCTGCATCGCCGGCCCGAGCGAGCACCACTACGTGTCCGAGCGCGTCGAGGGCTATGAAGCCGCCCTGCGCGAGGCGGGCATCGCCTGGTCGGCGGTCGAGCACTCGACTTATGCCGCCGAGGAAACCAAAGCCGCGATAGCGCGGCTCCTGGCTGGGCATCCCGACATGGACGCCCTCTTTATCACCGCGGGCGGCGACTTCACCCTCGACGCCGTCGACGCCCTCAAGAAAGCCGGCTTCGACCTCTCGGATTTCGGCATTTCCGTCTTCGACGACTATCGATTCTTCGACTATCTCGGCATGCCCATCTCGAGGATGCGCCAGCCCCTCCGCGAGATCGGCATCAAGGCGGCCTCCCTTCTCTTCGAGCTCATCGACGGCAAGATACCCGAGCGCATGGACTGGGTCCTCGAAGCGGCGGTTATAACGAACTGAGCAGCGGCCCCCTCAGCCCTTCTTCCCGCGCCCTCCGGGCGAGCTGCCCTTCCTCGAGCCTCCCGGGGGCGTCCTGCCCTCGCCGAAGTACTTCTCGCTGCGATAGCGGAGCCATACGCGCAGGGTCTGCGGGATCCCGTCCTTCTGCTCCTTGCTCAGCTTCGAGTAGAGCTGGAGGGCTTTGTCGCGTTCCCCTCGGCAGGCGGCGTTGTTATGCGCCTCCCAATAGCCCCGCGCGAGGCGGATGCGCCTGCAGACTTCCTTGACGAGCTTCTCTCCCGAGAGCTCTTCGTCGGGCTTCTTTTCAGGCATCTTCGCTCGACCTGATAGCCCAGCGCAGCTTGGCAGAGCTCGAGCGGGGGTTGCCGTACTGCTCCTCGCGGCTCGGCCTGATGGGCTCAGTCGATATCGACGAATAAAGGCCCTTTTCAAGGCCTTCGGCGAAGGCCGCCTCCACGCGCCTATCCTCCCCCGAATGGAAGGCGAGGATGGCGGCCCGACCGCCGCGATTGAGGCAGGCGGGGAGGCTCGCGAGAAGGGCATCGAGGGATGAGAACTCGCCGTTCACTTCGATGCGGATAGCCTGGAATGCGCGACGCAGGATCCTCGTCATGGCCGGATCCTTGTACTCGAGCTCCGGGAAAGCCGAGAGGATCGCTTCCGTGAGATCGCGGGTAGTGGCGAGTTTGTCTCTCCGAGCGTGCACGGCGCGGGCTATCGACTCGGCGGCTTCCTCGTCGGCGTTGTCCCTGAATATGTCGCATAACTTGTCTTCGGAAATTCCGGATAGGTATTCTCGAGCCGTTAGGCCTCGGCCCTGGTCCATCCGCATGTCCAGGGGTCCCCGGCGCTTGAAGCTGAAGCCCCGCTCCGGATCGTCTATCTGCATGGACGAGACGCCGAGGTCGGCGAGGAAAAGGTCGACGCCGACGAGGCCCGCTTCGGCGATGACCGCGGCAAGGGTCGAGAAATTGGCGTGGACCGGAATGAAGGCTCCCTCCGGTATACCCGCCTCCGCCAGCCTCCGCGCGGTCTTTTCGAGCTCGACCGGGTCGCGATCCAAGCCGTAAAGCCGCCCTCCCGGAAGGATGGCCTTCAGTATCTCCCTCGAGTGCCCGCCGTAGCCGAGGGTCGCATCCAAGGCAGTCTCCCCGGGCCGGGGCTCGAGTATCCCGAGGATCTCCTTCACGCAGATGGGACGATGGCTGCCCGCGGGAGTGTCTCCACGGGCCAGCACGCGTTCCACGTCCTCGCCGTACTCGCCCGGATGCAGCTCCTTGTACTTCTCCGAGAATAACCGAGGATGAGTCCCCCGGTAGCGCTTGCGCCTGACGTGCCGCTTTTCCTCTTCGCTCACGCTAGACCCTGTATTTGGCGGTGAGGCCTGAGAGGAAGTTGCGGAGGAACTGATCCCCGCAGGGACGATAGTTGGAATGCCCCGGCTTCCGGAAGAGGGCGGATAGCTCGGACTTGGATATCGCGATCCCGGCCAGGCCCATGACCTCGATCACGTCCTCGTCCTTCATCTCCAGCGCGATCTTGACGCGCTTGAGTATGTCGTTGTTATTGAGGCGCGCTTTCCCTCGGGGCCGGGCTTCGCCCGCGGCGGCCTCGGGCTTCTTGCCCCTTCGGCTGATCACTAAGCCTTCCAGGAATGTATCCATGAGGGAATCGGCGCATTCCACGTAGCCGGCCTCGTCCTCGGTCTTGAAGATGCTCTCTAGTTCGGGCTTGGGAATATCGTAATCGACGAGCTTGAAGAGCTCGACTACTTTCAAATCCGTGATGTTGAGCGCGTAGCGCAGTCGCTTCAATATATCGTTATTATTCATGCTCTTCTCCTGGGCATAGGGAAAGAACTCGCGTATGCAAGGCATTTAAGGGACATGCTTCCCTCGAGCGCCGATTATACACAAAGCAGATATTTTTTTCTTGTCTACGCCGACTGCTTTATGTTGTGTTTTCCGACTCCTCGAAGACTGCCCTTCCGATGAGATCTTAAGCCGGGGAATCGAGTGTCTCATGGCGAGGCTGGTGGGACGCCCGAGATCGCCTGAGCCTTAGGTCGGCTGGCGCTCCGCGGCATCCTCCCCTATAGTACCATGGACGGCGGAAATCGCCGCCGGATCGCCCGCTTCGACCTATAGGACGGAAGGCCATGAAGAGAATCATCATCGCCATGATACTGCTGCCGTGCATCGCCGTCGCGGCCGCCGAGGGACGGAAGAGCGTCCATATCCTCCCCTTCCTCTTCTCGGGGACTATCGACGAGGCGACTGCGCGCCGCTGCGATTCTGAATTCCGAGCGGCCTTGTCGGGCAAGGAGGGCCTCGTTATCGAGGACCCTGCCGCCACCGAGCTGCTTTCCGGGAAACTGGGGATCCGGAGCATGACGTTCTCCGAAACGATGACCAACCTGATCACGAAGGCGGCCTACGACGTCTCGGCCGAGGACCGATTCATAGTCTGCGGCGAGCTGTCCGGAAAAGGCGCCCGGGAAGTCGTGGCCTCGGTCTTCGTCTTCGATACGTCGGAGAGATCCATCGTTTATTATCTAGTGAACGATTATAGGGGCGTCGCCGATCTCGATAGCGCCTCGATCGCGAAGAACGCGCTCTCCGGCCACGTCGATAATATAGCCAAGCTCGACGCGACGATCTACGATTGGAAGATCAAGCGGGACGCCGAGTCGAACAACGAGTACGTCTTCGCGGTGCTTAAGAAATACCTGCCGAGATACGCCGATTACCTGCGCGGGGAGGACCAGAGAAGCCTCCTCAAGCACATGGACCGCCTGCAGGCGATGCTGGAGATACCGACGCTCTTCCACGAGACGACCCACGGGCTCACCAGGGTGGGCTCCAGTGGCGGCAAGGCGGACTATCCGCTGACCCCGAGCGAGCGGATCGCCATGAAGGCGGGGAAGTCCTTCCCCGCCCGCGATATCGACTCGGCGGTTACGGAGGAAGTGCGCAAGCTCTTCCGGTATTCCACGTACATCGCTCCCAGCCGCGAGACTCAAGGAACCCAGGTGAACGGATTCTACGGCCTCCTCGACGAGTACAACGCCTACAACTGGACGCTCAGGATGATCGTCGCGCTCTATCCGGCCTTCAAGGGCGAGTTCGGGATGGGGCACCCGGAGATATACGTCGAATATCTCGGCGACTTCGCGAGCGAGCTGTACGGCGTAGACGATTTCAAGATTTTCATCGCCTGGTACCTGAAGAAGGCGCAAAAGGACGATCCCAAGCTGTACGCGAGGATTATCAAAGACCCCAAGATCAAGGAAATGTTCGTAAAGATCGAGGACGAGAACCGGCGTAATCTGGATGAATTCGACCGCATCCGCTCCGAGATCCAGGCGTCCTTCGGGCCGAGGATCGAATTCAAGGACGGCAACGTTATGACGACGGGAAGCGGGAACTCGATCTTCGCCCGCTCTCTCCAGGACGCCGAGCGCGCGAACGTGCGGAGTATCCTGGACAAGGAAGACAACGCGATATTGCGGAAACTGAGGGAGTGAAGGCCGGGCTAGGCGCGCGGAGCGCCCTTCGCCTCGCCTGAGCCAAAGTAGATTGAAGCTATTCTCGGGAGGATACGGCGGCTCCGATGGCAGCATGCCTACGGAAGATGCAATAATATAATGAAGGCTGGATGATTCAGCTAACCGCAGCCAGGATTATAACGCCGACTATACCGGCAACTATCAATACCACTAAATAATGCGAGCCTTCAGGGCTTGATCCGCGAAATTGTATCGGCTAACGCGTCCCGCATGTAGCCGTCCTTCTCGGACTCCAGGGCCCGCTCGAGGGTAGGTTTCGCGGCCGATGCGTCCTTGCCCATCTTGGCGAGGAGCTTGAGCGCGTCGAGCCTCTGCTCCTTGGCGCCGCTCGCGGCGACTTCGGCGACGTAGGGGACCGAGGCGCTCCCGATTTTCAGGCAGGCTGCCGCAGCCGCCTCGCGCACGTCGGAATAGGAGTGGCGCAGGGCTGAGGCGACGAGCTCGAGCGATTTGGGGTCGCGGGTCCCTATATTGGCCAGGATGTCGAGGCACTCCATCTGCAGGTTGGGCGATCCCATCCCGTCGATGGAGCCGTCTCGGATGTAGCCGAGGACCTTACGTACTGTGGGCTCGGCGGGCGCGGCGCGGCTTCCCATCGCCTCGAGCATCTTGGCTGAAGCGCGCTTGGCCTCTATACCGTCGCCGAGGAGGAGGCCGCGGACTATATCGTCGAAGCTCGGCACGATGGAGGGGCAGTCGATGCCGTAGCGGAGGCAGAGGAGGGTCCTGTCCTCCTTGTTGTAGGGCACCGCCGCGATAGCCTTGGACAGGAGGGCGCCGTAATGGGCGGCGAAATCGCGAGCGTAGTCCCGGGTCTCGTCCTTGCGGTCGAGCGAGTAGAAGAAGGAGTAGATATCCTGGGCGGCGTTCGCGCTCAGGGCGAAGCAGACCGTGGCATTGTCGCCGATGCAGGCGAGGAGGGCCGACTTGCGTCTGGGATCATCCTCCGCCGAGAACCTTCGCTTGAGGGGCGAGGCGAAGCCGGGGAGCTTTTCGACCGGAACCAGGGCGATGGAAGAGTCGTAGGTCGCGAGGAAGGCCTCACCGTCGTCCTGCAGGGCTCCCAGGAGCTCGAGGAGGCCGCGCGAGTATTCGACGCCGGCGGGCTTGCCCATCCTTCCCGCCGCGATATCGGTCATGATCGCGCCGATCCTCGCGCCGAGCTTGGCGCGCTGGGCCTGGGGAACGGGCCCTTTGGAAGTTCCCGAGAGAAGGTGAATGAAGGCGACGTCGTAGTAGCCGATACTGCTCATCGCGCGGCATGCCGCGAGGCCGGCGGCGAACTCTTCGTCGTCTATCGTCCCGTCGAGGGCCAGGAAATCGAGGGCATCGATCAGGGCGTAGACGTCCATGTTCGAGCCGAGGGCAGGAGCGGAGGAGAGGCTCGAGACGAGGTAGGCTCGATAGGCGGGGCTCGTTTTGCCGTAGCGCTTGAGCGTGCCCGCCACGAGTTCGTGCAGGGGAGCGAAAGTGCCGAAGAGGGGATAGGTCGAGGCTTTCGTGGCGACCGCCGTCACTTTAGATTCCGAGCCGAGGTCAGCGAGGAGGACTTTCATTTCGTCGATCGCCGCCTTGAGCCGCTCTTCCTCGGTGAGAGGGGAGGGAGCGGTTTCGTCGGCGCCGAGCTTGGAATCGGCGAAGAAGCCCCGAACCGCCTCGTCCATCGCGATGGAGATCGCCTGGGCGAAGAGGACTTCTCCCGTCACCACGCTGACGAGCCTGGCGTTCACGGCCACCGCATTGCCGGAGCGGGCGTAGCTGCCGGTGAAGACCGCATCCACCGGAACGAGCTCGCCTATCTTCAGCGCGCCCTCGGAATCCACCGCCCCGCTCGAGTCGAGCTCGTGCTCGGCGAGGATGTCCTCCAGGCGCTGCCGCTCGAAGATGCGTATCTTGGGCGAAGCTCCCTTGGCCTGCGCGGCGAGCCGCTCGGAAAAGAAGGCGCCGAAGCCCTTCCCCTCGGCTGCGGCAGCTCCCACCGGGGCGAGGGCGAGGAAAGCCACGCGGAGCGGGCGTGCGGCAGCGTCCGAGGCGGCGAGACGCGTAGCGAGCTCGGCCACTGCGTCGGCCAAGGGGAGGGCGGCAGCCCGAGGCTGCGAGCCCGATTCCGCCCGCGCTGCTGACGAGGCGACGAGGAGGCAGAGGAGGAAGGACGCGGCGCGCGCCCCGATGCGGGTTTGTGGCATGGCGGAGTCAGTATACAATCGCGCGGGCCGGGTTAGGAAGGGCGGGACGGGGTATATGAGGAGGACACTGTATATATTGAATTTCAGCTTGTCGAATAGCCTGGCACCTGAAGTCGCGAGCCATTACGCTTATCGTATGATCCTCCATTATCACATGGGTGAAGGTACCCAGGAGACCGGCACGGTCGATGTAGACAGCCTGGATGAATTCCTCGAATGGCTCGCGAGCACGGAGATAGGCGACGATAGCTTCTCGCAGAAATCCGTCGAGGAATTCTCCGAAGCCTACCGCGACATGGCGACGACCGGGAAGGCTAGGATCCTGTTCGCCAAGCCCTTCGAGGAAACGCATCAGGCGCTCACTATCGACAGAGTCGAGTTTTAGGAGCCCGCACTCCAACCGCGGACCGAGCGCTGTCCTTGGATTCGAAAGCTCGAAAGGCGCGATTAGCTCCCGTGGCTCAAGGACGATCCTGCCGTCGGCATACTCCAGGACGCGATAGTGATCATACGTAGCCCCGCGCAACGTCAGCCGTTTCTTGGGGTCGATCAGGGCGTCGTTCTCTTTCACGCCGCCATGATTGCCCCCCATTGTGGGATTTCCTCTTTGTGCCCGAGCGCTTCGACGTGCATACATAAGCCGGGTTCAAGTTTTGGGACTTCAAAGCCTGATATTCACCGCCATGCCGCCATCAAGAAGCGCCTCTTCGTAGACCGCGGTACCGACGTCGTCATGGGCAAGGCCGCGGACATAAGGTTTTATATTTTGTTCACGACAACCGTTGTTTTTTCTCGCATGCGGGAATGGTGTTCTTGTACTCGAGATCGGGGCACCTTGGCATCAAGACCCGATGAGTGCGTTGTGCGATCTTCTGGCTTCTTCCATTATTCGATGCGGAAGTGATAAATCGGCCTATTTGGCAACTTTCTGCTATGCGGTCCTAGTATATATCGTGCTATAACCGTTCGCGCCTGTAATTGTGAGTGTGTTGTTATTGTTGCTAAACGAGTATGAGTTGACGGTTGTATCAGCCATTGATGCGGGCGTAGTGATGATCAGTGTAAGTACCAAGGACTGGGTTGTCGGGAGGTTGAAGTGAGATTCTTGGCAACCGCAATTCTTGTCTTCGCGTTGACCCCAACCTTGTCATCTCAGTCGTTCGAGCTTGTTAAAACGTTCCCGATAGGAACTGGTTCTGGCGAGCTAGGTGTATCGAATCCCAACTCAAGTGATCAAGACCCGACTTCACCTGAAGGCTTAGTTTGGAGTCGTGGCAACTGGTGGATCCTTGATAATGTCAATAAGAGGCTATCCCTGTACGATCATAACTGGACAATTCTCAAAGCTTTGGATTTAGGAGATCCTTATCATTTCAATGTCCTGCCGCTCAATAAAGGCCTCGTGTTGTGGAACGGCTATGGTTACATGCGAACATTGGGAGGAGTTTCCTGGATTCCCATCCCTTACACAAAAGTTCAGCCAATTAACCTAAGCCTGAGTCAGTTCACTCATCTAGACCAGGAGTACACCTTCCTCTTCCAATACAAGGATGTGTTGATTTTTCAAAATCTAGCTAAGTCCGCTCATTCGGAATCCGCTAGCTATTTTGGAATTCGAGGACTAGCTACCGAGAAAGACGAACCGCAGACCTACCTGGACGACAAACAAGTGCGTGAACTCTTGAGTGATCCAACGAACACGCGGTACCGCTTCGAAGGAGATGCACTCTTTGATCACGATCAGATTGTTTCTGTTGACGCAAAAGGGTTAGCGCAATACTTCGGCCAATGGAGTGACCCGGTCTGGACCCATGGGTATATTAATGGCCCGATCGCCCTTGCGAATGGGTGCTACTTTGCCTTGAATAATCCTTATGCTATTGCGATATGTGACGAGCATGGTGGACCATTAGTGGTAAAACGGCTATTAATAGATCCTCCCGACACCATCACCTATTCCAATCTGACTCCTGCCCCCGATGGCTACCTGTACCAGCTTCGAGGTGACTGGGCGAACAAAGAAACCCGCCTCTACCGTATTGGCCCTTTCCCCGAGATTAAACTCGACTATCACGGGACGGGCGGCACCGTCAACGATGATCACGTGAACCTGCGCGAAAGTCCAACAACGAGGAGTGCGGTCGTAACCCAAGTCGATAAGGGCACACCAACACGGGTTTTGGATAAAACCACAAAGCCCGAGACCATCGCGGGACAGACGGCGGTTTGGTACCAAGTCCGATTGTGGGATCGGACGGAAGGCTGGGTGTTTGGGGCCCTTTTGGATGTGCAGAAGTGAGTTGAAGCGCGAGGCGGCGGACTTTGTTTACCCCTCCGCAAATCCTCGCCCGCCCGCTCCTATGAGCGGGCGGCTTGGTCTTGGAATCGCGTCATCCCTGCCGCGAGGCCGCTTCGCTCCGACTTCGCGAACCCGCCTCGTCCACGCGAGCTCGATCATCTCGCCTGCGTAGAAGAAGCGGGTTCATGGGGCGGGTCGGCCGCGGCGATCCTCTTTCCGTAGCGCCAAGAATTGCCGCGGGGCTTGGCGGCCCCTTGGCTTGCTAGAAGACTGGCTTTCTGCTCACTCAATAATGAAGCGGTGAAAATCGCAGTGCAGGGCCTTGGCGAGCATCTTGGCGGTCTTGATCCCGATCGGCCGCTTGTTGTTCTCCATCTCGGAGAGGTGCGACTTCGCGATACCGGAGATCTCCGAAAGCGCGTCGAGGGTCAATCCGGCATTGTCGCGGTAGCAGGCGAGCACCTCGCCCGAAGTGCGCGACGCGCGCAGCTTCTTAAACCACGGATCGGACTCGATGGGGACCGCTTCGTCGTCATCGGAAACCTCGAGATCCGCGTACATGGTCTTGAGAGTCTTTATGAGGATGTCCGTGCCCTTGCCGTTGATCTCAACGTCAATATGGGGCTTTTTCACGTGAACCAGCATAGTACACCTCGATTTCGATCGTATCCTTTTCATGTCGCCAGCAGGCGACCCAGCTATAGCTCAGGTGGCAGTGATAGGTCAGGGCACCCAACCGCGAATAGTTTTGCCAGTGAGGTTGCTCTGGCCCGGTCGCCGCAAGATCTTCGACCAACAGATCGAATTTCCGTTGGATGAAGGCGGGGGATTTCTGGATGTCCTTGAGCGCCTTCTTGCGGATAGTGACCGTATAGTGCACGAGTACAAGTTACCATAATTGGGAACCGGTGGCAAGGGATTGTTTTCCAAGGGGTCATGAGTCACGAGAGAACAGCCGACCTGGACTTCCCCCGATACAGTAGACACTTTTTCGGGGAAAGATCACCTCCTGGCCTTGCCCCTCGTCTGGCAGGACCTGAAAGACTATAGCGTGTCCCTCGTCCTCCTCGTCGTCGTATATTCGATATGGCTCTCCTCGACCTTGATCGAAGGCTTGGGCGCGGGCTTCGGAGAAGGCCGTAGCGCTGCTGGAGAGCCTTTCCGCGAGGAAGGACCAATCCTTCGCCGTCGAACTTTCTTTGGCCGATTTATACCAGAACAAGCTCAGGCAGCCGGACAAGGCCCTGCTTCATCTTAAAAGCGCCTTGGCGATTCAGGACGATATAGAAGTCGAAAACCGGATCGCGGAACTGGAAAAGCGGTAAGTCCTTATTTTATCGGGACTAAAAAGGCTCCCATCGATTCGATGCCAAGTCCAAACGGCAATTCCTCATAAATGATCGCAAGTAGGGCTTGACGTTTCCTCGTTCCCAAAGTAATCTAATTAGGTCCAAATAGAGGTATATATGAGTTTTATATCTACGCGATCAAGGTACGGTCTTCGCTTCCTCATCGAGCTTGCCCAACGGAGCTCCGAAGGTCCAGTGGATCTCGGTTCCATAGCGGAGCACCAGGCTATTCCGGAAACCTATCTCGCCAAGCTCGTCGTGCCTTTGCGCAACGCGGGCATCATCAAATCCGCGCGAGGCGCGAAGGGCGGCTACGAGCTCGCCCAGGCGGCGGAGAAGATCAGCGTGCAGAATGTCGTGGAGGTACTGGAGGGGCGCACGTCCCTCCTCGAATGTACCGATCACCCCGAAACCTGCGCGCGCTCGGCGGATTGTCCCACATTACCAGTTTGGACGGGCCTCGAGAAGGTGATACAGGAATACTTGACCGGCGTCTCGGTCGGCGACGTAGCTGCGCCCCGAGTGCCGGATTATTCGATCTGATACAGCCGCAAAGCTTGAAGCACTCAATAAAGGAGATCAGGATGTCATACGCGGAAAAAATCACGGACCTCATCGGCAATACCCCCCTCGTCAAGATAAAGGCGCTCGGACCGGGCTCGAAGGTCACGCTCCTCGCCAAGCTCGAGTCCTTCAATCCCTTCTCGAGCGTGAAGGATCGCATCGGCCTCGCGATGATCGAGGACGCCGAGAAGAAGGGCCTGCTCAAGCCCGGCTCCGTGATCATCGAGCCGACGAGCGGAAACACGGGCATTGCCCTAGCAGCGGTGGCGGCGGCGAAGGGCTACCGCATCATCCTCACGATGCCCGAGACCTTCTCCATCGAGCGGCGCAAGCTCCTCGCGGCATACGGAGCGGAACTCGTCCTCACGGAAGGCCCCAAGGGCATGAAGGGCGCCATAGCCAAGGCCCAGGAGCTTGCGGAGGCCACGCCGAATTCCTTCATCCCGAACCAGTTCGAGAATCCGGCCAATCCCGAAATTCACCGCAAGACCACGGCCGAGGAGATCTGGCGCGACACCGGCGGCAAGGTCGACATCATCGTGGCCGGGGCCGGCACGGGCGGCACGATCACCGGCGTCTCCGAGGCGCTCAAGAAGAAGAAGCCCTCCATCAAATCCATCGCCATCGAGCCGACGGACTCGCCCGTTATCTCCGAGGGACGGGCCGGTCCCCACAAGCTCCAGGGCATAGGCCCGGGCTTCGTGCCGAAAGTCTTCAATCGGGCCGCCGTCGACGAAGTCATCACGGTGAAGCACGAGGACGCGGGCGTCACCGCGCGGAAACTCGCCAAGGAGGAGGGCATCCTGGTGGGCATCTCCTCGGGAGCGGCGCTCTGGGCCGCTATCCAGGTCGCGAAGCGCCCCGAGAGCGCGGGCAAGACGATCGTAGTCATCCTCCCCGATACCGGGGAACGCTATCTCTCCACGTGGCTCTTCGAGGCCGAAGCGCAATAATAGCGCGCCGATCTCGCCGGGCGGCGCGATGCGCGTCGTTCGGCGCGTCGAGCTAAGCAACTCTAGAGGAGATGGCATGGCCGAAGAGTCGTGGTCCGAGAGACAGGGACCTGAGTGGAGGACCAAGGTAGGTCTCGCCGAGATGCTCAAGGGCGGCGTGATCATGGACGTGACCGACGCCGCCCAGGCGAGGATCGCCGAGAAGGCCGGGGCCGTAGCCGTCATGGCGCTCGAGAGGGTGCCCGCCGATATCCGCGCGCAGGGCGGAGTGGCGAGGATGTCCGATCCCAAGATCATAAAGTCCATCCAAGACGCGGTGAGCATACCCGTGATGGCCAAATGCCGGATCGGGCACTTCGTCGAGGCTCGGATACTCGAGGCCTTGGGGATAGATTTCATCGACGAATCCGAGGTCCTCACGCCCGCGGACGATCGCTTCCACGTCGACAAGCGGTCATTCAAGGCTCCCTTCGTCTGCGGCTGCCGCGACCTCGGGGAGGCTCTGCGCCGCATAGGCGAGGGCGCGGCCATGATCCGCACGAAGGGCGAGCCCGGCACGGGCGATATCGTCGAGGCGGTGCGCCACATGCGGGCGGTCACCGACGAGATAGGGCGCCTAACGCGCCTCCGGCCCGAGGAGCTCATGACCGCCGCGAAGGAGCTGGGGGCTCCCCACGAGCTGGTCCTGGAAGTCGCGAAGACGGGGCGGCTGCCCGTACCCAACTTCTCGGCCGGCGGAGTCGCCACTCCCGCGGACGCCGCCCTCATGATGGAGCTCGGCGCGGAGTCGGTCTTCGTCGGCTCGGGCATCTTCAAGTCGGGCGATCCCGAGCGTCGGGCGATGGCTATCGTCGGGGCGGTTACCTATTATAAGGATCCCAAAAAGCTGGCCGAGCTCTCCGAGGATCTGGGCGAGCCCATGGTCGGCATCGGCCTCTCCGAGCTGAAAGACGAAGAGCGGATGGCTAAGCGCGGCTGGTGATTCTCGGTGAACAGGATCGGAATACTCGCCCTCCAAGGTGACTACGCGGCCCATGCGGCCGCCGTTCTCCGCGCGGGGGCTTCGAGCTTCGAGGCGAGGACTGCCGAAGACATCGAGTCGGCCCCGGCCATGATCATTCCGGGCGGCGAGAGCACGGTGATGGGGAGCCTCCTCATTCGCTTCGGCCTCATGGATACATTAATCCGGCGCATCCGCGAAGGCATGCCGGTCTTCGGGACCTGCGCCGGCCTCATTCTCCTCGCCTCGAGGATCGAGGGCCGGCGGCAGCCCGGCATCGGCCTCCTCGACGTCGGCGTCAGGCGTAACGCCTACGGCACTCAGGTCGACAGTTTCCGCGAGCATATCGAGACCTCGATACCTGAAGTGAGGCGCCTAGAGGCCGTCTTCATACGCGCTCCCAAGATCACGTCGGTCGGCCCCGAAGTCGAAGTCCTCGCTTCGTGCAGAGGCGATCCCGTCCTCGTGCGGCAGGGCCTTATCGTTGGCGCGGCATTCCACCCCGAGCTCAATCCCGACGCCGCGATCCATCGCTGGTTCCTGGGCTTGTGAAGTCTGAGGAGAGTCGCGAGAGCTTGGTCGGGCGCCGCTAAAGGCCGCGCCTGCGGGCGAAGTTTTCGGCTAGGGCCCTGCCCGTGGCCGTGGCGCAGCAGCCGCCCTTCCCGTTGCAGCGCAGGTCGGGCGAGAGGCTCCGTCCCACGCGGTCCGCTGCCTCGAGGGCCTCGTGGAAGGGGAGAACGGCATCGGATCCGGCGAGGGCGAGGTCCGCGAAGGAAATCGCGTTTCCCACGGCGGATATGATGCGGCTCATGCAGGGCTGCTCCCGCCCTCCGGGTATCGGATCGCAGGGCAGGCCGATCGCGGCCTGGAGCGCGAAGCTGGCAGCGTTCTCGACCTGTACCGGGGATCCGCCGCACATCTCTACTATCGCGGCCGAGGCCATGGCCGAGCAGAGTCCGCACTCGCCGGCGCAACCTATTACTTCGCCGGTGGGCTCGCTCCTCGTGTAGGCGATCGCGCCCACGCCGGCGGCGATGAAGAGACCGCGCAGGAGCGCCTCTTCGCCGTAGCCCCGAGCCTCGCGGACCGCGCTGAGGGCCGAATAGAGATAACCTCCGCCCGTACCCATGGGACCGGGAACGATGGGCACTCCGGGCGTTTTCACGATCACGCCGAGGGCCCGCTTGATGGCGGTAGCCATAACCGGGCCGCCGAGCGTAGGTCCGCGCTCCTCGTAGCGCGGCCATATGCGGTCGTCCCTCCTCCTGTCGGGGCTGTCGGGGACTGGGATATCCTCGTCGTAGACGACACGGACCTGGCGGTCGAGGATGCGGGCGATGTCGCGCATCGCGGCAAGAACGCGATCCCTCGGCCAGGAGGAGGCGGCTTCCTCGTACCTGAGGGCGATCTCGTAGAGCCCCGCGTCCTCGCTTGACGCGAGGGCGCGCCATGAAGCCATGGTGTCGAAGAGCTGGGGCAGGCGGCCCGGCAGGCTGGGCACGGGGAGGATGGGAGCGAGAGTCAGGGCTCCCGCCGGCAGCTCGTCGGGGGGCCCCGCGAGCTTGTACCAGCGCATCCGCTCTCCGTCGCGCTCCGAGACGCCCGACTCGAGGACACTGTCGGATTCGGGCCGGCAGTTCCGGCCCCGGCTACAGAAGTCGAAGAGGACGTAGCTGTCGCCTTCGAGATTCACGGGAAATCCCTGGACGGAGCGGATTTCGACCATGCCTCCGCCCGTCGAGTCCCCGACGAGCTCGACGCTCCTGCCTGAGGCGCCGCGAGACCGTATCTTGACCGCGTTGGGATGGCTGCTCTCGGGTATCTTCTCGAGGACGAAGTTCACGTCGACGCGACGCGAAGCCGCGAGCGCCTTGGCCTCGAAGAGACGGGGATCATCCGGCTCGAGGCCGAGGACGCCTCCGATGAGGCCGAGGTCCTCGTTCATGTGGCCGAATATGCCGGCGTAGGTTCCCTCGGGATCGAGGACGAACTCGACGCGCGCGGGCGTATCGCCGAGCAAGGATGCCGCGAGCAGCCCTATCCTGCAGGGCCCGGCGAAATGCGAGCTCGAGCCCGGCTGCATGACGGGGCCGAAGACGTCGTTGAAGAACTCCGGATAGCGCGGGACCATGGCTTTAAGCCCCGACCTTGTCGAAGGCTTGGCCGAGGTCCCAGATGAGATCGTCGGAGTCCTCCACTCCCAGGGAAAGGCGGATCTGCTCAGGTCGTACCCCGGCTGCGCGCTGCTCTGCCTCGGAGAGCTGTCCATGGGTGACCGTGGCGGGATGCACGACCAGGGATTTCGAGTCGCCCACGTTGGCGAGGAAGGAGAAGAGCTCGAGGCTCTCGATGAAGCGCTTGACCCGCTCGAAGCCGCCCTTGATGCCGAAGGTCAGTATGGAGCCCGGCCCTTTGGGCAAGTACTTCCTGCCGAGCTCGTAGTAGGGGCTCGACTTCAGCCCTGGGTAATTCACCCATTCGACCTGCGGCTGCGAGGCGAGGTATTCGGCGACTCTCTGGGCGTTGCGGACCTGGCGCTCGACGCGGAAGGAGAGGGTCTCGATGCCCTGGAGGAAGAGGAAGGCGTTGAAGGGACTCATGCAGGCGCCGAAGTCCCGCAGGTAGTGGAGCCTGGCCTTCACGATATAGCCCTGGTTCCCCCACTTTTCCGCGTGGATGAAGCCCGAGTAGGCAGGATCGGGCGTCGTGAAGTCGGGGAACTTGCCCGATGCCCAATCGAAGTTGCCGCCGTCGACGATGAGGCCGCCTATGCTCGTGCCGTGGCCGCCTATGAATTTCGTCGCGGAGTGGACTACGACGTTGGCTCCGTGCTCGAAGGGCTTGAAAAGGAAGGGCGTGCCGAAGGTGTTGTCCACGATGAGCGGAATCGCGTGCCTGGCGGCGATCTCCGCCACCGCGTCGAAGTCGACGATGTTGATGTCGGGGTTGCCGATCGTCTCGACGAAGACTGCCTTCGTCTTTCCGTCGATGGCGCGCTCGAAATTCGCGGGATCGATCGGATCGACGAGGCTTGTCGTCACGCCGTGCTTGGGCAGGGTATTGACGAAGAGATTGAAGGAGCCGCCGTAGAGGGTCTTGGCGGCTACGATATTGTCGCCCGCGTGCGTGATATTGAGGATCGAAGTGGCGGTCGCCGCCGAGCCCGAAGCCAGTGCCAGGGCGCCCGATCCGCCTTCGAGGGCCGCGATGCGGTTCTCGAGGACTTCGTTTGTGGGGTTAATGATGCGGCTGTAGTCGTAGCCCGCCATTTCGCCCGAGCTGATGCCCTGCGCGGCCGCGAAATCCTTGAATACGAATGAAGTCGTCTGATAGATGGGCACTGCCCGCGCTCCGGTCGCCGAGTCGGGGACCTGCCCGGCGTGAACCTGCAGTGTGTCGAAGCCGTAATTCCTTTTTTGGCTCACGCGCTTTTCCTTCCCTGGACGGCGGGGGCCTCCGCGTCGATCCTCGCTCCATCGCGCGCAATGCAGGCCAGGCAGTCGCGGAACGAACAGACTCCGCAGGAGTGGCATTGGAGTAGGGGTATGCCGCGGGACTTGGCAGTAGCCACTGCCATGATGCGCGCCTCGTGGGAAACTTTCCCCGTGAAGAGCACGACGGCGTCCGAACCCGCGAGCTTGGAGGACATGTTCACCCCGGGCTCATTGAACACGCGCAGTTCATATCCGCGTCTTTCAGCCTCTATCCGATACTGCCTCTCGAGACGATCCATCCCGCCGACTAGTGAGATACGCATTTCTTCTCCAAATAAGACAAAATAGACCTATAATGTCTTATTTAGGATGAGATTCGACTTTTCGTCAAGTAGCTGCCGGAGCTTTTCCCTGGGAGAGGCTAGATTCCCACGAACGGCGGAGCCCGCAGAGGCGTTCGCCGGCTTCCCTGAGCGTCTCGTCGCGCTTGGCGAAATGGAAGCGGATGAAATCCTGAACGCTCCCCTTGAAGAAGCTCGAGCCCGGTACCGCCGCGACCCCGACCTCGCGAGCCATCCATCGGCAGAATTCCGCGTCGCCGGCGGCTTTGAATTCCCTGATGTCCACCATCGCGTAATAGGCGCCTTCGGGCTTCACGTAGGGCATCCCCGCGCGCTCGAGGTAGCCGAGGAAGAGCTCGCGCTTGCCCGCGTACAGCTCGCGGAGGCCCGCATAGTAGGAGTCGGGAAATCGCAGGGCGGTCACCGCCGCCTCCTGAAGAGGCGCTGCGGCGCCTACGGTGAGGAAGTCGTGCACTTTCTTCATCCCGTCGATGATCGGGCGGGGCCCGATCGCGTAGCCCAGGCGCCAGCCGGTGATGGAGTAGGTCTTGGACAGGGAGCTGCAGGAGATAGTCCGCTCGAACATGCCGGGCAGGGAGGCGAAGTAGGCATGCTCCCGAGGCGCGTAGACGATATGCTCGTATACTTCGTCGGTGATGACGAAGGCGTCGTGGCGCTCCGCGAGGCTCGCGATCGTCTCGAGCTCGCCGCGCGAGAAGACCTTGCCCGTCGGGTTGGCGGGGTTGCAGAGGATCAGGGCCTTGGCCCCGCTCATCGCGCGCCCGAGCTCCTCGGGATCGAAGGAGAACTCCGGGGCACGCAGCGGGACGCAGACCGGGATCGCGCCCGAGAGGACCGCGTCGGCCTGGTAATTCTCGTAGAAGGGGGAGAAGACGACGACGCGGTCGCCTGGGTCGACTACCGCGAGAACGGCGGCCATCATCGCCTCGGTGCTTCCGCAGGTGACGACTATGTTCTCGTTGGGATCGATGGGCGTGCCCATGAAGCGCCGCTGCTTGTCGGCGAGGGCCTCGCGGAAGTTCTGAGCCCCCCAGGTCAGCGCATATTGATGGGGCCCCTCCCTGACCGCCCTCTCGGCCGCGGCAAGCAGTTCAGGCGGGGGCGCGAAATCGGGGAAGCCCTGCGAGAGGTTGATGGCCCCGCACTCGTTCGACACTCTGGTCATGGCCCTGATGACCGATTCCCCGAAGGATGAAGCCTTCCTGCTGATTCCCGGCATGGACTCTCCTCTCCCTAGGAATTCAACGCGCGATCCAGGTCGGTGATGATATCGGCGGGATCCTCGAGCCCCACCGAAAGTCGGAATATACCATCTCCTGCGTAGGAGCGATAGGAACGCTCCTGGTCAGGCGACAGCGCGAACGAGGTCCTCAGCATATCTTCGGTCGAGAGGTAGTAGACGAGGCTCCTGTGGTGGCCGAGGGACACCGCGTAATGGACGACTTCGAGTCGCCTCGACAGCTCCACCGCGACTGCCGCGCCGTCGCCCTTCACCTGGAAGCTCAGCATGCCCGAGAAATTGGCCATCTGCCTTCTCGCGAGCTCCGCCTGGGGATGCGAGGGCAGGCCGGGATAGACGACTCGCAGCACTTTCGGATGGCCCTCGAGGAAGCGCGCGACCGCGAGGGCGCCAGCCTCGTGGGCTTTCATCCGGAGGGGCAGGGTCGCGATGCCCCGCATAACGAGCCAGGCGTTGAAGGGGCTGATGATGCCGCCGAAGTGGATGCTAGCGCCCCTCTTGAGCTCCGCCAGGGCCGATGCAGTGCCGAGCACGGCGCCGCCTATCGCGTCGCCGTGGCCGCCCAAGTACTTCGTGAGGGAATGGACGACGAAGTCCGCTCCGAGCTCGAGGGGCCGCGTCGCGACCGGCGTGGCGAAGGTCGAGTCGACGATAAGCCGCGCCCCGGCGGCATGCGCGAGGCGAGAGACCGCCGTGATGTCCGTCAGGCGGATGAGGGGATTGGCCGGCGTCTCGGCGTAGACGAGCTTCGTGTTGGGCCGCAGCGCCGCCTCGACTTCGCTCGGCCGCGAGAAGTCGGCGCGGGTCACCTCGATCCCGCGGGTTGCCAGGTAATCCTTGGCGAACTCGGCCGTCCCGGCGTAGCTCACGTCCGATATGACGAGGTGGTCTCCCGGCCTCAGGAATTGGAGGAGGAGGCCCGTGACCGCGGCCATCCCGCTCGCGAAGGCGATACAGGCCTCAGCCCCCTCGAGGCTCGCGAGCTTCCGCTCCAATTGGACGATAGTCGGATTCCCCCAGCGCGTGTAGACGTAGGGAGTGTCCTCCCCGAAATCCTCGGCCGAGAAGGAGAGTCCCGCTTCCGTTACGAAGGTCGTCGACATGACGATGCTCGGGGCCGAGGCCCCGCTCGTCGGATCGGGTTCCTCTCCCGCGTGTATCGCTCTCGTGCTGAATCCGTATCTAGCTTTGCTCGTATCCATGGCAGTCCCTTCCTGTGTCGAAGATTGGCGCATTGACATATTTGCTTAAAATGGACTATGAAGGTCTTAATAGTATATTAGCCTCCTGTCAATATATCGGGACAATGAAAATTAAGTACCTCGAAGCTTGTTAGCCCCGACCTTTGGACAAGCCGGCTGCTGCGCTCTTTAGGAGGATGTCGATGAGGGTCATCATTACCGCGGGCGGAACGGCTGAGCCTATCGACGATATCCGCCGCATCACGAATCGCTCGACGGGTCGTCTCGGAAAGGCGATAGCCGAGAGCATTTTCGCGCGCGGAGGAGAATCGATCGAGCGGCTCTATTACCTGCACGGCCCCAACGCGAGCATGCCCGAGACGCCTCGAACTGAGCTCGTGCCTGTCGATACAGTCGACGATCTCGAAGAGGCATTTTCGTCGATCCTCCGCGCCGGTGAAATAGCCGCGATCGTCCACGCGATGGCCGTTTCCGATTATCGCGTGGCGGGGGCGGCGACCGTCGAAGCCATGGCTCAGGCGGTCGCTCGCGCGATAGCCTCGGGAGAACTTACTCGCAATGCGGATGAGAAAGGCCTGGTCGGGGAAATAGGCCGTCTCATGCGCGCGGCGCACTCTGCCGCTCGCGCCAAGATCGCTTCGGACATCGAGGACCTGGCGCTTTTCCTCGAGCGTACGCCCAAGCTGATCGCCTCGCTGCGGGAGGCCGCTCCACGCGCGACCATCGTGGGCTTCAAGCTCCTCTGCGGTTCCACGGCGGAGGAGCTTGCCGCGGCCGGCCTCCGTCTCCTCGAATCGACGCGCTGCTCCTACGTCTTCGCGAACGACGCGCGGGATGCCTTCGGCTCGGGCTATGCGGGATTCCTCATCGCTCCGAGCGGCGTACGGGAGCGACTCGAGGGTAGGGAGGCGATAGCCCGGCGCATCGCCGATGCCGTCCTCGCGGGCGGCGGGGGGCGGGCATGAAGTGCGTAGTCCTGGCCGTCACGGGGAGCATCGCCGCATACAAGGCCGCCGATCTCGCGAACCTCCTCGTCAAGCGGGGCTATGCCGTCGAGGTGATCCTCACCCGCGACGGCTCGCGCTTCATCACTGCCCTGACCTTGCAGACCCTCAGCAAGAACCGCGTCCACGGCGACATGTTCGACGAGGACTTCCCTCGCGAGGTAAGGCACATCTCGCTCGCGAAGCGGGCCGATCTCTTCCTCGTCGCCCCGGCGAGCGCCGACAGCATCGCCAAGCTGGCCCACGGCCTGGCCGACGACATGCTCGGCGCGGTCGCTCTCGCCCTCGATCCGGGGAAGCCCGTCCTCGTCGCGCCGGCTATGAACACGAACATGTACCTGAGCGCGCCCGTGGCGGCCAACCTCGAGACTCTTCGCTCGCGGGGCTGGGGGATCATCGAGCCGCGGGAGGCGCTACTCGCCTGCGGCGAGCTCGGGAAGGGCGCCCTCGCCGAGGTTGAGGAGATCGCGGCCCGGGTAGAGTCCATCCTCGGCGCGGCGGACGAAGCGCGATGAGCCGCGAACCCGAAGCTGTCGGCTTCGATCGCCTCGGCGCATTCGGCATCGGCAACGCCCAGGACGGGGAAGGCGGAACGGGCTGTACGGTCGTCGTTTGCGAGGATGGCGCGATCGCGGCCGTCGAGACCAGGGGCGGCTCGCCGGGGACGAGGGAGGCCGAGGGGCTGGACCCTACGGGCGCGCGGAGCTCGATCCAGGCGGTCCTCCTCGCGGGAGGGAGCGCCTTCGGCCTGGACGCGGCCGCAGGCGTCGTTCGCGCGCTCGAGGAGAGGGGCATCGGCCGGGACGTCGGCGTTTGCAGAGTGCCTATAGTCTGCGGCGCCGTGCTCTTCGACTTGGCCTGCGGCGACTACCGCGCGCGCCCCGACGAGAGGATGGGATACTCTGCCGCGATCGACGCCCTCAAGCGCCGCGCCGGAGCGGTGCGTGGCAACTCGGGCGCGGGTACGGGAGCGACGGTGGGCAAGGCCCTCGGCTCCGGCCGTTGTATGAAGGGCGGCCTCGGCTCAGCCTGTCTGGGAATAGGCGAGCTCGTTGTCGGCGTCGTCGCGGCGGTCAATTGCGTGGGCGACATCGTCGATCCTGCTACGGGCCGGATCCTGGCCGGCACTCGAGGCGAGGAGCTCGGCAGCTTCGCCGACTCGGAAGCCTGCATCTTGGCCTCCATGGACGAGAGGAAGGACTTCTTCAACGGGAACACCATCATCGGCTGCGTCCTGACCAACGCGAGGCTCTCGAAGGCCGAAGCGAAGCGGCTCGCTGCGGTGTCGCAGGACGGTATCGCCCGAGCGGTGCGCCCCTCCCATACGCGCTGGGACGGAGACACGCTCTTCGCCCTATCCTCGGGCGAGGTCGAAGCCGACCCCGACGCGGTAGCCCTTCTCGCCGTACGCGCCGTCGCCGGGGCGATCGTGGATGCGGTCCTTTCCGCCGAATCCGCTTACGGCTTTCCCTCGGCTCGCGAATATAGTGCAGCGAAACGCTAAGCGCGGCTTTTTTGAAGAAGGATATTGACATTCAAATTAAAATAGACTAAAAGGGTCTTAATAGTTATCTAAATGAGAATCTTGACTAGTCACACTAACGGATGGCAGTCGAAGGAGGTCATCATGCGCAAGGCGCAGCGTTCCGCCCTCATCAGCTCCACGAATAAGGTGCCCAAATGCATGCGCGCCTCCATGCTGGCCTGCTTCATGTGCATGTGCCGCTGAACCGTTCCCACGAAAATCGACTCCTCTAGAACTCGCGACGCTGAAGCGACGTAGCTCCGTCCTTCGCTCCGCGTACGCGGGGAAAAGAGCGCATTCATAGACGAACAAGGAGGGCCAGATGGCCGGAAAAAGCTTGAAATTCGACACCCTGAAGGTGAGGGCGGGCTACGATCCCGCGGAGCACAACCGATCCGTGCAGGTCCCGATCTACCAGACCGCGTCATACGAGTTGGGCGACACGGCGAGGGCGGGCAGGCTCCTCGCCTTCGAAGAGCTTGGGCACCTCTACACGCGGGTGAGCAATCCGACGGTCTCGGCGCTCGAGGCCAGGATAGCCGCGCTCGACGGCGCGAAGGGCGCGGTGGCGCTGGCCTCGGGAATGGCGGCGGTCAGCTACTCCCTTCTCAATGCGGCCGAGGGAGGCGGGCGGGTGTTGACGACCCCCAATCTCTACGGCGGCACGGTCGACGCCTTCAAGAAGATCTTTCCACGCTTCGGCGTTCCCATTGATTATGCGAAGGACGTCGACGATCCGGATTCCTTCGAGCGCGCCATCCGCCCGGAGACGCGAGCCATCTTCGTCGAGACGATCACGAATCCGAACGCCGTGGTCGCCGACGTCGAGGCTATCGCAAAGATCGCGCACGAGCGCGGCCTTCCCCTCATCGTGGACAACACTTTCGCGACGCCCTACCTCCAGAGGCCCTTCGACTTCGGCGCCGACGTCGTCGTCTACTCGGCCACCAAGGGGCTCTCGGGCCACGGCAGCGCCATCGCGGGGATCGTGCTCGAGAGCGGGAAATTCGATTGGGCGAACGGCAAGTTCCCTCAGTTCACCGAGCCCCAATACACGTTGCGCGACACGAAAGGCAAGGAGAGGAGCTTCGTCGAAGTCATGCCCGATTTCCCCTTCACGGCGCGGATCAGGCTTAACTATCTCGCCTATCTCGGCGCCGCCCTCGGCCCACTCGACGCCTATCTCGTGCTTCTCGGCGTCGAGACCCTCTCCGAGCGCGTCGCGAAGCAGGTCGCCAGCGCGGAAAAGGTGATCAGGTACCTCGAGCGCCGAAAGGAAGTCGCCTGGGTCAAGCATCCGGCGGCGACGGGCTCGCCCTCCGCCAAGCTCGCCGCGAAGTACCTCCCGCGCGGGGCGGGTTCCGTCTTCACCTTCGGCGTCAAGGCCGACGAGGAAAGGATCAACAGGCTCATCGACTCTACGGAGCTCTTCAGTTACCAGGCCAACGTCGGCGACGCCCGCTCCCTGATCATCAACTCGCCTAAGACTACCCACGGCGAGCTCGATGCCGCGCAGCAGAGGATCGCCGACATCGCGCCCGAGACTGTGCGCCTCTCCATCGGCCTCGAGGATCCCGAGGATCTCATCGCGGACCTCGATCAGGCTTTCGAGAAAGCCTTCGCGAAATAGGAGGAAGGAATGACGACGAGAAGAATGGCGGCTATCGCCGCGATGCTAGGCGCGCTCGCCCTCGCGTCCGTCGCCGGCGCGGCCGCCGAGAACGCGCCCCCTCCGGCCGCCCTCGACCCTGCGATCGACGCCTGCGCCAAATGCAAGATGTCCGTCAAGGATTCGGGTTACGCCGCCCAGGTCATCGCGGCGGAGGGAAGGGTCTATAAGTTCGACGACCTTGGCTGTCTCTTGGCCTACCTCAAGGCGAATCCCGCGCTGAAGCCGGCGGCCCGCTACGTCCAGGACGCGGGCACGAAGGCTTGGCTCAGCCTCGAGGCGGCTTACTACGTGGTCGCGAAGGAGGTCGAGACGCCCATGGGCTACGGCGTCCACGCTTTTGCGACGAAGGGAGCGGCGGAGGCATTCGCGGCAGCCCGCAAGGCCGGTACGAAGGTAGTGCGGCTTTCGGAGCTCGACGTCGGAGACAAAGCCGAGGCCGATGGCGGGATGAAGATGTGATCGGTCAGAGGAGGGGATCGTGACGAGGTCGCTCATCGTGACGGGGCGGGAGGTATCGCGCATCTCGCGCGGAAAGCCGCAGCAGGTCGCATTCGTTTTTTTCGCGGCGATCGCGCTCGGCGCCTTCGTCCTCGCCGGCTCCGGCGGCCATGCCGGAACCGGGGCGATAGCCGCCGCGGGCCCGGGAAGACTGGCCGCTTCGATCTCGAACCTCCTCCTCGTCGCCTCCTCTCTCGCGGGGATCCTCGTCGCCGCCCTCTCCTTCTCGCTCGACGAGACGGGCGGCATGGCTGCCCTCGTCAGGTCCTGCGGCTTGGGCCGCCGTGAATACATCCTGGGCAAGTTCGCGGGCCTGGCGATCGCCCCGGCCGTCCTTATCGGCGCGGCGACTATCGTCGTTCTCGCTATCGCCGAGCGGGGAGGAGGCTTCGCTTTCCTCGTGCCGCTCCTCGCCTTGGTCCTCGCGACGGCGGCTGTCTACGCGGCTTGGGGCTCCTATTTCGGGACCTTCAGCCGCTCGACCCTCGCGGCGGCCGGCGTCTCGCTCGCTTTCTGGTTCGCGACGCTCTTTCTTTACGAGGCCCTTGGTTGGGCGATCTTCCCTGTCTTGCCGTATCGAGCGGCTAAGCCTGCCTTGGCCCTGTTCCTCGCCGCTAATCCCGCGGAGGCCCTTCGCCTCGGGGCGATCTTTCTCGGGGACCGCGGCGCTACCCTCGGACCCGAGTTCTATTACTGGCAGATCTTCTTCCGAAGCCCAATGGGCGTCGCAGTCGGCCTGGCGATCCTCGCCGCTCATATAGTCGTCCCCCTCTCGTTGACTGCGGCTGCTTCTCGGAGAAGGGCGTGAGCGCGCGGTTCCTCCGGGTCTCGGCCCTGTCCAAGCGCTACGGGGCCCTCCTCGCCCTCGACGGCGTCAGCTTCGAGGTAGGCGAGGGGCAGTGCCTCGCCCTGATCGGACCCAACGGGGCGGGCAAGAGCAGCCTGCTCCGTATACTCGGCGGAACCGCGAGGGCCGACTCCGGGAAAGTGGAGGGGATCGAATCCTTCCGCCTCGCCTATGTCCCGGACCGACTCGAGTTCCCCTCCTCGACCTCTGCTCTCGACTGGCTCGTCTTTCTCGCGCGGCTCAAGGGCGCGGCGAGGCGCCGCCCTGAAGCCGATGCTGTCGCCAGGCGGGCCCTCGAGTCAGTCGGCCTCGGAGATGTAGCCGACAAGGAAGCTTCCGGCCTCTCGCGCGGCATGCAACAGCGGCTCCTCTTCGCCCAAGCCCTCCTGGGGGAGCCCGATATCGTACTCATGGACGAACCGGCGAGCGCCCTCGACCCGATCTGGGCCATCGATTGGAAGGAGAAGCTCGCGAGCCTCAGGCGCTCGGGAACGACGGTCATCTTCTCGACCCACCGCGTCGGCGAGGCTTCCGCGCTCGCGGATCGCGTCCTCCTCTTCCACCGGGGCAGGCTCCTGCGCGACGAGGCATCAGGCTACTGGAGGGCGTTCGGGGAGGGCGGGGCCGAGCGGCGCTTCCTCGAGCTAGTCGGCGGAGGCGCAGCATGACGCGCCTCGGTAGGGGCGTCGCCTTGGCCGCGGCCTTGTTAGCGTCCGGGGGCGGGTCGGCGGTTGCGGTGCAGGTTCCGCCGGCACTGGCTTCCCGCGCCTCTCCGCTCCAGGCGCTGATCGACGCCGCGCCGACGGGGGCGACGGTCGTCCTTCCGCGCGGGACCTTCGCGGGGCCCCTCGTCGTGAACAAGGGCATCGCCATAATCGGAAGCGGGGGCACCGAGATCGTAGTCGGCGCGGAGGCGGGCGGTCCCTCGTTCAAGGGAAATGCGCTCAGCGTGCTCGCGGACGGAGCCTCGATCTCCGGCCTCGTCGTCCGCGGCTCGGGCTCGAGTCTCCGATCCATGGACGCCGGAATCTACCTGCGCGGCCGCGGCATCCGGCTCGAGCGCTGCGAGGTCCGCGGGGCCCTCTTCGGCATACGCCTCGACGGATGCTCTGACTGCGAGATCGCGGACGGCGAGATCTCGGGAAGGGCCGGATTGCCCTACGCCGAACGCGGAGATGGGATTCGCGTTACGGGTGGAATCGGGAACTCGATCCGCGACCTTCGAATCTCGGCGGTCTGCGACGGCGTCTACCTCGACGGTACGGAGAGCTCACGCGTGCGACGCGTCTCGATATCCGACGGGCGCTACGGCATCCACGTCATGTACGGCCGGGGGGCCGATATAGTCGGCGCCCGGACGGAGCGCATGGTCGTCGGCGCGATGGTCATGGGCACGAAGCGGGCGAGGATCTCGGGCGGACGGTTCGAGGACGGACGCGACCCGAGGGGCGCGGCCCTCGTCCTCTTCGAGAGCGAGGACTGCGCCTGCGAGGGAAACATCCTGTCGGGCGCCCAGAAGGGCATCGGCCTCGACGGGGCGATGCGCTGCCTCGTCGAAAGAAACCTGGTGTCAGCCAACGCGCGCGGCATATCGATCGACGGGGACTGCTCCGGTACCGAGGTCGTCGGCAACATCTTCGTCGGCAACGCGCGAACGGTCGACGGAGCGGCGAAGGCTGGGAGTGTCGCATGGACAAGGGACGGGAAGGGCAATTATTGGGACGATTACCAGGGCCATGACATGGATCGGAACGGCATCGGCGATACGCCCTATCGCCGGCCGCGGACCTTCTCGGCGCTTAGCGTTCGGGAGGAACTCGCGGCCGTCTTCTTCGGGAGCCCGCTCCAGCGGGCATTGGACGACTTCGACCTCGAGGCCGAAGTCGTGGATACGTCGCCCCTGATGGTCACGCCCTTTCGGGCGGCGAACTCGGGGAGCGCATGCGAGTAGAGCCGGCCGCGAACAGCGGGCGGAGCGATTGAAAGGGAGGAATATATGTCGAGATCGACGGACGGAAGCGCGCGAATAGCGCGTATCGCGCTATTCGCGGCGGCTTTCGCGATGGTAGCCGGCGGGGCCTTCGCACAGTACGGCTCCAAGAAGCTGGGCTCCGACGGGAAGCCTGCGAATTTCAAGTACGGAAAGCTGAAGATCCAGGCTCTGGGTGGGGCGGCATGCGGCGCGCCCGCCTACGTGGCCTACGAGAAGGGCTACCTCGCCGACGAAGGCTTCGACGCCGAGCTCGTCGAGGGGACCTTCGAGACCGAGAAGCTGGGCTTGGTCACGGGCGAGTTCACGGTGACCAACGGGGATTTCCAGTGGTTCAGCTCGATCCAGTCGGGATTGGACCTCAGGGTGATCGGAGGCTTGCACAAGGGCTGCCTCAAGCTCCTCGTGCCCAAGGACTCGCCGATAAAATCGGGAGCCGATCTCAAGGGCAAGCGCATCGGCGTGGACGAGATCGGCGGCACGCCGATGTCCATCACGACCCTCGTCCTCGCGAACGCCAATCTCGATCCGCAGAAGGACGTGACCTGGATCGTCTATCCCGACGATCAACTCCCCGCGGCGGTCTCGAAGGGCGAGATAGACGCCTTCGCGACCTGGGATCCCTTCGGAGCGCTCTTCATCCGCGACCAGGGCTATCGCGCGCTCACCGATATCGTCTCCGATCCCCTCTTCAAGGGGCGGAGCTGCTGCTTCCTCTACGCTTCGGGCAAGAAGGTCAAGGAAGATTCCGCGCGGGTCGCCGCGATCGCCCGGGCCTACAGGCGCGCTACGGAGTTCATCGCCAAGAGCCCCGAGGAGACCGCGAAGATCGAGATCGACTACGGCTACGTCGGGACGAAGGACTACAAGCTCGTGACCGACCTCGTCAGGTCTTACGACTACGCCTATACGACGGACAAGGTTAAGGACGACGTCAACTACTTCACCGTCCAATTCAAGAAGACCGGCTTCCTCAAGAAGTCGACCGACGCGGCCGCCTTCACGAAGCAGGTCTATTGGGATCCCTTCGCGAAGCAATAGATGAATGGATGGAGGGCGCGGGCATGCTCGAATCTACGACTCTCAGAATTTCGGGGATGACCTGCGCCCTCTGCTCCATCGAGATAGAGCGGGGGCTCCTCGCCCTGCCCGGGGTGGAGAACGCCTCGGTGAGCTACGCCTCCGAGCGGGCGATCGTCCGCTTCTCGCCGGAGCGCGTCTCCCTTCCCGAGGTCGCGAAGGCGATCGGCCGCCTCGGATTCGAAGTCTACGACCCATCGGCGCAGGGAAGCGCGGGCGGTTCCGCGAACGACCCGGCGAAGGCGCGCATCCGCGCCCTCGGGCGAGAGCTCGCCTGGGCCGCCGTTCTCTCTTTTCCCCTGTTCTTCATGATGCTCATCTCGGGATTCAAGGGCTGCCACGCGGCCTTCGACCCTCAAACGAACACTGGCTGGGGCAAGCTCTCCGTCGATCTGTCGTACCGCTTCCTCTTCCTCCACGACTGGCGCTTCCAGGTCGCTCTCGTGACGCCCATCCAGTTCGTCATAGGCCGAGGCTTCTACCGCAGCGCCTGGCGCTCGATCCGCCTCGGGATCGCGAACATGGACCTCTTGGTGGCCCTGGGCACGACGGCCAGCTACGCCTACAGCCTCTATGCGGCGATCGACGCGAGCTGGAGTATCTACAACCATCCGAAGCTCTACTTCGAGGCGGGCAGCACCGTCGTCACCCTCGTCCTCCTCGGGAAGTACCTCGAGGCGATCGCGAAGCGGAGCTCGAAGGTAGCCGTCGAGGCTCTCGCCAGGCTCGCTCCGCCTACGGCCATCCTCGTCGAGGACGGCGAAGAGAGCGAGGTCCCCGTCGCATCGCTCACGGAAGGGGACGAAGTGCTCGTGCGCCCGGGAATGCTGATTCCCATCGACGGGAGGGTCGCGGCGGGCGCTTCGGCGATAGACGAGTCGATGGTCACGGGCGAGTCGGTCCCAGTCGAAAAGGAGCCGGGGGCGGAAGTCCTCGCCGGCACGATGAACGGTAACGGCGCCCTCAGGATCCGAGCCGAGCGCCTGGGCGATCGGACCCGACTCGCGGGCATCCTTCGCTTCGTCGAGGAGGCCCAGGCCTCCAAGGCCGGAGTTCAGCTCCTCGTGGACAGGATATGCGCTGTATTCGTGCCTGTAATCCTCGGAATCTCGGGCTCTACTTTCCTCGGCTGGTTCTTTATAGCCTACAAGGGATCCTTCCTCCTCTTCGACCAGGCCCTCGTCAAGGCGATCTCGGTCCTCGTCGTCTCCTGCCCCTGCGCCTTGGGCCTCGCGACGCCGACCGCACTGGTATCGGGCATGGGCGCGGCCGCGAGGAGGGGCATCCTCTTCAAGGACGGCCAGGCTATCGAGGGCCTCGCCTCGGTGGACACGGCGGCCTTCGACAAGACCGGGACCCTCACCGAAGGCAGGCCCTCCCTCGCGCTCACGCTGCCGACGGGCGGCTTGAGCGAGGAGGAGGCGCTACGCATCGCCGCGATAGCCGAATTCCCCTCGGAGCAGCCCTACGGCCGCGCGCTTCGCGAGGCGATCGGCGGCGAGTCGGCCTATCTCCCCGCTCCTGAAGGCTTCGTCGCGCATCCCGGGAAGGGGGTAGAAGCGACAGTCGAGGGAGCTGCCGTCATCGTGGGCAGGCCGCGCTTCCTCGCCGAGAGCGGCGTCGACCTATCCGAGGCCGAGCACGAGATCGCCTCCCTCCACGAAACCGGGAGGAGCGTCGTCGCCCTCGCCGTGAACGGAAGGCTCGAAGCCCTCTTCGCCCTCTCTGACAAGCCGAAGCCCGAAGCCGCCGAGGCGGTAACTTCCCTCGCGGCGCTCGGCGTCAGGAGCCTCCTCGTGTCGGGCGACGAGCTTTCGGCCGCCGCCCTCGCCGCCGAATCCGTCGGCATAACCAGGGTCGAGGCGCCGCTTTCGCCCGAAGGCAAGGCCCGTCTCGTCTCGGCGCTGGGCGCACAGGGACGCAGCGTGGCGATGATCGGCGACGGCGTCAACGACGCGCCCGCCCTTGCCGCCGCCCGCGTCGGCATCGCCCTCGGCAGCGGGACCGACGCCGCCATCGAAGCGGGCGGAGTAGTCATTCTCGGACGGGACATCCGGGCAGTGCCCATCGCCTTCGTCATCGCGACGCGGACCGTCCGCAGGATACGCGGCAACCTCGCATGGGCATTCATCTACAACGCGGTCTGCATATCCTTCGCCGCGGCCGGAGCCCTGAGCCCCGAGCTGGCCGCCCTCGCCATGGCGGCGAGCTCGCTGACCGTCCTCCTCGGCTCCCTGGGCATCGGCCGCTCCCTTCCCGAGCTTCCGGCCCGAGGCGAGGCGAAGGCATGATCGCGGCTTGGATAGGCGCGCTCGGCGACGGAGCGGGAGTCGGCGCGATATTCCTCTTCGGGATCGCGAGTTCCCTCCATTGCCTCGCGATGTGCGGAGGCTTCTTCCTAGCCCCGTCCGGGCAAGGCGGCGAAGGGGAGGGCCGGAAGGTCGAGTCCTATTTCGCCTACAACGCGGGCAGGCTGTTTTCCTACGCGATCGCGGGCGCCGCGGGGGGAGCCTTCGGCGCGATCGTCTCGATTACCGACGGTCTCCGCGGGGTGGTCGCCATCGTCGGCGGGATTATCGTTGCCGCCCTTGGTCTGTCGGGGCTCGGCGCGCCGCGGATTCGCTTCCGCCTCCTCGAGACAGTCTCGAAGCCGCTGGCCGCGCGCATCGTCGCGCGGGGCTCGGGCGGAGGCGGAGCCTCGGGGAGCGCCGGAGCCGCCAGGAGCCTCCTGACAGGCGCGTTGACCGTCCTCATGCCCTGCGCTCCGCTCCAGGCCGTCCTCCTTCTCGCCGTGGGAAGGGGATCGGCGCCGGCGGGGGCCATCGTCATGCTCGCCTTCGCCGCGGGGACGGTTCCCGCCCTCGTGGGCGGAGGGGCGCTCCTGGAGGGTCTCGCGAGGAACCCCGCAGTCTCGAGGATAGCCCGCAAGGCGGCGTCGGCCCTCGTCCTCATCATGGGCCTCTTCATGCTGAGTCGGGGGCTCGCGGTCTCGGGATCCCTGTCGCGCATTACGCGACTCCTCTCCTTCGACGCGCAGCTCGAGGCGACCCTTCCCACCGACGCGGCCATCGCGAGGGTAGAGGGAGGAGTCCAGCGTGTGGAGACGAGGATAGGGGCCGCGTCCTTCCATCCGATAGTCGCGCAGAGGGGCTTGCCCTTGCTATGGACGATCCACGCCGCGCCAGAGGACCTGAACGAGCATTCTTCCACGTTCACTATCCCGGATCTCGGCATCAAGAGGGAAATATCGGCCGGCGACAACGTCATAGGATTCACCCTTCCAGAAGGTCCGGGCCTGATCGACTACTGCTCCTGGTGCGGGATGATCCGGAGCGAGATATTCGTCGTCGACGACGTCGGTAGCCTGGAGAGGGCGATCGCGGATCGCAGGGCGATCTCTGATCGCCCAACGATCGAGAAGCGAAAGGATATGCAGGAATGAGCGAAGGAAAGAGAAGGGGAAGCATAGCCTTGGATAGGACCGCCCAGAGCGAGCGTTACTGGAAGCCTCGCTCGAAGGCCGTGGTCGCGCTCGAGACTCTGGTCTTGGGGGCGGCCCTCGCCGAGAACCTCCTCCTGCCGACCAAGCAGGACGTCGTCAACCTCCCGTACAGGCTAGTCCTCGGCGCGGGCATCGCGGCTCTCTTCGCCTTGATCGCCGCCTCGCTCTGGAGCGGGAAGGCGAGGGAGCGTCTCTATCACTACTCCCAATACATCCTATCCCTCGGGTTGATCCTCATACTCTGGGACTTCTTCACGCAGAAGAGCGATATCCTGCCCCTGCCCTTCTTCCCCAGCGCGGGGCAAATACTGCAGGTGATAGTCGAGGATCGGCAAAAGCTCCTCTTGAGCACATTCTACTCGCTCAGGCTCCTCGTGGTGAGCTTCGCCATAGGCACTGCCTCGGGCCTCGCCACGGGGATCTTCCTCGGTTGGTACAGGGATGTCGGCTATTGGGTCTTCCCGACGGTCAAGATCATGAGCGTCATTCCCGCCACCGCGTGGATACCGGTAGCCATGATCATCTTCCCCACGAGCTTCGGGGCAGAGGTCTTCCTCATCGTACTCTCGGTCTGGTCGCCCGTGGCCTACATGACCGCGACGGGCATAGCCGGAGTGCCGAAGGCGCACATCGAAGCCGCGCTCACCCTCGGCGCTGACGAGCGCTTCCTCCTCTTTCGCGTCGCCGTGCCTGGGGCGATGCCCTCCATATTCATCGGAATCTACACGGCTACCGGCCTCTCCTTCGCGACGCTCGTCGTCTCGGAGATGCTCGGGGCGAAGGCGGGACTCGGGTGGTACATAAACTGGGCCAAGAGCTGGTCGAACTACGCGGCGGTCTACGCCTCGATCGTCATCATGGCGCTGCTCTTCTCGGTCGTCATGGACCTGATCTTCAAGCTCCGCGACCGCGTCCTCGTCTGGCAGAAGGGACTCCTGAAATGAACGCGACGACCAATACGGCCGGCGGGGCGATCCTGGCCGAGGCGGTAGGCCGCACGTATATCGACTCCTACGGGAATGAAGTCGAAGCCCTGCGCGGCGTCGACCTCGCCGTGCGGCCGGGCGAATTCATCTCCCTCATCGGGCCCTCCGGCTGCGGCAAGACGACCCTGCTCAGGCTCATCGCGGGACTCGACAGGCCCCAGGCGGGAAGGATACTCCTCGACGGCGAGGAGATCTCGGGGCCGAGCCACGAGCGCGGCCTCGTATTCCAGCTGGCCAATCTCTTCCCCTGGGAGACGATCGAAGGCAACATCGCCTCGGGACTGAAGGCGCGCGGCGTCTATCGTGGAAAAAGGGCCGAAGTCCAGCGCTACGTCGACATGACCGGGCTCAAGGGCTTCGAGAAGACCTATCCCCACCAGGTGTCCGGAGGCATGGCCCAGCGCGCCTCCCTCGCGCGGGCCCTGATAAACGACCCGAAGGTCCTCCTCCTCGACGAGCCCCTCGGCGCCTTGGACGCCTTCACGCGCATGGACCTCCAGGACAAGCTCCTCGAGCTATGGAAAGAGCGGGGTACCACGACTATCCTCGTCACGCACGACGTCGACGAGGCCGTCTACCTGTCGGACCGCATCGTCGTCATGACGCCGAGGCCGGGGAGGATCGAGGAAGTGCTGAGCGTCGGCCTGTCCCGGCCGAGGTCGAGGGGCGACGACGAATTCCTTGAGCTGCGCACGCGCATCCTCGAGATGCTGCACTTCGTGAGCCGGACGAAGGAGCCGGAGTACTTTCTATGAGGGAAGCACCGCCGAGGGATCTCAGGATCCGCAACGTCCTACCCGAGGACCTCGAGGCATGCTTCGAGATCGAGACCCTGTGCTTCGAAGGAGCGGGCGCGACGCGTACGAGGATCGGGCGCAGGATACGCAAGCATCCCGAGGGCTTCCTCGTCGCGTCGCAGGGCGGCAAGCTCGTCGGCTTCGTGAATTCCGGAGCCTTCGACTCCGACGATATCGCCGACGAGCGCCTCAAGGACCTCATCGGCCACAATCCCGCGGGCAAGCACCTCGTCGTCTTCTCCCTGGTAGTCCACCCCCGCGCGAGGGGGAAGGGCATCGCGCGCGAGCTCTTGGAGCGCATGGTCGAGATCGCCATCGCCGACGATCGCGAATCCATACTCCTCGACTGCCGCGAGCACCTGATCCGCTATTACGAGAGCTTCGGTTTCGCCTATCGCGCTAAATCGACGGCGGCATTCGGGGGGCACGCGTGGCACGAGATGGCGCTCGACCTGAGGGGGAGAAATCCATGAAGCGATACGATAAGGCCAAGGTGACGAAGTGCTACGACCTCGCCTCCGCCGAATACTCGAGGAAATTCCTCCGCGAGCTCGATGGGAAGCCCCTGGACCGAAGTCTCCTCGAGCGCTTCGCCGATGCCCTTTCCCCCGGGGCGAGGATACTCGACTTCGGCTGCGGATCGGGCCAGACGACGCGCTTCCTGTACAACCTCGGCAGGCGCGGAATCGTCGGACTCGATCTTTCCATGAAGACGATCGAGATCGCCCGCGCCAAGCATCGGGGTACTGCGTTCGAGGTAGACGACATCCTGGCCTCTAAATTCCCGGACTCGAGCGCCGACGGGATCCTCGCCTTCTATGCGATCGTCCATTTCACCTACCGAGAGATCGCGAAGGCCTTATGCGAATGGCAGAGGCTCCTGAAACCGGGAGGGAAGCTCCTCTTCTGCTTCCATGTCGGGAAGAAGTCAGTGAGCCAGAGGGATTTTCTCGGCGTTAAAGGCGCCAACGCGGCCTGGAATTTCTTCGATCCCGATAGGATCCTTTCCCTCGTCTCCGAGAAGGGCTTCTCGATCGACGAGGCCTTGATTCGCTTTCCCTACGAAGGGACTGAGCATCCCTCCCGACGCTGCTATGTATTCGCGACCAAGCGGATCTGATGCTTCGCAAGCGCGGAGCAATCCGCGTAGTCGTCCTAGTTCGGAGGAGAACGACCTTGAATCCTCAAGCTTGGGTCGAGATCGACCTACGGGCAGTCACTAAAAACGTCCGCGCGATTAAATCCCTGATCGGAGAGCGAGTACGCCTCTGCGCAGTCGTCAAGGATGACGGCTACGGACATGGCGCCCTGCCCGTAGCCCGCGCTGCCAGGGCTGCAGGCGCCGACTTCTTCGCCGTCTCCGCGATAGCCGACGGCGCGAGGCTGAGGCGAGCCGGCTTCGGGGAACCCATTCTCGTCCTCGGCTACGCGGCTCCAGATCGGGCGCGGGAGATAGTCGAGCTTGGCCTCGCGGCGACGATTTTCTCCCTCGAAGGCGCCCGCGCCCTATCCGCCGCCGCCATAACCCTCGGCGCGACCGCGAAAGCCCACCTCAAGATCGACACGGGCATGAATCGCCTCGGGGTCTCTCCAGAGGAGGCGCCTTCGATCGCCGCCGCGATGGCGGAGCTGCCCTCCCTCGAGCTAGAGGGCGCCTATTCCCACTTCGTCGACGCCGACTCTACCGACCTGAGCTTCGCGCGGAAGCAGCTCGCGCTATTCCTGGCTGCCGTCGATGCGATAGAGGCCCGGGGCGTCAAGGTCGCCATCCGCCACATGGCGAACAGCGCGGGTACAGTCGCCCTGCCCGAGGCGCGCCTCGACATGGTCCGGTCGGGCATCGCGCTCTACGGCCTCAAGCCCTCGAGCGCGACGGACATGCGCGGACTTTCCCTCCTGCCCGCGATGCGGCTCGTCGCGAGGGTCGCCATGGTGAAGGATATCCCGGCCGGAGCCTCGGTGAGCTACGGCGGGACTTTCACCGCCGCTCGAGCGAGCCGGATAGCCACCTTGCCGATCGGCTTCGCCCTCGGCTTGCCGCGCAGGCTTTCCAATCGCGCCTCGGTCCTGATCGCAGGGAAGAGGGCTCCCGTCGTGGGGCGGATCTGCATGGACCTGTGCATGGTCGACGTGACCGACGTACCCGGGGTCGGCGTCGGGGACGAGGCGACCTTCTTCACCGCGAGCGGCCTGACTGCGGACGATGTCGCCGACAGCCTCGGCACGGTCAACTGCGAGCTAGTGTGCATATTGGGGAAGTGCCTTCCGAGGCGCTACTTGCGAGCCTAAATGTGATAGCCGTAATCGGGCGTGATCTGGAAGAGGAACTGCCGCGTGCGCTCCTCGCGCGGATTCTCGAAAAACTCGCTCGAGGTCGCTCGCTCGAGAATCCTGCCCCCGTCCATGAAGGCGACGTCCGTGGCGACTTCGCGAGCGAAGCCGAGCTCGTGGGTCACGACGATCATCATCATGCCCTCGCCCGCCACTTCCCGCATTACGCCGAGGACTTCCTGCACGAGTTCGGGATCGAGGGCGCTCGTAGGCTCGTCGAAGAGCATGAGCTCGGGGCTCATGGCCAGGGCCCGCGCGATGGCCACGCGCTGCTTCTGTCCGCCGGACAGCTGCCCCGGATAATTGCGCTCCTTGTCGACGAGTCCCACTTTTCCGAGGAGGTTATGCGCGAGGCCCTCTGCCTCGTCCTTGCCCATCCGCTTCACGACGACGAGCCCCTCCATGACGTTGTCGATGACCGTCCTGTGGGTGAAGAGGTTGAAGCCCTGGAAGACCATGGCGGTCCTCATGCGGAGCTCGAGGCGATCCCGCTTGTGGGACTTCGCGCAGTCGACCCGAAGTTCGCCCAGCCGCATCGAGCCTGCCTGGGGCGCCTCGAGGAAGTTGATGCAGCGAAGCAGGGTCGATTTGCCCGAGCCGCTCGGGCCGAGTATCGCTAGGACGCTACCGGCCGCGACGTCGAGGTCGATGCCCCGGAGCACCTCGAGCTCTCCGAAGGATTTACGCAGCCCCTGTATTTCGAGCAGCGGGAGGCCGTCAGTCCGCGCGTCAGGCACCGAGTATACCCTCTTCGTGCTTTCGGAGCCTCTTCTCGGCGAAGGCGAGGAGACGCTCGAAGGCGATGCAGATGATCCAGTAGAGCGCGGCCGCCACGATGTAGGCCTCGAAGAACTTCGAGCTCCGAGCGGCCGCTATCTTCGCCTGGCCGATGATCTCGGGCACGGATGCCGCGAAGGCCAGGGAGCTGTCCTTGAGGAGGGCGATGAAGGTGTTGCCGAGATTGGGCACGGCGACTATGGCCGCCTGGGGCAGGGTAACCCGCCTGAAGGTCTGCGAGCTGGTCATGCCCAAGGAACGCGCTGCCTCGATCTGCCCTTTATCTACGGATAGTAAGGCAGCACGTATGGACTCGGAGAGATAGGCGCCGACGTTCAGGGAAAAGGAGACGTACATGAAGGCGATGGCGGGAATCCGCGATATGTCGAGATCCCAGGAGTAAAGCCCGTTGAGGTAGCGCAGGATCAGGGGGATGCCGTAGTAGCAGAGGAATATCTGGACGAGGAGGGGAGTGCCGCGCGTAAAGGAGACGTAGAGCGCGGCGATCGGGCGGAGGAACGGCGTCTTCCTCAGCTTGATGAGGGCGAGGGCGAAGCCGATCAGTATCCCGAATAAAAACGCGATGCAGGCGATGGAGAGGGAAACGGGTATGCCCGAGGCCACCCTTGGGATAGAGCGAAGCATGTAGTCCCAATCGAGAAGCCCCTGCATAAGTGAACCCTTTCCCCTCCGCCGCCCGCGACTCCCCGCTTACTTGGAGTAGTCGACCCCGAACCACTCGACGGAAAGCTTCGAGAGCTGGCCGTTCGCCTTGATCTTAGCGAGGGCCTTGTCGAATTTGGCCTTGAGATCCTGCCCTACCTTGTCCTTCTTGAAGATGAAGTGGGTCGCTTCGGCCTTGACTCGCTCTCCGACCGGCTCCACCGCCAGCTTCTGCGCCTTGGCCTTGGAGACGGCCATGATGGGGTCGTTCAGCGTCGCGTCGATGCGCCCGTTGACGATATCCTGGAGGAGGGTCGTTATATCCTCCTCGTAATACACGATGTCCAGGATCTTGCCGTTGGCGGCGTTCCAGTCCTCGAGCACCCGCGTGAAGGAATCGCCCACGGTCGTGCCGATCTTCTTTCCCTTGAGGTCGGCGAGCGACTTGATGTCCGTTCGCCCGGCCTTGACGATCAACTGGCTGACGCAAAGGCCGTAGAAGTTGTCGGTCAGGAGATACTTGGCTACGCGGTCGGGGTTGCTCACGATCTGGTTCGCGATCACCTGGACCTTGTCGGCGTCGAGGCTGGGGAAGAGGCTATCCCAGGGCCCCGTCACGAAATCGAGCTTCAGGCTGGGATCGGTCTTCTCGACCAGCCTCAGGACCTCGATATCGTAGCCGGTGAGCTTCCCGCTCGCGTCGACGTAGGTAAAGGGCTCGTAGGTGCCCATCGTCCCCACCTTGATAGTCGCGGCCGGGGCCGCGAAGGCGACTAAGGCAACCGTGCCGATGGCCAAAGCGAGGAAGACCTGTTTGATCCTTTTCATTGTGCGCTCCTTTCTATGCTGATGGCCCTAGGGGCCACGTCATCTCGATGGCGATTATCTCGTGAGCAGGCCGGCATCCAGCGTGAACTGGGAGCCCGTGGCGTAGCGCGCCCTGTCGCTCGCGAGGTACAGCACGAGCTGGGCGACATCCTCGGTCTCGATCCAGGGTACCGGCTGGAGATTCCCCGCGGAGCGCTCCGCTATCTCGAGGGGCGTGGCTCCCTCGAGGGCCGCGAGGCCGTCGTTCATGGGCGTGTTCACGCCCGTGGGGTGGATGCTCACGACCCGCACGTTGTGCGGCGCCAGCTCGATAGCCCAGGATTTCGTGAGGCCGACGAGGCCCCACTTGGAGGCGACGTAGTGGGACAGGCGGTTGCCGCCCCGAAGGCCCATCACCGAGGAGTTGTTGATAATCACTCCCGATTCGGCCGCGATGAAATGGGGTATCACCCTCCTCGCGACGAGCCAGGCTCCCTTCAAGTTGATGTCGAGCATCGCGTCCCATTCGGCCTCGGTCATCTCGTGGGCCTTTGCGTAGGCGCAGATGCCGGCGTTGTTGAAGAGGACGTCTATCCTTCCCAGCTCGGCGATCGTCCCGTCCACGGCCCTCGTAATGGCCGCGTCGTCGCGGACGTCGCCGGCGAAGACCAGGGCGCGGCGGCCGAGGGCGCGGACTTCTCCCGCCAGGGACTCGAGCTCAGCGCTCGTGCCGAAGCCGTAGGCCGGGTACTCGATCCTCTTGGCCACGTCGAAGCCGACGATATCCGCGCCCTCCCTGGCCAATGCCAGCGCAACTGCCCTGCCTTGCCCGTGGGCGGCGCCCGTGATGAAGGCTACCTTCCCGGAAAACTCAGCGCCCATGCTCGAACTCCTTGATAGCGTCGCTCTGGTAGCCGACGAGGACCTCGTCGAGAGGAACCTTGGCTACCGTGTTGAACAGGTTGGTCGCGGCCATGATGCCCGCGAAGGCTACGAGGAGGACGCGCTGCTCTTCCGTATAGAGCTCGGAGAGGCGCGCGTAGATTTCTTCAGGCACTTCGTGAGGCTCTTTCGCTATCGCGGAGCCGAAGTCCACCAAGAGGCGCTCGGCCTCGTCCAGCTTCGGATTATCCGGGTCTTCTCCCCAGTCGACGAAGATTTTGCGGAAGAAGAGGGAGCAGACGAGGCAGCGGTTGCCGTAGGAGATGGCATAGCTGAAGAGCGCCACGCCGCGGTCCCCGATGAAGGGCGCGATGAGGTCGCGGAGCGTATACCACTCCATATAGGCCTTGTAGGCGGGCACCGAATGGAGAAGCGTGCGCTTCATGTTGGTGATTCGCCCGTGCCTCGATATCTGGTCATCGTATTCCCGCCGCGCTTCCGCGCTCGCGGCCTCGTACTCGGTGAAGGAAATAAAGCTCATCTCCTCTCCTTCGCGATGCATGTTCGATCGTCGATCCGATGACCGATCGGAGAGACATGCACAAACTATATCGTCATATATAACTTATAAGACCTGTTTAGGTGTATATGACAGAGATTGAGCTGTTTTGTCAATTAGTTTTAGGGAAAAATATTCGGGAGAGGACGCGAGGCACTCAACTTGACAAAGTGCTGACAATTTGATTTTAATACAACCAAGTAGACCTAAATAGTCTTATAAAATGGAACTACACAGGAGAGCCATGAAGGTCTATATGAGCGCCGATATCGAGGGTATCGCCGGCGTAACCCATTGGGATGACGCGACTGTCGGGAAGCCTGGCTACGAGCGAGCCGCCGCGCAGATGACTGCGGAGGTCGCGGCCGCCTGCTTGGGCGCCGAGGCGGCGGGCGCCGACGAGATCCTCGTGCAGGACGCCCACGACAGCGCGCGGAACATCGATCCGTCGGCCCTGCCCGAAAAGGCCCGGCTCTTGCGCGGATGGAGCGACGACCCGCGATGCATGGCCCAGGAACTGGACTCATCCTATGACGCGCTCATCTTGATCGGGCACCACGCTCCCTCGGGCAGCGCCGGCAATCCTCTCTCCCATACCTTCTCCCCCGGCAATGCGGGCATTCGCATCAACGGGGAGCCGGCCAGCGAGTACCTGATCCTCCAGTATACGGCCGCCTACTACGGCGTGCCTCTCGTCTTCCTGAGCGGCGACGCGTGGATAGTCGGACAGGCGAATCGCATCAATCCCGGCACGGCGACCCTCGCGACGAAAGAAGGCATAGGCAACTCGACTATCAATATCCATCCGGCCGTCGCCGCCCGGAAAATCCGCGAGGGAGCCGCCGCGGGCATCGGCCGCGCGAGCGAGGCGGGTCGCTTCGTCCTTCCGCCGCGCTTCGAGGTGGAGATCCGGCATCAGCATCACGGCCGTTCATTCAAGACGGGTTTCTACCCCGGCATGCGCAGGGTCGACGAAGGGACCCTCTCCTTCGAGGCCGATGACTTCTACGAGGTCCTGCGCATGTTCCTCTTCGTAGGCTACTAAAAGGAAGCAGCCAGGCATGATAGCAGTCGAATACCGGAAATTATCGACCATACTCGAGCGCGGAGAGCGAGCGATCCTGATAACGACCCTCCGCGGGAAGGGCGGGGCGATCGAACGGGCCTGCCTCGCCGAGAGGGACTTGGAATCAGGCAATGGCGCAGGCGACGACGAGTCCGCGATCGCGGAGCTTTGCCGACAAGCCTTGAAAGCGGGCACCCTCGCTTGGCGCGAGCTTTCCGGCGGAGACCGAATCCTTGCGAGGCCTTGCTTCCCGTCGCCTCGCCTCATCGTGCTGGGCGCGGGCCATATCGCCCTGCCCCTCGCGGAGCTCGGGTCGAAGTTGGGATTCAAGGTCACGGTGTGCGATGATCGCGCTTCGTTCGCCGATCCCGCGCGCTTCCCGACCGCCGAGCGGGTGATGTGCGCGTACTGGGGAAAATGCTTCGATCTCCTCGAGCTCGATCCTTCCTGCTACGTCGCCATCGTCACGCGGGGGCATCGACACGACTTGGAGTGCTTCAGGCAAGCGGCCTCGCATGATCTGCCCTATGTCGGGATGATCGGCTCGAGGCGCCGCGTCTCCGGCGTGAAGGCTCGGCTCCTCGCCGAGGGAATCCCCCACGAAGCGCTGGACCGCCTCCATGCGCCGATCGGTCTCGATATCGGGGCCATTACACCAGAGGAGATCGCGCTGTCCATAATGGCCCAAGTGGTTTTCACGCGCCGCAAGGAAGTGGGCGAGCGAAGCGAGGTCTCCGGCGAACCCGCCCTCTTGGCTGAACTCGGCAGGGAGCGGGACGAGCGAAGAGCCCTCGTCACCATCGTGGGCAGCTCGGGTTCGGTCCCTCGGGGCGCGGGAGCCCAGATGCTCGTCTGGCCTGAGGGCAAGACCCTGGGAAGCATAGGCGGCGGCTGCAGCGAGGGCGAGGCCATCCTCCTTGCCCTCGACGTTATCCGCGAGGGCGGATTCAAGCTTCGCCGCATCGACCTTTCGGGCTCCCTAGCCGAGCACGAGGGCATGGTTTGCGGCGGGATGATCGACATTCTCGTCGAAGCCGTCTGAGCGCGAGTTCCTCTCCCCGGGCAGGCTTCAATGAATTCAGCAATCGATGTAATTTGTATCGCTAAAATACAATACTTTAATATAGACTTAAAAGGTCTAAATAGTTTACTATTGTCGAGGATCTATTTATTATCGCCATACTTCGTCCTCCTCCTCGCCTCCCTCCTCCCGACCTTAGCCATCGCCGATCAGCTGGACGACGTAAAGAAGGCGGGTGTTCTCCGCGTCGCCGTCATCGATCAAAACCCTCCCTTCGGGCTCATCGACGAAAAAACCAACGAAACCGTCGGCTACGACGTCGACTTCGCGAAGGCCTTCGCCGACAAGATCGGCGTCAAGCTCCAAATCGTCGGCACCAATCCGGCGAACCGGATTCCCCTCCTCCAGTCGGGGAAGGTCGACCTGATCGTCGGCGATCTCACGAACACCGAGGAGAGAGCCAAGGTCATCGACTTCAGCTGGTCGTACTTCGTCTCGGGCCAGCAGTTCCTCGTGCCCGCCTCAGGGTCGGACAAGCTCGCGGACTACGCCGCGAAGCGCATCGGTGCGGTCAAGGGCACGACCGGCGAGAATCAGGTTAAGGTCCTCTTCCCCAAGGCGAGGATCGTCAGCTACGACGACCTGCCCCTGGGCTTCGCCGCCCTGCGCAACGGCACCGTCGACGCCTTCACCCAGGACGGTTCGATCCTCGGCCCGGCCCTGGCCCTCGCCCCCGATAAGGCCAAATTCAAGATCCTCCCCGACCTCGTCTCTAAGGAGCTGATCGGCATCGGCGTGAAGAAGGGCGAGAAGGCTCTGCTAAACCTGGTCAACAACGCGTTAGTTGAACTCGAGGCTAACGGCTCGGCCGCCAAGTTCTACGACAAGTGGTTCGGCTCCGGCGCCGCCAACCCCGCCCCGCGCGTCTTCAAGATCGAGGCCGGCAAGTAAAATGAGCTCGTCGCCGATGATCGAATTCCGAGACGTCCACAAATCCTTCGGCGACCTGGAAGTCATCCGCGGCGTTTCCTTGACCGTCCATCGCGGAAGCGTGGTGGTGGTCTGCGGGCCCTCCGGATCGGGGAAGTCCACCCTGATCCGGATGGTCAATCGCCTCGAGACCCCCTCGCGGGGGGAGGTCTTCGTCGACGGGATCAACTCCAGCCTCGCCAGGGGCGAGGAGCTCCGTCTCCTTCGGAGCGGCGTAGGCTTCGTCTTCCAGCAGTTCAATCTGTATCCGCACCTGACGGCCCGGCAGAACGTAACCCTGGCCCTTCGAAAAGTCCTGAAGCAGGGGAAGGCCGAGGCCGACGAGGTTGCCGAGGAAGTGCTGGCCCAGGTCGGGCTGGCGGACAAGGCGGAATCTCTGCCCGGCCAGCTCTCGGGCGGACAGCAGCAGCGCGTGGCCATCGCCCGGGCCTTGGCCGCCAAGCCCGAGCTCCTCCTCTTCGACGAGCCCACCTCGGCCCTGGATCCGGAGATGATCGGCGAGGTCCTGGCCGTCATCAGGGACCTGGCTCACCGCGGCATCACTCTCGTCGTGGTGACGCACGAGATGGGCTTCGCCCGTACGGTGGCCGATCGCATCCTCTTCCTGGACCGGGGGATCATCGAGGAGGACTCGCCGCCGGAGACCTTCTTCCGAGGCGCCGCCAGCCCCCGTGCCAGGCAGTTTCTCAGCCGAATCCTCTCCCCCCTCCATACGGCGGAATCCTGACATGAGCATACCCATCGATTGGGCCGGCGTCCTCACCGGCGAGCCCGCGCGCTGGCTGGCCGAGGGCCTGGCGGTCACTCTCGCGACGACTATCGTAGCCGGCCTCGGAGCGACGCTCGTCGCCGTATCCTTGACGGCGCTGCGGCTTTCACCCTCGGCTCCGATCCTCTGGCTGAGCCGGGGAATCGTAAGCGTCTTCCGGAATACGCCGCTCCTCGTGCAACTCCTCGTCTGGTACTTCGTGGGCTTCGGCGTCCTGCCGGCCGGAGCCCGGGCTTGGCTGGTCGCCGATCACCCCTGGGCGGTCCTGCCGGGTAACGTCTCGCTCCTAGCTCCCGAATTCCTCGCAGCGGCCTGGGGACTCTCGCTCTTCGTCGGAGTGTTCCTCTCCGAGGAGATCCAGGCCGGGCTCAACGCCATCCCGCGCGGCCAGCGGGAGGCGGCTGCCAGCCAAGGGCTCGGCTCCTGGGACAGCATCGCCGCGGTGCTCCTTCCGCAAGCCCTGCGGAACGCGCGGCAGCCCGTCGTCGGCCAGTACCTCAACCTGATGAAGCTCACGTCGATCGCCTGCAGCGTCGGCTTGGCCGAGATCACCTACCAAGCGCGCGTCATCGAAAGCTACAACAGTCACGCCTTCGAGGCCGGGACCATTTTGTACCTCGCCGTCGGATTCGTCATGGAGCGGCTCCTCCTGGCGGGCGGGAGGTCCTGAAGTGGGACCGCACTTTTCGGTCATCGCCAAGAATCTGGACTACTTCCTCTGGGGAAGGACCTTCCAAGGCGAAGTCGGCGGGCTCTGGCTCACGATTCTCATGGCCTCGGCCGCCGGAGCCCTCTCGCTGATCCTGGGAATAACGGCCGCGGTGGCCTCCTGGCGGACTTCGTCCGCGCCATACCCTTGATCTTCGTGATCTTCTGGATCTACTTCCTGGTGCCCGCCTTGTTCAGAACCGAAATCCCCGGCGCCCTGTCGGTCATAGCCGCCCTCGCTTGGTTCAGCTCGGGGGCTGTCATGTACACGACTTTGGCCGGCCTCGAGGCCCTCCCGCGCGGGTATACGGAGGCGGGGATCGCGAGCGGCTTGACCGGGGGACAGGTCTTGACCTCGATCCTCTTGCCGCAGGCCCTCCGCAACCTCCTTCCATCCTACGTGGCAATCTTCGCTTCGATGATCAAGGACACTTCTCTGGCCTATATCATGAACGTTCCCGAGCTGACGATGACCGCCAGCCAGGTCAACACTCGGACCCAGATCTATCCCGCGGGAATATTCCTGTTCACCGCCGCCGTCTACTTCGTCCTCTGTTCCTTGATTTCCTGGGGAGCCCAGTGGCTGGCGGCCCTCCTCAGGCCGAGGGCGAGGATTAAGAGGGCCGAGCGCGGCGCTATCGCTGGGGACCTTCGTCCTAGCGGCAGAATTGATCCGGTGATCATAAATACTACAAAACAGGTCTAAAAAATCTATTTCATAGTCTTGACATAAAACTCACCATAAGATACTAATTAGACCTACTTAGTCATGTTTACTGATTCATAGGAGGATGAAGGCATGAGGCAGATACAGCGCGGCGCGGTTGCCCAGAGCGCTATGGTGGCTCGCGCCTTCCTGCACTCCTCCCTTCCCTTCGCCTATACGATGCGCCGCTCGCGCTCCATGTCTCGCCCCATGATGTGTCTCTGTAGCACGGGGATGGGCCGCGACGGCGTTCCTTCACGGCGCCGCGCCTAGCCGCCCCTCCCCGAGTCATACCGGCAGCCTCCGTGCGCTTTCCGCTCCGTCGGCGGACCGGAAGATTCCTTCTCGAATGTCGCGACGCGCCAACGGCGCGCAATGAAGAGCTACAGACATATTTGGAGGTTGCTTTCATGGGTGATAAGAAAATCAGGCAGCTCGCGATCTACGGGAAGGGCGGCATAGGCAAGTCGACGACTACCTCGAACCTGAGCGCGGCGCTGGCCGACATGGGCTACAAGGTGATGCAGTTCGGCTGCGATCCCAAGGCGGACTCGACGAACACGCTGCGCGACGGCAGCTACATCCCCTCGGTGCTGGAGCTCCTCCGGGACAGGCCCAGCGTGGACGCCCACGAGGCGATCTTCCGCGGCTACAACGGCATCTACTGCGTCGAGGCGGGAGGGCCTGCTCCGGGCGTAGGCTGCGCGGGGCGGGGTATCACGACGGCCGTGCAGCTCCTCAAGCAGCAGCGGATCTTCGACGAGCTCGAGCTCGACTACGTCATCTACGACGTTCTCGGCGACGTCGTCTGCGGCGGCTTCGCCGTGCCGATACGCGAGGGCATCGCGGAGCACGTCTTCACCGTCTCCTCCTCGGACTTCATGGCCATCTACGCGGCGAACAACCTCTTCCGCGGCATCCAGAAGTACTCGAATTCGGGGGGCGCCCTCCTGGGCGGCGTGATCGCCAACTCGATCAACAACGGCTTCCAATCGCGCGTCGTCGACGACTTCGTGGCGCGCACGAAGACGAAGGTCGTGCAATACGTGCCCAGGTCCCTGACCGTCACGCAGAGCGAGCTCAAGGGGAAGACGGCCATAGAGGCCGCGCCCGATTCCGACCAGGCCCGCGTCTACCGCGAGCTCGCGAAGAGGATCGTCGAGCACGTAGTCTCGCATGTGCCCTCTCCCCTGGAGCCTTCTGAGCTTAGGGCATGGGCGGCCGGATGGGCGGACCAGCTCGTCGCCCAGGAATCGGGCGAAGTGCGCGATCTCCGCGCGGCGATATAAGGGAGGACGGAATGAGCGTCGTCAACTTGAAAGCCAACGAAGTCCAGGTCCGGGAAGTCAGGCTCGGCTCGATCACGGGCTTCGCTGGTCCCGCCTCCGAGCTGGTCGGCTGCGCGCGCAAGGGCAAGCTCGGCGAGCGCGGCCGCTCCTTCACGCAGTGTCTCGGCTGCTCGACCTCGAACGCTGCCTGCACGGTCATCCTCATCCAGGACGGGGCGGTCATCAGCCACGGCCCGGTGGGCTGCTCCGGCTGCTTCCACGAGTTCGCCTTCACCTATCTCGTGAACGGCGTGCATCGCGGAGTGAACGCGCCCACTCAGCGGCGGATATTCAGCACCAACCTCGGCGAGCGGGAGACTGTCTACGGCGGCAACGAGCGCCTGGCCGCGACTATCCGCGAAGTCTACGAGCGCACGAAGGCCAAGGCTATCTTCATCGTCACGACCTGCGCCTCGGGCATCATCGGGGACGACGTGTCGGGCGTGGCCGACGAGGCCGAAGCCGAGCTCGGAGTGCCGATAGTGCCCATCTTTTGCGAGGGCTTCCGCTCGCGGATATGGACATCCGGCTTCGACGCCGGCTACCACGGCATCGCGCGCAAGCTCATCAAGAGCCCCGTGAAGAAGCAGGGTGATATGGTCAACATCGTCAACTTCTGGGGCGCCGACATATTCACGGAGCTTTTCGGGCGCCTCGGCCTTCGACCCAACTACCTCACGCCCTATTCGACGGTGGATCAAATCGCCCATTCCTCCGAGGCGGTCTGCACGATCCAGGTATGCGCGACCCTCGGCTCGTACTACGGCGCCGTCCTCGAGCAGGAGTACGGCGTGCCCGAGATCAAAGTCGCGGCGCCCTATGGGATAGCCCAGACCGAGGTCTGGTTCCGCGAGCTCGGCAGGATGACGGGCAAGGAAGCGGAGGTCGAAGTCCTCCTCGCCGAGGAACGCGAGCGCTACCTGCCGCGGATCGTCGAATTGCGAGAAAAACTAAAGGGCAAGAAAGCCCATGTCACCGCCGGGGCTTCCCACGGGCATGCGCTCATCGCCGTGCTCCGCGAGCTCGGCCTCGAGGTGCGAGGCGCCTCGATATTCCACCACGATCCACTCTACGACAACGGAGAGGTCGGCGCCGATGCCCTGCAGAACACCGTGCGGGATTACGGCGACGTGCCGCGCTACTCGGTCTGCAACAAGCAGGAATTCGAGCTCGTGAACGTCCTCAACCGCGAGAGGCCCGACATCCTCCTCGCCCGCCACGGGGGCATGACCCTGTGGGGCGGCAAGCTCGGCATCCCCTCCCTCCTCATCGGGGACGAGCACTTCGGAATGGGCTACAAGGGCCTCGTGAACTACGGCGAGAAGATCCTGGACACGATAGAGAACGACGAGTTCGTGAAGAACCTGGCTCGCCACGCGATCAATCCATACAGCTCCTGGTGGCTGGAGCAGGCGCCCGACGCTTTCATGAAGGGAGGGGAACAATGAGCGGCCTCATCGAGCAAGCGCGCTACACCTGCGCCATCGGCGCCATGCAGACGGTCGTCGCGATTCCGCGCGCCCTCCCCATACTCCACTCGGGGCCCGGCTGCGGCACGATGGTCGCCGGCTTCTTCGAGCGCTCCTCCGGCTACGCCGGCGGGAGCACCGCGCCCTGCACCAACTTCAGCGAGGCCGAAGTGGTCTTCGGAGGCGAGGATAAGCTTCGGAGCGTGATCGAAGGCAGCTACAAGGTGCTCGAGTCCGATCTCCAGGTAGTGCTCACCGGATGCACCGCCGACATAGTCGGCGACGACACCGCGCAGATCGTTCGCGAGTTCCGCGAAACGGGTAAGCCGATCGTCCACGCGGAGACTGCGGGCTTCAAGTCGAGCAACATCGTCTCGCATTCGGTGGTCGTGAACGCGATCGTAGATCAGTTCGTGGGCGAGGTCGAACGTAGTTCGACCTCGCGTAGCTCGACCGACGAGCTTCGCTCGGCGACAGGGAAAATACCGGGACTGGTCAACGTCTTCGCGAGCGTACCCTACCAGGATCCCTTCTGGAAGGGAAACCTCTCCGAGCTCAAGCGGCTCCTCGAGGGCGTAGGGCTCAAGGTCAACATCCTCTTCGGGCCCGAGTCGGAAGGCGTGGCCGAGTGGAAGTCGATCCCGAGCGCGAGCTTCAACGTCCTCGTCTCGCCTTGGTACGGGCTCGAGATCGTGGAACATTTAAAGGAGAAGTACGGGCAACCTTATTTTCGCTTCCCCTACATTCCCATCGGCGGCAACGAGACGAGCCGCTTCCTCCGCGAGCTGGGCGCCTTCGCCAAGCTCGATCCGGCCCGTGTAGAGGCCTTTATCGCAAGGGAGGAAGAGGCCTTCTACATGGAGATCCAGAGCCTCGCGACCTTCCTCCTCGAGTTTCGCTACGGATTGCCTTCATGGACTCAGGTGCTGCACGACGCTTCCTATGTCCTCGGCATCTCCAAGTTCCTCCTCCACGAAGTGGGCATCGTGCCCAAGGAGCTCTTCATCACCGACGGTACGCCCGAGGCTTTCCAGCAAGAGATCCGAATCCTCCTCGCCGCGACTTCCGAGAAGAAGAAATTCGACCTCTACTTCGAGCCCGACGCGGGCAAGGCCCAGGACATCGTTCGCTCCGCCTCGCATGCGGGGCGAGGCATCCTCATCGGCTCCGGTTGGGAGAAGGCCCTCGCCAAGGAGAAGGGCATGGACTTCCTGTCGGCATCGAACCCCTCGCCCTTCCGCCTCGTGCTCACGACGGGCTACTTGGGCTATCGCGGCGGCCTGCGCCTGATCGAGGACATCTACGACCGCGTCCTCGGAACCTACGCGTGAGGAAGGATGAGCATGCCTGACGAGCCTTTCGTGAAGATACGCGGCCTCAAGAAGACCTTCCGCACTCGGGACGGCGACGTGGAAGTGCTCAAGGGCATCGACCTCGACGTAGGCAAAGGCGACATCTACGGCGTCATCGGATTCTCGGGCGCCGGCAAGTCGACCCTGCTCCGCTGCCTCAACAGGCTCGAGAGCCCCGACTCAGGGAAGGTATCCGTGAACGGGGTCGAGATATCCTCGCTCGACAAGCGGCGCCTCCTGGAGGAGCGGCGCAAGATCGGCATCATATTCCAGCAGTTCAACCTCTTCGACTCGGGCACTGTCTTCGACAACGTGGCCTTTCCGCTCGAGATAGCAGGCATCCAGCGGAGGCGGATAGAGGAGCGGGTCGAGGAGATACTCGAGCTCGTCGAGCTCGCGGACAAGGCGAGGTGCCATCCGGCCCAGCTCTCCGGAGGGCAGAAGCAGCGCGTCGGCATCGCCCGCGCCCTGGCCAACGAGCCGGAGCTCCTCCTCTCCGACGAGGCGACTTCCGCCCTCGACCCGCAGACGACCTATTCGATACTCCAGCTCCTCAAGCGGATCAACAAGCGGCTGGGGCTGACCGTGATCCTCGTCACTCACGAGCTCGACGTCGTCAGATGCGCGTGCAGGCATCTCGCCGTGATAGAGGACGGCCGCATCGTCGAGGAGGGAGAGACGCGCAGCCTCTTCTCGAACCCGAAGAGCGGGACTGCCCGGCAATTCATCAGGATAGGCGAGGAGTTCTCGCGCGACTTCCTCGTGCAGGGAGGGGAGAGCATATGAACCTCAGCACCAGCTCGCTCAGGCAGGTGCTCGCCTCATCGGCGAGCGACGAGGTCTGGTCCTTCGTCTGGCCGGCCATCGGCAGCACTCTCTACATGCTTGCCGTCACGACCCTTCTCACCTTCGTCCTCGGCCTGGGCTTGGGCATCGTCCTCGTCGTCACCGACAAGGACGGGATCAAGAGCATGCCCGTATTCAACGCGGTCCTCGGCGCGATAGTGAACGTGCTGCGCTCCTTTCCCTCGATGATCCTGATCATCCTCCTCCTGCCCCTCTCCCGCCTCATCCTGCACAAGACCTACGGGGCCAACGCCTGCATCCTCGCGCTCGTGGGCTCCTGCTTCCCCATGCTGGGCAGGCTCGTAGAGTCGAGCATCCACGAGGTGGCGAAGGGCAAGCTCGAGGCCGCGAAGGCCATGGGTACGACGAACCGCGACATCATCCTCAAGGTCCTCTTGCCAGAGGCCCTGCCGTCCCTCGTCCGCTCCTTCACCGTCACCGTGATCGCCATCCTGGGCACGACCGCCCTGGCCGGCTCCTTCGGCGCCGGCGGCCTCGGCGACGTCGCGGTGCGCTTCGGCTACAACCGATTCCGCACCGACGTCCTCATCCCGACCGTCCTCGTCCTCATCGCCCTGGTGCAGGCGATACAGGCCTTGGGCGGCGCCATCGCCCGCGGCATCGAGCGGAAGAGATACCTGGTATAGGCGCGAGGCGCTCCGCGAGTCGTCGATTCCTGGGAGCGCCCGCGAGATTAAACATATGCATTGGAGGTACCTAATGCGCAAAAGCACGAGAATCGTCCTGGCCGCCCTGGCCATGCTGACTATGGTAACGATGATGACGATGGCCGACGGCTCGGCCTTCTCGACTTCGAAGCCGGTGACGATCAAGGTCCTCGCGGACGTCGTGCCCCACGCCGAGCTCCTGAACTTCGTGAAGCCCAAGCTGGCCGCTATCGGAGTCAACCTCGAGGTCACGATCTCGGATTTCTCCCGAGACGGCAACGAGGCCGTGAACAACGGCGAGTACGACGCCAACTACTTCGAGCACGTTCCCTACCTCGATTCCGTCAAGGCGGAGAAGGGCTACGACCTCGCGAGCGCCGGCGGCATCCACGTCGAGCCCATCGGCTTCTATTCCGGCAAGTGGAAGAGCCTGAAGGAGCTGCCTGTGAAGGCCAGCTTCGAGATACCGAACGACGCGACCAACGAGTACAGGGCCCTCAAGATCCTCGAGACCGCCGGCTTCATCAAGCTCAAGGCCGGTGGAAAGGTAGGGCAGGCCTCGCTCAAGGACGTGGAGAAGTACCTGAAGCCCGTCAAGCTCGTGGAGATCGACGCGGGTCAGCTCGTGCGAGACTTGCCCGACTTCGACGGCGCGGTCATCAACACGAACCGCGTCCTCGAGGCGGGCATCGACGCATCCAAAGCCTTCTTCCGCGAGGGCAAGGATTCGCCCTACGCCAACATCATCGTGACCAAGGCTTCCCGCGTCAACGATCCGGCGATCCAGGCCCTCGTGAAGGCCCTGCGCAGCGAGGAAGTGAGGAAGTTCATCAACGAGAAGTACAAGGGCGCGGTTATTCCCGCGTTCTAGGATTGCGGGAATAACTATTCCCGCGTTCTAGGATAGCGGGAATTACGATACCGGCTTTCTGAGAGCCGCGCGCGATAGACGTTCAAAAAACTATGTAAAAAATGGCCGTCGTCGGGTAGACCCGACCCTTCGGCGGCCGACTTTTCTCGCGAGGAGGCATGAAGTGACTCACAGGATCGCGGTCGCGAGCTCGGACGGCAGGCTCATCGATACGCACTTCGGCCACGCCGAGCGTTTCGAGGTCTACGAGCTCGACGAGAAGGGAAGCTCCTTCGTCGAGACTCGCAGCGCGCGCTCGGCATGCTCGGGCAAGGGTCACGACGAGTCCGCCTTCGACGGGACGCTAGCGATCCTTGGCGATTGCGAAGCGATCTTCGTCAGCGTCATCGGCTATGGAGCGGCGGCCTATCTTAACGGAAAAGGCATGAGGGTCTTCGAATCGCCCTATTTCGCGATCCCGGAAGTATTGGAGAAAGTCCGGGTCGAGGGGCTCATGGAACCGGGCGACCGGGGCCAGAGAAGAACATAAGAGGGGGATCGAGATGAGCGTTCGAGAGGAGAGCGAGGATGCGATGCGGAGCATCCTCATCCACGGCGGGATAGAAGGAGATGAGAGGACGGGAGCGGTGAGCGTCCCGATCTATCAAAGCTCCACCTACAGGCAGGACGGCATAGGCGGGATGAGGGCGGGGTACGAGTACGCGCGCTCGGGCAACCCCACGAGGGAGGCCCTCGAGAAGCTCATCGCCCAGCTCGAGGGGGGAAAGGCGGGCTTCGCCTTCGCCTCGGGGCTGGCGGCCATCACGGCTGTCCTCTTCCTCTTCAAGACCGGGGACAAGATCCTCCTGTCGCACAACGCCTACGGCGGCACCTATAGGCTCCTCGACCAAGTCTTCAAGGGCCTCGGCATTTCCTTCGACTTGGTGGACGCATCGAATCTCGGCTCGATAGCGGGCAAATTCACGCCCGATGTCAGGGCTCTGATCCTCGAAAGTCCGACTAACCCCCTTCTCGAGGTGACCGACATCGCGGCGGCGGCGGCTATCGCCAAGTCCAAGGGCGCCCTGACGATAGTCGACAACACCTTCATGACGCCCTACCTGCAGCGCCCCCTCGAGCTCGGCGCCGACATCGTCGTGCATAGCGCCACAAAATACCTCGGCGGCCACTCCGATCTCATCGCCGGCCTCGCCGTCACAGCGAGCACGGAGCTCGCCGAGAGGCTCAAGTTCATCCAAAACGCGTCGGGCGGCATACTCCAGCCCTTCGACTCCTGGCTCCTCATCCGCGGCATCAAGACCCTCGCGGTTCGCATGGACAGGCACGTCGCCAACGCCCAGCTCATCGCCTCCCGGCTCTCCGAGCATCCCGGCGTGAGCCGCATCTACTATCCGGGCCTCCCGGGCTTCAAGGGCCGGGAGGTCAATGAGCGCCAGGCCCGTTCCGGGGGCGCGATCATAGCCTTCGAGCTGGCCGAGGACTACGACGTCCTCGCCTTTAGCCGGGGGGTCAAGATGATCGTCTTCGGCGAGAGTCTCGGGGGAGTCGAGTCCATTCTCACGCACCCGGCCACAATGACGCACGCTTCGATTCCCGAGGACATTCGGGCTTCGGTCGGGATAACGGACAGGCTCCTCCGCCTTTCCGTCGGCATAGAGGACGCGGCCGATATCCTCCGGGACCTCGAGGTCGCGTTCGCGGCCGCCAAGGCGGCGGCAGCGGCGAAGCCGAGCGCAGGCGGCTCCGAATGAGCTGGGCTAACGACATCAGGGAACTCGTCGGCCGGACGCCGATGCTCAGGCTCAACAACCTTGGACTGCCCGACGAGATCGTCCTCTTGGCTAAGCTCGAGCTCTTCAATCCAGGTGGGAGCGTGAAGGACCGCATCGGCCTGTCCATGATCGAGTCGGCCGAGCGCTCGGGGGCCCTGAAAGCCGGTGGAGCAGTCGTCGAGGCGACGGCCGGGAATACCGGCATCGGCATAGCCATCGCGGCGCTCAATAAAGGCTACCGCGTCGTATTCGCCGTGCCCGAGAAATTCTCGAGCGAGAAGGTGACGCTCATGAAGGCCCTCGGGGCCGAGATTCTCCGCACGCCCGAGGCCGAGGGCATGGAAGGCGCCAGGCGCAAGGCGCGCGAACTCCTCGAGAATATCGACGGCGCCGTCTCCCTCGACCAGTTCGAGAACCCCGCCAATCCGCGGATCCACTACGAGACTACGGGGCCCGAGATCTACGAGGACTCCGAGGGTAAGGTCGACTACTTCGTGGCGGGAGCCGGATCGGGCGGGACCTATTCCGGAGCGATGCGCTACCTGCGCGAGAGGCTGCCCGGAGTCAAGGGAGTGCTCGTCGATCCCCTTGGATCGACGATGGGCGGCGGCGATTGCGGCCACTACGCGATCGAAGGCATCGGCAACTCCTTCATCCCCTCGACGATGGACATGTCCTTGGTCGACGAAGTCTTCAAAGTGAGCGACGGCGAGGCCCTGGAGGGCGTCAAGCTCCTCGCGAGGAAGGAGGGCCTCATCGTCGGCAGCTCCTCCGGAGCGGCTATCGCGGGAGCGCTCAAGCTTGCTGGAAAGCTGAAGGGCGGCAGGATAGTCGTCGTGCTGCCCGACAGGGGCGACCGCTACTTCAGCAAGGGCATCCTGTAGGCCGCGAGGCCGGTCGAGGAGGACAGGTTGAGCGAAATAATCGTCACCGAGGCGGGCGCGGGCGGGAATGCCCGCCCAGCGGATGAGGATGTTCCTGACAGGGCGCGCTTCCTCGAGAGGCATCCCTGCTTCTCGGGGAAAGCCCACCTGAAGTACGGCAGGATACACCTCCCGGTCAGCCCCGATTGCAATATCGGCTGCCTATTCTGCGCCCGCGGCATCAGGCCGATCGCGGGCCGCTGGATCACGCAAACCGCGGCCTGGGGCGCGGGCGGCGAGGGAGGGGCGCCTGACGACGTTCCCGGCGTGGCCTCCCGCGTGCTGAGTCCGGCGGCGGCCATCGCCATCCTGGATAAGGCCCTGGCGATCTGCCCCGATATCTCCGTCGTCGGCGTCGCGGGTCCAGGCGACAGCCTCGTTGGCGACGGGGCTATCCAGACCCTCGAGCTGGCCAAGGCCCGGTTCCCGCAGCTCCTCGCCTGCCTCTCCACCAACGGCCTCCTCCTGCGCGACAAGGTCGAGCGCCTCGCGCTGGTTCCCGTCGACTCGATCACGGTGACCGTCAACTCCCTTAGGCCCGAAACCCTCGAGAGGATAAATGGGAGAGTCCTCATCGACGGCAGCGTGCTTCGCGGAAGACAGGCGGCGGAGACCCTCATCGAGGCTCAGCTCCTCGGTATCGCGGCAGCGGCTGCCCAGACCAAGGCTATCATCAAAATCAACACTGTCCTGATCCCCAGCCTCAACGACAGGGAGATCGCCGAGATAGCCCGACGGACTGCCGCCCTCGGCGCGAGCGTGATGAACGTGCTGCCTCTCATTCCCCAGGCGGGCATGGCCCGCAGATCCGCGCCCGATTGCGCACAGCTCGAGTCCGCGAGACGCGAGGCGGGCGTCCACCTCGAGGTGTTCAGGCATTGCAAGCATTGCCGGGCGGATTCGGCGGGCATCATGGGGAAGAATCAGGATATCTCCCGGCTCCTCTATGACGATGTTCCTGCCAATGAGGAGAGCTTTTCACATGGCTAGCGCTCGGCTAATTCCTCTTAGGCCGCCTATGAATCCCGGGACTTCAGGTCGCGAATCCTTCAGGCATCTTCGTCTCCCCGGAGTCTACGCTGAGGGCGCGGATGTCCTGGGCCCTGTCGGGATAAAGGCGAAGAAGCTCTTCCCGGATTCCCGCCTGGAAGCAGGAGCCCGTGAAGCCGGGAGCCATGCTGCAGCCATAGAGGGCGTAGCGGCCTCCGCTCAGGATGCATCCGCCCTGCCAGACTCCGGCGGGCACGACGAATTGGATACGCTGTCCCTTCAGGGGATCGGAGCCCATGACGACGTCCTCGCTATGGCCGTCGGGGAAGAGGAGGATCAGCCTGAAGGGGTCGCCGCCGTAGACGTGCCAGGTCTCGTCGTACGTTAGGCGATGGAAGCAGGAGAGGCTCGAGGGGCGCTCGGAATAGAGACCGATCATCTCGGTGCCCGCGGGCCCCCCGTCTCGGCTCTCCAGGGCGGAACGATAGCTGCTCTTGTAGAGGGTCCCCTCGACGGGCAGCTTCTCGAAGCCGAAATGCTCGATGATCCTGGCGGTATCGGGATGTATCCCGGAATGGCCGTCGACCCTTACCCAGACCGAGTCGCGGTTCGCGCTCTCGTAGATCGCCCGGCATACCTCCGCGTTGATCGCGCCGTCCGAGAGGCTGGGGTAGGGCGGGTTCTCGCAGTCGATCGCTTCGCCTCGCCGCCGCCTCTCGATGTCGCCGTACACCGCGTCGAAGAGGCCCCTGAAGCTGCTCGAGAAACCGCCGCCGAAGGCCCCGGTCTCCGTCCTGACGCCCGCGCCCTTTCTCGCCGTATGCAGCCTATAGGGCTCCTCGGAGTCCCACCACAGGCTCTCGTCGGTCCCGGTGACCTCGAGCGCGAGGCTATTGATCCTCCCGTGGGAAGCCTCGGATAAGAGGAGGTTTCCGATGGCGCCATTCGAGAAGCGGATCGATATCGACGCCGCGTCCTCGGAGTCGACTGCGAAGGGCACGCCGTTTCCCGCGCTCGCCTTAGCGCGCATGATCCCGTCCTCGACCGACCGCTCCGGCGCGAAGCATCCGAAGGTAGCCGAGACCGCCTCGATCTCCAGGCCCGTCCAGAAGCGCGCGAGGTCGATCCAATGCGATCCGATTTCCGTCGTGGCCCGCATGGGACCGGCGAGCTGGGGCCTATAGCGCCACGAGAGGGCGTCGGGGAGGGCGTGGAACTCCTGAAGGTAGGATCCGTGGACGAGCTTGATCTCTCCGAAGCTGCGTGCGGCTATTGCCTCCTTGGCTCGGGCGGAAGCGTCGTGAAAGCGCGCGTTGAAGTCGACCGCTCCGACGAGGCCCTTCGCCTTCGCCAGGGCGGCGAGTTCCCTCGCCTCGGCGGGGTCGAGACAGAGGGGCTTCTCGCAGATAACGTGCTTCCCCGCCTCGAGGGCCGCCCAGGCCGCCCGAAAATGCAGGGCCGGCGGCGTGCATACGTGGACGCAGTCCACGTCGGGCGCCAGGGCGTCTTCCAGCTCCGTCGCGGCCTTTTCCGCGCGGAATTCCCTCGCGAAGGCCCGTGCGCCTTCCAGGTCGTGGTTCACGACGCAGGCGAGGGTATGCCCCATCTCGAGCAAGACCCTGGCGTGGGTCCTCGCTATCAAGCCGCTTCCTAGTATCGCGCAGCGCATGGATGGCCTCCTCGCGCGGAAAGAGAGGATCCTCAGGC
>Ga0265342_10000298_pt1 | contig 56360 bp, 47 predicted proteins | sample 4CB327metaG_FD_203125 | JGI IMG/M metagenome (GOLD analysis project Ga0265342, IMG submission 203125) | Rhizosphere microbial communities from Carex aquatilis grown in University of Washington, Seatle, WA, United States - 4-CB3-27 metaG | ecosystem: Host-associated > Plants > Roots >...
AGTGGATGAATAACTACCCCCGGAGGATCCTGGGGTATAAGACACCAAACGAAGTGGTTTTAGAACTTACAGGCAACAGGGAGTTTTTAAGTTGATGTTGTCGCAGTATGAGTTACAATTTACCCTTAGATGCAGGCAGCCATTTTTTGTTTGACAGAAAATTTTTACGATGATACAATTCTCCGCGAACTTATTATTAATACTATTTTAATTCCCCTTTGAATAAGATACGCTTTTAATTAAGCGTTTGCGAATATAAATTTTCGGTAAAGCAATTTTTATCAGGAGGTAAAAAATGAGGGGTAACTCCTCCGCGAAGACAAAAATGCTAAGTAAGAAAAAACTTAGCGCACCGGTTTCATCATCAAAATCATCTAAGGCGGTTCCCGCTAAGAAAACTGCATTAAGAAATTTATTGAACAGTACGCATAGTAAAGTTTCTAAGGTCATCAATAAGTTGAAAAATACCAAGGTATCGTTTACTCCTGCGTCCATGAAAAAGCCCGCCGCCACAATAGCGCATAAAAATACGATGCTCGTCCAGGCTTTGAAGGCCAAGGATATGGTAAAAAAAGCTGAAACCGTTTTGCCGAAAGTAGAAACAGCGGTTTTAGAGCGGCCGCGTTTTGTGGAAGAGCGTTATAATTTGCCATGGCGTTATAATGATGACCGCATTGTGCTTCTTCCGCGCGATCCGTGGTGGATCTTCACCTATTGGGATGTTTCGCAAAAACGCATTGATCAGGTCGTAGCGACAATACCCGACAATGAACGTTATGGATTGCGTTGGATATTGCGCATCTATGATGTTACCGGTGTCGCCAGCTTTAATGGCAATAACGGAAATTCCCATTTTGATATTGATATTTACTTTGATGCGACCAATTGGTATTTAAACGTCGATAAGCCGGGTTGTTCCTGGTGTGTTGAGATCGGTTTTTTAAGCCATAGCGGCAAGTTTTACATGGTGGCGCGTTCCAACATCATCGGCACGCCCCGCTTCGGTATATCTTCGAATATCGACGAAGAATGGGCTTTGCCGGATGAAGAGTACTTTAAGCTTTTAGGCATTTACCACGATTTTGGCCGTAGTTCAATGAGTATGAAAAAACGTTTTGAAGAGGTGGTAAAAAAACAAATCTCGTCGCAGATGGCATCGTTTAATATTTCGAGCCCTACGGGCGGGGTGAAAGAGCAAGATCAGTTTTTCCTGGAAGTCTGGACTGAGCTTATCCTGCACGGCCGTACCGCTGCCGATGCGCATGTTACCGTTGAAGGTAAAAAAGTAGATTTACGTCCCGACGGCACATTTACTCAACGTTATGCGCTGCCTGTGGGCGATTACAAGTACGAAGTTACCGGCGTTTCTAAAAACAAAAAGCATAAGATCACCAAAACACCAGCGGTAAAGCGCTTCGAGAAGTAATAATGGAAAAAGGCTATCTATCTTTGGTTCTGCACGCGCATCTTCCTTTTGTGCGCCACCCTGAATATGAAGATTTTCTAGAAGAGCGTTGGTTTTTTGAGGCATTGACCGAGACCTATATCCCGCTGATCGAGATGATGGAAAATCTTACCCGCGACGGGGTAGATTTTTGTTTTACTATGAACCTATCGCCGTCTTTATGCGCGATGCTCTCCGATGAGCTCTTGCAAAACCGATATGTCCGCCACTTAAATGCTTTGGTCGAGCTCTGCGAAAAAGAAATCGAGCGTAACCGTTTTAGCCCCGAGTTTCATAAGATCGCGCTCATGTATTATCACACCTTTGTTAGAAGCCGCGATAAATTTTGCAATAAATACGGGCGCAACTTGATCAATGAATTTAAGAGATATCAGGATAAGGGCGTTTTAGAGATCATTACTTGCGGAGCGACCCATGGCTTTATGCCTTTGATGCAGGTCAATCCTGAGTCAGTGCGCGCCCAGATCCGCGTGGGCGCCAACTCATATCGTAAATTTTTTGGCAAGACCCCTCCCGGAATATGGCTGCCGGAGTGTGGTTATTACGAAGGCGTGGATAAGCTTTTGAAAGAAGAGGGGATCAAGTATTTTCTCGTAGAAACTCACGGCGTTTTGTTCGGCGAGCCGCGTCCGAAATTTGGTGTTTTTTCTTCTTATTATACGAAAAATAAAGTGGCCGTCTTTGGCCGCGACTCCGAGTCGTCCAAGAGCGTCTGGTCGGCAGAAGAAGGTTATCCCGGAGATTATAGCTATCGTGAATATTACCGTGACCTCGGTTTTGACAGCGATTACGATTATATTAAGCCTTATATTTCTCCTTGCGGTACACGTATTTTTACCGGGATAAAGTATTACCGTATTACCGGCACGACACCGCATAAAGAGCCTTACAGCCCGGAACGTGCGGCACAAAAAGCTGCCGAGCATGCAGCGAATTTTATGTTTAACCGTGAAAAACAGGTCGAACATCTACATGGAATATTAGGGAGAAAGCCGATCATTGTTTCGCCATACGATGCAGAGCTTTACGGACATTGGTGGTATGAGGGCGTACAATGGCTGGAGTTTTTGATGCGGAAAATCTGCTATGATCAGGATACGTTTAAGCTCACAACACCATTACGTTATTTAAAGCAATATCCGAAAAATCAGGTCATCGAGCCGGCGGCGTCAAGCTGGGGCTATAAAGGTTACTACGAAGTATGGCTTAACGGTTCCAATGACTGGGTCTACCCGCATTTACACCGTGCACAGGATGCCATGCGTGATTGTGCCCAGAAATATGGCGGGAAAGGTGATACCGAGGACCGTATTTTAAATCAGATGGCACGCGAGCTTCTTCTGGCGCAATCGAGCGATTGGGCGTTTATCATGAAGACCGGAACATTCGTCGATTATGCGCGTAAACGCACGATCTCTCACTTAGAGCGCTTTTATCTTTTAAAGAGTTATCTTGACCGCGGTTTCTATAATTTTGAGATGATAGAAGATATCGAAGAGAAAGATAATTGTTTTCCGGAGATAAACTACTCGGTATATCGTCCTTAAAGCGCTTCATGAAGAAATCGCCTACCAAAGTTGTCTTTGTGTGGCACATGCATCAGCCGTGCTACAAGCACCCGTTTAAACCATATTATATCCTGCCTTGGGTACGTTTGCATGGCGTTAAAGATTATTACGGTATGGCCAAGACGGTTGAAAAGTTCGAGTCGACCAGGGTAGTTTTTAACTTCAGTGGTATTTTGCTGGAGCAGCTCTTAGACTATACGCAAAATAATGCGCAAGATTACTATTCTATATTAACCTTGAAAAATCCGGCGCAATTTACCGAAGAAGAGCGTCGCTTCGTTTTGGAGAGATTTTTTTCGATCAACTTCGACCGTTATATCCGGCCCCATGCGCGATATTTACAGTTGCACACTAAAAGACTTTCGCCGAAATTTTCTTTTAACGTCCAGGATTTTCGCGATCTGCAGGCGATCTTTAATTTGTGCTGGTTTCATCCTTATAGCCTCAAGAAGGATAAAACCCTTTATGCCCTTTTTAATAAGAAGAAAAATTATACTGAAGCCGATAAAAAAATCATTATTGACAAGCAATATGATATTTTGCGCGAGATTTTTCCGCTTTATCAGCGTCTCGCTGCCGAGAAAAAGATCGAGATCACTCTGACGCCGCATCACCACCCCATCATGCCCTTGATCTATGATACCGATGTTTTAAAAGAGATGCCTTATCTAAAAAAACCCAATACCCGTTTCTACGCACCGCAAGATTGTCGTTGGCATTTAGCTCAAGCAAAAGAATTTTATAAAAAGGCGTTTAATGCATCTGCCCGCGGCAGCTGGCCATCTGAGGGCAGTGTCTCTGAGCCGGTTTTGTCGATATATAACGAAGAGGCTTTTAATTGGGTGGCCACCGATGAGGGGATTTTGTTTAAAACTTTGACCAGTGAATATGTTACTTACGATATGATTAAAAATCAGCGCCATCTTATTTATTCGCCTTATAATTTTCGCGGCGTGAATATGCTTTTTCGTGACCGTAATTTTGCCGACATGATGAGCTTTACTTATCAAGGGTGGGAAGACCCGGTTTTTGCCGCCAATGATCTTTTGGAACATTTCAAGAAAACGCACTATTTCTTAAAAGGAGTATTGAAAGAGCGGGTGATCACGATCGTGATGGACGGCGAAAATGCCTGGGAATATTATGATAATAATGGTGTTGAATTTTTGGAGACGATCTATTCTAATATTGAAAAGAGCACTATTCTAGAGACGGATTTGCCGTCGCGATTTTTGCCGCATCTTAAGATAAAGCATTTGGAGCGTTTAAGCTCGGGTTCATGGATCAACAATGACTTTGGCGTATGGGTGGGGAATGCGAAGAATAACCATTATTGGGAAGTGATGTGCCGCATCAAAGAGATGATCGATCAACCAAATGTGCCGGCTGATAAAAAAGCCAAAGCCATGGAATATTTTCACCTCTTGGAAGGCAGTGATTGGTATTGGTGGAATACCTTTGAAGACTATGTCGGTGAATTTAAAAATATTTTTTCCGGTTACGTCGAAGAGATTTTTAAGCTTTTAGGCAAAAAACCATCATCTTTTATCTCGGGAAAAAATTGAATGGTAAAAAATCCTTTTAAGATTTGCAGCGCATGCAATTTTGTTTGGGCCGAGCGCAATGTTTTTTTGGGTGACCATGGTATTAAGGCCACCGGCTATCAAGTAGATTTTAACCGTCTTAAGTCCGGCCTTTTTTTGTTTAAGCATGCGTCCTGCCACTCCACGATCAGTATACCCGCCGGAGAATTTACCGATCTTTACAACGGTGAGATCTTTGAGATGCGTAGCACGGGAAAAGGTGATTGTCCGGGTTATTGTTTACGCAAAAACGAGCTGCGTCCTTGTCCTGCGAAGTGTGAATGTGCCTTTGTGCGTGAAGTTTTGCAATTAGTCAAAAACTGGCCCAAAGCCTAGAGTTTATTTAGCTTTCCCCCGCATCTTTAATCATAAGCCTGGTATAACACCTTGCCGTATAGGGACATATGAACAATATTAATTGGAGCAAAAGTGGGTTTATCGGCCAGGGTGTGCTATATCTTAATTGGGGTGGGATGGTTGAAGGTAATGCATAAATACCCTAAGGCTACAGGCAAAGGCGGGTGATTTGTATGCTGCTCGTGCTGTTTAAGGCTATCTTTCTTCTGGCCTGCTTATTGGCCTTTATGCCGATTGTTTATGCGGAGCAAAGTTTAAGCCTGGCCGAGAGCGCGCCATTGTTCTTCGTCGGACAAAATAACTTATCGGAACAATTGCCTATCGATCGCACGAAGATCAATCAGGGGCCAACGATGACTTTGGCGCCAAAGCCGGAAGACCGTTATTTTGATAGTTGGGATAAGGAAGCCGCTCAGGATATCTTGTATGAACAGAGAAACATTCGTTTTAAAAGCGAGATCGTAGATGATGAAAAGTATACTAAGGATAGGGAAACGATGCGCGAGGAGTGGAGAGATCTTTTAGGCTTTGATCTTTTTTATTTATACTTTAAAGCCAAAGATGCAGAAAAGTGGGTAAAAAATAAATTCAGCGTAAAGCTTTTTAATATAAAAGGTAGCCCGCAATTTAATAAACACCGGATTCTCTACGTCTTTAAGGCGACATTCTGATCGTTCTTGCCCTTCCTTTGTGATATAATATTTTTTAATTTCACATAACAAAACAAGGAGCGCTTATGGGGAAAGTTTACTTTGTGTTTGGTTTGCATAATCACCAGCCGGTAGGCAATTTTGACCGTGTCTTTGAATGGGCGCACGAGCGCTGTTACAAGCCGCTCTTGGCGACTTTAGAAAAATTCCCAAAAATAAAATTTTCTCTGCATACCAGCGGGCCGCTTTTGGATTGGATGATCGAGCATGATAAAGAATATATGGATTTGGTGCGCAAGATGGTTAAACGCGGCCAGATCGAGATCGTCGGCGGCGGTTATTATGAGCCGATCCTGCCGCTTATTTCGGATGATGATAAACGTGCACAACTTGATTTGATGGGTGATTTTTTAGAAAAAGAGTTCGGGGCAAGGCCTCAAGGTATGTGGCTTGCCGAGCGCGTTTGGGAGCCGACCCTTGCTTCGGTGATCAATTCCGCGAAGATCGATTTTACCTTTTTAGACGATACTCACTTTCGTTTTGCCGGCTTAGACGACGATGAATTTTTAGGTTACTATACGACCGAAGACCAGGCTAACCCTTTGCATGTTTTCCCGATCAGCAAAGCTTTACGCTATAAAATACCCTTTGGTACGGCGCAGGAAGGGATCGACGTTTTAAACAAATTTGTTTCTGACGGCGATACGCTGGTGACCTTTTTTGATGATGGCGAGAAATTCGGCCTCTGGCCCAATACTTATGAGTGGGTCTATGAAAAGAAATGGATGGAGACATTTTTGCGCTATTTAAGCGATTCGGTGACGATCGAGACGATCCATCCATCCCAGGCGATCAAGAAATTTTCTTCCAGCGGCCTGGCTTATCTGCCGACTGCATCTTACGAAGAGATGGGTGAGTGGGTTTTAACGCCCCAGGGCTTTGCCGCATATGAGCGCCTTAAAAAATACCTCAAAGACCAGCATAAATACGATGAGTTTAAAAATTTCGTGCGGGGTGGGTTTTTTCGTAATTTCCACCGTAAATATCCGCGCTTAAATTATATGCATAAGCGTATGCTTGATGTAAGCCGCAAGCTTCATAAGGAAGCCGATGGGGAGAAGGATAAAAAAGCTTTTACCCATCTCTGGAAAGCGCAGACCAATTGCGGCTATTGGCATGGTATCTTTGGTGGATTTTATTTGGGGCACATCCGTGCGGCAGTCTATGAAAATTTGATCAAGGCGCAGAACATTTTTGATAAAAAATATTTAAAATCAACGCCAACCATTGAGAACCGCGATATCGATTTAGACGGTAACGAAGAGCTGATTGTTAAAAATGATAAGCAGGTACTTTGTTTCTCGCAAATCGGCGGCACGTTGATCGAGATGAGCTTGCGCGAACCGGCGGTGAATTTGCTTAATACGATCACCCGCCAGGAAGAGTCGTATCACAAAAAGATCTTAGCTCACGAAAGCAAGCAGGATGGGGTTAAATCGATCCATGATATTGTGGTACAAAAAGATAAGGATTTGGACAAATATCTGATTTACGACAGCTATGAACGGCTTTCCTTGGTCGATCACCTTTTGGATAAGTCGCTGGATTTAGATAAATTTAACCATCAAGATGGGGTAGAGACTTTGAGCCATAAGAGTTATGCGGTCTCGGCGAAAAAATCCGGGCAAAAAGTATCGGCCAGGTTTGAGTTAAACGACAATGCGTTAAATTTTTCCAAAAATATTACAATCAGTAACGATGCCGGGTTCGAGGCGGAGTATCTTTTTAAGCGCAATGATGCGCTTAAAGGGCGCGATTTTGGCGTTGAATTCAACCTCTACTTAGCTTCGATCGACCATGTGTTTGTTGAGCAGGATAAGGAAAAGACCGCGCTTAATGTGCCGCAGGAGTTTAGGGATGAGAGAAGCTTCGTTATCGTGGACAGCCATAATAAGATTTCGCTTAAATTTTCCTGTGATACGGCGGATATTTTCACTATGCCGGTCTATTCGGTGTCGTCATCCGAGTCGGGTTTTGAAAAAGCTTATCAACAGCTGTGTTTATTATTTATCTTGAAAAATCGCGTAGAAAAGTTTAAAATTGGCTTTAAGGTTGAACGTTAATCGTATTAATCTTTTAAAAAGGGAGGTTTGTATGGCGGTAAAAAAAATGATGAAGAAGGCGTCGACATCGGCATGCTGCGCAGGTAAGTCGGATTTAGGCAAAATGATCCAGGACAGGGCTTACTTTATTTGGGAAGCTAAGGGTAAGCCGGCCGGTAAGGATAAGGATATCTGGTTGCAGGCTGAGAAAGAGATTAAAGCGAAGTGCAGTAAGTAAGGTTATTGCGAAATCGATCCAGCGCCCCGCAGAGCGTAAGCCCCGCGGGGCGTTTTCTTTTTAAGAAGCCTACTTTTTCTTCCGGGGACAGCTACCATAATTTTATTAAAAGCAAAGATGGGCAATAATTATGGTAGCTGTCCCCGGATTAAAACCTGTTATAATAATTTTATGGCGCAATTTAAATTTCCCGATAAGTTTTTCTGGGGGGCGGCGACGTCGGCTTACCAGCACGAGGGGGGTATTTTTAATTGCGATTGGTTTCGGTGGGAGATCGATAAAAAGCTTGAGCCTGCCGGTGATGCCTGCCGCCACTATGAGATGTTTGAAGGCGACCTGGACCTTGCCAAAAACCTCAATTTAAATGCGATGCGTATCTCTTTAGAGTGGTCGCGTTTTTATCCGAAATACGGTTTTTTTTCTGGTGAAGCCCCGGATCATTATGCCGCAGTAGTCAGAGCGATGCGCGCCCGCGGCCTCGAACCGTTTATCACTCTGCACCACTTTACTAATCCGCTATGGTTTGCCGAGCGCGGTGGTTGGCTGGATCACAAAAATATTGATTATTTTGTAGAGTACGTACGTGCTGTGGCCCAAACGCTTAAAAATGATGTTAAATATTGGCTGGTTTTTAATGAGCCGATCGTATTTTTGTTTAACTCTTTTGTGACCGGCCGTTGGCCGCCGGGCAAGAAATCACTCTCTTTAGCCTATAAAGCTATGGAAAATATTCTTAAAGCTTATTGCCTTGCCTACGAAGAAATAAAGAGTGTTTACAAAGGTGGTGCGGTTACGCCGTTGGTCTCGTTTACCAAACATATGCGCGGCTTTGTACCGTGTTCAGCGCATAATAAGATCGAGCAGATGATGGCCTCCTGGCGTGACCATAAGTTTAATGGTGCGTTTATCGAGGCTTTAGCCAAAAAAGGCTATTTGGATTTTTTAGGGATAAATTATTATACTAAAGAATATATTACTGCCCGCGGGTTAGGCGGCAGAGAGTGCCTTAAACGCCATCACAAGGAGCGAAAGAATTTTTTAGGCTGGAACGTAGCACCGGATAGTTTTTACGAGATCTTGATGCGCTTTAAGGATTATAAGCTTCCTCTGATTGTGACCGAAAACGGTACCGCCGAGAAAGAGGACGTCCTTTACGAAGAGTTTTTGCTTTCGCATCTTAGGGCTGTTGCGCGCGCGATCGAGAGTGGTGTTGATATCCGCGGTTATCTTTGGTGGTCGCTGATGGATAATTTTGAGTGGACGGACGGTTTTTTGCCGCAGTTTGGTCTTTATGAGGTGAATTACCACACTTTCGAGAGAAAGCTGCGCCCATATGCTTTAACCTATGGTAAAATAGCCCAGGATAATGCAATCGACTTATAGCTTATGGACATAGAATTTTTAAAAAATTTTCTCACAAACGCCGCGCCGTTTAGCAAGTTAAAACCCAAAGAGATCGAAGCCCTTTCGGTAATCGCCGAAGTCCATGAATATCGCGATAAGGATACTATCTACAATGCCGGCGACCCATCGGATTATTTTTATATGCTATTGCAAGGGCGGGTGGTTGCCGTCTCTAACATCGATGGAGCGCCGACCGAGATCGAACTATTAAAGCGCGGTACGATCTTTGGTATCATCTCTCTTTTCAACGAAGAGCCGCACTCGGTTACGGTGAAGGTGATTGAGAATTCGTGGGTAATGCGCGTCGAAAAAAATAAATTTAAAACTTTTTTGGAAGCTAACCCCATGATGGCTTTAGATCTGGCCAGGGTTTTGTCCCAGCGCGTTAAGTCGCGTACCGGTTCGAAAAAAATCTTTCAATCGAAACGCATCGGCATTTTAGGTTTTGCTGCCAGCGGTAAAACTACCTACGCTTTAAATCTGGGCGCACAATTGAAGGATTCGACCCGTAAGGAAGTTATTTGCATCGAAATCGTTAAAGGCGACTACAAGATACCGGTCTTTAGTTCCGGTAAAGAAGTGAGGGCTTTTAACCTACGTGCTGATAATGAAGCCCAGGCGCGCGAATATATTATTAAAGATGCCGTGGATTATCTTTTGCTTACGGTCGAAGAGGGTGGTGATGTTTCAGGCCTCGTAAATTTATTATCGGAGCAATATCACTTTATCATCTGCGAAGCGGCAATAAAGCTTTTAGATGAAGCGGTAATTAACTTTATCTATCGTTGTGATTTTATCCATATGCTTTTTAATTCGAGCAAGATCGAGCTGACTAAGGGCGGCAAGATCATTAAAGATTTTGAAGAGCGCCACTTTTTTGATCCTGCCAAGATCAAAGTCATTATAAATGATTTTAATAATTCCGAGCGTTTGGATGCCGACGCGCGCCGTAAGTTGATCGGCCGCCATGCTTATGCGACCTTGCCGCAATTAGGTTCGATTGAGTATGCCCGCACGATTAAACGCATTGCCCGCGAAACCGGTGAAGTGGTCTTGGGCGTTGCTTTAGGCAGCGGCGGCTCTTATGGTTTTGCTCATATTGGCGTACTTGAGGTATTAGAAGAAAATAATATTCCGATTGATATTATCTGCGGTTCAAGCATGGGGTCATTTATCGCTGCGATGTGGGCTGCCGGTTTTGATTCTAAACAGATGCATCAGGCTGCTCGTGAATTCGGCCGGCGTTTGAACCTTTTTTCTTTCCCCGGGTTTTACTTTCCTTTTAAGGGCATTATTAAAGCCAAGCGTTTTGAGCGGGTTTATCATGATATCTTTGGCGATGTTACCTTCTATGATTTAAAACATACGCTTAAGCTTGCGGCTTTTGATTTTTTTCAACGCAAAGCCATCGTCCTTGAAGATGGGCCGCTTTATAAGGCGGTTGCTGCCAGCTGTGCTATACCGGGAGTTTTTGAGCCGATACAATTTCCCAGCGGCTTGATTTTGGATGGGGGAGTTTTAAACCCATTGCCGACCAAGCTTTTAGTCAATTATAATGTGCACAAGATCATTGCGGTCAATGTTACTCCGCCAAGGGAGAATGTGGCTACAAATCATAAGGCCAAGGGGCGTTGGAATGTTTTTGATTTTATTTTTGGTTCGATCGAGACGATGCAGCGGGAATTTGTCGGTGAAGCGCTGCGTTTCGCGGATGTGGTGATCCATCCGGTTTTTTATACGACCGATTGGGCGCAATTCGACCGGACTGATGAGTACATCCAGACCGGCCGGGAAGCGACGATCGAGAAGCTTGATGTCATCAAACGCCTCGTAGCCGAATAGCCATGCGTTTTGTTTTTGTCTCATTAATATTGTTGTTAAGTTTTCCGGCATTTGCTCAAGATGCAAGCCCGATAGAAAAACGCTTTAATGGTAAGGCCGAATTATTTTATGATGTAGTATCGGGGGGTAAAAAATCCGGTTACGTAAAGTGGCGATACCAGGGCAAAGATGCTTTAGGTGGTAAGCAAGTCGATGTTTTAAGGATAGACTCCGAAGCGAAAATATTGGCTTTTTTTGATTTAAACAGCCACGAGACGATTTATTTAGAGAGCAAAAGTTATTTACCGGTAAAAGTAGAGCGTAATTTAGTTTTTTTTGGCAGCAAAGAAGTGATTACCGAGGATTATGACCAGGACAAGGGCTTAGTCAATATCGCAAAGTCGGTGGGTGCCAAGCCCGTGCGTTTGCAAGCCTTAAGGCAGGATAAGCCCATCTGCCATATTATGGCGCTTTTATATTTTTTTCCCGCCGCCGAGCATCTTGCCCCGGGGCAAAAATTTGATTTTAACCTGCCTACGGCTAAAGTGCATGTTGAGGTTAAGTCGCTCACTAAGATAAAGATCGGAAACCAAGAGCGCGAAGCTTTTTTTCTTGTAGGGACCGGAGGCAAGCGTTTCAACGTGTGGCTTGATAAGGAAATGCTCGTTCCTTTACGTTTAGAGTTTCTATTCCCGATAGGAAGAATCGAGATCGTGCGCAGTGACCTTTAATCCTTTTTCTGGTTATTCTATTTCCAGTAAAGAATTAGTCCCGCCAAAAGGGTCATTTTCAGTTAAAGTATTTAACGGGTCAGGCACCCAGCTGTCGTTGGCAACAAATTTGTAGCGGTATTTGCCCTTTTGCAAGGGTAGGTTGATCGCCCAGGTATCATCGCCGACCTTCTTTAGGCGGTAGCTCTCGTCTTTTTGCCAATTATTAAAATCACCGGCAACATAGACTTCACGTAAATCACGCCCTTTATAAAAAAGCGTAGACCAGGCTTGATCGCCCGTTACCTGAGTGACCTCCGCGGCAAGGGCAAGGAAATCTTCGGCGCCACGCGCTTGCGGGTTGTGCTCAAAAATATTTTTTCCAGCGAAAGCCGCTTCGCGCAGGCTTACGTTGGTGCGGATAGTGGTTTTTAAAAGCATGTCGCCAAAGCGATTTTTTACCCTGGTGATAAATTCGTTGGCATAGCGTGAACGGTTATCGACTTGGCTTAAGAGGTAAAAAGGTGCCGGGGCGTGATTGGTATATTCCTTAAGCATGATCAGGATATTTTTTAAAATGTCCGTGCCGCGCAACGAAAAATCACAGATACTGACGGGAACAATTGAATATTTTGATGCGGCCAGGGCATTTAAGGTCACTAACCCCAGATTGGGTGCGCAATCGAGGATGCAATATTCAAAACTTTCGCCAAAGGCGGCAAGGACGCTTGAAAGCATGGTAAAGCGGTCTTTTTTGGCGCTTAGTTTTTGTTCCAGGCTGGTTAAGCCGATCGACGAGGGGATAAGGTAAAGATTCTCGGCGATACGGGTCGCCGTAACATTTTGCGAGGTAATTTTATTTTCCATGGCTAATTCTAAAAGGTCGGTGATGGTTGATTCGCTTTGTGCTCCGAGTGCGTAAGTGGCATGTGCTTGGCCATCTAAGTCGACAAGTAATACTTTGTGATTACGCTTTGCCAGCGCTGCTGCGAGGTTTACCGATGTTACTGTTTTGCCACAACCGCCCTTTTGGTTAGCCACAGAAATTATTTTCATTCTTTCCTCCCCTTAAAAATACTTTTATTCCTTTTCAGCTAAAATAATATCTTTCACAAATACCCGCGAGCCTTCATTATTGAGCGGGCGAAAATAAAAGGTAAGTTGATCGACCATGGCGAGGTTAACCCGGCTGAAATATTCGCTTCTTAATTCAAAGGATACTTTTTTGTATGTGCCGTCCGTTGCCGGTTCGACTTTTACCAAAAAGGGAGCATAGGCATTGGAGAGGTAATTGGTGTCTTTGGCTACGATATCGATGATCAAGGGCTTTTCTGTTTTTAAATAGATAAGTACGACATTGTTGAGCAAGCTATGAGTCTTCGTAAGTGGCAGGCGAAACCCGGATTGTCCTGCGGCGGGAATCGCCATATAGAGCGACCCGGCACGTTTTTCGAGATCATCTTTTTTCAATGGTTCAACTGCGGCGGTTTCAGGATTTAAAAGCGAAAGGCCGGTCGTCGGCATCTCGATGTTGGTTTTTTTTACCAGAAAGAGATCGTATCGGGCAAAGATTATTCCGGCTACCGCGGCAAAGATGACGATTGCGGTGAGAGTCAAAAGGAGCCAATTATCTTTATGGGTTTTTTCTTTATTGTCGGAGAAAAAGGTTTCGCGCAACCGTTGCGAATCACGGTTTACATAGGCAAAAACAAAATCTTCCTGCTTTTGTTTTTTCATAAAGCAATATTATCATTGAATTGTAGAAAAATCAACTATATAATTAGTAAAACTACAATATATTGTGGAGATATGAAAGAAGCATTATTTTATAGGGCAGAATTAGGCGAGAGGGTAAGTTGTTTTTTGTGCCATCATAAGTGTGTGATCGCCGATGGGCAATTCGGTATTTGCCATGTACGCCAGAATATCAAGGGCAAACTCTTCTCGCTCAATTACGGCAAGCTTGCCGCCTATCATGTTGATCCGGTAGAAAAGAAGCCACTTTATCATTTTTTGCCCGGCAGCAACAGCTATTCGATTGCTTCGATCGGGTGCAACTTTTCTTGTGATTTTTGCCAGAATTGGCAGATCTCCCAAGCTGCCGAGGCACGTAACTTGCGTACCAAGGAGTTTGCTGTCCAGCCCGAAGATGTGGTGGCGGATGCCATACGCTCGCAATGCAAAAGTATCTCTTATACCTATACCGAGCCGACGATCTATTTTGAGTTTGCTTACGAGTGCGCCCAGTTAGCGAGAAAGAAAAACATGAAAAATATATTTGTGACCAATGGTTATATGAGCGAGGTTGCGCTGCAGAAAATCGCGCCATTTTTGGATGCGGCGAATATTGATATTAAATCGTTCAAAGAGACCTTTTACCATACGCGCTGCAAGGCACATTTAGGCCCGGTTTTGGACAATATCCGGTTAATGAAAAAGCTCGGGATTTGGATTGAACTTACGACTTTGCTGATCCCCGGTGAGAATGATTCGATCGATGAGTTGACCAATATCGCGCAATTTATTGCTCAGGTCGATATTAATATTCCATGGCATGTCTCGGCGTTCCGTCCGGAATATAAATTGACCGATAAAATCGCGACCCCTTTGGCTACATTAGAGCAGGCTTACCGTATCGGCAAAAAAAGCGGCTTAAAATTTATCTATCTTGGCAATGTGACGAGTGAAGAAGGTTCAACTACTTTTTGTCCGTCCTGCACCAAGCCTTTAATCAAGCGTATGGGTTTCCTTGTCACCGGCAATTATGTTAAAGGCGGTAAGTGCGGATTCTGCAACGCCGAAGTTAAAGGCGTCTGGGAATAAGTGATACAATACTCCCCATGAGCGGTCAATTATTTAATTTTTCTTCTGCCTACGAAAATCAATCCGCCCAGACTTTGGATGCGGCGTTGAGCAATTGTGATTTTTATCGCACATGGCAAGACCATGACCCGGGGAAAGAACGGTCAATCGATGAGCGTTTTGCAGCTTTGCCGGTTTTGACCAAGAAAGATATCCGCGAGAATTTTCCTGCCGGGTTTGTGCCGAAGGGCCGTGATCTCGAGGCAGCTTTAGCGCGCAAAGAGATCGAGTACGTGGCAACCAGTGGTACAACCGAAGAAAAAGTCACGAATATCTGGAATCAGCGCTGGTGGGACCGCGGCGAACAGGCTTCGTGGAAACTCAATAAATATCTAAGCGCTGTGGCAACCGGCGAGCACCGCGAAGTTATTTTAACCAGTGCTAAAAGTGTAGGTTTTTTAAACGACGAGAAAGACCTTGGGCTAAACGAGCGGCGCTTAGCCCGGTTTTTATATTTGAATGAAAAGAGCAGCCCGCATCTCTGGAAGAAAAAACATTATCAGCGTATGGCCGATGAGCTTGCGGAATATAAGCCGGATATTTTAGAGGCAAACCCTTCGTATCTAAGCCGGCTTTGTTTTTGGGCCTTGAGGAATAAGGTAAAGCTTTTTCAGCCTAAGGCGGTAGTCTTTACTTACGAATTGCCTTTGTTCGGCCAGATCGATCTCGTTAAAAAATGCTTTGATGTGCCTTGCGTCAGCTCGTTTGGCGCAACCGAAACGGGTTATGTATTTATCGAGTGCGAGCATGGGCGTTTACACCAAAATAGCGATTTTTGCCGGGTTGATTTTGAACCTTTCAGTAAAAAACACGGCGGGCCGTTTGTGGGCCGGGGGTTGGTTACAACCTTCCATAATGAATGGTACCAGCTGGTGCGTTTTGATACCGGCGATGTGTTGCGGCTTGCGCAGCATAAATGCCCGTGCGGGCGCAGCGGAGGTTATTTTTTACAAAGCGTTGAAGGCAGGCTCGCTTATTGCACTCGGGGTGTAAACGGCAGGCTGGTCACGCCGGCAGAGCTTGACCGGGTTTTATTTAAAGCGGCGGATCTCTGGAGTTATCAGCTATTTCAATCGGATGATAAAAAGTATTTATTGCGTTTGCCTTTATCTCGTTCGGCCGATATTGTTGATCGCCTTGTTGCGGCACTTAAGTTTCTTTATGGGAAAAATGCTAAAATCGGCCTTGAATTTAATGCCGATATTTTGCCCGGCCTTTCAGGTAAATATGTTTATTCCCAGAGCCGCTTACCATTGGAAGTTAAGGATTTTTTAGCTTAGAAGAGCAATCAACATGGATCAAATTGCAGACAATACGAGAGTTTTGCTTTATACCCTGCCTCCGGCCGGTGGGGATTTGTTCCCTATTTCTTTAGGCTATATCGCCGCCAGCCTTAAGGCGCACGGCGTAGATACGGTTGTGGCCGAGATCGATAAGGTCACTAAAAATACTAGCCGGGAAGTTGCGGATTTTATTTTAAATTATAAACCGATGGTGGTGGGGTTTTCTGTTTACCGGGCGAATATCAAACTTGCTTTGCAATTGGCTAGGTTGATCAAAATCGCCGATCCGGAGGTGATCGTAGTCTTTGGCGGGCCGCAAATTACCTTTATGCCCAAAGAAGCATTGCGCAAGATGCGCGCCGTGGATATTTTAATGCGCGGCGAGGGGGAGTGCATTTGGCCGCAGCTTATCGATTGTATCCTAAAAAATCATGATCCGGCAACGGTCAAGGGTATCGTATTTATGCGCGGAAGTCATGCAGTAGAAACTCCGGCGGTGAAGCCGCCCGATGATCTGGATATGCTGCCGTCGCCGTACAGATCCCAAGTCTTTGACCTTAAGCAACATAAGGTTGCGGCCATGCTTTCCTCACGGGGGTGTACTTTTCGCTGTGCCTTTTGCTATACGCCGCGGGCCTTTGGTTACCGTATCCGTGCTCATTCGGTAAAGCGTGTATTGAGTGATATGGCGATATGTGTTAAAGCGCGCATTAAGAGATTTTTTTTCGCTGACCCGGCATTTACCTTTGATAAAAAACGTGTTACGGCGATCATGCAAGGGATCATTAAACGGCATTGGAAAATAGAGATCTGGTGCGAAACGCGTACGGACCTCGTGGATGAAAAACTTTTACGTTTGATGGCTAAAGCCGGAGTAAGATATATTGCTTATGGGTTGGAGTCGGCGGACCAGCAAGTAAATAAGATTTTGCGTAAACCCGTTGATCTGAAAAATTTTGAAAAGATCATTGCGGCAACACATAGGGCGGGTATAGCGCCGGAAGTTTTTACCCTTTATGGTTTGCCCGGGCAGACGCTTGATTCGTCGCTTAAAACTGTGGAATTTCTTAGGCGGTTAAAGATAAAGCTTGTGGATAATTCTGCCGGGCAGCAATTAAATCTTTTTTTCGGTACGGATATTACGGATAACCCCGGGCGTTATGGGATAACCCTTTTAAAAAAACGCCGTCCGTTGTATCTTTGCCCGGGGATCGATTACACGACACAATATATGAAGCGGCGTGATATGGTTAAGGCGGCAAAGGCATATAAAAAATGAGTGGAAATATTTATTTGATCGCCGGCGGCAATTGGGATGATTTTGATGCTACCCTGAAGAGAATCATCGCCGACACCAAAGTTAAAAACCCTGTTGTGGCTTATCTGGGCGCAGCGAATGATGATAACGCTCGATTTTTCCAATCGGCCAAGGCCGCATTGCTTGCCGCAGGCATCTGTGAGGTGATGAGGCTTGATTTTCAAGATAAAGGAAAAGCTTTAAACGTGATTGAGCAGTGTCCGATTATTTTTGTTGCCGGCGGGGATGTGGAAAAGGGGATAAAAACATTAACCGAGCAGGCTGCGCCGGCTGTTCTCAAAAAGGCGTTTAACCATGGCATGCATTTTATCGGAGTTTCGGCCGGGGCGATCATGCTGTGTAAAAAATGGGTGGCTTGGCGCAACGAAAGTGATGCGAGCGCTTATTCTTTTGATTGCCTTGGCTTTGCCGGGGTCTATTGCGATGCGCATGATGAACCGCAGTGGCAGGAGTTAAAGGCTTTACTTCAATTGCTCAATGATAAAAAAGTTAAAGGCTTGGGATTAAGGTCGGGTTCGGCGGTAAAAGTCGTTGGTACTCATTATGAACTTTTAGCCGGTAAGGTTGACGAAATATGAAGATCTGCGTTTTGGCTGAAAAGCCTTCCCAGGCAAGAGATTTTTACCGGCCGCTGATTGAAAAAATCTCTGGAGAAAAGTTTCAGGATAAAAATGGCTACTATGAGTCGGCTTCATATTATCTTGCCTGGTTTTATGGCCACCTCATGCAGACCTTGGAGCCGGTGGAATACGATCCAAAATATAAACGCTGGGATATTAATGATATGCCGATTGCGCCGGTGCAGATCCAATATCGCTATCGCGATAGTAAGATTAAAGTTCAGGGAGATCTGCTTTTAAGGCTCTGCAGCCAGGCTGATTTGATTATTTGCGCTACCGACCCCGACCGCGAAGGGGAAGGGATCTTCCGGGCATTTTACGACTACAATAAAATTACTAAGCCGGTCAAGCGCCTTTGGGCGGTATCCTTGACCGACGAAGACCTGCTGAAATCCTGGAATAACATGAAGGATGCCAGCGCCTACGATAATCTTTCGGCGGCGCGGTATATGCGTTCATCAGCGGATTGGCTGGTAGGGATGAATGCCAGCCGCGCCTATTCTTTATGTGCTTATACCAATTTACCGATCGGCCGGGTTTTAACGCCGACGTTAGCGTTGATCGTTACGCGCGATCGTGAGGTCGAAAATTATAAAGAACTTTTTACTTATAGTGTCCAGGCAAAGTGGCAGGGGATAAATTTTACTTTTTTCAATGATGATGGGGTAAAGTTTGAAGCACAGCGGTTTTGCCGGGCGATCGTCGAAAAGATAAAAAATAATGAGTTTACCCTTTCATTATTCAAAGAAGAGGAACGTACGGAAAATCCACCCAAAACATTTAATTTAGCTGAGTTGCAAAAAGAGGCGAACCGGCGCTATGGCTTTGCCTTAGATAAGACGCTGGAAGTGGCGCAAAGATTGTATGAGAAAAAATTAACTACTTATCCCCGTAGCGAAAGCCAGTTTTTGCCGGTATCGGATATGGTTAAGTATTATGCTCTGTTGGATAAGTTAGCTTTAGATAAAGAAAAAAAATATATTCGGCAAGACCGCGAAAATGTGCCATCAGTCAAAGATACAGATAGCGCGCATACCGCGATCATTCCTACCGGTGTCGCCGCAAGGAATCTTACCGAGGAAGAAGCGAAGCTCTACGAATTAGTGCGTGAGCGCTTTGTCGAAGCTTTTATGGTGCCCCGCAAGTACAAGCACTACACTTTAAATATTGCCGATGGCCAGGGCAATCAGCTTAAAGCTTCGCTGGTCTTTGACTTGGATAAGGGGTTTAAGGCGTTATATAAAAAGGAAGATGAAGAGGTGGAGGAGAAAGAACTAAGCGAACAGGCTTTAAAGGAATCTCCCCGCGAAGAAAAATTAAGGCAGATAAAAGAAAAATTAAGCGCAATTGAATTGATCAAAAATAAAAAAACTAAACCCAAATATTATACGGCCGCGACTTTGATCACCGCGATGCAAAATTGCGGTAAGCTTTTGGAAGACGAGCAGGCCCGCCAGATATTGAAAGAGGTCAAAGGCATCGGCACGCCGGCGACCCAGGCGAACTATCCGGTTAATTTAGAAAAATATGGTTACATTAAGACCGTAAAGAAAAATTTTATTTCAACTCCCAAGGGCCGCTCCCTGATCGCCAGCATTCAACCGGAACTTTCCTCGCCCCAATTGACAGCGGAGTGGGAGTTTAAATTGCAGGAGATGGAGAAGGGCCGCTACCTGGCAAAACAATTTGACGAGGAGATCCGTGAGTTTGTAAAAAATATTATTATTTATGTACGCCGGGTCGGGCGTGATAGCGTGAGCGTCGTACATGAAAAGGATAATGATACGGCTTTGGTCCCTTGCGCTATTTGCGGCCGGTATTTACGCCGCTTTGATTGGGGTTGGGCCTGCGCACGCGCCTGCGGGTTTAAGGTCTCGGAGGTGATCGCCGGAAAAAAATTAAGCCTTAAGCAGGTAATTAAACTTACCAAAAACGGCATTACTGAGCCGATAGATGGCTTTACCAGCAAGGCCGGAAATAAATTTACGACTCGCCTTGCGATTAAAGATGGCAAAGTGGCCTTTGATTTTAATCGATAGTAATAACCATATTTTTGTAAATTTTACTTGCAACGCAATAATAAAATACTAAAATAAAAGTGATGAAGCCTTTAATGACGCGGTATATGGCGATTCTTTTAGGGTTGTTTCTTTGGGCTAGTCCGGTCCACGCGGCTTCCATCGGTATCGTCAGCAATGATAAGGTCGCGGCGATGACGACGATGGTGGAGGCATTCAAGGGCGTTTTGCAATCCAGCCTGGATAAAGTTGTTTTTTCTTCCCTGCCGGCTAATTCTGATGAGGCTATTTCCGATAGTAGCCTTGATTCTTTCGATCTGATATTCGTGACTTCCGGAGATTCAATAAAAATAATTGTGCCGCGTACTCAAAAGCCGGTGGTTTTCTCCATTATTTTTGATCCTAACATCCGCCCCTTAGGCGTCTCCGGTAAAAACATGGCCGGGATCTCATTGAATGTCTCACCTGAGCAGCAAATTGCCGCGATCAAGGAAATTTTGCCTTCGGTAAAAACCGTGGGAATTTTCTATAGTCATGGGATGGAGCATTTTATTGCCAAGGTCAAACCGGTATTTGACCGGGCGGGATTAGTTTTGCGGGCGGTTTCGGTGGATAATACTAACGAAATGCCGCAAGCTTTAGATAGTATAAAAAATTCGGTTGATTTATTTTGGCTCATTCCCGATCCTTCCTTATATAATTTGGAATCCATTCAATATATTTTAAAAAGTTGTGCCGACAACCATATTCCGGTCATGGGTTTTGGCGCGAATGTCACTAAGGCCGGTGCTTTGTTCAGCTGTGCTTATGATTTTGAAGATGCCGGCCGCCAGGCCGGTGATATTGCATTGCGCATCTTAAAAGGGGAAAGCCCGGATACTATCGGTATCGTCTCACCACGCCGCATTAACTATTCGTTTAATAAGCGAATTAAAGAATACTTAGGTATATCTATCGCGCCGACAGTTTGGCATAAGGCGCAGGATATTTTTTAATTGGCTGTTTTTTAAAAAATTGGGGGGGTAGGCATGCGAAGAGTAAAAATGGCGTTTGGGTTGTGTCTTATGGTTATTATGGGGGCGTTTAGCTTGATCACTTTGCAAGCTAATGCTCAAGTTCCGGCTCCGGCGGCAGTTGCCGAGGAAAATTCGGAACAGCTTTTATGGATGAATATCCCGACTATCACGGTTGTTTCGAAAGCAGAGCAGGATTACCGCGAAGTTCCCATGTCGGTTTATGTAGTGACTAAGGAAGAGCTTGACCGTTGGGGTGTGCGTAATTTGGATGAAACCTTACAGCGCGTACCGGGTTTTGCTTTTTTTAATACTGATTACTATGGCCAATATGGCGTATCAGCCCGCGGCTCTCAATCGGTTTGGCGCTATGGTGCGAGCTTTGAATTGATGCCGATTGTTGATTTCGGCCACATGACCTTTACGCCGCATTTCTTCAAAAGTATCGAAGTCGCGCGCGGCCCATCCGGATTGATGTGGGGTAGCGGCGCCGAGGCCGGTTTGATGAATTTTAATATCCGTGATGATCTGCGCGGCTTGGAGACGGCAGTAGAGTACGGTGAACGTGACCGCCGGGTTATGGATGTTATGTACGGTAATAAGCTAGATACCGGCCATGCCGGCGATAGTTTCTTTTTGGGTTGGCACTATGAACACCAGGGCTATGAACAGGAAAATGGTGTTAATTACATGGGGAATGGTGCCCTGACTCATACTTGGAAATCCGACGGCATCAATCCTTCGCAGACTATTTTGGCTAAATTGCAATATAAGGATGTTAAATTCATCGCCTTATATGACCGGCCGGATTTGGTGGCTCCAGAGCTGTGGTACGGGAATAAGGCTTTAGAGGCTGCCTTAAATAAGGCCCAGGGTAATGTTCATGACCAATTGCCGATGACGGCGATACGCGGCGAGTACCATATCCCCGAAGATCTTTTAACCCGTTTCAATACGGATCTCTATTTTTACGCGAACTATTACAAAAAACAATGGATGACTGAAGGGGTAGCGTTAGATACCCAGAGTGAAACATCATTTGGGTTTAACGCGGAAACGGAGATCTTTAAGGATGTTTGGAAATTACGCTATGGTGGTGATTTGTGGGGCGAGGATACGACCGGCGACCCATCTATGACCACTGAGTGGGCAGAGGCGAATTACGGCATTAACTGGTATGATACGGTTCTTTCGCCGTCAAAGCGTACTTATCGTAATGCGTATATTCAATCCGAAGACAAGATCCTGCCAAACTTGATTTTTATTGTTGGTACCCGCTTGGATTGGCAGAAAGATGCCGAACCGGCACAGACGATCTGGTCCGGCCCGCGCGCGGCGCTGATCTACTCTCCCTGGGATTTTTTCACGGTAAAATATTTGCACAATATGGGCGTGCGTCGTCCACAGGCAAATGAGTTAAACGGTGACGGCGGGGCCAATCCGAGCGCAGAGAAGATGACCTCGGATGAGATCGTTTTGATGGGCCATGTAAGCGATAAGCTCGAAGGTTCACTATCCATTTATTATCAAACATTACAGAAACAGATCATTCGGATTAATAACGGCGTTTTGAACGATTTCACGAACGCCGGCGGTTATGTTGCTAAAGGCCTGGAGTGGGATTTTAAGTACCACCCGCTTAAAAGACTTTTGTTCTACTACAACGGTTCTTACATGAATAAATGCGAGGTTCATGTCAGCGACCCGAATGACCCTTCATTGCGCGATGAGCAAATGCGCGAATTGTTTGTGCCGGCGTTTAGCCATTTTGTCGGCGCGGATTATGATTTTAACTGGGTTAAGGCAAACATCGATATGCGTTCCATTACGACCATCCCTTATCAAAATGTGAATGGCAGCTACTCTACCAAGGATACGCAATTTGTGGACTTTACTTTACGGTCGAAGAAATTGTTCCATAATAAGGTTCAGATTTCTTTGAATTGCTTGAACTTGTTTGACAAGAGAAACGAAGTTCCGGCTTACGGTGAACACTCCGGCGACGGAGCAGGGACTATAACCCCTGAGGGCAGAATGACCTATGCCCGCGTAGTCGTAGATTGGTAAGCGTCATTAATTCCGGGTACGCCTTTAAGGCGTACCCGGAATTTTTAAACCATTGATACCTCCTGCCTTTATGAATAAAAATATTTTACGGAAAATTGGTTTATTGTTATGGATGATTTTTTTTGGTTTTTGCCAGCCTTTTTGTTTTTGCGCGGTGAAGGATGTAGATAAATATTTTGATCGTGGATTGGAAAATTTAAATCAGGGTAATTTTCAAGGGGCTATTGAAAATTTTACCAGGGTTATTGAACTTGACCCCAAAGCCCACGAAGCCTATTACGACCGTGGTGCAGCTTATGCGAATCTTTTTGCCAAGGTAAATCCGTTAGAGCGCACTAAAACATTTTTAAATGGCGGCTGTCCGGAGCTTAAAGCGGCGATCGGTGACTTTACCCGGGCGATTGCGATCGCCCCAAACAATTTTCAATACTATCTGGCGCGCGGTAGTGCTTATATTTTTGTCCGCCAAACCAAAAACGCGGTTGTTGATCTGACCAGGGCGATCGAGTTAAACCCCAATCAGGCGGATATTTATTACAACCGGGGCTTGGCTTATATTTTCTGTGGCGACATTAAAAGCGGTTGGGCGGATATCGACAAATCCAAAAAAATGGGTTATGCTACACCTTCGGAAGTAACGGATAAGCTGGAAAAGTTAAAATAAAAAAATTATGAGTAACAATATTCATCCTAGCGCGGTTGTAGATAAAAAGGCTATCCTAGAGGATGGTGTTATTATCGGGCCTTATGCGGTCGTTGGATCTCAAGTCCACCTAGGGAAGAGCGTTGTCGTCGGCGCTCACGCCCACATTAAAGGGAAAACTACGATTGGCGAGGGTACGGCTATCGGCTCTCATGCCGTGATCGGTGAATTGCCGCAAGTGGTGGGGTTAAAAGAAGCCGGCGGCTTACGTATTGGAAAAAATAATGTCTTACGCGAATATGTTACGGTTCATACTGCCCGTGATCCGCAAAAGGAGACGATTTTAGGCGACAATAATTTTTTAATGCTTTTTGCCCATGTGGGCCACGATTCGATCATCCATAACAACGTGATTATTTGTCCTTTTACCTTGTTGGGCGGCCACGTGGAGGTGTTTGATTTTGCTTTTATTTCCGGTAGTGTGGCAATTCATCAATTTGTGCGCTTGGGCCGTGCTGCGATGATCAGCGGTTTATCGCGGGTCAATCAGGACGTGCCGCCATTTATGCTCTTAGTCGGTGATTCGCGTATTTGGGGGGTCAACACCGTCGGGGCGAAACGGATGGGGTTAAAGATGCAAGATCTGGCGGCGCTTAAATTTGCTCATAGCGCGCTTTACCGGGAAAAACTTTCGGTATCGAATGCTTTAGAGAAAATAAATAGCCATACTTCGCCATTGGCTAAAGAGATCGCTTCGTTTATTGAAACCTCTGAGCGTGGTATTTGCGGCCCCAAGGTGAATAGCTTTTGGGAGCGTATTTTTATTGATTACCCTTACTTTGCCCGCCATCGCTTGGATATCTGGCTTAAGTATAAAAATCTTCCTAAAGATTAGATCGCGGGAGCAGTCTCGTCTGTATCAATAGTATTTTCGTCGGCAGCGCTTTCGGTTTGAGGCGTTTCTTCGCGGGGCAATAATTTTACCTTAGCGCCAAAGACCATAAAGCCGGTGTGGCAGGGCATATGCTGCTCGGGGCGAGTCTTACCGCGGCGCACTAAAATGTGGCGTACCTGTATTTCTACAGTCTCAATGTTCGTAAAACCGACCTCTTCCATGGTAAAAACTGTCTGGGTTAATTGATCGTAAGTCGGGCAGATCGTGGCCATGTAAGCGCCGCCCTTTAAAGCTTTATAAGCAGCCGGTACCAGGTCATATTGGTTGCCGACATCGATCATCACAAAGTCTACCTCAGTCTCATCATAGCTGCCACCAGGGTTTATTTCACGGTGTTTGATCTCGACAAATTGGGCAAGGCCGTGCTTTTCTAAATTTTTCAGGGCATTTTTAATAAAGGCTTCGTTACGCTCATAACTGATCACCTTTCCTGTGGGGCGGACAAAGTTCGCCATGGCTGTGGTCAAGGCGCCGGAACCGATCCCGGATTCAATGCAAATCGCGCCGGGAAAAATATTCGCTTTCATTAAAAGGTAACCGATATCTTTTGGGTACATGATCTGGGTTTGGCGTTTCAGGTTCATTACCATATCGGTAAGATTGGGCCGCAAAAGATAAAAGCCCGAGCCTAAGCTGGTCTTGACGCCATCACCAAACTCTTTGCCGATGAATTCGTGGGTATCGATGTAGCCTTTGTCGCAATGAAAACGCCCCTTGACGGCTTTCATCAGATAGTTGTGGCGGTCATCTTTCCATAATAAAATCAAGTCGCCTTCGTTAATCATGCCCCATAATATATCAGCTTAAATAATCCTTGCAAGCAAAACCTGTTGCCATTAGAATTGGATATCTATGAAATATATCCTCTTGGTTATTGATGGCGCGGCAGATTACCCCATCGAAATGCTTAAAGGCAAGACTCCGATGGAAGCGGCGGAGCTGGGTTTTATGAACCAATTAGCCCGTAAGGGTAAGTTAGGCAGAGTGAAAACCGTGCCGCGGGGGTTTGCGCCGGCAAGCGACGTTGCTAATCTTGCGCTTTTAGGCTATGACCCGGCAAAATATTATTGCGGCCGGGGGCCTTTGGAGGCGGCTAATTTAGGGATTAAATTAGGGCCGGATGATATTGCGTTTCGTTGTAATTTAGTTACGGTATCGGATGGTAAGATGCTCGATTACAGTGCCGGGCATATTGCCGAGAAAGAGTCGGCGCTGATCATGAAGGATGTCAATAAGGCGTTAGGCTCGGATGAGATCGAATTTTTTCCCGGTATCAGTTACCGTAACTTGATGGTTTACCGTAATGCTAAAAAATACCACTTTGAAAAAATAAAATATTTTCCACCGCATGATATTATGGGCAGTCCCATGGAAAAGCATTTGCCTAAAGGTAAAAACAGCGACAAGTTGGTTGACCTTATGCACCGCTCGCAGGAATTTTTAGCCAACCATGATATTAATAATGTGCGTATTGATCTAGGGGAAAATCCGGCCAATATGATCTGGCTCTGGGGTTGCGGCGCCAGCCCGGCTATGCCGTCGTTTGAAGATAAGTACCACATAAAAGGTGCGGTGATCTCGGCGGTCGATCTGATCAATGGTATTGGCCGTACGATTGGATTGAAAGTGATTAAAGTCGATGGCGCGACCGGCTACTACGATACTAATTATAAAGGGAAGGCGCAGGCTGCGCTTACGGCGCTGAAAAAACTCGATTTTGTTTTTATCCATATCGAAGCGCCGGATGAAGCCGGGCATAACGGCGACCTGCGCATGAAGCTTACTTGTCTGGAGCGTATTGACAAAATGGTTGTCGGCACACTCTTGGATGGCTTGCGCGGCGAGGACTTTAAGATTTTGATTACGCCGGACCACCCCACACCGGTAGCTAAGCGTACTCATACCGATGAACCAGTGCCTTTCCTTATATATGGCAAAGGTGTAGCTTCAGGGAACTTTTCCGGTTACAACGAGGCTGCCGCGCAGAACTCTTCGCTCTACTTTGATAAGGGCTACACCCTCCTCGACCACTTTATCCACGATTGACCTTATTCTTGCAAAATTGACTATTTTCCTAAATAATTCTTGACGGCTGTTTATTATTGTTTAGAATTAAAAGTAGATGTTTGTAATTTTATTAACGCTTAAACAAGGGGGGAATTGATGAAGCGTTTATTTTGGTCGTTATTTTTATGTGTAGGTTTATTGATTCCGGGCTCAAGTTTCGCTCAAACCGCTACCACGAAAGATAGCGGTGTCGAAGAGAAAGGCATGGAGTATCTTCTTTTTGAGGATATACCGGTAGTAATGGGTACGTTGACACAAACCGATGCCAATAAAAGCCCGGTTTCGATCACGGTCATTGATAAGGAAAAACTTGAGATCACACCGGCCAGAAATTTGTACGACATACTTTCCGTTTATGTTCCGGGTTTCAGCGCGATGAGCCACTTCGATTCAACGCATATGTCAATGCGTGGCCTTGCGGTTGACCGCGATTATAACTTTATTATTCTCGTTAACGGCCGCATGATGAATCAGCGTTCGCACGATGGAGCGATCACGGAGTTGGAAAACTGGGATTTAAGCGACATCGAGAAGGTTGAAGTTGTAAGAGGCCCGGGTTCGGTTACCTACGGCCCAGGTGCGGTTGCGGGTGTCATCAGTATAACGACTAAAAACGCCAAGACGTCACCTGGCCTTAGCGCTGGTGTACGTTATCAGGAAGGATACAACTCTGAAGGCGGGTATTTGAGCGAGGGGCTTAACAAGGAAAACTATTCACTTTATTTATACGGCAGTTGCAATACAACGAGCGGTTACGAAAGGCAGACAATGTTTAATATTGTTCCGAGTAACCCATCCGCAGGCTATGTGCACGGCGACAAAATCAAGTTGTATAGGGACTACGATGATCAACCGCAGGTGAAACTTTATTCCGAGTTTGACTTGTTTAAAGAGTGGAAACTTTGGGCGCGTTACGTCAATTCCGGTACGACCCGCATGAATACCTGGTCGGACCCGGGGTGGTTTACGCCGCAAAATTCTCCAGGATTCGGATATAATGATTTTCCTGCTTCAGCCGTCAAGTCAGCAGTAGGCAGTATTGAAGATAACCATGTTTTTAATGAAAAGTTTGAGTTAAACAGCTCGCTTAGTTATAGCTCGATTGATAACCGCAGAATTGATAATGGTCCGGGGTTTGCTGGCAATTACGCAGAGGATTATGCGGAGAACGAGTTGATCCTTAAATCTTTGTTACACTACAATTATTCGGATACGTTAAAGACGGCGTTCGGCGCAGAATATTATTATGATACCCTGGGCCTTGGCTGGGATAGAGATAAAAACGCGATGATCATCAATGACGGCGTGGTATATCTCTGGGCGCCGGGTACAGCGGCTTTTAACTATTCAAACCATTCGTGGTATACGAACATATATACCCACTCTGTCTACACGCGGAATTACGCGGTTTTGGGCGAGATAAGCAAAACTCTAGGCCAGGGGTGGGAATTGACATTCTCCGATCGCATGGATAAGTATGATCCTACGGGTTTTCTGTTTTCTCCTCGCGTTGCGATTACACGCGATGCCGGGGATTATGGAATTTACAAACTTACATGGCAGAAATCTTTGCGCGCGAATACACTGGTTGAGGTCGCAGCCGATTCAGCCAATGGTTCAAAATCCAAGTTTGAACAGCTTCAGGGGCCGGAGTTCATGTACAGCAACACATTCTTTAAGCATCTTACTACTGATTTATCGGTCTACTACGATACGGTTAATTTGCTTGGCTGGACGATGACGACAACTACTTCCGGTACTGTGCCGCAGGGAAATATGTCACTTGCCGGCGTAGAGGGTGAGATCAAATACAAAGGGGATAATGACCGCTACGAAATTGGTATCAACCACGCCTACTCAAAACAGCTGAGTTTTAAATTGCTTGCCGGGCAGACTTCGAGCTATTTCAGTGTGACCGATGCCCGCAATACCACAACCGGAGATGAGATAGGTATCGGCAGTGATCGCATGAACTATGCGGATAATCGCACAAAGCTTTATACGATTTTTCGTCCATGGGATAAGCTTACGATTTTCAGCGACATGAAGATCTGCTGGGGTTACGAAGGCGACAAAGATTGGCTTATCGAGAATTTAAACCAGGCGACCGGAGCAACGGCCCAAGCCCTTCAAGCTGAGATAAACGCGGCGAAGAAGGCGGGGATTTTTAAACCGACCTTTGCGATGGACCTTTCCGTAAAGTATAAGTTTTCGCCGAAGTGGTCGGTAACGCTTTATGGCCAGAATATTGCAAAGTATAATCATGCGTGGCAGCTAGCCTATACCCAGCTGGCGGAGACTGCGACTGAAGACCCTACGACTTTTGGTATGCACATCGATTACAAGTTTTAGGCGCGAAGGAGTAATCGTGGTTTCGAAATACCCCTTCTACTATATAAGGTAGAAGGGGTATTTGTTTTTGCGGGATTCATAAAAAATCATATTGACACCCGCTATCGTCTCTATTAGAATGCAAACAAGATGTTAGAAATTTTTATTAACGCTTTTAAATAAGGAGGGGAGTCCGATGAAGCGTTTATTTTGGTCGTTGTTCTTATCCGTAGGTTTGTTGGTTCCGTACGCAGGTTTTGCTCAGACCGCTAAAGATAGTGGTGTCGAAGAAAAGGGCATGGAGTATCTCTTGTTTGAAGAAATACCCACTGTTCAATCTTCGAACTTTTTTGCACTGAAGCAAACCAAAGTCCCAGGCACCTCAGTTGTTATCTCTGGTAACGAGATCGCGAATTCTCCGGCGCGCACACTTGCTGATTTGATCGAAGAATATGTTCCGTCGATGTATGTAAGCCGTGGTGAAGAATACGGTTCAATCGTCAGCGCCCGCGGTTATGCCGGTTCCGGCAGCGACTCGACTCTGGTTTTACGTGATGGGCAGAATATGAACCATATTACTGGCTTTGGCTGGGCTACTGAATTTGACCTTCCTTTGCTGGGGGATATTCAGAATATAGAGGTTATTACCGGGCCAGGTGCAATTGTACACGGCTCTGGTGCGTTTAATGGATTTATTAACTTAAAGCCGAAGACCGGTACGGATAACCCCGGGTTTTTTCTAAGCAATGAATATGGCTTTGTAGAAAATCTGGATGCTATTGAGAGCGGTTACGGTGCAAAATTTGGTAATGGCATCGATAACTACCTTTATGGCGGCGTTGTCTGGGCGCATGGTACGAAATTCGAGAAGGATGTTTGGAAGTCGCCATTGCCGGCTTACGTCGGCTCTGACCCTAGCAATCCTACCGATGCAAGTCGCAGGGATAGCTGGCTTTCGGGTGAGAATAATCTGACTCAAGGTTTTCCTCAGGCTAGTTTTAAAGTAACCGATGATTTTAATTTTAACGATTTTAACCTGAACACGTACATTGATGAGATCAATACTCAGGCAAACGGTGTTTATCCATATTATGACAACGCGCATAATCCGATACGCACGGTATTGATGGCATTTCGTCCAAAATATAGCTGGAAGCAAACTGATGTTGATACATTAGACCTATCGTTTAATGCTAAATTGGCGCAGTTTGAGCTGGTTAACAGTGCGAACGGTATTAATGGCAATAAGGCCGCCAGCAGTGAGCGTGACTTTGATTTGGAAGTCGTTGAAAAGACTACACGTTTTAAGAATCATTCTTTGGCTTTAGGCGTGGATATTGGGCAGGATTGGTTCCATGCTCAGGACCTTTTCTTGGGCGATAATTCTCTTAATGGCAATGAACAGGGCCTTACCGGCTCGTGGAAGACTTTCAGCGTTTTTGGCGAAGATATCTGGCAGATCATCGATCCTTTGACGGCATCTGCCGGCTTGCGTTGGGATGAGATCTACTACAGCCCTTTCAAAAACAGCCGTGGTGCTGCAACTGGGCCTAATGTGATCGGTGGCGTGATCCAGTGGGGAACCAGCGTTCCTGTTGCTGGTACGCCTTGGTCGGATTCGTTTAGGCCGGCGGCGCAGCATAATTTATCTCAGCGTTATGCCTTGGCTTACGAGATCACTCCTGATACTAATGCTAAGCTTTCTTTCCAACAAGGTTTTCGCGTACCGGATGCCGGTAATTATGACAAATGGTCATTTTTCAGCAAAGAAGCGCAATTGGCCGGATACGCTGCTTTCCCGGATTTAAAGCCGGAGCAGATGAACTCAACCGAATTTAACTTAAGCCAGAAGATCGATGCGCTCAAGGTTAAGCTTGATGGCAGCGTTTATTTTAACCGGTATTCAAATATCCTTAACTGGTTTCAGCATGGCTGGATGACTGATCCGGAAACCAGTGCATTGCAAGAATACCCGCGTTGGAACTGGTGGGATGGAACCGAGGTTAACTCTGTCGGGACCTTTAATTCTTTGGGCTTTGAACTTGGCAGCACCTGGCAGCCGATTGATTCGACTACGGTTAAATTATCCTATGCGTACACCATGCCCTATCGTTACTCTCAAACCGTATACGATCAAGGCGGAGAGATCACTACGACTACCCGTACTCAGTGGATGCTGTATCCTGGTTCTCAAATCAAAAATACGATCAGCACGGATTTCTTGAACAAGAAGATGAACTTGACTGTGTTTAACTTGCTTACCAGCGGTTTCGATGTATCCAAGTCGGGTGGCTACTTGTCTCCGGTTTACGACCGTAACCGTTTCTATACCGATGTTGCTTTGACTTATCACATCACTAAGAACCTTTCGGTTAAGGCGACAATCAAGAATTTGTTTGGTTGCCATGTGCCGCAGATGACCTATTACGGTAATCCGTACGCGGGCGCAGCGGGTCAAGAAAAGCGCTACTATTACCTCACGACACGGTTAGATTTCTAAGCGCGTAAATTACTGAGATTTCACTTGCATCCCCTCTACTGTAAAAGTAGAGGGGATGTTCGTTTTTATTGGTAAATTCCTATTGCCAATTTGTTTGAATCGAATAAAATATAAAGCATCAATGGAAATTTAATTGCTGCGAAGCTATTTAAAGCGAAGCGCAATGGAGGAGTTTAGAAAAATGAGCGGGCAATTGATCGTGCAAAAATTTGGCGGCAGTTCCGTTGCGAATACCGAGCGCTTAGAGCGTGTAGCCGGGATAATCTACACTTGCGCTCAAAAAGGTAATAGGGTCGTGGCGGTTGTTTCAGCCATGGGGGATACTACCGATGATTTGATTGAATTAGCGAATAAAATAAATCCTGATCCGCCGGAACGGGAGATGGATATGCTGATGTCGACCGGAGAACAGATATCATCTGCACTTTTGGCGATGGCAATCGCCAAAAAAGGGCATGAGGCTATATCTTTTACCGGGCCGCAGGTGGGGATTATTACCGACGAACATCATACGACCGCGAAGATCCGCACCATTGAGACTAAGCGCCTGCACAAAGAGCTTAATTGCGGCAAGATCGTGGTTGTCACCGGATTCCAGGGGATGACGCGTAATAAGGATATTACGACCTTAGGCCGCGGTGGCAGCGATTTAAGCGCGGTGGCGTTGGCGGTTGCGCTTAAGGCTGATGTCTGCGAGATCTACACTGATGTTGAGGGTATTTATACCGCTGATCCGCGTATTGTGCCGGAAGCCAAAAAACTTAAAACCATTGACTTTGATGAGATGCTGGAGCTTGCCGCGCGCGGTGCTCAGGTGATGCAGACTCGTGCGGTCGAAGTTGCGAAAAAATATAATATGCCGCTACATGTGCGTAGCAGTTTTGTGCCGAAGGAGGGTACAATTATTATGAAACAAACTAATTATATAGAACAGGCTGTGGTGCGCGGTGTGGCGCTCACCGAGAACGAAGCCAAGATCACGATCACAGATGTTCCTGATAAGCCCGGCATTGCCGCGCAGATCTTTAACGAATTGGCCCGCCGCCAGGTAAATATCGATATGATCGTGCAAAATGTCGGTTTTGATAAATTGACCGATATCTCTTTCACTGTAGCCAAAAGCTCCCTGCAGAAGGGCTTAAAGACGGTAAGAGATATTTGCAATAAGATGAAAGCGGCGCAAGTCAGTTTTGACGAAGACATCGCTAAGGTTTCGGTTGCCGGCGTGGGGATGCGCGCCCAGGCTGGGGTTGCGGCACGCTGTTTTTCTGCTTTAGCCGATGCCAAGATCAATATTGATATGATCTCGACTTCCGAGATCTCGATTTCCTGCGTTGTAAAAAAAGAGATGGGTAAACGGGCACTTTCTGTATTGCATAAAGAATTCGGTTTGGATAAAATAAAAGCATAATGGCCCAAAAAATACAGATCTACGATACTACCTTGCGCGACGGCGCGCAGACTGAGGGGATCTCTTATTCACTTCACGATAAGGTCAATATTGTTAAGCGCCTTGATGCGGTCGGTGTCGATTTTATTGAGGGTGGTTGGCCGTTTTCTAACCCAAAAGATACCGAGCTTTTTGCGCATTTTAAAAAAAATAAATTAAAAAACTCCAAGCTTGTGCCGTTCGGCTCAACTGCGCGTTTTGGCCGTCCTGCCGCACAAGATCAAAATTTACAAAGCCTGGTAAAAAGCGGTACCGAGTATGTGACGATCTTCGGTAAGACCTGGGACCTGCACGTTAAAAGCGTTTTAAAAGTAAGCCTGGAAGATAATCTTAAGCTGATCGCCGATAGCGTAACGTATCTGATAAAACAAAAACGTAAAGTTTTTTATGATGCCGAACATTTTTTTGACGGATATAAAGCTAACCCGGATTACGCAATAAAGTGCATAAAAGCCGCGTTGGGTGCCGGGGCAAAGCTGATAGTTTTTTGTGATACAAACGGCGGTACTTTGCCCTGGGAGGTCGAAATGATTGCGGCGCAGGTAAAAAAAGCCTGCGGCATGGTAAGCTTTGGTATTCATTGCCATAACGATCTGGGGTTAAGCCTGGCGAACTCGCTTGCCGCTGTACGTTTCGGTTGTGTGCAGGTGCAAGGCACGGTTAATGGCTGCGGCGAGCGCTGTGGTAATACCGATATTGTGGCAGTGATGGGTACGCTAAAACTTAAGATGAAGGCCCAGTTTGCTGCGGCAAAAAATTTAAAAGAGTTGACGGAGCTTTCCTATTTTGTCAGCGAGGTAGGTAACGTGGCACACCGCGAAAATTCACCGTTTGTGGGAAGAAGCGCTTTTGCCCATAAAGCCGGTGTCCATATCGACGCGATGTTAAAAAATCCCTTAGCTTACGAACACATGGATCCGGCTTTGGTGGGGAATCATCGTAGATTTCTGGTTTCGGAATTGGCGGGCAAATCATCGCTGGTTGTCAAAGCTAAAGAGTTGGACTATGACCTGGATAAAAAATCTCCCCGCGCGCAAAAGTTGCATGAGCTTATCCAGAACCTGGAAAAACAGGGCTACCAATTTGAGGCTGCCGAAGGCTCCTTTAAATTATTACTTAAACGTGAGTTTAATGAGTACCGTAAATTTTTTGATCTTTTAGGCTTTCGGGTAAGTGTAGAAAAACGTGAGGATAACCGTTTGATTTCGGAAGCGGCGATCAAGTTGAAGGTAGGCAAAGAGCTTAAGCATACTGCCGCCGAAGGCGATGGCCCGGTCAATGCTTTAGATAATGCTTTACGCAAAGCATTAGTTGATGCTTATCCGCAATTAGCATCAATGCGCCTTTGCGATTTTAAGGTACGTGTTTTGGATGCGAAAGAAGGCACCGCCGCCAAGGTGCGAGTTTTGATCGAGTCCCAGGATGACAATGAAACCTGGACGACTGTGGGCGTTTCAGAAAATATTATCGAAGCTTCATGGCAGGCGCTGGTTGATTCGGTTGAATATAAATTGCTTAAACCGCATAAGTTTGGGTAAATCTTGCCGGATATCTATCCCGATAAGGAAAAAACGTATTTTTTGGACATATTTATTCTTGCGTTTATCTTTCTTTTTTTCTTTTTTTTGAATTTACCTTTTGCCTTCCGGCAATTTCTTTCGCCTGATGCTGCGCTTTACCTTGATGTGGCACGTAATATTGCCGCCGGCCGCGGCGCAGTAGTTTCACTTAATCAGTACCAATTCTGGCAGGGGGTAAGTTATCCGCTTTGGCCGTACACTCAGCCGCTTTACCCTCTTCTTGCCTCATTACCTTTTAAGCTTGGTGGGGTGAGCGCAGTCATTATGTTGAATATTTTTCTATTTGCCGGGAATTGTTGCTTGATATACTTGCTTGTGCGCCGTTACGCGGGAGTTTATGGGGGCTTAAGCGCAGCGGTTTTTATCGGATTTTCTTATAATGTTGTTTATACGGCTATTTTCCCTTGGACGGAACAAATTTTCTTGGCCCTGGTTTTGTTGGCTTTTTATCTCTATTCAGCTGCGGATAGGGAGAAGGGGTGGTTTACGCATGTAAAGTGTAATTTCCTGGTGGGAGTGCTTTTGGGCCTAAGTTGCTTGGCACGTGCCGCCGGTATATACGCGGGGATAATGTTTTTTGTTGCGGTAGTATGCACCGGTGGGATGGCGAAAGGTAAACGCTTCGGGTTTTTTCTTTTGCTGAGCGGTTTTTTAGCCGTTATCGGTAGTTATGAAATTTTTTGTTTGGTTAAGTACCATATTTTTTATCCGGCGTATCTTGCTCCAGGCGTAAATTACAATAATGCCCGGCGCTATCCCGGAGCGTTTTATGCCGCCGGTAAAACATTTTTGCATATGTCGGCCCATCCTGTAATGTTTCTTCGTGAAACTGCAGAATTTTTTCACAACTTGAAAAACTTACTTATTTTTTTTAGCCGCGCTTTATTCTTACTTGCCGCACCGTTGGTCTATTTTGCCGCCGGCGCTTATGGGCGTAGCAGCGTTTTTGTCCGGTTGCTCTTTTTTTACGGTGTCCTTAATTTCCTTTTTTGCTTTATATTCATGGAGAATATGGGATTAGAGTGGCTGCGCCTTTTACTGATCGGTTTTGTTGCGATGGCGATTACGGCGCTGCTTTTAATTGTCCAGGAAAAGAGTATTTTGCGCCTGGTTTTTATTCCCGCGGCATTTCTTTGCCTTATTATGTCGGCAACAGATTACTTTTATTTTCGCGCGGATATGCTGGGTAATTTTACACAGGAATTAAATGCCAAGCGTACCGCACAGGCGCCGTTTTATTCGTGGGTAGCTGAACACACCCGAAGCAATGATATCGTAGCTGTCCAATTTATTGATGAAGCATTTTGGCTTGATCGTCCGGTGGTTGCCTTGCCTTTGGGGGCAATGGTGAATGAAAAAAATATTCGTGATTTTATCCAGATCTACCAGCCCCGTTATATCCTGGCCCAGGACCCACGAATTATCACTTTTTGCCGGGGCTTAGGATTTTTTGATAAGATCAAAAGTTCCCGTCTTGTGCTTTTGGGAAAGTAAACACGCGTTCGGCTTGACATTGATTTTGAGGGGCGTATAATTCTCTTAAAGGAAAATATGAGATTAATCAATAAATTAGCTATTGTTTCGCTCTTATTTCTGCTTACCTTGCCGGTTTTCGGTGAAGAAGAATCGGACTTAAATATAAAAGTCGATAGCCTCGAAAAAGCAATTGATAATGAGGCAAACTACATCGGCGAAATAGAGCATAAAGTTAGCGCGCTTCAGGAAGAAAAAAGAAGCCTCTCTTCACGTGTGGATACGCTCAATGGTGCCTTAAGCGAGAGAGAAAGATCGATCAAAGAGCTTGAGGCGTCTAAAGATAAGATCGCGGTAGCGGATCAAGCTAAAACCGTGGTTGTGGGCCAGGCTTTGGCCCAAGAAAATGAACATCTCAAAAAAGATTTAGAGGATGCGGGCAAAAAATTATCCGCCACATCCGATGCTTTATCGGCGAAAGAAAAAGAGCTTGCTGATTTAAAGGATGCTCAAGCTAAATCCTTAGCCCAGCTTCAAGCCGGCGCCAGTACTGACGATAAACTCCAGGCTGTATTCCAAGAGTTAGAGGCGGTAAAGAAAGAAAAAGACGGGATAAACAATATCCTCAAGGATAAGTATGCTGAGATCAGCACCCTGAAAGAAAAGCTTTCTTCAGCTGAAGCGCCTAAGCCCGATAACACAGAAAAAGTTAAGCAAGAGCTGGGGGTGCAATTAGCTGCGAAAGAAAAAGAGATTGCTGATTTAAAGGATACTCAAGCTAAATTTTTGGCCCAGCTTCAAGCCGGCGCCAATGCCGATGAGAAGCTTCAGGTTGCGTCAAAAGAGCTGGAGGCGGTAAGGAAAGAAAAAGATAGCATGAATAATCTTCTTAAAGATAAAGATGTTGAGGTCAGTGATTTAAAGGCAAAGCTTAGTATTGTTCCGTCGCCTAAGCCGGATAATTCTGAAAAAGTTAAGCAAGAGCTGGGGGTGCAATTATCCGCGAAAGACAAAGAGCTTGACCGGCTTCAAGGCAATATCGACCAGCTGAAAAAAGATTTAGAAGCTAAGGCTGCGCAGGGCAAAGAAAGCGGTGAGCTGGCCGGGCAGATCACCGCCCTTCGCCAGGAGCTCTCTACTGCGACCGAGGAGCGTAAAAAGATCGAGGAAGAATTAGGTTCGCGTGATTCACAGATAGAGGGGTTAAAGGATAAGCTTTCGCACAGCCAGGATCCAATAAAAGAGTTGAAAGAAAAATTACGCGAAGCCTTAAACGATAAGGAAAACTTAGAAAGCCAATTACGTAAGGATGAAAAGCGCCTGGTGCGCCAGGATAAGGAAGAATCATCCGTCCAGAAATTAAAGGCAGATAAACGTGATTTGGAAAAAAAGATCAAGGTATTAGATGATCAGCTTGATGAGGCCAAAGACCGGGTCAGCGCCTTAGAAAAAGATCTGAACAAAAAAGAAGCGGCAAAATTCAGCGAAAGTAGTGAGGCAAAAAAAATGTCCGGGGAGATCGCCGATAAAGAAAAGAAGATCGGTGAGCTAGAGGAAACGTTGGCCAAAAAAGAAGCGGCAAGGCCGGCGGATAATAAAGAGGTAAAACAGTTGCGGGATACGATCTGCGACCGTGAGAAAAAGATATGTGAGCTGGAGCGTAAAACCTACGAAAAACCTGCGTCGGAGAAAAATGAAGGAAAAACCGACGCAAAGCTTTTGGAAGAGTTGCGCGAGAGAGAACGGGAAGTGTATACCTTGAAGACGGTCATCAAAAAAGCCATAGAGCGGATTAACGCGTTATCCAGCGAGCCGCAGGCGGAGTCCGTCAGGCGTTAATCGATGAGGTTGCGCTCCTTTACCTTTATTGAGTTGGTCATCGTGATCGTACTTATCGCCATCCTTATGATCATGGCTTTCCCCCGCATTGATGTTTTCCGCCTTTTGAAATTTCAGGGAGCGGGGAAAAAAGTCTTATCCGATATCCGTTATGCGCAAAGCTTTGCCGTATTAAATCATGCTAATACTGTAATCCAGTTTTTACCCGGGACTAACGTTTATTCGGCATATTTTTGCAATAACGCTCCCTGTATGCCGGTCAGCGCTAACTGGCCATTCTTACAGGATCCTCTGTCACGCACTAATATGGTGGTTAATTACGCCAATGACCCGCAATATAAAGGTGTTGCCATTGCTTCAGCCGTTTTCGGCACCAGCAATATGCTGGTTTTTAATACCGACGGTGTCCCGGTAGATTGGTCTTCCGGTAATGCTTTAGCTTCGAACGGCACGGTAGTTTTAAGATATTCCGGAGAAAGCATCAATGTGAACGTGGCGGCTAAAAGCGGAAAAGTTTATGAATCTCAGAGTTTCTAAGGTAAAAAAAAATCATGGTTCGCCTGTGGCTAAAGGCGTTACCTTGATCGAATTAATTTTTGCTATGGTCGTTTTAGGTTTAGCCGTTACCGCAATGATGAGTGCTTTAGGCACGGTTAGTCGTAACGCTATTACCTCGGAAGATACCGCGCGGCTTTCGTTTTTTACCGAAAGTTTGATGGAGGACGTCATGGGCAAGCGGTTTGATAATAATGGGGCCAATTGTTGTGCGAACGTAAGCAATTGTACGGCTTTTGGTTCTTTGGGCCACGAAACGGGCGAAGTGCCGGCAAATTACAATGATATCGACGATTATAACAATTATACAGATAGCCCGGCGAGTGGTTTTACGCGTTCCGCGAATGTGGTTTATGCGTCGCTTAATGCGACTAACGTATGGCAGGCGAACAATACGTCACGTACCGACCAAAAGATGGTTACGGTAAGTGCTAATCGCACGGGTGGCGGCTATAAAGTTACTTTAACCGGGATGAAATCCAGATGCCCAGGAAATTAAAAAGTGTGACTTTGATCGAGTTGGTGGTGGTGATGGTGATCACCGCGCTGGTCATGCTTTCTTTCAGCGGGTATATACGTCAGGCGATGAATACCTGGAATTATCTCTCCTATCGCAGCGATATTTTAAATGATGCCCGGCTGGAATTGGTGCGCATGGGTAAGAACATACGCGGCTTAAGCAATATCGATAGCGCTAATGATACGGCTACTACCTTTGGATTTTACTCCAACAGCAATAATACCCGGGTACGTTACCGGTTTGATGCTGCCAATAAAACTCTCTTTTACGAGGATAGCATCTCATCCTGCGCTTTTAATTCTACCAATTGTCCGTTTATTACCAATGTAACGGCGAACGGCAATTTTTTTGATTATTTTTATGCGTCGCCGATGAATAATGTTAATATGTCCGATGTGAATGCGGTCGCTAATGTTAGCAATAACGGCTTGATCGTGCGGATCAAGCCGCGTTTTAACGACCGCGGCCAAACTTTGAGTATTGATTATGATGTTTCGGCGAGAAACTTTTAATAAATTTAAACGTGCACAGGCTTTGATCATTGCGCTGTTTGTGATGATGGCCCTGTCGCTTATTGCCTGGACGGTAGTGAACTTCTCCGCGGCGGATTTAAATATGGGCGCGCGCCTTGTCGATTCCGAACGCGCTTTGTACCTTGCCGAAGCCGGCAGCCAGTGGGCGTTAAATCAGAGTAATAGTAATGCTAATTGGTGCTCCGGTGCAACCTTTTTGCATACTCTTGGCCGCGGGCAATATAGTGTGACCTGTTCTAACGCTAGCGGAGCGCCGCTTATCACCTCGACCGGTTATGTGCCTTCACAAAGCGCTTGTAATAACCATACCGCGGCCTGCCTGGGTACGCGCGTGGTGCAGCAGGGTTCAGGTTCCAGTACATACATTAATAAGTTGATCCAGGCTTATAAAAATTTTGATTGGTCGGGGGTGAACCTTGGTATGTCGCCCAAGGCTTCTTATTTTGATGGGGATATTGCCGTAGGCAGCATTGCTCCCGCATCGCCCTATGGTTTTAAAGGCCCTGGCGGCAATGCGAATACACCCAACGAGCTGGGAATCGATTATAGTAATAATTCTCCGCTTTTGCCGCCCAGCACGCTTACACCTTTGCCTTCACGTGCAGATAAAGCCGCTTACCCCGGGATCAGCCTGGATATATTAAGAAACAGCGCCAGCGCCGGCTGTTATTGGCCAGGCCTTGCCGATACGGATTTAGACCGTAACTTGCGTGTTTCTTTTGCCGTTTTTAATTTAGGTAATATGTGGGGAGTGGCTAATGACCTGGCGCAATCGTTTCAGGTTACAACCGGCGGAGCCAACTACACGGTAGATAATATCAGGATTTTGCACGGCCAAAATTATCCGACCATAGGCGGAGCGCCAACGGGCAACGTTATAGTTGAGATACGCCGCGATACCGCCGGTACTCATGTGCCGAATATGACCGCTGGAGGGCTCATCGCCACGGCAACTTACACGCCGGTAGCTTCCAGCTGGAATAGCGTCTCTTTTGTCGGAGTAAGCCTTGGCCGAGGTACAACTTATTGGTTGGTTTTACGCGATGCGGTTGTTCAAAATTACGAGACGCGCTACACGATTCGGGCGGGTTATTATGTCGGGCCATATGGTCTTTTGTTCGGCTCAGCGACTAATTGGTCCGGGGCACAAATCCAAAGTCATACTATTCTTAATGTCCCGACAGATCCGGAGTTGGTCTTTGAAATACGCCAAGGGAATAATGTCCAGACTGGTGCGGATCGCAGTTACGTTTATATACGTTCTTTGCCCTTTGTTTTGGGCGATATTAATAATGTCGAGTACAATTGTGCCCAATCGTTTAAGATCCGGCCTTGGTGGCCATCTTCGACAGTTACCAGCGTGGGTACGCGCCATCGTTTATATACCGGCAATCCGGCGGGGCCGATTACCGTGCAGATCCAAACCGACGTGAATAATGCGCCTTCCGGCACTTTGGCTGACCCTAATGCCCATACTACTTATACGCCGGCTAATGCCCAGGGCGAAACTTATGCTAATTTTTCTTCGGCGATAAATTTAAACTACGATCAACAATATTGGTTGGTCTGGAGCGCGCCGAATCAAGCGACGAATAATTATTATCAATTATCTGCTGCCGGCTATAAATATGGCTCGGCGTCTTATCGCAGTAATAATGGTGCTGGCTGGTCGGCATGGTCGACGCCTAACCAACCTGCCTTATTTTTTAATCTTACTTTGCAGTCCGGCGATACGATCGGTATTACCAGCGACAGCTATTTTTTTAATAACCCGGCTGACAATACCGGAGTACCGATGGTGGGTGAGGCATTAAAAAATTATGCTTATGATCCTACGCGTTCGCTTACCGGTGCCTGGAATACCAACGAATGGGGGCTTATTGGCAGTGTAGCGGATGTAACGTATTACGATATTGCTTATTATCCCGGTCAGGGTAATGACCCCAAATATGCCAGCAAGGTCCAGCTGACCGATGCAAGCGGTAACCCGCAAGTTGTGGATTGGATGGATACCGACGAGGTGCAGTTGGCCCATCGCTTTAATGCGCCGGATGACAATAATACATCTTTAGCGCTGCCACAAAATTGGTACGTAGCCGCCGGGATCATGTTTGATGTCGGCGTAAATAATTTAAATATGTTTAACCGGAGCTTTACTGCTGAGCGGGATATCGGTATTGTCGGTACCGGCAGTATTAATCTGGAGGCGCCGGTAAATGCCAATGCTCCGCTTTTAGCGAGCGAATTCGGTAATATTTATTCCACGGCACCATCTACACAGGGTAATGGATTCGCCGCGGCCCAGCGGCGCACTTTGGCTGGTTTGGTCTATACCAATACCGGCAATGTTACCTTTAATTATCTTTGTTCCAGCAACAACGATTGCCCGCCGGCCGGCAGCTCGAATATGGGCGCGGCGGTTTTGGGCGCCAATGTAACGATGACCGGTTACATTTACATGAACGGTAATTCTACCCGCGTTAACAAAAATGGCAGCTACCTGACCGGTTCCGGCGGCGCTTCTTCCTGGCAGGAACAATAGAAGTAATTCAAAAGGCAAAGTGCAAAAGTAAAAAGTTTCCGAAACTTATTTAGTGTTCCGGAACGGAACACCATACTTTTACCTTTTGCCTTTTAACTTTTGACTTACTTCACCCCACATTCCCTTGACTTTGATACCCCACACTAGTAAAATAAAAATGATCTATATGTTGTTATTGGGGAGGCGGCTCAATCTATATATTGGGCTTTTTCTGTTGCGGAAAAGGTGTATCTTCTTGTCCCGTTAGAGGGCGAAGTCCTGTAACGGGGTTTTTAGAAACGGCCTAAAAAAAGGCAGTTTATAGGTGGATAAAGACAAAAAGCTCAACTTTGATTTTAAAGGGTTTTTCGACGGTGTTAAGAACTCTTTTGTCGCCACGCAAAATACGGTCGGTATTGATATCGGCGAGGCGTATATCAAGATCGTCCAATTGCAAAAGTCGGGCAAAGGTTATCTTCTGACCGATTACCGCGTCCGGGCTATTCCCTATAAGCTGAAAAATAACCCTAAAGAACGCGCCCGGTTTATCAAAGAATTCATCGGTGAATTTTTATCCCAATCCAAAATAAAAACTACTCTTGGCCGCCTTGCGATCAAAGGTGCCGGTGTTTTTGCTTTTTCGATCAACGTGCCGCCGGTTGCCGACAAGGATTTACGCGGTACGGTTTCAATTGAATTAAAAAAACGCCTCCCGTTCCAGTTAGATTTTAAAAATATTTCTTTTAATTATTTTGTTACCGACAGATTTGAAGAAGAGCCGCCGCTGATGCTGGTCACGGCTCTGGCGGTTGACAACAATGTCTTGGATAAGCACCTGGATTTTTTAAAAAGCTTTAACCTTCGTCCGGTAGTCATTAATTCCGCAGCGGATGCGATCGGTAACTTGATGACTTCTCTCGAGGGGGTAGAACACGCGGCGATTTTGGATATGGGGGCCAAACAAAGTTACTTTAACTTTTATAAGCGCAACAAGCTACAATTTGGCCGCGATATTCCCGTGGGCGGTGAGCATCTGACACAGGCGATCCTGAAGGCGCTTTCGCCGCTCGCCGCAGAGATCACTTTTGAAGATGCCGAAGGTTTTAAAAAGCAGTGCGGTATCCCGATGCAGGAAGAGGCTGAAGCCGAATTTTATACCGACTACGGTGCGATAAAGGGTAACCAGATCACAACTGCCCTGCGGCCGATGTTGGAGCGCGTGATCACCGAGATCTCGCGCACGGCGACTTTTTATTTTCGCAGCTACAAGGTAGAAAGTCTTGACGCACTTTATCTGACCGGCGGCGCATCGCGTATTAAAAATATTGATAAATTTCTCTTGGCGAATTTAAGTAATTTACCGGTCAAGCGGATCGAACGCCTTGATTCGCTTAAAGCGATCAAGGGTTGGCGCGATGTTGGTGTTTTTCGCCAGGAGTTGGTAATGGAAGAGGCGGCCCCTCATTTAGCCGTTGCTTTTGGTTTGTGTATCGATAAGGGCGGGTCGGTCAATCTGGTACCGCAAAAAGAAAAGATCGAGCAAAAAGCCGTCTTTATCATGTTTTTGACTCGGCTTATCTTCCCTATGGCTGTGGCCATGGTCGGTATCTTTTATTTTGTGGCTTATGGCCGGATGTTGGTCTTGAATACTATGACTACGCGCGCCGAGGCGCAGATCCAGCAATATGGCCCCACGGTGCGCGATATTAATGATTATCTTGAAGTGAAGCGTAAATTGGAAGAGAGAGAAGGTTTGCTTTCAAGGGCGATCGGCCGTCAGCCGTTGTGGTGGGGTGTTTTAAAAGAGTTGAGCCATATTACCCCGCAGGAGATAAGTTTGCATAAGTTTGAAGTAAAACCCGGCGAAGCCAAAAAACAGCTGATAATAACCGGTGAGGTGGTGAGTGAGTATAGCAATCTTGATTTGGCGCTTTCGCAATATACTTTAAGCATGAGCGAGTCGCCGTTTTTTTCCGATGTTAAGATGGTCTCGAGCGAACGGGATGTTTATTCGCCGGTCCCTAAGGCGATTTTCCAGATTACCTGCGAATTAAAGGTTTAATATGGCATTATCTCTTAAAGATAGAACCGTTCGCGTAGTGTTTAATATTCTGTTGGTCGTAGCCTTTTTTGTTGTGGCCCATTTTGTGGCACGCGAGGTGATCTTTCGACCATTAAACAAATCTCATCAGCGTCTTAATGATGCGCAAAAGCGCCTTGAAGATACTCAAAAGCTGATTCATGATTATCCCGATGCAAAGAACCGCACTAAAGAAATACTTACGCGCATGGATGCTTTGAAAGAGAAATCGGTATCCAGCAAAGAGTTGCCAAAAATCATTCAGCAGTTAACGAAGAAAACCAGCGAACTTAAGATCGATATTATTTCGATCAAGCCGATTGATAAGCCGGATTTTACCGAGACGGGTTTACCTCAGGGGGTAAGTAAAGCTTATATTGAGGTTGTAGTCCGTGCACCATATAAAGTTATCGGGGATTATTTTAAAGCGCTTAAGGAGATGCCGATTTTATTTACGGTTGAAGGGGTGTCGTTAGAAAAATCTGTTCCTACGGACAGCGAGAGGAGCAGGGATAAGAAAATGGGGGCAAGTAATGCTTCCGATGGTGAAGTCGTGGCGTCAATGTTGATCAGCAGCTACACCGTATGGCATTTATAAAATATGGATAAGCAAAAACAACAGCTGGCTATCTTGGGTGTGCTTTTATTAGTGCTTGTGGTATTTTTGGCGAATGCATTTATGCCCAAAAAGAAGCCGCCGGTATCTGCCGCCGCCGCGGTCATCGCCCCGGTTTTAAGCCTGCCTCCTGTCCAGGCCGTGCCTACGCCCAAGGCTGAGGTAAGCGCGAAAGCTTCACCCGATGAGCTTAAAGCCCAACAGGACAAGGCAGCCATGGATTGGGGTATGGATCCATTTTTTCACTCGGCAGGCAAAGAGGTTTACCAAGGATCGAGCCTTGTACTTAAAGGTATCTCGATCGGCAAAGGCCGGCGTAAGTATGCTACGATCAATGACGAGATCGTGACGATCGGCGATTCACTTTTTGGTTACAATGTAGAAGAGATCGATAAATCGCGGGTATTGCTTAAAAGGGGAAGCGAGAGCTATTACTTGGTTTTTCCCGAGCAGTAAAAGGTTTTTACTAATATATTTTTTTAAGCTATAATGGTGATGAAGATGAGAAAAATATGTGCCGGTTATATATTACTTACTTTATTATTTTATTTTAACGGGCCGTTGGTTTTCGCACAAGTGCGGCCTCCCGTTAAGGCGCGTGCGCAAAATTCTGCATCTGGAGCGGCAACGCCATCGGCGACGATAACGCAGATCGGTAAGCTTGACGAAGCTTCTCAAAAAATAGATATTCTTGAATTTAAAGATGTGGACATCAAAGATGTTTTGCGTCAATTAGCTAAACAATATGATTTGAATATTGTTTTTTCCGAATCAGTCTCCGGCCTCGTGACGGTACAGCTTAAAAGTGTTACGATCGATGAAGCGTTGGATGCGATCATCTCGATCAACGGCTTTGTGTATACGAAAAAAGATGGCGTAATCAAAGTTACAACCGCTCAGGAAGCCGGTAAAGAAGGTAAGCAGACGCGGGTGTTTCGTTTGAATAATGCCGACGCAACCGCGTTAAAGGCAAGCTTGCAGAAGGTCATATCGGCTGATGGTTCGGTAGAAGTCGATGCGCGCTCTAATTCTTTGATCATCACCGATGTGCCGAGAGTTATCAACGATATCGAGAAGATGATCAAAGACAGCTTAGATAGTACTACTCCGCAGGTTTTGATCGAAGCGCGGTTTATTGAGGTTTCCCTGGGCACAACGGAAAAGCTGGGCGTAGATTGGAGTCCGTCTGATTCCACCAAGCCGATGGTTAAGATGAATGGTTCGTCGAGCCCCACAATAGCTCCATTTACCCAGAATCTCAGCAATCAGTTAAGTAAAATACTTCCTTCCTCCAGCCCTCAGGTAACTAATGGTACCGCACCCAGCGGTAGCGCAACATACCCTGCGACCAATAGCTTCCCTTACATTGACGCGAGCACCAACGCCGCCAGTAGTTTTACTTACGGCACAATGGATTTTACGCAGTTGCAGGTTGCCCTTGATTTTATTAAGTCGCAAACCAATTCTAAGGTGATATCATCCCCGCGCATTGTAACGGTCGATAATAAGCAGGCGCATATACAGGTTGGTGAAACACGCCGTATCCGCACAAGTAAGACGGATAATACTTTAAGCACCGGCCAGATCACAACACAATATAGCTACGACAAAGAAGACGTCGGTATTATCTTGACGGTTTTGCCGCATGTGACGCCGGATGGCCATATTCATCTGGTTATGCAGCCGGAAGTTTCATCAGCAGATACATATGATGCGGATAATATTGCTATTATTCAAAAACGTATTGCTCAGACCGAAATTATCATTAAAGATGGTCAGACGATTGTGATCGGTGGCCTCATCGAGACCAAAAATAATCTTGTGACCACGAAAGTGCCGGTGATGGGTGATATCCCAGTGCTTGGCCGGCTTTTTTCGCACAAAGCAAACACTCCTACGAAAGACGAACTTTTGATTTTCGTTACGGCACGTGTGATCAAAGATAGCGAGAAGGGTGCCGCGGGCTTTAAAAGTGGCATTATTACTTCGCCGCCCCGTTCGTTAAAGACGGATCTGCGTGATGTAAGTGTAGGAAGGGAAATCGAGGTGGCCAAATGAACAAAAAAATTGTGATCATCCTGGTTGAAGCGATCATCGTGCTCTTATTCCTCTTAGCGGTAAATTTTTTCTACGGTTTAAAAATGGCGGATGTAGCGGTTTCCGATTATGAGGCCCAGGTTTCGCATATGACTAAGCTTCTTGGCAAATCGATGAGTGTAGTAAAAAAAGCCGGCCAGGATAATATGGATTTAAGGCGTAAGGTCGACATATTGAACCAGAATGTACAAGAGATCGAAGGCGAGAACGCCAGCCTTAAAAAACAGGTCGCAGGTTTAAAGAATGATTTGGATCGTTTTAAAATCAATGCTGATACCGTCCTTCCTTTAAAAACGCGGGTTAAGGCGATAGTGTCGCAATTGGATAGCGTTAAAATAAGTTCCGGCCGCCGGGAAGAGCTAAACCGGCTTCTTCGTTCGATTTATACCGAGGTGAATTCTTTGGATTTAAATATTGCCCGTATTGCTAAAAATGAGCCGCTTTACCGGGAAGTCGCCCGCGTTCACGAGAATACCTTGAAGGAAAAAGTAGAAGAAGCGCAAAAGATCTTGATGCAGAATTATCAGCTTAACGAAAAGGTCTCGGCTTATCAAGCCCAGGCCAAAGAGCTTAATGATAGGCTTTTAGCGCTGCAGCAGGAAAAAGAGGCTAACGCTTTGGCGACAAAAGATAAAGAAAAACAAGTATCGGATTATCAGCAAGAGATCGATAAATTACAAAAAGAACGCCAGGATGGGACAAGCGAGTTAGCTAAACAGAAGGAAGACCTGGCCCAGTTGAATGCGACGCTTGAGGCTTTACGCCAGGAAAAGGATTCGATTTTAGGGCAAAAAAGCGAGATCGAGCGTAAGATATCCGATTTTGATAAGACCGCGCAAAATGATCACGAGAAAATGGAGTCGATGAAAGCCGATCTTGCCCGCCTGAAGACTGAATACAATATTGCCAATTCCCAATATAGTTCATTACAAAACAAGATCACCGACAGTGAGAATACTCTTTCCCGCCGCGCGAACAATATTGTGACATTAGAAGATTCGTTAAATAAAAAGAGTTCGACTTTAACCCGGCTTAAGGTGGATATGAAAGCTCGCCTCAAGGAGCTGGTAGATTTGCGCGATAAGATGGTTAAGGTGAAAATCGATAATGCGCGGCTTAAAGCCGCGTTGGCGGAGAAAGCGAAAGCATTTGATTCTTTAAAGATGGAGATCTCCGATATCAACAAGAGTAATGCCAAATTCGGCGAAACTTTAAACCGTGCGGCAAAAGCTTTTGACACGACAGCAGAAACCGGCAACGAGGCGGAGAAGGCAGTTAATGTTCAGATTGATTCGGTAAAAACCGGGACAGGAGGGCAGTAATGCAGCGAGATAAAATATTCTTCTCCTTTCTCTTTTCGTTTTTCGTCATTGGTGCGATTTATCCGGTTACCGATGCGATTACCAGTGCCGAAGAGTGTTATCTTAAGGGGCAGGAGCTCTACGCCCAAGGTAATTACATCGGTGCCAATGAAGCTTATAAGCGTGCCGAGTCGATCATCGATGCGGCGGATAGTGCGATTGTCATGCCGGAACCGGTCAGGGCTCATCAGGTGCTATCGCCGGTGCCGGAGAAAGATACTTCACGTAAAGATTTTAGTGTTACTGCTAAAGAGGCTTACCTCGCAGGCCGGTTTAATGACGCAGTGGGGTTGTACAAGCAAGCTTTAGAGAAATCGCCGAACGATAACAATGTTAAATACAATTTAGCCATGGCATTTTTAAATAGTGATGATTACCAAAATGCGATCTATCTGCTCAAAGATATTGTGAATAACAATCCTTCTGATGCCGATGCATGCTACAATCTGGGCGTTATTTATGAAAGTTTTTTGCCTGATTATGACCAGGCTATTTTTTATTACCGAAAGTTTTTAAATGATTCGCCTTCCCAGCCCGATGCCGATCATGTCAGAGAGTGGATAAAATACATAGAGAGCCAGACCAATTAAATTCCTTTAAAAAGGCCTTAAATGACCGAAGATGAATTGAAAGAATTGCTTTTAGAGGCAAATGTGACTACCGCTGAAGAATTAGAAAAAGCGGTAGAAGAGCAACGCAAGATCAACCAGCCGCTCGAAAAGGTCATCCTTACCATGAAAATCGTAGAAAAGGAGGCTTTTTATAAATTGATCGCTGACCGGCTTAATGTAAAATATCGAAACCTCGATGGCCTCGTGGTCCCTGAAGAAGTTTTAAAAATATATCCGGAAGACCTGGCGCGTTCAACGCGCTCCGTGCCGCTTTTTATTAAAGATGAAGTTTTGCACATCGCCATGGAAGACCCGACTGATGTTTCTTTGATCGACCAAACTCAGCTTTTTACTAATTATCCGATCGAGGTTTATTTGAGCGGCAAAGAAGACGTTGTCACGACGCTGGACAAGATCTACAAAAAAGATAGCGCGGATATTTTTAGCCAACTTAAGGCCGCAGCCGAAGATGGGAAGTCCCAGGGTGAAACGCCATCGATCATTAAAATCGTCGATTTGATCGTGCAGCAGGCGGTTAAAGACCGGGCATCGGATATTCACGTTGAACCGGAAGAGGACATTTTACGTATCCGTTTTCGTATTGATGGTATCTTGCATGAAATACCTACTCCCCCTAAAGAGTGGGAGTCGGCGATCATTTCGCGTTTTAAAGTCTTGTCGGGTATGGATATCGCCGAATCGCGCGTGCCTCAAGATGGCCACTTTCAGTCAAAGGTCGGGGACAAGGTCATTGATTTTCGTGTTTCTACCTTGCCGACGATCTTCGGCGAGAATGTAGTCTTGCGTTTGCTTGATTCCGGTTCAGTTACGATCGGTTTGGAGCGGCTCGGGTTTACCACTTACGATGACCTTAAAAAATATGAGGAATTGATCTCGCGGCCTTATGGTGTTATCCTTTCGACCGGCCCTACCGGTTCGGGCAAAACCACGACACTTTATTCAGCGTTAACGCGTATTAATACGCTCGATCGCAATATTATTACCCTGGAAGACCCGGTAGAATACCGCTTGGGGCTTATCCGCCAGGTTCAGATCAACAATAAGGCGGGTATCACTTTTGCTAATGGATTACGTGCTATTTTGCGACAAGACCCGGATGTGGTCATGGTCGGTGAGATCCGTGACTTGGAGACCGCGCGCATGGCGGTGCAAGCCTCCCTTACCGGCCACTTGGTATTTTCAACGCTTCACACTAACGATGCACCAAGCTCGATTGCACGTTTAGTCGATATGGGGGTCGAGCCGTTTTTGGCGGCAGCTTCGATCATCGGTATTATGGCACAACGGCTTGTGCGTGTCATTTGTCCTAAATGCAAAGAGCCGTATACGCCGGCAGAATCGATTATAAAAAAGTGGAATTTGCCTAAAGATGTGCAGATTTTTCGCGGCAAAGGATGTGAAGAATGTAAGGGCACCGGGTATAAGGGCCGGAGCGGCCTTTATGAATTGATGATCGTCAATGATGAATTAAAGGAGATGATCAACTCCAACGTTTCCACGGTTACTCTACGCAAGAAAGCTAAAGAGATGGGGATGAAGATGCTTTTTGAAGATGGCAAGGAAAAGGTCTTAAAAGGGATAACCACTTTTGAGGAAGTGGCGCGCGTTTGTGAAGAGCAGGCTGAAGTTAAAGCCGGGCCAAAAGTTGAGGAGGTCAAGCCGTATGTTGCCTTAGACAGCGAACGCATGCAGCAGAGCCTTACTAAGCCCAAAGAGGTCAAGGTCGATTCTAAGGCGGTCAGCGATTATCAGCAGCGCATCGCTAAGTGGTTAAGCGGTAAGTAAATTATGTATGAACAATATTGGAATTTAAAAGAAAAACCGTTTCAGAACACACCGGACACCAAGTATCTTTTTTTGTCGGCACAGCACGAAGATGCCCTAATGAAGCTTACTTATGCTGTGGCGCAAAATTTGGGTGCGGCGATGTTGACCGGTGTTTTCGGCTGCGGTAAGACTTTGTTGGCCAAAGTTATTTTACGCGATTTAGGCGTGCAGAAATTTTGTACCGCGTATATCAGCAATCCCGTGATGAGTGAACCCGGCGAGCTCTTGCGCGCGATAGTGCGTGCCTTTAATCCCCAGGCTTTGCCGGAGAAGAAAACCGAGCTTCTTATTGACCCCCTTTTAGAGAAATTATATAATATTTTATTGGATAATGCGCGCGAGGGGCGGGAGAATATTATCATAATCGACGAAGCCCATACTATTGAGGACATGAGGTTTTTTGAGCAATTAAGGCTGATCTTGAATTTTCAAACCGAAGAGAGATTCCTGCTCACTCTTTTTTTTCTGGGCCAACCGGAGCTAAGGGCTAAAGTCGAGGCCTTAAAGCCTTTATCCCAAAGGGTACCGATTCGTTGCCACCTGGAACCTTTGACTGAACAAAACGTGAATGAATATATTATCCATAGGATAAAAGTAGCGTCGAACGAAACCGATACTCCCGGTAGCTTAAGGCCGATTTTCGATGCCGAGACGATCAAGGCGGTTTTTTCTTACAGCGGCGGGATCCCGCGACGCATTAATACTTTGTGCGATTTAGTTTTGTTGTCCGGGTTTGCGAAAAAAGCAGAGAAAATCGATGCTAAATTCGTGCAGGCGGTGATCAAGGAGTTTAACTTAAGTTAATATGGCCTTATATTCTTACAGAGCAGTAGATTCTAAGGGCAAAAAGGTAGAAGGTACGCTTGACGCCAACAGCGAGAGCGATGTCTCGACCCAATTAGCTAAACTCGGTTACATGCCGGTATCGATATCGTTTAGGGGCGATAAGGGTGTTTCTAAAGGTAAGCAAAAATTTGCCCGCGCCAACCAGCAAGCGCTGATCGTTTTTACGCGGCAATTTGCTACGGTCATTAAGGCCGCGGTCCCGATCCTTGAAGGCCTGGGCGTTTTGGCGGAACAAACCGAAGACGTTGCCTTAAGGCAGGCGCTACATCAAGTCATCCACGATATTGAAGAAGGGTTAAAGCTTTCCGAGGCGTTGGCTAAGCATCCGGGAGTATTTTCCGATCTATATGTCAGTACGGTGGTCGCGGGTGAAGCCGGCGGTGTTTTAGACAAGGTATTGTTGCGCTTGGCGGAAGTGCTTGAAGAGGAGCGTAAGACCAAGGAGTCGATCGGCAAGGCTTTGCAATATCCGATCATGGTTGTGTGTGCGTTATTTATTGCGACGGTTGTTTTGTCGATCTTTGTAGTACCTCAATTTGCCAAGATCTATGGCGGTATGGGGTTGGCATTGCCATTGCCGACGCAAATCATGATCCTGGTCAGCAAGGCGCTTAAGGATTATTGGTTTTTTAGTTTTCCTGCAGTTTTCGGTATGGTTTTTCTTATGAAATTTATCATCAACACACCGCAAGGGCGTAAGTATTTCGATCTTTTAAAATTTAAGGCGCCGGTTTTTGGCCCGGTTTACACCAAGATCGTTATGTTGCGCTTTGCGTCGATGCTTAATGTCTTGTATCAGGCCGGTTTGCCTATTCTTAAGATCCTGGATATCGTAAAGATCACGATCGGTAATGTTATATTGGCGAAAGAGATCGACGGTATTAAAAAAGAGGTAGCCGACGGCAAGGGTATTTCCGGCGGCATCTTATCATCAAAGCTTTTCCCCAAGCTGGTAGGCTATATGATCGCCATCGGTGAGAAGTCGGGTGCGTTAACCGGTATGCTTGATTCGCTTTGCGACTACTATACACAGGAAGTGCGTGTAGCGATGGATGGTTTAACCGCGCTTATTGAGCCGATCATGACTTCGGTTTTAGGCAGTGTTGTTATGGGGATGGCGTTTGCGATCTTCTTGCCGATGTGGAGTTTGATCGGAGCGATGAAAAACGCACAATAATATGTACGATCATATAATATTTTATTCGTTAATTGTTTTTTTGCTGGCCTACCACATTTTTCTCTATTTACGTTTCAGAAAAAAATCGCAGATCGATTTAAAACGTTTAGAGTCGGACAAGATGCAGATCATCCAATTGGAAAAGATGGCATCATTGGGTACATTATCTGCCGGTGTCGCCCACGAGATCAATAACCCTCTTACTTTTGTTATTACCAACCTCGACCTTATTGCCAGCTATACTAAAAAAATCCAGGAAATAAAGGATGTTGATGATACGAATAAAAAACTTGCCGATATTATGATCAGTGTGCAGGAGTGTTCCGATGGCGCGAACCGCATCAAGCGAATCGTGCAGGATCTTTTGGCTTTTTCGCACTCGTCTCAAGGGAAGATCAATTGTGTTAATGTTAATGATCTTATGGATACTACGGTACGCATCCTGTGGAATGAAATAAAGTATAAAGCCGATTTAACGCGTGACTATAAAGCGGCCACCAATATTTGGGTTGATTCTAACCAGATAAGCCAGGTATTTTTGAACCTTATCATTAACGCTTCTCATGCGATCAAAAAAGTTGTAACCCAGGAAAAAGGAAATATTTATATTTCTACCATGGAAGACGAAAAATATGTTATTATAAAAATTGCTGATACCGGGTGTGGCATACCGAAGAAAGATATGCCCAAGATCTTTGATGCGTTTTATACAACTTCTGGTGGCACTGGTTTAGGGCTTTATGTGAGCCGGCGTATCATAGAGAATCACGGCGGCACGATCACGGCGGCTGCCGGAGAAAAAGTGGGCGCGGTTTTTACCGTAAAGCTGCCCAAGGTAAGGGCAAATACGCTTAAGGAGTAGTTATGGCGAAACACCGGATCCTGATCGTTGATGATGAGCCGCATATTTTATCCTCATTAAAGCGGATATTGGAATCCGACGACAAAGATATCTTTACGGCCAAAGATGCCGAGAGCGGTTGGAACATTCTTCAGGAGAAAGGTGAGATGGAGTTGGTTATCTCCGATAATAAGCTTCCCGGCATGTTGGGAATCGATTTCCTTATCAAAGTGAAACGCCTTTATCCCGATACGATCCGCATCCTTATCACCGGTTACCCCGACTTAAACAGCGCGATGGATGCGATAAACCGCGCCCATATCTGGCGTTATATCTTAAAGCCGATCGAGGTCGAGGAGCTCAAGATCCTGGTTAAACAATCATTTGATTATTATGCAATATTAAAAGAAAACCGCGCGCTCTTAAAGATCTTGCGCCAGCAGGCCCAATGGATCAGTACTTTGAAAGAAAAGCATCCGCAAGTATTAAATGATGAGATGAAGCAGAGTGCCGATTATGCTGTGGGCGAAAAGCATGTTTCCGAGATTATCGAAGATTTCATGAAGAAATATTATCCCGACGAGAAGAAGGGGTAGTAGTATCTTTTAATGAGAGGCTTAAGAGACCTTAAGCCTTAAAAAGGGGAGGGTGTGTTATGAAGAGCGTGTACAGTGTGGGAGATGATTTTTTTATTGCTATGGCGTTTATCAGCTTTGTCGTGGGTATTGGTTTGCGGATTTTGAGCATTTCCGAGATTGCCTTCGGCATCAATTACCGGGAAGTTCTTTTTTTCGCGATGATGTGCTTACTTTTCTCGATCGCATTGAGCCTTTACGAGCTTAATCAATCCAGATAAAATTTCTGGATAAAAAATTTAACTCCGCCAGGGAAACGCGATTGCGGTTTCCTGGCGGGTAGTTACATTTTTAATAAAAGGCTTAAACTTATGCCCCAAGAGGAAAAACTTGAATCACGTTTGGTTAGAGAATCGTGGGTTAACCCGGCAAATTTTCTAAAAGCCAAGGACGAGCAGATAAAGTCCGGTAAATCGCTTTATTCTACTTTGATCCGCATGGGTTATCTTAGCGAAGAGCGGATCTATGAATTTTTCTCTCAAGCGGCGCTTATCCCTTTTGTGAAGCTTTCGGATTATAAGCTCGATAGCAGCGTGGTTAAAATATTTCCTGAGCGTTCCTACCGCGAACACATTTTTTTACCGCTTTTAAAGATCGACGATACGATCTATGTCTGCATGGCCAACCCGGTAGATGCTAACTTGATCAGTACCCTCGAGGCGCAGTCAAGCAGCCAGATCTTTCCGATGTTTGCGTCGCCGAGCGAGATACAAAGATCGATTGATACGATTTTTGGGCCGGATGACCGCTTTTTCGACCTGGAGGACTTGATTATTTATCCGCAATCAATGGGGGCGATGCCTTTTTGGCGCGAATCCGACCGTTTAAGCATTAAGATGGAGGCGGAGTTTAAGTTAGTCGATGAGCGCTTAAAGCTTGTCTCTTCGGCATATGTTCCGGCGACCATATGTGATATTTCGTCCAGCGGCAAAGCTATGGGTTTTAAGAGTATCGTTTTTATGCCACCGACTATGAAGCTCTTGTTGCGTTTTCCCTCAAAAGCCCCGGATTGCGAGGTTAAAGCCGAGATTATGCGCTGTACCCTGGAAAAGGGCGGTAAATATATCGTAGGGGTGAAACTTACCGAGATCCGCGAAGACCTTTTGGCGGCTATTTTAAAGGACGCCGCTAAGCCGATATAAATTATAACTCATTGTTAATCAACGTGTTATGTCCTGTCGCCTTGACTTATGAGGCGGGATATGTTATATCCAAAGTGAGACAAGAGACTACTCGATAAAGGCAAACTCCGAGTAATCGGAGGACGCAAAGCTATGGGTCCCGCTAGTCGGGATCGCCAGGCCACCGAAAGTAGCAAGGATGATCCCCTACCCCGCTGGAGAACTCCAGCGGGGCCAGATGTGGGGTAAACCGAACTTACGGCACGAGAGTAGTTCGGTTTTTTTGTTTTTGTTAGCTCTTTTTAATAATTATTTGACATTCTTTGGGATAATGGTATCCTAAAGAGTGGGGTTTTATTCCTTTTTATTAACCGGCCGCAGGATGCGGCAAACACTGCAGGAGGGTGTCAGTATGTTAATGCGTATTCGTAAGGGTTTTACGTTGATTGAGTTGATCATGGTTATCGTTATCATCGGTATCTTGGCTGCGATCGCGGTTCCAAAGTTTATCAATTTGCGTAAGGATGCTCAGAAAGCTTCTTGCTACGGTTCAGCATCCGCGATTCAGACCGCGTTGTCGACCTATTATGCGCGCCAGGCGGTAAAGGGCACCGGCGCGTTCCCGGCGACACTGGCTGATACTACATTCACTACGGCTTACTTAGGTTCGGGCGCATTGCCTTCACACCCTATGGGTTGGAGCTGGGATAAGTATTACTCGACCACTGCGGCCAACAATTATGCAACTTCGACTTTCTTGACTGGTAAGGGTAGCACGGGTTCCGGCGCTTGCACAGGGTTCTAATTTGATTTAAAGGTTCGACTTGGCCCCCGCCGTTTAAAGGCGGGGGCTTTTTATTTTGACGAACGATCTTTGCACTATTGATTGACATTTTTTAGGGCAAGTGATACTCTGAAAAAGTGGGGTTTTATTCCTTTTTATTAACCGGCCGTAGGATGCGGCAAACACTGCAGGAGGGTGTCAGTATGTTAATGCGTATTCGTAAGGGTTTTACGTTGATTGAGTTGATCATGGTTATCGTTATCATCGGTATCTTGGCTGCGATCGCGGTTCCAAAGT
>Ga0265342_10000299_pt1 | contig 56319 bp, 47 predicted proteins | sample 4CB327metaG_FD_203125 | JGI IMG/M metagenome (GOLD analysis project Ga0265342, IMG submission 203125) | Rhizosphere microbial communities from Carex aquatilis grown in University of Washington, Seatle, WA, United States - 4-CB3-27 metaG | ecosystem: Host-associated > Plants > Roots >...
TGACGACGCGGCAGGAAGACGAGCAGACAAATGGCGAGTGCGAACACCAGCGCGAGGCTGATCCAGAACGAGGAAGCACCGGACGGCACGAGACGGTTCAGCGCCGCCCCGAAGGCGAGGTAGACCAGCGCGCCAATCGCGATCGTCGGGATGATCGGCAGCTTCAGAAGCGTGTGAAGCCAGCGCACCAGATTCGTGAACAGCAGAAGCACGGCCATGCCCAGAACGTGGCTGGGCCCGATGGGCTGGTTCAGCGCGAGGTTGGCGATCGTGAACGGGAAGGGCAGACCGAGGAAGAATGCCTTCCACCGCGGGTCGGACACATAGGCGAGAGAGGTTCCCATTGCCGTGACGACGAGCACGAGCACGATGTCCCAGGGCGAAATCGATGTGGGGAAAGTGAAAATCATGACGGGCGCATGGTAGAAGCCCAGGAAGGGCGTGTCAAACCTGTGAGCGCGTGGTCATGGGTACGACCTGGATGCGCGCGCCGGCTTCTTGAAACCTGGCGAGCACCTCCGGCGCGATGCCCGGATTGGTGAAGACCAGCTCCACGTCGTTCAAACCTGCGTAACGAATGAAAGAGTCCCTGCTGAATTTTTCCGCGTCGGCGAGCACGAACGCATGCGTGGTGTTTCTCAGGATGATCTCGTTCATCTTGGCAGTGCTCTCGTCAGTCGTCATGAAACCAGCGTTGATGTGCACGGCGTCCGCGCCGAGAAAAGCCTTGCTCACGTGGAATTGCCGCAAGGTCTCTTCCGTTATAGGACCCCATACATCGCGCCTCTCGACGCGGACCTCTCCTCCCACGAGGATTACTTTGCACCAGCGGGAAAGGGCCTCGACCAAAGCGAGGGAATTCGTGAGTACCACGATATTTTTCAAGGAGCCTGCCTGGAGGCGCAGCGAGAGGGATTCGGCGAGCTTCAGGACGGTGGTGCCCGAATCCAAAAACAGCCTGTCGCCGTCCGAGACGATCTCCGCCGCTGCCCGACCAATGAGAGCCTTTTCTTTGCTGCGATGAGTTGAGGAGATGTAGTACGAATATCCGGTGCCGAGGTGCGGGGACAAACGGGCTCCACCGTGCGTTCGAATCACCTTGCCGTCGGTTTCCAGGCGTGCCAGCAAGCGCCGGACGGTGGCAACCGAGACGCCCAAAGTATCGGCGACCGTATTGACATCCAACCGCCGATTGAGCTGAAGCATTTCCATGAGCCGGGAGGAACGGATCTCGCTCTTTTTCACGGCATCCATCCTTGATGAGTCATGAACATATTGACTGGACAAATCATCAAAAGTTTTTAACCTGAAATTGCATTTTTGTCAATTGAGAATGATTGAATCGAGCAAAATGACCTTGACCACTCAAAAAATATTGCTATAATCGGATGGAATCATGCAAATACGATCAACCCGAGGCAGGTACCGACGTGACTAACGGCAAAGCAGTCGCACCAAGAAGCTTGATGCTCTCCCTCTCGGATCTTTTGGGTTCCGAATATACTGCCGCGGCCTGCGCCGCCCAAGCCTTCCTGGATGGGACCAGCCTTGCCCAGTCTCAAGCGCTTGCGAACGAGAAGGTCGACGTGTATCCGATTCGGTATTCCAAGAGAATCGACGAGCTCCTGCCGCTGGTCGGTACGAAGGTGAGCGCGACCCTGGAACGGAGCGCGCATGGCGCGGGATCGCGCGGGTTCCAGGAAGCCAGCAAGACGAAACCTGCGCCCGTTTCGGGTCTCGGGATTTACCGCATTGGCGAAGACGGTCGGCTGTACCTCGCCTCCAAAGCGGAGCACTACCATCTCTCCGTAGGTCACGGGTTTCCCGGCTACCGCCTGCTGGAGCACGCGCGCCGGCTGGGGATTCCGAACTGCACTCACAACAACACCCGCGGCCATATCACGCGTCTGCTGGAAGAGGAGCTTGTCGCGGCGGCAAATGGACTCGGTGCCGCTGGGACCTCAGATTTCACCGGTGGAAACGCCCCGCTTCACGATATGGACCGCTCGGGTATCGAGAGAATCATCGCTTCGAGCGATGCGGGTGTGATCAATCGCGTCATCAACCTGGAGACAGGCAGCCTCGCGGTCGAGGCGGCGCTGAAGATCGTCCTCCGCCGATTTTACCGGTTCGAGAAGGAAGCCGAACGGCCCGCCTACGAAGGCCGCACCCCGGTTGTGCTCGTCATGGGGGATTATGACGGCGGGACGGGGGCGGGCTATCATGGAACGACCACGCTCACGCAGGTGATGCGCGGACTGTGGCCGGCCTTGGCCGGGAAACTCGAGGCAAGCGGCGCCCTCCTGGTGCGTCCCGTGAAAATAAACGACAGCGCAGATTTCACCTCCGTGCTGGATCGCTGGGACACGGGACAGTACAAGGTAGCCGCCTTTTTCCATGAGATCGTCCTGATGAACTACGGAGCCGTGAAGCTGGAACAGGGGTTCCTCGCAAGGGCATACGAGGTGTGTCGAGAACACGACGTTCCCGTCGTCGCCGACGAGATCCAGTCGTGCATCTGGTCGCCGGATTTTTTCATGTTCCGCGAGTACGGTCTCCGGCCCGATATCGTATCCGTCGGCAAGGGCTGCCCCGGCGGAGAGTATCCAGCCGCGCGGATCCTGTGTTCCTCCGCGATGGACATTCTCCCGCAGTTCGGCGCGCTCGTGACAAACGGGCAGGAAGAGATCGCCTCCCTCTCGTTCCTGATCACCATGGCATTTGCGCGCGCCAATCGAGAGTTCATCAGCGAAACCGGTGAGCACTATGAGACGGGCTTGCGCGAGTTGGGGACACGGCATCCCGCCGTCATCGAGAAGGTCGAAGGACGTCGCCACCTCGCATCGCTGCATTTCCGCGACGCGGAGAAGCTTGCGCGGTTCGTCGCCGCGCTCAACGAAGGCGGCATCGACATCAGCGTTCAAAGCTACAAGGCTCACTGCCCGCTTTCCTGTCTCACGAAGCTGCCTTTGGTCACCACAGGCAAGGCGGTGGATTTCATCCTCGAGAAGATGGACGCCGCGTTGCGAAATATCTGATTCGAACAGAGTCGAAAGGAAGACGAGGAAATGGCGACACGAAGAACGGTGCGATTCGGCATCATCGGCCTAGGACTCATGGGACGGGAGTTCGCGAGCGCGATCGCCCGATGGTGCCACCTGCTCGGCGACGGCCCCGTGCCGCTCCTGGTCGGTATCTGCGACTCGAATCCTGCATCCCATACATGGTTCACGGATAACTTTCCGGGGCTTCGCATTGTCACGACGAGCTATCAGGACCTTCTCTCCTCATCCGATATCGAGGCCATTTACTGTGCCGTCCCTCACAATTTGCACGAGAAAATCTACACCGATGTCATCCGGGCGGGAAAACACCTGATGGGCGAGAAGCCTTTCGGCATCGACCAAAAAGCGAACGCCTCGATCCTGGCCGCGCTCGCGGAAAAGCCCGGCGTGTTCGTCCGCTGCAGCTCCGAGTTTCCCTATTTCCCCGCCGCCCAAAAGCTGATCTCCTGGATTCAGCAGGATCGGTTTGGCCGGATCATCGAGGTGCGTGCCGGGTTCAATCATTCGAGTGACATGGATGTGAACAAGCCCATCAACTGGAAGCGGATGGTGGACATCAACGGGGAGTACGGTTGCATGGGGGATTTGGGTATCCACACCCAGCACATCCCCTTCCGTGTCGGATGGATTCCAAAAACCGTCCATGCATCGCTGAACAAGGTCGTGAGCTCCCGCCCGGACGGCAAGGGAGGCAATGCGCCCTGCCTGACCTGGGACAATGCAAGCCTGAGCTGCACGGTGGACCACGCCGAGGGCTACACTTTTCCCATGGTCCTCGATACGCGCCGTATGGCGCCGGGTATGACCAACACGTGGTACATCGAGGTCGACGGATTGAAGGCCTCGGCACGTTTTTCGACGCGGGATCCCAAATCTTTCTACTCCCTGACAAGCGGCGAGAAGGAGCAGCCTTGGTGCCGGCTCGATTTGGGGTACACTCCGGCGGTCGCCGGGATCACGGGAAGCATTTTCGAGTTCGGCTTCACCGATGCCGTGCTGCAGATGTGGGCTGCGTTCCTTTTGGAGCTGGACAGGGGAACCCCACCGGTCTTTGGCTGCTTCACACCCGAGGAGACGCGACTCTCCCATGCGCTGCTCACGGCGGCCCTCGATTCCCACAAGCACGGGAGCATTGAAAAGGTTCGGGCGTAGAGCCCGAACCACATTACGGCGGCGGCCGTCGTCTTTAACGAATGACTGCGACGTCCCACCCCATGAGCGCTCCAAAGAGCTCGAGGGGTTTTGTTTCCTTGGAGTAGGTCACGGCGAGGTGATGCGTCCCACCGAGCTTGCTGTATGCGGTCAGGAACTCCGCGACCGGCAGCGGCGGGGCAAACCATCCACGCACGCTATCCTTCATGCGATCCGTGCCCGGAGCCCCGACCATGGTGGCAGGGGCGATGATGAGCCGGTAACCCGTGGCCGTGGGGGCGAGATTGACGAGTATGATGTCTCCGGCGCGGAAGCGCCCCACCACCAGGGCAGGGTTGTCCGTGACGCTGTACTGATAGTCCATCTCCCTCATGCGGGGAGCCCCTTCGAGAAGCCGTGGATTCACCTCGCCCATGTGGCTGAGATAGAGCTTGTCGTGCTCCCAGTCAGGGCAGAACATTTCCGTGAAGCTCGTGTCGGGATACCCGACGCCCAGCGCGCCCACGAGGAGGGCGGTGAGGGTATCGCCTTCTCCGGCGTACCCAATGCCGCGTTCCATGGACTTGCTCATCTCGAGAAACGGAGCGGTGGGGTAGCCCGCTTTCTTGGACATCTCCAAGAAATTGAATGTGAGCGCGGTCAGGTGCTCCTTTTCGACCCAACGACGAATCGCAAGACCGAGCTTTACCGAGCGCCGGTGAGTATCCTCGCTCACCCCATCCTTGTTGAAGCGATTTCCATCCGCAAGGACCTCGGCATCGATGTCTTTGCGGGTGATCCCGGCGACGAGCTTCTTCAGCGTTTCCGAATCCATGGCCTTGACCGAAGCGCCGATGGTCGACTTGATCTTCGCGGGGGGCACGAAAAAATCGCCCATGCCCTTGAAGGGAGTGCCCAGGGTGCCGACCTTTCCGCGCCGCATCGCCCCCGCCATGGCCACCGGCGACGCGAGGGCCGCTATGCGGTCAAGCACGTCAGAATGCTGCCAGTGACCGGCCTCGATGTGAAACGGCTTCCCGTTTCGCAGCAGGAGATTGCACATATCCTGGACCCCATGGATGCCATGGTTATACATCACTTCGTCAGGGTCCTGCTCGGGGGAGAAGGAGTACGTCGGTGTGGTGTCCAGTATGATGAGGGGCAGCTTGGTGCGAGCCAGGATGTTCGATGATTCCAGCGACGGGGAGTACGCGAGGTGCAGGGTCACCAGGGCATCGACTTTTACCGCTTCAAACGAGCGCACCGCGGCGGCAAACTCCTTTTCGATACGGCACACGGGGGCCGCCACAACATCCAGACCGCGCTTTATGAGCTCCGCGGCAATGACGCGAGGGAACTCGGCGATGCGAGGTCTGGGCGATCCCGCGTCCATATCGTCGTAAAGCTTCAGGTAAAGTGGCAGGAGCCCGATCTTCGTAGCCGCCATATCTTCCTCCTACAGTCGTGTAATGCGCCCCTCCGGTGAGATACCGGAGACAGGTGCTGTGCCTTCGAAACCCGCCGCTACATAAGATGCCTTGAGCGTTTCCCCTGGCCGAATGACGCGGGCCGTGCCGTCCTGCATAGCATCGACAACCGTCGATTGGGCAGTAGAGAACGGCTCGAGAGCGATCAGGTACGAGCGTCCGTACCAGGGAGCCGTGTAAGCTCCGCCGTACGCCTGCCAGAACCAGAGTGCCGGGAAGACGTCAAGCGGCCAGCTCATTCCGAATCCGACACCGAGCCGCTCGTTGCGCACCGCGTACCAGCCTTCGGCGATATCGGTCAATCGAATCGTGTCGGTCGTGTCAGCTTCGATCCCGGGAACCTTCCGCAGGTCGATCTTCGTTCCCGTCTTGCCGACCGCGTACGGCCAGTCAGAGGCTCCCTCCTGAAACCGGCTAACCAGAGAGAGCTGCGTGCATTGGATGCGCGCCGCGGGCAAATCGATCGTGCACCCTTCCTCGATGAAGGGCGCCCCGAGGGCGGGGTGCTGGCCCCACATCACGGGCAGAGCGACGCGGCCCTCGTTCGTGATCGCTTCGGAGAAAAACAAGGCTCCAACGCCACGAATGAGAGTGAGCTCCTTTTCAATGAAGAAGGGCGTGCGGCATGTGCGCACCTGAAAGCGGACGCAGATCCGCTCTGGAGAGTCTTCAATGATCGAGTAGTCCCACGGCAGGGTCGGGGTCTCGCCGTGCGCCCCGAAGGGCATGCCCTGATATTCACAGGAGTTCCCGCCCGTCGGGAAGCAATCCTGCCACCCTCCCTCGTAAAAATCGAGGAACGCGCTCCCCGCGGTGTGCGAGGTGGCGACATAGGTCGCGGGATTGCGCACCCCCCAAGGCGAGTGCCAGAGGAAATCGACGTCCTTCGGCTTGAAGAGAAGCTCAAAGACGTCCGTTCCCTTGTCCGCCAGTACCCCCGCGCGCAGGAGCTCGTTCTCCAGGCTCAGGGTCCTGAGCCCGCGATACTGGTACTCGCGGATGCGACATCCGAAATTGCGCTCGTGCGTGTAAAAGATCACGTGCTCACCGCCTTGCAGGACTGGAGATATTCATTCAGCCTCGAACGGGCTTCATCCGCCCCCGAGCCCGGCTCGATCCGGCTGGACCGGGGCTTCATCGCGTCGGAGAGCGCCAGAAGATCCGCATGAGGCTCTACCAACGAGCGCGCGAGCATGGCCGCGCCGAGAGAGCTTGTTTCCGCTTCCGCCACGCAGTCAACGGGAAGGCCCGTCGTGTCGGCGATGATACGCGGGGTGATCTCGCTCGTTGCCGCCTTTCCGCACATGACGAGCCTGCGCACGTTGACCCCACCCTGACGCATCATGTCGAGGTAGCGGCCAAGCTCGCAAGCGAGGCCCTCTACGAGCGCGCGCAAGACGTGGGCAGGGGTATGGCCGAGCCGAAGACCGTCTATCCTGCCGGCGGTGGCGGGCGGAACACCCGCCGCACCGAGATCCGAGAGAAGGGGGCGAAAACGCAGACCGCCGCTTCCCGGCGGGGCTCCGGCCATGAGGGCATCGGTCTCCTTCACGCTCATGCTCCCCCTGTTGAACAGCCTGGTAGCCCAGGTGATGCAGGCGCCGCCATTAACCATTGAAAGCATCTGCCCGTAGGTGTCAGGCGCGGGGTGCCGACAAACCAGGGCGATGCCGCCGGCGGGCGCATCGAGGGTGGCAGACAGAGCCAAAAGAACCCATGCCGTTCCGGCCCCGAGCATCGTGTCGCCGCTGCGAACCACTCCGCAACCCATTGTGGCCGCGTACTGGTCGTGCACCGCCGGACCCACGGGGATGCCCGCCGGCAGACCGACGGAAGCGGCGATGTCCGGCAACATCACTCCCGCCTGCCGATTGACGGGAAGCAGGTCAGGGAGGAGCTCGCGGCGGATTCCTAGGAGCGCGAGCAGATCATCGTCTTCGCGGCCCAACGACGGATTATAAAGCCCGGCCTCGGACAGACTTGTTCCGTCATGGGCGCGGCGGCCGCACAACCGCCCGACGACGAAATCTCCTACCCAGCTGAGCTTGAATCCCGGGGGAAGCGCCTTCTGCTCTCGAAGTCTGAGGATCTGGCCGGAGGTGATGAAGCCTTTCCTCATGCCGACATGACGCACGAACCAGTCACAGCCGTTGCGCGCGGTCAGCTCACGATCCCATGGCCCACCGCGCGAATCCTGCCACCCGATGACGGGGCCCGAGCGATGGCCGGCCGCATCGAGGATCTGGAGGGCGCCGCCCTGGCTTGAGATACCGACAGCAAGGACACGCGACCCATGACCGCCGCTGACTGCTTGCGCAACGGCCGCCAAGGTTCCCGTCCAGATATCCTCCATGTCCTGCTCGGCCGCGCCGTCGGCGCCGTAGACGATGTTGACGGGAGCCGAGCCGCGGGAGATAACAGATCCATCCTCGGCGACGATCTGCGCCTTGATGTTGGTGGTTCCCAGGTCTATGCCCAGATACACGCCCGGGTCCGCCCTTACGCCCCCCACTTTTCCTCCGCGCCCTTGACGGCGGCACCGTTATTCACGCTCCGTAGAACGTTCATTCCATTGTCGAAGAAGACCTTTTTCAGCGTCATTTCATTCAAGCCGGCGGCGCGTCCAGCGGTAAGGACCGCGATTGCGATTTCTTGGGCCATGTACATGGCATGAATGCCCTCGGCTTTTACTCGAAAGGCGCTGGGGGGATAGTCGCCTTGGACAATGTCGACCCAATGGTCCATGACCCGGACGCGCCGCCCTATCATGGCAGCAACGGGGAAATCCGTGGCGAAGAGCACGCGTGAGCTGTCGATCTGGTCGAAGACCATTCGCAATACGGTTTCGTCCATGACCATGGACGTGTCGAGGTAAACGTTGGGGAGGCTCTTCACCGAGCCGATGGCCCGCTCCATCTCGGCAGGCAGGTAGCAGCGACCGCAGTGCGCCAGCACGATCTTCGCGCGCGGCCACCCTTCGCTCAGCCAGCGTACCCCGGCGCTCACCGCGGGGTCGGCCAACCGTCCCGACCGGGGCACGTGGAGCAGCACGACCAGCCCGAGATCCTGTGCGATATCCATTTCGTTCGGACCGAGCATTTCCTCTACGCGCGTGTTCCCGTAATCATCCCCGTGCCAGGGCAGGTGGACCTTGAAGCCGAGGAAGTGACCTGTTTGCAGCCGCTGCCGTATCACCTCCGAGGGGACTTTCAGTGACGAACCGGCGATCATGAGGGGGTACATCCCGCGCCGCACGCCGGCGCTGGCGACATACGCTGTGTCTTTTTCGTTGTCCGCCGAAGGGGTAGGGTAGCCGAAACAGACCGCGCGGTATTCACGATCCGGGAAGCTGGCATGGCCATCGCTCACGAGGCGATCAACCGGATAGTCCTCCGCGGCTACCATGTATGCGCCGCCGGCCGCGCCGCTTCTCCATGGCACGGCATGCCAGTCGGATTTGCGCCATGTGTGCGCGTGGAAATCCAGGACGATCGGGGGAAGAAATGGCGCAATCCGTTCCTTGTAAAATGCAGGGTCCATTGATGGTGTCGTCATAGTATCCTCTGGGGCAGATAAACGCCGCCTTTTTGGAGTGATGCGGGCAATCCCCTTGCAGCGTATTAGCGCACAGCATATTGCAGATGTCAAGCAAAAAAGTATGAGCTATTGAGCAGTTACGTCATTTTTAGACAATTTTGAATCAATATTGCACGATTCGGACATTTAACTGTATAGTCGCGAAGAGGTAACGTATGAAGACGGCGAAAAAGGGCGGACATAGACTCTTCGAGCAGGATCGGGAAACGGCGCACGTTGTCTCGGAAATGCTGATAGACCTGGAAAAGCGCGGAATGGATGCCGTGCGAGAATATAGCACGCGGTTTGACGGCTGGAGCCCACCGAGCTTCGAGCTGACTGCGGGCCAGATTGGTGACGCAATCGGAACCTTGGACGCTCAGGCGATTGAAGACACCGCATACTGTCAGGCAAATGTGCGCACCTTCGCCCAGGCACAGCTCGCCACCCTCAAACCTTTGGAAGTAGAGATCCACCCTGGGGTGGTCCTCGGCCATCGCCACATACCAGTCAGCCGCGTCGGCAGCTACATCCCCGGAGGCCGCTACCCGATGTTCGGATCGGCGCAGATGAGCATCATTCCCGCGAAGGTCGCGGGGGTGGGGTCCGTGATCGCCTGCACGCCGCCGGTCAAGGGAGAGGGGTATTACCCGGCAACCATCAACGCCATCCAGGCCGCGGGCGCGGATCAGATCTTCGTCCTCGGCGGCGTGCCCGCCCTCGCGCTCATGGCCTTCGGCCTCGGGGGAACCAAGCCGGTGGACATGCTGTGCGGCGCCGGCAACAAGTTCGTTGCCGAGGCAAAGCGGCAGCTTTTCGGGCGCTGCGGGATAGACCTGCTGGCTGGCCCCACCGAGATCATGGTCATTGCCGACGATGCGGCGGACCCGTCCCTAGTTGCCTGCGATCTGCTCGGCCAGGCCGAGCACGACCCGGCAAGCGGGGTATGTCTCATCTGCCTCAGCGAGCGATTCGCTGCGGCTGCCATTGCCGAAGTGGAGAAGCAACTCGCTGTCCTGCCGACTCGTGATGTCGCCTCGCTCTCCTGGCGTGACAATGGGATCGTCATGGTCGCCGATGATGCCGATGAGGCGGTTCGACTCGCTAACGACTACGCCCCTGAACACCTCGAGCTGCACGTACTGGACACTGCCTTTTTCGTGAATCGGCTTTCCGCTTACGGCTCGCTTTTCATCGGGGAAGAGACGACGGTCGCCTATGGCGACAAGACCATCGGCACGAATCATATCCTTCCCACAAGCAGGGCGGCGCGCTACACCGGAGGGTTGTGGGTCGGCAAGTTCCTCAAGACCTGTACGTTCCAGCGCATGACGAGGGCAGCCAGCCGTGAGGTGGGAGAGGTCACTGAAAGGCAATGCGAGCGCGAGCATATGCTCGCCCACGGCATTACCGCGAGGATCCGGGTCGAACGGTACAAAGCGGAGAGATAGGCGCGAAACACTGAGATCGACCCATAAAATGATTGATTCAAACAAGTATCCGGTATAAGATGATCGAAACGATAGTTATTGGAGGCTCTATGTCAGGCATAGACTTGAGAATCTCGAAGCTCTTCCATGGAAAGAAAAGCCTTGTCATATCGGCACTCGATCACGTGATGGAATATGGCGACCAGCCGGGGATCGAGGATGGGACAAAAGCGATTCGGAATTGCATGGGCGTAGACGCTCTCCTCATGTCGCGGTTCCTGCTGCGGCGGAACTCGGAGCTCATGGGCGGCGAGCAGGCTCCGCTGCCAGTTGTGCGCATCAACTGGTCATCGTCCTTCTACTACCCGCTGGACTACAGAACAGGATATACGCGCATTGCCACGACCGTGGAGGATGCCGTTGAGGCAGGAGCCCATGCGGTCATCTGCTCGCTCTTCCTCGAGGAAGACGGCAATGAAAAGCTCGAAACGGAAAATGTCGAAGTGTTTTCAGAGGTCGTACGGCAAAAGGAACGTCTCGGCATACCCCTCATCGGCGAATGCTACGTGGTCGAGCATGCGGATCTTTCCGCGGATCAATTGCACGGCAAGGTGAAGCGTGTCACGCGCGTCATGGCCGAGCTCGGGGCCGACCTCATCAAGTGCTTCTATACCGGCGACCGCTTTCACGAGGTCGTCGAGAATCTTCCCGTGCCCGTGTTCACCATCGGTGCGGAAAAGCTCTCTTCGGACATTGCGGTTCTCGAAAAAGCGAAAAACAGCGTCGTACAGGGAGCGCGGGGAATCATATTCGGGCGGAACATCTTCATGGCCCGCAAGCCCCAAGAGCTCATCCAGGCGCTGGGTGAAGTCATGAATGCAGGCCGGGATCCCCGTGACGCGGCGAAGGCGCACGGGCTTTCCTAGGCGATAGGAGGCGAAGGATGGCGGAACTTTTCCAGGTCAAGGACGTCGACAAGGCGGTGTATCGCGAGTCGCTCTCGGATTTCCTGCCGTCGAGGATCATCGACGCACATACGCACATTTGGAAGGATGAGCACTCTCACCATGACGCGGCCGCATTGGCGCGCGCGGTGACCTGGCCAGCCCGGGTGGCCAAAGACAACTCGGTGGAAGACCTCATAGAAGGATACCGCCTCCTGTTTCCGGGAAAGACCGTTGTCCCGCTCATGTTCTCGAGCCTCCACGAGGGCGACGACATGGTCGCTGCCAATGACTACGTGAGCGCAAGCGCGGCCGCGCACCAGTTCCCCGCCCTGATCTACGCGCACCCCACCTGGACGGGCAAAGATCTGGAGAAGCGGATCCGCAGGGGCCGGTTTCTGGGCGCGAAAGTATACCTCAATCTTTCTCCCGCATACCTGCCGGAGAAGGAAATACGCATCTTCGATTTCCTCCCGCCGCACCAGCTGGACGTCTTGAACCGCAACAAATGCGTGGTGATGCTCCATATTCCGCGTGACGGCAGGCTGCGCGATCCCGTGAATCTCGCGCAGATGCTCGAGATCGAGCGCACGTGGCCCGACATCCGTCTCATCATCGCGCACGTGGGGCGAGCCTACTGCGACGAGGACATGGGCAACGCCTTCGAGATTCTCAAGGCCACCAAACGCATGGTGGTCGACTTCTCCGCAAACACGAACGATCACACCTTCGAAGCCGCCATTCGATCCTTGGGTCCGGAGCGCTGCCTCTTCGGCAGCGACATGCCCATCACGCGCATGCGGATGCACCGTATCTGCGAGTCGGGCCGGTACATAAACGTGGTTCCCCGCGGGCTCTATGGAGACGTATCGGGGGACAAGAACATGCGCGAAGTGGACGGTCCTGAAGCGGATCTCCTCACCTTCTTCATGTACGAGGAGGTTCTCGCGATCAAGCGCGCCGTGGAGCGCATCGGGCTCGGCCGCGCCGATGTGGAATCGATATTCTACTCCAACGCGAAGCGCTTCCTGAGGATTTAGCTGAATGCATACCCCCTGGGTTCCCGAGCAACAACTGAAAACAGCGCTCCAGCGCAATGAGGCATTTTGGCGCGGCGAGCTCTCCGACGGGCCGCTCCTTTGGGTGACCGTTGCCGGCGCACGCGCCGGTACCTCGCCACGAGCGCCGGAAACCGACGAGCAACAATGGATCGACGTCGACTACCAGATGGCCAAGGCGGAGGACGCTCTATCGAGGACCTACTTCGCGGCCGACGCGCTTCCCGTCTATGCCCCCTGGCTGGGACCGGACCAGTTCGCCTCGTGGCTTGGCGGCGGACTGTCATTCAGCACGAGAGACAATACATCGTGGACGAAGCCGTTCGTCGAGGATTGGGCGGACTTCCCCCAGCTGCGGATCGATGCCACCAATCGCTGGTGGCGCTCGTACCTCGAGATTCTCCATGCCTCGGTGGCTCGGGGCAAGGACAGATGGGTCACCGCGTACCCGGATCTCCATTCGGGCATTGACGGCTTGGCCGCCATCCGGGGGCCGGAGCGCCTCATGATCGACCTCATCACGGATCCACAGCCAGTGAAGCGGGCCATGCTTCAAGTGACAGGGCTTTGGAAAGAGATCGTGGATACCGTCTCGGGAATCATCCTGCCGAGCGGACAGGGCACATCGAATTGGACCATGGGGTGGAGCGCTGATCGATTCGTCTGCGTCGGCCAGAACGATTTCTCGTGCCTCATCAGCCCGGCGATGTTCCAGGAATTCGTGAATGAAGACACGGTGGCCTGCTGCGAGCACGTGGACCGCACCATCTACCACCTCGACGGCCCTGGCGCCCTGCAGCATGTTCCCGCACTGCTCGCCATTGGCAAACTCGACTGCGTGCAGTGGATTCAGGGTGCCGGAAAGCCGCTGCCCTCCGCGTGGCTCGATCTCCTCCGACAGATCCAAGGCGCGGGGAAGACCGTGCAGGTATACTACGGAGGCGCGCATGGAGGCAACGCAGATTTCAAGACCGAAATCGACGCCCTCTGCGGCAGTCTCGATCCCTCGCGTCTGTTCATCAGCGCCGATGTCGATTCGGTGGAGAAGGCGGACTTCATCGTGCGGTACGTGAATGACGTATGCAAGGAGAGCAGGGTCCGGCCCTTTTAGCGGGCCGGGCCGCGCTACAGCTTTCCGTATCGGTGCCCTGCTTCCGACAAAGCCATGATCTTCTCCCGCGGCGTGTTCTCGTTGAAGTAGTCGGTCGTGCCGAGGATGAACGAGCAGCGCCCGCGAACCGTGTCGAGGACCTTTTTCACGGTCGTCTCGATTTCCGATATGCTGCCTTTGCGCAGGAGGTCCAGTTGGTCGATGCCTCCGAGAAGGGTCGTTCCTGAACCGAAAGCCTGGACGGCTTCCTCGAGCACCGTGTCCCCGTACGGCGCCGGGGTGAGTGACTCGTAGGCGCGCATGCCCAAGCCGGGATACAGGGGGAGAATTCCTTTTGCATAGCCGCAGTTATGGTAGAGGACGGGAACTCCCTGATCTTGAATCCAGTCGATGAATCGCTTTTCGTGGGGCCAGATGTGCGTGTTGAAAAAATCACGACTTACCATCTTGCCGTTGGCGACGTTCCCACCGTAGCTGATGACATCCGCGCCGGCATCGATCATCTGCCGCACGAATGCCCTATAACGATTCTGAAAATATTCCATCATACGGTTGTAAAAGTCCGGCTCTAGAAGCGCGTCCATCAAGAGATCGTCCACTTTACGATAATAGAGAGCAACGAGATTGAAGGCACCCTGAATCCAGGGCGCTACGACCCCTTCGTCTCCTACCGCCTCGCGGGCTCTTCGAATGTCCCGTACATCGGCCGCGCCGGCGGGAGGCTGGAAAGCCTGCATCGTCTCGAAGTCCGCTGACGACTTGATGGGATAGTCGACCAGAGACGATTCCGCGTCGTATTCGCAAACCCATTTCAGCGCTTCCCGGTACTCCATCTCGCCGCGGGGGGTCGTGATCCGAGTATGGGTCGCGGTATCGCGGCTGTCCGTTGTTTGAGTGGCCTCCACCCGCCAGTCCGACGTCGAGGGTCCAATGGCATCGTAAACGGCTGAGCAGTTGCGATGGATGAGGTCGAAACCGTATGCGGAATAGACTTGCGGGGTTTTTGCGACGCAATCGGCGTCCTGCGCCCCGAAAAACTCCTTGACATGATTGATGTGAATGAACGGCGAGACTGGAATTCGTCCAATCGGCTCTTGCCGAAATGCGCGAAGCAGCTCGGTGCGGCGCGAAACAGTGCTCATCGAAATTCCTCCACCCTTTTTGAGGCGCGCTTGAAGCGCTCCAGCCCATGGTATCATCTGCCCTTTACGAGATATGCGTGAAACTATCGGGCCAAGGCCTGATTGTACACGTCACTAATGATCACTTCAATCAAAATATTGGAAATTTTGCTTGACAAGTCAAAAGATGGACTGCTATTCTATCGAAGTTGTTAATATCGGGATCGAAAGCTCCCGAGGAAACGCCGCACTGAAGAAAGAAGGAGAGGAACCATGAAGCGAATTCTCGTCGTCTTGCTTGTCCTTGTGGTCGCAGGCTTCGGGTTTGCCCAGGCAAATACCACGCTGAAGGGCGAGCTGAACCTGTTCGCATGGCTGCCTGACAATCCAGACATCGTCGTGAACTGGGTCAATGCCTTCCAGAAGATGTATCCAAACATCAAGATTAACTCCCAGATGATGACCGGCAACACGCTGATTGAGAACATGCAGCCTCGCTACGCGGCGAAGAACATGCCTGACGTGTTCTCCAACGAGCTGGACGCCTTTTCCCACAGCATGATCGATGGAGGCGCAATCGCCGACATCGGCGACACCAAGGCGTGGTCCGACATGGTGCCCGCCATGCAAGGCGCGTGGACCTACAACGGCGTCAAGTACGGCATCAGCGGCGGCATCGCCACCACGCTGATTTATTACAACATGGACCTCTTCAAGAAGGCCGGCATCACCAGCCTTCCCAAGAACTGGGACGAGTTCCTCGTTCTCTGCGGAAAACTGAAGTCCGCCGGGATTACGCCCCTGATCTGGACCGGCGCCTTCCCCAATATGTTCTCAAACACGACGCTGAGCTGGGGCCTTGCGAACTACGTCTACCCCAACGAGCCCGATTTCCGCAACAACATTGCGAACACCAAGTACGATCTAGCCAAGAACCCGGGCTGGCTCGAGATCTTCCAAAAGATGGACACCCTCAATAAGAAGGGCTATCTCATGAAGGGGTTCATCTCTACTGACTACGCATCCAGCCAAACCTTCTTTACCGAGGGGGATGCTGCAATGCTCTTTGCCGGCACTTGGCAGGCGGCTTACCTCATCGACAAAGGATCCTTCCAAACCGGGCTGTTCCTCCCGCCTTGGAACGACAAGGGCAAGAACCTGGTTGCTGTCAACGCTTCTGAGACCGGATGGTCGGTCGGGAAAAATGGCAACGAGCAGCTCGGGAAGGTGCTCCTGGACTTCATGTTCCACGACAATTGGGCGATTTACCAGAATCCTCGCGGGTCCGTGTCGCCGTTCAAAATGGACAAGGGTGACAAGCTCAACCCGAAGCTCGGGGCTGCCATGGCGGACCTGAACAAGATACCCAAGTACGTGGACCTCTTTGCACGCGTGGTTCCCTCTGCCGTTAGCACGCAGGCAATCACTCTGGCTCAGTCCCTCTATGTCGACACGACGCCGCAGGAAGTCATCACTGGCCTCACGAAGGCGCAGAACGACTGGTTCGCGACCAAATAAGGCGTTATTATCCAAACGCGCGGGGCTCAAGGCTCCGCGCGTTCTCTTCAATTTGCATGTTCAATCTGACGGAAGTATGCTCAAGCTCGCGAGGTGTGGGGGGGTTCCATGCGGCATAGACGTCTGCGGAGGAGTTCGACTTTCACTGACAGGTGGGCCGCTCAGGGGATGCTCTTCATGCTGCCTGCGCTGCTCCTGGTCACCGTGTTCATCATATTGCCGGTCGCGCTCAACGTGCTCCTGGCCTTCACCAACTATAAGGGCTTCGGCGAGCCGTATCGTTTCATAGGGCTGGCGAATTTCAGGTCCATATTCACGGACAGCTCCTTCTTCCTTGTGCTTGGGAACACTTTCAAGCTCCTTCTCATCTACGTCGTCGTGCTGAACGTCGTGGCAGTGTTCCTGGCCGTCAGGATCGTCGATACTGGGGCGCTCTTTGGCAACTTCATGAAGGCCCTGCTCTATTTCCCCTGCCTGCTGGCCCCCATCATCGTGGGCTTCGTATGGCGGATGATCCTGAACTACCAGAAGGGCATCATCAACGTGAGCCTCCGCAGCCTGGGCCTTGATGTCCTGGCGCTGAACTGGCTGGGAGAGCCGCACCTGGTCATTCCCATCATGAGTCTCGTGATCGTGTGGTTCGCCACCGGCTACTACACTATCATTTACTACGCGGGGCTCATGGCCATATCCCCGGAGTACTACGAGGTGGCGACTCTCGAGGGGGCGAGCGGCACGCAGAAGTTCCGGTTCGTCACCCTTCCGCTCCTGGCTCCGGCCATCACGATCAACGTAGTGCTGAGCACAATGGGTGTCCTGGGCGCCTTCGACCTCCCGACAACCATCTCGTCCGGCGGAGGCCCGGGTTACTACGGGACCACCATTGCGCTCCTTGTCATCCGCTACGTCTACGACACCTTCCAGGAGGGCAAAGCCCTCTCCGTAGCTGTCGTCATGTCCTTGATCGCCATCATCTTTGCCTACCTGGAACTCAAGCTCCTCGTCAGGCGCGAGGTAAGCTGACATGAAGAGAGCCCGGAGCTTGCGAATCCAGAACATGCACATCGGCGGGCATGTCGTGCTTATCATCGTCGCCGCCATCATCCTCGTGCCCCTCTACTACGTCTTCGTCAACGCGTTCAAGACGGACATGGGGATCAACCTGCACCCCATGGGTTTCAGCATCAAGTACTTCACCATGGGCAATCTGGGCAACGCGTGGCGCCTGCTCGCCTTCCCGAAATCGCTGCTCAACTCCGTCATTCTCGTGATCCTCAGCTGCGGCATGCTCATTGTCTCGGGGGCGCTCGCCGGGTTTGCAATAGCGCTCGTTCACAACCGGCTCCTCAGGTCGCTCTATACGATGCTGGTGCTGCTCATCTCGGTGCCCTTCCAGGTCATCCTGATCCCCATCATCCAGATCCTGAGCAGCGTGCACCTCATGAACAACTATTTCGGGACCAGCTTCGTGTTCGCCGCGATCAACATGCCCTTCACCGTGTTCCTCTATACGGGATTCATGCGGGCCATTCCTCGGGAGCTCTGCGAGGCCGGCATCGTGGACGGCTGCGGAATGATACGCACGCTCCTCCATATCTACATGCCGCTGCTCCAGGTGGTCACCACCACCGTGCTCATCCTCAGGGGAACCGGGATTTGGAACGACCTCCTCATCCCCCTGGCTACTTTCACGAACGGGAAGCTCGACCCCTTGGTGCGGATCCTCTACACGTTCGCCTCGCTTCGCTTCAATCGGTGGGACCTGATGTTCGCCGGAACACTTCTGTGCTCCGTTCCCATTCTCCTTCTTTTCGTGTTCCTGCAGCGGGTCTTCATCAGGGGGCTCCTCGTCGGCTCGCTCAAGGGTTGAGGGTTGCTCTCAATGCGGCCGCACAACGGTCCAGTTGGTCGTGTCTTGCCCGAGGGGAACGACGTTGATGTACCACCCTCCTTCGCAGACACGCCGCGTCCTGATCTTATTCCTGTTCCTGCAGAAGGTCTTCATCCGAGGGCTTCTGCTCGGGTCCGTGAAGGGATAGAAAGGCCCTCATTCTCTCCACAGCAGGTCGCCGGCGAGCGAGCAGAGATAACTTGAAACCCGCCTCGTGTATTCCCCGTAAAAAGATGGGGAGAGAGAATAGAATCTTTCGCGGTAGAGAAAAATGCCTGTCGGGTCTCTTTTGCCTATCGTCGCGTAGCAGAACAGGCGGAAAAGATCGTGCTCGGGTCCGGGACGCGCCCCGGGCTCGGATTCGTATCGTCGGATGCATCTCGCCGCCAGATCGGATCCTCTTCGCGCGTTCTCCAACGCGAACCGACGTGTGTCGTCCCACCATTCGTTGAACAAGCTCGTGTCGAAGTCGTAGAGCACCTCGGCGAACAGTGTCTGGAGAGAGGGAGATATCTTGAAATGGAGAAGCCCACCCGTTGCCCGTTTCAATGTTTGTCGGGTCTCCGAGGAAAGGTCGTCTCCCGAGTGGCAGTCGAGGAGGACGCCGTGCTCGCTCGCGAGGCGGTGGAGTGAACGGGTCCTCGCTTCCAGACCGGCACGGCCGTCGCGATAACGATAGTCGACGTGCTTCTCGACACCGAGGTTCGGGGCAAGATGCGTGAGCGGAATCCCGCGCTGCTTGCATTCATCGAGGATGAAGGCGGCCTCGGTTTCCGATGTCAGGCAGTCGAACGGATCGATCTCCGGAGGATGCTCGTCGATGCTCAACTCGAGGTCGAATGCTTCTCCCTCCTTGAGCGAAGCGATGAAGGGTGCCAGCGCTTCCAAAGCATCCATGGCTTGCCGATACTTGCCGACCAGACCCGTGCCCCCACGGAGAGCGGCATAATCGAGGATGTCAGAAACGTCAATCGTGTAGAAGGAATAAGAGCGGGCCGCTTGGATAATCTTCTTGGCGTGCTCCAGACCGTCTGATCCCCTCTTGACCATGATGTGATCCGCATCCGCACCATAGGGCCGGGCGCAGCCCGCCTTCAGTGACTCGGTCACCCCGCACAGGCAGAGACCCTCGAATGTGCTCCCCGTGTGGCCTTCCGGGACGAACCCGATCCCCGGGTAGTACAGTTCTCGATCGACTCTTTCGTCTCCGATGTTTTCGAGGAGGTTCAACTCTCTCATCGAGTTCTGGATCGCATTTGCGCTGAAAAGGCATTCATTCATCGCCTGCCAGATGCCGGGCCAGACAGCCTTGGACATGCGCGTGCCGATACCCAGGCGCGGCACCATGCGCAACGCCTGAGGAAGCCTCGACGGAGCCACTACGGCATAGGCCCGCTGGAGATTGCCCGAAGTCACTTCGTAGAACCGCGCGGTTGTGCCGTCCGACAGTGCGCTCTGCGCGAGGCATTCGCCCCCGGCCCTGGAGGCGCCGCCCTTCACGAACTCGACGAGTCCATGCTGTCCATCTTCACACTCGATGAGGACCAGGCAACGACCCGCGCGACACGCGGCGGATCCGTCGTGCACGACGAGGGTGGGAGAAGCTGGTGACGGGCGCCCGCTGCAAACCGCGCCGTGGGTCTTGGCCCAGAATCCTTGCGACTGTGAGAGGACATTTTGAATGAATCGGGGAGCCTCCCAGGTGAGCGTGTCCCACACGGCGGGGTTTCTTGCCGGATCGATCCGCCGCCTTCCCTTTTGACTTCCTGCCATGAATCCTCCCCGCGCGGCCGCGGTACCGGGTTTACGGCTGGAACTGTTCGAGCAGCTTCCAGCCAGTTTCAACGAATTGGGCGAGGGTCCGCTGAGTGAGTCCGAACGTGATCATCTCATTCTCCGAGAGGCCCAACGGATCATAGGCTTTTCGGAATTCGGGGATTCGGCAGAGTTTCTCTTGGAGCGCGAGAGGAATAAGTTCTTGGAATCTCTCCCTCTGCTCCACCTGCTCATCAACAAGGGTCCTCTGGTGCGCGGGATGGATTGACATGGTGAGGTCACCGCCCGCGAGTCCGATCATGTGATAGTTGCCGCGCAGCGCCGCGACAAGGAGCTGTGCTTCGAACCTGTCTTGTCGGTACAGCTGCGAGGCACGTTTGACGATGCTCAACCCCGCCATGCGCAGCTCCGATTCCGAGACCGGCTCCTCGTTGTCCGCGAACGCCTCGCGCAGGTAGTCGTCCACGCGGCCGATCATCATCACGGAGAAGCATCCGCCCACCTTCGCGCCTCGTTTCGCGGCTTGCTGGACCTGCTTGTACCTCTTTCCAATCGCCATTACCTGCGCAACGCTGAAGCTCACGGTCATGACGACCGTCATCCCTTCCGCGCAGCATTTTTCCATGACGTCCATCCCGGCACGGGTTGCCGGAAGCTTCACGGCAATGTTCGCCGCCCAGGCGCTGAATCGTCTCGCCTGATCGTACATCTCCACCCGACTGCCGGCACACGAGGGATCAACCTGCGCACACGCGTAACCGTGCTTGCCGGCCGTTTTTCGATGGATCGGTTCCATCTGCCGCGCCGCGTAGGTGACGACGATTTTCATGAGTGATTCAGCCCTGGCACGGGGCGTCTTGTCTGCTTCAAGCGCTTCCCGTATCTCCTGTCGCCAGAAATCCTTGTTGTTTTTCAAGGCCTCCGCGCACAGGATCGGATTCGTCGTTACGCCGACCGCGCCGTTTGCCAACGCCGTTTGCAGCTCAAGCGGATCTCCGGAATCGTGCCACCAAGCCGTTTGCGTGTTTGTGGAGAGCCACTGTAGATAGTTCATGCCACTCACTTCACATCTCCGGGAAACGGGATAACGGGTTACTTTTCACGGAGTCAGGATGAACTTGATGCCCTTTTTCTCCCTGAACCTCTGAAACGCGGTCTGCCAGTCCTCGAGTGAGAAGGTATCGGTGATCAATGCATCCAGACGAATTCGACTCTCTGCCATCAGCCGCAGAGCGGTGTGCCACGCCGACCATTTTTGCGCAAACGAACCTGTCACATGCAGCTCTTTATACGCGACTTTTTCGAAGTCCAGTCGGATCGGCCGGCCGAACATACCGATCTGCGCGTAGCGTCCTTGCCGCCGCGCCAGATCCAGCCCGAGTGTGGCCGCCGCCTCGGCCCCCGAGCATTCCACCACAATATCCGCCCCCTCACCGCCGCTTATTGCCGCGAGCACCTGGCGTGCATCGTCTTTGCCGACGTCCACCGTCGCGTCAGCGCCGAGAGAGCGCGCCAGGGAAAGCCGTTGCGTGTCTGCCGCCGTGCCGACCACGACGGTCCGCGCTCCGGCGTTACGGAGGAGCTGCAGGACGAGCAGCCCGATGGCTCCCGGCCCGATGACAACGGCGAGGTCATTGGCCGTAACTCCGGCGCACTCGTATACGCCGTGCACGCAGCAGGCAAGCGGCTCCGTGAGCGCCCCGGAAGCGAAATCGACATTCGCCGGGAGGCGGTGAACCCGAGCGGCGGGAACACGTACGAGCTCGGCGAATGCGCCGTCGGCCGCATACCCCAAGACACGGCGTTCCGCGCAGAGATTGTAAAACCCGGCCCGACAGGGCCGACAATTGCCGCATGCGCTGTAGGTCGGCTCGCCGGTCACCCGTTCCCCGCTTGAAAATGCGCGCGCATCCGCGCCGACTTCCTCGACTACACCTGAAAACTCGTGTCCCATCACGACCGGTGGTGCAATGGTGACGGGCGTATCGCCGTCCTGGATATGGAGATCCGAGCCGCATATGCCCGCCGCCTTGACGCGAATGAGGATCTCATCCGCCGCGGGAATCGGTCGGGGCACTTCACGCAGCTCCACGTTCCCCTTGCCGAGCGCGATCTTGCACAGTGCGCGCACCTATAAACTCCCTCAGTACCCGAGCTTCTTTTCCACCTCGCCGATGGACTCGTCAATGATGTCCATGCAACGCGCCGCCACATCCAGGTCCATGACAATGGGCGGGCTCATGCGCAGGATGTGGCCCGCCGGAATCCACGCCAGTCCCTTGCGGAACGCGGCCTGGTAGACGAGCTTGCCCGCCTCGTCGAAGGGTTCCTTCGTCGTCCTGTCCTTTACGAGCTCAACGCCCATGAGGCAGCCCTTGCAGCGCACGTGTCCGATTATCTTGTGCCCGGCCTGCATCTGTGCGAGCCGCTTGACGAAGTAGTCCTCCAGACGCCGGGCGTTTTCCAGAAGTCCCTCTTCCTGGATCGCTTCGATGGAGGCGAGCGCAGCGGCGCACGCCATGGGATTGCCGCCGTAGCTCGTGGAGGCGCTGATCTTCTCGAACTGCTCGCCGTACTCTGATCGGGCGACCATCGCGGTCACGGGGAAGCCATTGCCGAATCCCTTGCCAAGCGTAACGACGTCGGGCACCGTGTTCCAATGCTCCATGGCCAGAAACGTACCGGTGCGGCCCATCGAGGTGAGCACCTCGTCGGCGAAAAGGAGATACTTCCTCCGGTCGCACCACGCACGCAGCTTCGGGAAGAAGTCGTCGGGCGGGAACACGGAGCCGGCCCAGCCCTGGATGGGCTCCAACACGATGGCGGCAACCTGGTTGGTGGTCGCCTCGGTGACGAACTGGTCGAAAAAGGCGATGTAGGCGTCCGTGTCGATCGACCCGTCCGGTTTCTTGAAGAGCGGGCGATAGGGGTTGGGGCGAGGCAGCATGTAAAAGCCCTGCGCGCGGCCGGCTCCGTTGGTGGAGTTCATGCGGGCGAGGCTCGCCGAGTGACCCGACTTGCCATGAAAGTCCCCGTAACAGGAAAGGAATTCGGATTTGCCCGTAACGGCGCGGCAGACGCGCAAGCCCGCTTCGACAGCCGTTGTTCCGCTGTCGTACAGTTGTACCGCGGTGAGCCCTTTGGGCAGGATTTCAGTCATTTTCTCCAGCAGGCGCACTTTGATGGGCGTGGTGAAGTCATGCGCGTTCATGAGTTGCTTCGCGTACTTTGCCACGGCTTCGGATACCTTCGGATGACAGTGCCCGAGGGTGGTGACGTAGATCCCGGAGGAAAAATCCAGATAGACGTTTCCGTCCGCGTCGGTGAGGGTGCATCCGTGCCCGGACTCGAAGGCCACCGGGAACAGCTTCACTTGGCCGGAAAGTCCTTTCATGATTTTCACGGCCCTGCCGTGCAGCTCCTGCGATTTCGGCCCCGGGATTTCCGATGAAACGAGACGAGGTACCTTTTTCAAATCCACTTTCGCCCAGTCGATGTCGTAGCTCATTCGTAAGCCTCCTTGATTTCGACGATTGCCTGAAATGCCTGAAGCATCTCCGGCGCGATGCCCGGAGTGGTAATCCAGAGCTGGAAATCCGCGAGTCCCCCGAAATCGAAGTGTCCGTCCTGGCCGCACTTTGTGTGGTCAGCGAGCAAGATGCGGCGCGTGCTCCGACGGAGCATTGCTTGCGTGAGGCCTGCTTCCTCCGGGGTGTTCACCATGCAACGGCCCTCGGGTGTGACGGCATCGGCGCCGATGAAGCACAGGTCGAAGCGCAGGCTTTCGAGAACGCGCTCGGTCAGGCTGCCTTGCACCGAATACAGCTCGCCGTTGTAGCGCCCTCCGAGGATGTACAGCGCAATGCCGGGGCAGCGGGAAAGATCCGTGATGGCGGCAAGAGAGTTGGTGTAAACGCTCAGGGGCTCGACGTTGTCGAGATGAGCCGCCATGTGAAACGTCGTGGAGCCATCGTTGATCAGCACCACATTGCCCGGCGCGACCTCGTGCGCGGCGAGTCGTCCAATTGCCTGCTTGAGACGGAAATTGTGCGCGACTTTCGCGTGATACTGAGACTCCAGCGCAGCCCGACCCGCCGCCAGACAGCCGCCGTGGGTTCGTATGATGCGCGACTCCGCCGCAAGGACTTCGAGGTCTCTTCGGATGGTCAATGCGGACACCTTGAGAGCCTCCGCAAGGGAGTCGACTTTCACCTCCATTTGGAGCGCGCGGAGCAACGCGACGATCTCTGTCCTTCTCTGTTCCGGACTCAAGGTGATGAACATTATGATCAACAAAATCTATTGTCAAGGGACAATTTGAACAAAATGATCAAAAATATGGTCGCTCGATTCTGTGACCCTTTCCTGCAGCCCCTCCCGATCTTATCTTTGCCCATGAGCGAATTGACGGCAACGGAGCCACAGCCCTCGTGGCCTCAGCACGATCCTGAAGGGCGCCCCGTCCGTTTTGCTGTCCTCGATTCCCGCCCTCGACCTGTTGAGTTGAATCCGACGCTGAGGGGAGAAAAAGTTCGACTCGAGCCTCTTTCGTACTCGCATGTGGATGCGTTGTGCGAGATAGGTCTCGATCCGGATGTGACGCGATTCATGCCCAAACCACTTCGCACGCGGGTTGCCATGGAGGAGTTCGTTCATGATGCACTCGTCGAGCGGGATGCCGGACGCGCGGTTCCCTTTGCGACAGTCCTCGTCAAGAGCGTCGGGGCCGATCGGGTCGTCGGAACGACGCGTTTTGGCGCCATTGATGCCGCGAACCGACGTTTAGAAATCGGCTGGACGTGGATCGGCAGGGAGTGGCAGCGCACCGGCGTGAACACGGAAGCGAAGTATCTGATGTTGAGACATGCCTTCGAGGTATGGGGTGCCCTGCGCGTCGAGCTGAAGACGGACTCACTGAATGCGCGTTCACGCGCTGCAATCCTTCGCATCGGCGCCACGCAGGAAGGGGTCTTTCGAAATCACATGGTTACCCGGGACGGGCGGGTGCGGAACTCGGTCTACTTCAGCATTGTCGCAGAGGATTGGCAGGCAGTAAAATCGCGGATCGAGCTTCTCATGGATAGGGAAGATCACTGACCGATTCTCTAGCAGGCCGCGTCCCTTTCGTACCGCACAGACGCCCCTAACGATGACCTTATCTTTTTCTTGCTCTTGTGTCTCCTTGTGATACAATAAATCGAAATCAACGGTATCGAGCTCGCGGAGTCTCGTTGTCCAATCTCCGTGTGTTCCCGGGAGGCAGAATGAGCGCGAACGCGCCCCGTCTCATCGTCATCGAAGACTCCGCTTCCGACTTTCTGCTCATCAAAAGATTTCTCACGGAGTCTTATTCCGAGGTCGTCTGTCGTCACATCTCCGATCGCGGCGGTCTCAGCGCCGCACTCGATGAGGGAGGTTGGGACGCGGCTCTGTGCGACTTCAACGTTCCGGGCCTCGACTTTTCGGAATGTCGGCAGCTCATCTCGGCCGGTGCCAAGGATCTGCCCCTCATCATTGTTTCCGGGAGCGTGGGCGAGGAGCGGGCTGTCGAGCTCATCACGGGCGGGGTGTGGGATTTTGTCCTCAAGGACAATCTGAAACGACTCGCACCGGCGGTCAATCGGGCGATTGAAAAAGCTGAAGAGAAGAGAGCGCGCCGGCACGCCGAAGAGGCGCTTCGTGAAAGCGAAGAGCGGTACCGTCTTTTGTCGGAAAACATCTCCGACGTGATCTGGATTCTGGATCTCGATTCGCTGCGTTTCCGGTACATCAGTCCATCGGCCCGTTCTCTTTTCGGCGCGTCCCCAGAGGAGGCCATGGCGCGTGGCTTTGATACCTTTTTCGAGGCCGGCCAGGCCGCCGCCTTCAAGGATAAACTCCGGGTGCGGGGGGAGGAGTTCTCCCGGGGAATAGTCTCGACGTACACTGACGAGGTCGACCAACCCCACGGCGACGGCACATTCCTGGCGATGGAGATAACGACGCGTTACGCCCTGGATCCGACGACGGGGCATCGTGAGGTATTCGGCGTCTCGCGTGACATTTCGCAGAGACGCAGCGCGCAGGAAGCGCAGCGCCTGAGTGAAGAGCACAATCGGGCAATGATCGTCAATGCGCCCTACGGCGTTCTCACCGCGGAGCTCGATGGTAAGCTCCTCACGGCGAATCCGGCGTTTGCAAAGATCCTGGCCTTTGATTCGCCGGAACAGTTACTGGGTCACGCGAGCGCTGCCACCATGGCGCGTGTTCTCCAGAGCCATCCGCAGGTGAAGGACCTTCTCGATCGGCAGCCGCCTGAAAGGGATGCGTGGCAGCGGGTGGAAAACGTGCAGTTGACACGTCGAGACGGCACTCCCGCGTGGATCAATCTCGAAATGCGCCTGTATCGATCCCGAAGCACGGGGCGGAACGAGCTGGAAGGTTTTGCGGAAGACATAACGGAGAAGAAGCGATCCGAGCGCGAACGACAGAACCTTATGCAGCAGATGCAGCAATCCCATAAAATGGAAGCGGTCGGAAAGCTTGCCGGGGGCATAGCTCACGATTTCAACAACCTCATTACGGTCATCGGGGGTTATTCGGAGTTCGCCCTTGCGCGTACGATACCCGGTGCGCCACTCTATTCCGCGTTGACCGAGATCTCGGCGGCGTCCAAAAGAGCCGGGGCGCTTACATCCCAACTTCTTGCGTTCAGCCGCAATCAGATTCTCGAGCCCAAGACCGTGGACCTGATGGCTCTGATTGACGGAATCGCCGTGATGCTCAGAAGGCTGCTCGGTGAAGGGGTCGAGCTTCAGCTTGTCCGGCCTGCAAAACTCTGGCCCGTTCTTGTCGATCCGGGAAAGATAGAACAGGTGATCACGAATCTCGCCGTGAACGGCCGCGATGCCATGCCTACAGGGGGCGTTCTCACAATTGAAGCAAGCAATTTCGGGCCTGAGGCTGGTATACGCGATACATTCCCCGAAGCCAGAGGCGATTTCGTAGCCCTTGTCGTGCGCGACACGGGAGTCGGAATGGATGCCGAGACCCGTGAAAGGGCGTTCGAGCCCTTCTTCACTACGAAAGAGAAAGGAAAGGGCACAGGGCTAGGGCTTTCCATCGTTTACGGGATCGTCAAACAAAGCGGCGGCCATATTCGCTGCGAAAGCGAGCCCGGAAAAGGAGCTGAATTCACCATCCTCCTCCCTCGCTCGGAAAGGGAAAGCCAAGCAAGCCCGACCGCGGCCCCGACAACGGAGCACGCAAAAGGCGGAACGGAAACAATCCTCCTGATCGAGGACGATGAGACGGTGCGAAGTTTTGCGGCGCTCGTTCTGAAAGCGGCAGGTTACACGATCATCGAGGCCATGGATGGCCAGGGGGCCCTTGAGCTCGCATCGAAGAGAATCGGGCCGATACATTTGATCATTTGCGATGTCGTGATGCCGCACATGGACGGGCCGGCGGTCATTCGCGCAATCAAACCCATTCTCAGGGGTGTTCCCTTCCTTTTCATGTCCGGCTATTCGCAGACCGAATTGAGCAATCGTGGAGTCCTGGACCCAAGCATGAAGCTCCTTCACAAACCATTTACCACGGCTGGGCTCAGGGAAAGAGTAAGGGAAGCATTGGATGCGCCGCGCTTGCCGTAGGTCTTCGATCAAGTGTTCCAGAAGACTGGAACATGTGATCGATTTTGGTCAAAAATTCGGAACAGCAGGCGGCCACTGCATTGTATTCAATCAAGAAAAATAGCGAGAAAAGTCACTCTTTTGGGTAGGAGTGCTTCCAAGAGAGGCCGTATGCGACAAGCTTGGCTCCTCATTCTTCCTTTTGATCTTTTATCCAATTGTTCCACCTGGAATTGGCGCGTTTCTTGCATTAATCAAGACAAGATCTTGCTTCATCAAGAGATCAAAGCGAGTTGTGCGCAAACGGGAGGGACTTATGCGGAAAGCGATCATGATGATAGTGCTTCTCTCCATGGCCGTGGGAACAGGCTTTGCAGATGCGGACGTGGGTAAGGGGAAATGGCTCCATGACAAATGGCTCATGCTTCAGAGATCCGACGCCGTCAACCCAAAGGATCTCACCCTGTATGACGGCTTCGTCTTTGCGGCGGCGCAGGTGGCTGTGAACTCCACTCCATGCGAGGTTACGGTTCCTCAGGGCACCACTCTGGGCCAAATGTTCAGAGTCGTAGGAACCTATTTGGACGTTCATCCCGAGCTCTGGAGCAGAGATGCGGGGAGCGTCGTCGTTGAAGCCTTGAAAGCAGCCTACTCTCCCAAGAAATAGTCCCCCCCCGCGGCGCGTGCAGGAAACCCGAATAAGGTGCCCCTACCATGCCCGCCGTTTTCTTGTCCAAGCACTCCTCTCGGGCGTATACTGGTAGTGGAACCGTGAGAGACGCAGCGTAAAATGGTGTACAGGGGAGGATGAAATGGGTGGAAAGACAGCAGGGTTCATTACGATCATCCTTGCGGTGTTGGCGGCCGTTGGAGGGATACTTTTCTACGCGAATCATCACACGCTTCGGGGGCTGATTCTCGTGATCGCCGCCGGCGCTCTTCTCGTCATTGGAATCATCTTTATCGCAACGGGTGGAAAGGCAAAGACTCCCGCAAAGCAATAGCAATCAGAATTTCACAACGATGGCCGCCGACTCACGCGCCGGTAGCCCGCAATGCTTGACACCTGCCGGAGCACGTGGTAATACACCGCACCAAGGCGGCACGTTGCGCCGTGCAGAGGTGGTGAATGATTGTCGGCTTGACGTATGACCTTCGCTCGGATTGGATCAGTCAGGGATATTCGGAAGTGGAGACGGCGGAGATGGATCGTGAAGATACCGTCGTGGCCATAGAGAATGCTCTCCATGCGGAAGGGTGCCAGACAGAGAGGATCGGCAACTACAAGAGCCTGATTGTGGCGTTATCCGCCGGCAAGCGGTGGGATCTCGTCTTCAACTTCTGCGAGGGAATGTACGGCCTGGGTCGCGAGGCGCTCGTTCCGGCGCTTCTTGATGCCTATCGAATTCCCTACACTTTCTCCGATCCCGCGGTGCTCGCCGTTGCGCTTCATAAAGCAATGACGAAGCGTGTCGTTCGCGACGCCGGAGTTCCTACTCCTGATTTTGCAGTCGTGGAATGCATAGACGACGTACGCTCCATCCATCTCGGTTTTCCCCTGTTCGCCAAGCCGCTTGCGGAAGGCACCGGCAAGGGCATCACACCGGACTCCCGCATCAAAAGTGATGCCGAGCTGCGCGCCGTGTGCGACCGGCTCCTTGCCCAATATCGACAACCCGTCCTCGTCGAGGAGTACCTGCCCGGACGCGAGTTCACCACCGGTATCGTGGGAACCGGCCCTGATGCCCGCGTGGTAGGAACCATGGAGGTCATCCTCCTGAGCAACGCGGAGGTCAACGCGTACACCTACGAGAACAAAGAGCACTTCGAGGATCGGGTGCGCTACGAGCTGCCGCACGGAGCCGATGAGGAGGGGTGTGCGCGCATCGCATTGCAAGCGTGGCGGGCCCTGGGCGCGCGCGACGGGGGACGGGTGGATATCCGCATGGACGCGAAAGGCGTACCCAACTTTATCGAAGTCAATCCGCTTGCAGGTCTCCATCCCCAACATTCCGACCTTCCCATCATATGCTCGATGGTCGGGGTGAGCTATCAGAAGCTGATTGGCGACATCTTGAGATCAGCCCGAAAGCGCGTCGGAGTCTAGCCGGGGCGGTAATCGCGGAGCGAGGGAGTTGCGCTCCTCCGAAGCCCATTTCCGTTTGATGCAGCTGCAGAATCGGTCGACGATCCAGTCGTAGCAGACGGGGGGAAGCTTTTCCGGCCGCACGTCGGGAACGTCGTTATATGAATCGATGACCATGAGGGCGCCATCGCCGCGCACGCACCATTCCACGGCATTGAAGTCCAGGCCGAGCGCCCGATTCAGCGCGATGGTTTTCGAGCGGATCGCCGCCTCGATGCCGTCCAATTCGCTCGCCGTCGGCAGGGAATACTGCCCGTTGTCCAAGGGCCGCGGATCCCAACGCGCGATGAAGACTTCACTCCCTTCAACGTAAAACGCTCGATAATAGGCCTCGAAACGGATTCGCTCCTGAAGAAGAAACGTCCGCTTCTCCTTCGAGGCCTCGTACAATGCCCGAAGTTCTGCAGCGTCCTGCACCACCGACACATCCTCCCACGCGTATCCATCGATCGGCTTTACAATGCAGGGAAATCCGACGATCGCCCCGATCACATCCCAATCCGGAGGGAGCACCATTTCCGACATGTCCTCCGTGGTGTTGACGCGCGGAAGCAGCACGGTGCGTGGGTGGTGTATGGAAAGTTGATCATAGAGCAGGAGCTCCGACAGCTTGTCATGGACGAGGGTGAAGAACGGATCGTTGAGCACGTATGTGCCCGTGATGGACCAGTAGCGCATGAGGTGGCGTAGGAAAGGGTCGCAGAAGCTCACACGGTCCACGATGAGGCGATACGGAGAAGCGGATGGGTGAAGGTGGTGATTGACCCGGATATGCTCGGTCGGGATACCCGAAAGCCCCGAGATGACGCTTCTGATGAAGTCGTTCTCTCGAAACTCCAGGATCCCGACCGTATGACGATTCATGACAGGCTGGGTCGCTCCCGATGCATCGGCACTGTCATGCCCCGAGGCTAGAACCAGAATCGTACGCCAAGTGCTCCCTGGAAATGCCAATCGAATCCCGTGGGAACGATGGAGAGGCCGACCGCAGGGGCAACCTCGAGAAACACCTCAAGTGACTGACCGAGAGGCCACATTTGGAGACCGATGGGAATTCTGCCGCCGACGGCAAACGAGGCGGGATTCGGATCGAAGGACAGGTAGCCCCCGACTCCTGCGTACCAGGAGAAGATGCTGGCAAGGTTACCGTGGGCGAGCCAATAGTCCGCGGTGATTCCGATATCGAATGGCTCGCTGATTCCAATTCCCAGCATGAGGGGGAAATCGGGCAGGTGCAAAGACAGCATGGCACCAATGGGCAGCCCACCGGTCCCGCCGAAGTACAGAGCGCCTTCGCCGCCGATGGCCAGGCCGTTGCCTTTGGCCGCGAACGCACTGGATGTGGAAATGAGAAGCACGGCGAGCGCGACGAACATAGTTCTTTTCATGATTCCTCCTGAAAAATGATCAATAAAACGTTATGACGAGTATACAAAAATGTAGGTCCTCAGTGGACTTAATCGTACCGGGCGATTTGCCGATAGGATCAATGAGGCGAATCACGAACTGAAGAGGCAAAAGGGCCTATGGACTGGCAGGAACGACTGAAACACGACGAAAGGGAGCTGAAAAGCATGGTCGACATGCTTGGAGAGACTCGCGGCGACGGGCTGCGTGCCCGGGCCCAGAGGGAATTCGCCGCTCATGCGCTTTCCGCAAAGCTCTCGGACATGCGCGGCTTCGTGGAGGATTGCCTGAGCGGGCGCAGCGACCACGAAAGGGCCGTTCTCGCATACCAACTGCGGGTGGAATATCCCTTGTATTCCCATCTGGAATCCCTTTCCGGGCTCTCCCGTGAATACGTGGAGTGGTCCTGCGCCTGAGGTGAGCCGGCAGCGATCCTGAATTACGTTGACATCGGCCTTTCCGGGTAGTAAAAAGTCCTCATATGAATCATGCACAATCTTCCCGTGTACTCCTTTCGGGGAATGAAGCCATAGCCCGGGGCGCGTGGGAAGCCGGGGTTACCGTGGCTACCGGCTATCCCGGCACTCCTTCCACCGAAATTCTGGAAGCCGCGCGCTCCTACAAGGCGGATATGTATTGCGAATGGGCGCCGAACGAGAAGGTCGCCCTGGAAGTCGCCGCCGGCGCATGCCTGGCCGGAGCGCGCTCCCTCGTAACGATGAAACATGTCGGTCTCAACGTGGCCGCCGATCCTCTCATGACACTCGCCTACGTAGGGGCGGTGGGAGGCATTGTCATCTGTGTGGCCGACGACCCGGGAATGCACTCCTCGCAGAACGAACAGGACACACGCCACTACGCCCGCTTTGCCAAAGTACCCATTCTGGAGCCCTCGGATTCCCAGGAAGCGAAAGACTTTGTCGCCCTCGGCATGGAGATTTCAGAGCAGCATCGAACACCGGTCCTGCTCCGTTCCACGACGCGCGTGAGCCATTCATCCAGCGTCGTCAGCCTCGGGGACCGCGGTCCGGCGCGTCCCTTCATCGGCTTTCAAAAGGACCCCCATCGATTCGTTCCCATACCTCTGTACGGACGGGAGATGCGGTTGCGCGTCGAAGATCGCGTGGGGGCCCTCGCCGCGGCCGCCAGTGCGTCTCCGGCAAACCGCATTGAGTGGGGCGATCGGTCTCTGGGAATCATCGCGGAAGGAATCGCTTACCAGTACGTGCGCGAGCTCCTTCCCGAAGCTTCCGTCCTCAAGATCGGTTGGGTCTGGCCCTTCCCCGACGAGCTGATACGCCAGTTCGCGGCCGGCGTGCAACGCCTCCTGATCGTCGAGGAGCTGGACACCATACTGGAAGAGCACGTACGATCCATGGGTATCGCCTGCGAAGGCCATCCCCGCGTCCCCCATGTGGGAGAGCTTTCCTCTGACAGACTGATGAAAGCCTTGGGCGTACTTCCTTCACCGGTGAGCGTGCGGGTCATTGATGACCTTCCCGCCCGCCCGCCTGTCCTCTGTCCGGCCTGTCCCCATCGGGGAATCTTTTACGCGTTGGGCAAATTCGACGTGACGGTCACTGGTGACATCGGCTGCTATTCCCTTGGCGTCTTTCCGCCCTTGAAACGGATCGACACGATACTCTGCATGGGCGCGGGCATCTCCATGGCGCACGGCATGCTGAAGGCGGGTGAAGGCCGACCCACCGATGGCTCGCCTCAACGCAAAGTCGTGGGAATCGTGGGTGATTCCACGTTCTTCCACTCCGGCATCACGGGCCTGCTCGACATCGCCTACAACAAGAGCGCCGCGGTCATCATAGTCGTGGACAACCGCACGACGGCCATGACGGGGCATCAGGAACATCCCGGGACCGGTCGCACACTCATGGGAGAGGACACGATCAGCGCCCGGATCGAGGATTTCGGTCAGGCCTGCGGGATCAAGAACGTGGCGACAGTGGATCCCTACGATCTGAAGAACACGACCGAAGTTCTGCGCACCGCCCTCGCCTCGGACCAAGCGTGGCTTATCGTGACGCGCGCAGCGTGTCCCCTGTCTGCGAAAAAGAATCCCGGCTCGCCGCGTCGTGTGAACCAGGAGTTGTGCAAAAAATGCAAGGCATGTCTGCGTCTGGGATGTCCGGCCATCGAATGGGCGAATGACGAGATACACGTGAACGAAATGCTGTGTGGCGGATGCGCCCTGTGCGAAAAGGTGTGCAAGGAGAACGCGTTCGAGAACGCTTCAGGGGAGTGTCATGAGTAGCACCACCAGCATCGTCTTGGTCGGCGTGGGAGGGCAGGGCATCCTCCTGGCAACGCAGATCGCCGCGCGCGCCGCCCTCATCAACGGCCATGACGTGAAAACCAACGAGGTACACGGCATGGCACAGCGCGGGGGCTCCGTCGTCGCGCAGGTCCGCTATGGGGAACGCGTTTACAGCCCGCTGGTGCCGGATGGAACTGCCCAGGTCCTGGCTTCTCTCGAACGGATCGAGGCGCTGCGCTTCGCGAGCTTTCTCGCGCCGGACGGGCTGGCGGTGGTTTCCCGCCAGGCGATCATCCCCGTTACCGTCTCCTCGGGACAGGCCACCTATCCCACGGATGCCGAGGAAAGACTCCACGCTGCTTTTGTGCGGCTTGCCTATGTCGACGCCGTGGGTATCGCTGAAAAGCTCTGCGACATCCGTGTCGCGAACGTCATTCTGCTCGGCACGATGTCCACGGCCCTGACGCTGCCGCATGCATGTTGGACCGAGGCCATCGCCCAGTGCGTGAAGAAGGCGTACCGCGATCTGAACATCACGGCGTTCGAGGAAGGGCGAAAGCTCGTGCCCTGAAAAACGGCACGCAAGTCAATCTGAATGTCCTCGACGTCAGGGTGACGGGTTTCAGCGCCGATCGCGGATGAAATGAAGGAATCGGGCGAACTCCTCGCGGGGAAACGCGTCCTCGCGAATACTTACGCGCCTGCCCGCGACGGGCTTCAGGATCACCGTCCGCCTTCCGATTCCCTGCCTGACACGCGCCTGACTCAACGGGGCACCCTCGATGACACGCGTCGTCAGACCCGGCCCGGAGTAGAGGGTGAGCCGGTTCCCGTCCACCTCCACGAGCCGAACCCCGCGCGCGAACCAGCGCCCGATGTCCACCCCGAATCCCGCGGCCATGAGGATGACTAAGACGGTGAAGGCCAGAGGCGAGAGAAGGAGGCGGACACGGAAAATCACGAAGAGCACGAGCACGCTGAGGATGAAGGCCCCCGCGTCGGTGGCGATCAGATACCGAGGGTGCGCGTGCAATGACATCTGAGTAGCCATGATTCTCTGAGCCTTTATAACCGATTGCCGCTCGTCTTGACAGAGGCGGTGCGCGCCGCTACCGTGGGTCAACATTCGTGCATAAGTATGCATGTCATTCATTGGATTGGAGAAAAGGTTTCGGGGAGACGTGGAAAAGGCTGTACTGCTTCTTGAAGACGGTTTTTTTCTGGAGGGGGAGTCCTTCGGCGCCCGCGGGGAGGCGTTCGGGGAAGTCGTTTTTAACACGGCAATCTCGGGGTATCAGGAAGTTCTCACCGATCCGTCGTATCGAGGCCAGATCGTCACCATGACCTACCCGCTCATCGGGAACTACGGTATCGTGCCGGAGGACAACGAGTCACGTGGCACCTGGCTTTCGGGTTTCATCGTCCGCGAAGTAAGCCGTATCCGCTCCAACTGGCGCTCCACGACGGATCTCGGCGCCTGGCTCTCCCAGCAGGGAGTCGTAGCCCTTCAAGGGATCGACACACGATCCCTGACGCGTCATCTCCGGATGGAAGGCGCAAAACACGGCGTGATCTCGAATACCGACCTGGATCGAGAATCCCTGGCGCGCAAGCTCGCCGCGGCGCCGAGAATCGTCGGTGTCGACCTCGTTCGCGAAGTCACTTGCGATCTACCGTACGCGTGGTCCGAAGGTCTGCCGGGCGCGTCGGCGGTTGCCGCCACGCGGCACGTCGTGGTGCTGGATTGCGGCGTGAAACGAAACATCCTGCGCCACCTGGTATCCTCCGGCAACCGCGTCACCGTCGTGCCGGCCTCAACAACCGCCGCCGCGATCCTCGCACTCCAACCGGACGGGCTCCTCGTCACAAACGGTCCCGGCGACCCGGAGCCAGTGACCTACGTCGTCGATACGGTGCGCACGCTCATGGGAAAGATCCCCATATTCGGCATCTGTCTCGGGCAGCAAATGCTCGGTCTCGCCCTCGGAGGAAAGACGTACAAGCTGAAATTCGGCCATCACGGAGCCAATCACCCCGTGAAGGATCTGGCTACCGAGCGGATCGCAATCACGTCACAGAATCATGGTTTCAATGTCGACATGGAGTCCTTGACGGTGCCTGGCACGAGAACGACGCACATAAATCTCTATGACGGAACCGTCGAGGGGCTGGAGAATCCCGGTCTGCGCCTCTTCAGCGTCCAATACCATCCCGAGGCGAGCCCGGGCCCGCATGAGTCGGGCTATCTTTTCACGCGATTCGCGGAGCTGATGGGGTAGGGCAGTGCCGAAACGAGCAGACATCCAGTCCATCCTCATTATCGGCACCGGGCCTATCGTCATAGGCCAGGCGTGCGAGTTTGACTACTCGGGGACCCAGGCGTGCAAGGCACTTCGCGAAGAGGGCTTCCGGGTGATACTGGTCAATTCGAACCCGGCCACCATCATGACGGATCCCGACATGGCGGACGCGACGTACATCGAGCCCATCACGGTACCGATGCTGGAGAAGATCCTCGAGGCCGAGAGACCCGATGCTCTGCTTCCGACCCTCGGCGGCCAGACCGGTCTGAACATCGCCATCCAGCTTGCCGAAAAGGGCATTCTCGATCGGCTCGGTGTTCGCATGATCGGCGCGGATCGGGAGGCGATCCGCAAAGCGGAGGACCGCAAGCTGTTCAAGGAGGCCATGGAGAGGATCGGCATCGATCTTCCCCGCAGCGGCCTCGCCCATACGCAAGAAGAAGCCGCCACCATCGCTCGCGACATAGGCTTTCCTCTCATCATTCGCCCCTCTTTTACGCTGGGCGGTACCGGTGGCGCCGTGGTCACCGACCCAGACGCCTTCCTGGCCATGGCGCGCCGCGGGCTGGAAGCGAGCATGATTTCCGAGATCCTGGTTGAAGAGTCTATCGCGGGATGGAAGGAGTATGAGCTGGAGGTCATGCGGGACCGCAAGGACAATGTGGTCATCGTGTGCTCGATCGAGAACCTGGATCCCATGGGCGTTCACACGGGTGATTCGATCACCGTCGCCCCGGCTCAGACCCTCACCGACCGCGAATATCAGCGTATGCGCGATGCCGCCATTGCGTGCATCCGTGAGATCGGCGTCGAAACCGGCGGCTCCAATATCCAGTTCGCCGTTCACCCCGGTACGGGGCGTTTGGTGGTGATCGAGATGAACCCGCGTGTTTCCCGCTCCTCCGCGCTCGCCTCCAAGGCCACCGGGTTCCCCATCGCGAAAATCGCCGCAAAACTTGCCGTCGGCTATACGCTGGACGAGATTCCCAACGACATCACGAAAAGCACCCCCGCGTCCTATGAGCCTTCAATCGACTACTGCGTCGTGAAGATCCCGCGCTTCGCTTTCGAGAAGTTTCCGGCAGCGGACTCCACGCTCACCATCCAGATGAAATCCGTCGGCGAGGTGATGGCCATCGGGCGCACGTTCAAGGAAGCGCTCCAGAAGGGGATTCGAGGCCTGGAGATCAAGAAGCCTGGTCTTGTCGGAATGCCGGATGCGACTGACGCAGAGATCGGAGAAATGCTCGCCCGTCCGAACGCCGAACGTTTGTTCTACATTTCCGAAGCGATACGGCGGGGTTGGTCCTCGGACAAGCTTTTCCAGATCACGCGTATCGATCCTTGGTTCCTCTCGAATATGCGGGAGATCGTGGAATTCGAGAAAGAGATCGATGAGGGAAACCTGCGGGCGGCCAAGCGAATGGGCTTCAGCGACGTCCAGATCGGCGCCCAGCTGGGAATAACCGAAGACGCCGCGCGTGCCCTGCGGGAGAGGCAGGGGATTCGCCCGAGCTACAAGCTGGTCGACACCTGCGCCGCGGAGTTCGAGGCATACACCCCTTACTATTATTCCACCTATGACGCGGAGGACGAGGCGCGCCCCTCGAAACGAAAGAAGATCATGATACTCGGCGGCGGCCCTAATCGCATCGGACAGGGCATCGAGTTCGACTATTGCTGCGTGCACGCCGCCTTCGCCCTCCGTGAGATCGGCTACGAGACGATCATGGTCAATTCGAATCCCGAGACTGTTTCCACCGACTACGATACATCGGACAAGCTCTACTTTGAGCCCCTGACGCGAGAGGACGTCCTGGCGATCGTGGCGCGGGAAAAACCCGACGGCGTCATCGTGCAACTGGGCGGCCAGACACCGCTCACGCTGGCCGTTGGCCTGGAGAAGGCGGGGGTGCCGATCATCGGAACGAGCCCCGACTCCATTGATCGGGCCGAGGATCGAAAGAGGTTTTCCGAGCTCGTGCGCAAGCTGGGTCTCCGACAGCCGGAGAACGGCTCGGCGGTCGACGTCGCTGGAGCCCTCGCTGCCGCCCATCTGATCGGGTATCCCGTCCTGGTGCGTCCCAGCTATGTGCTGGGTGGGCGGGCCATGGAGATTGTCTGGGACGACGCGACACTCGAGCACTACATGCAGCGCGCGGTCTGGGCCTCGCCGGAACGGCCCGTCCTGATCGATCGATTCATCGAGAACGCGATCGAGGTGGACGTGGACATGGTTTCCGACGGTCGCACGTCGGTGATCGGCGGCATCATGGAGCACATCGAAGAGGCTGGCGTCCATTCCGGAGATGCCGCGATGGTGCTTCCCCCGCATACGCTGCCCCACTGGATGCGCGAAGAGATCCGACGCTACACGATGTTGCTCGCCCAAGAGCTGCATGTCGTCGGTCTCATGAATGTGCAATACGCGGTGCAAGACAAAGAGCTCTATATAATCGAAGTGAACCCGCGCGCGTCCAGAACCGTGCCATTCATTTCCAAAGCAACCGGGGTGCCTCTGGCGAAAATCGCCGCCAAGGTCATGGTGGGAATGACCCTGGAGGAGATCGGATTCACCGAAGAGGTGATCCCCCGGCACATCTGCGTGAAAGAATCGGTGCTCCCCTTCGCCCGTTTCCCCGGCGTGGACATCATCCTGGGACCCGAGATGAAATCCACCGGCGAAGTGATGGGCATCGACACGGACTTCGGAAAAGCTTACTGCAAGAGCCAGCTGGGAGCCCTCCAGGAGGTGCCGACAGAGGGCACCGTCTTCATGAGCCTGAAGAACGCCGACAAGACGCCGCTGGCCGTCTCCGTGGCGTATCAGCTGAAGAACCTGGGATTCTCCATCATATCCACGGCCGGCACGGCAGCGTTTTTGCGCGAGAACGGGATCGCCACCGAAATCGTTCCCCGCGTCAGTGAAGGGGCGCCGGAGCTTTTGAACGGCATTCGGGAAGGAAGAATACAGCTCATCATCAACACGCCGACGGGCAAGGGACCGCGCACCGACGAAGTTTCCATCAGGGCCACGGCGAACGGTCGGGGCATATCCGTGGTCACGACGATGCCGGGGGCCGATGCCTACGTGCAGGGAATCCGTGCCCTCATCCGCGGTGAGTTAACCGTGACGCCCATTCAGCGGTACCACGAATCAATGCGCCCGCTGCGCCCTCGCGTTTCCCCGGCTTAGAACGGCTCATGATCCGCTCCAGCATGGAGCGCACCTCGGTGAGCGGCTCGACTTCCCGATTGAGGATACGATGCACGCCGCCGATGATGGGCAGTGAAAGCTTTCGCTGCGCCGCCAGCATATGGACCCACTTGGCCGTAACCACTCCCTCAGCGATGTAGCCGAACTTCGGCATGCTTTCAACCACCTCGTCGATGGACGCGCAGCTCTCGATCAACTTCTTGAGAACGACCTCGCGTCCGAAACGCCTGTTCCTTCCATGAACGCTGCGGCAGGTGACGTCAAGATCTCCGACCCCCGCGATCGATGTGAATGTTTCGGCGTGCGTCGCACCCATCGCCCTGCCGAGGACCTGGATCTCGTTCAGGCCAGCCGCGAGGAGAAGCGATTCGGTGTTGTCCCCGAAATAGTCCGAGGATTCCTTCAAAGCGTCGAGCATGCCGAATGCGATCGCGATCACGTTTTTCAGCGCGGCGCTGATTTGTACCCCTCTGACGTCGAGCGAAGAGAAGACCACGAGAGCTCCACCGGTGAGCAGCTCGCGGACTCGGATGGAGTTGCGCCCGCTCCGTGACGCGCTGATGAGGCCCGTGATTTTCCCCTGCGAAACCTCGATGGCGTGGCTGGGGCCCGAGACGTAGACGAGCTTTCCTCGGTACATGCCCGGCAGATAGTCTTCGAGTGCTTCCGTGATGAGACGTATGCCGGTGGGGGTTTCTATGAACCCTTTCGTGAGGATGGAGATGATGGTTTTTCCCTCTCGAATGGTGGCGCATCCGAGGATCTGCTTGATATTGGACAACAGGTAGAGGGACGGAATGGCGATGAAAAGATGATCTTTGCCCTCCGCGACCTCCATCATGGCCGCCGAGGCGTGCACATTCTCCGGCAGGGCCGCGCCCGGTAGATAGCGCTCATTGGTATGCCGCGAATTGATTTCGCCGACCAATTCGCTCTCGTGGCTCCAAAGCTCCACCGGGTGGCCTTTTGCGGCAATTGCCTTGGCGATGGCGGTTCCCCACGCCCCGGCTCCGATAACGGCGACTGACGTTTGCGAAGATGCGGACATGTGGTGTGGAATACAACGAGGTCTCGGGCCTGTCAAGGAGGTTGGATTATTGTTTTGGGGCTTTCTTTATCAGATCCATGTCTTGAAGAAAGAGCTTGCTCTCTGGGTACACGGACATTCCCTGGTCCAGGGCGGCCCGCGCATCCGTGAACTTTCTGGCATTATACATCTGCGCGAAGGCATTATGGACATACGCTTCGTAGCCTTGAAGGAGTGGCGGGAGCCTTCCGAGCTTCTTCAGGGAATCAGCGATCAACCCCGCGGCGGAGAGGTAGCCGTTCACTCCGACCTCCGTCTGAGCTCTGCGCTGGACCAGCTCAATGGAAAGGTTCGTCCAGTCGGCGGCATCCAGTGCTGCACGGGCGGCAGCTTGGGAAAGCAGAGCGTCGGCATCGGCGAACGCCGAGGAATCGAGCAGACTGACCGCCCAGTTGTGATAGACATCGCGTCGTGATTGCTCCAAGTCAACAATGCCGCCGAATGAGCCCTTCGCTGTTTCGATGAATTGAATGGCTTGCGGGAAATCCTGGCGGATGCCCATCCAATTCACGTAATTGGAGAAGGCCATGGTCATGACCTGCTTTGTTTCATCCGTGCCCAAGAGCGTGAAGGCGCTCACCGCCGGCTGCAGGGCGTCGCGAAACGACCCACCGTCCCCATATTCAGAGACGCGGTTGTAGAGGATGAGACTGAGAAGCTCCTTTTCCCCGATGCTTCTCCTGTCACCGTAATTTCCCGGTGGGACGTAGCTGTATCCGGTGACTCTACCGAAAGAATCAGTGAAATCTTTGCGCGAGCCCGGATTGAATCCGTACGGGTTGGTGGTTTCGACGTCTACCGATTGGCCGTTCACGAGAACCGTGTCGAAAGCGTGGTCCGTCGTGCGGACGCCGGTTACTGACAATCCCACCGAGCTCGCAACGATCATGTACAACACAGCAGAAGAAACGCAATTGTAGACGCCGGTTTCCAGCGCTGTATCCACTCGGGTCTGCAGTACCGAGTAGCTCGTAAACAGATTCTTATGAAGAAACGTGAGCGCGCGCTCTCCTATCTCAGCCTGTCCATTGATGTCGGCCACTTCGCCGCGAAAACGCACGAGCAGGCCGGCAAGCTTGTCTTTTGCGGCGGCGGCGGATGCATCCGTGGCACCTGAGAACTCGAGCGCCGCATCGACTATGGTCTCCACCGGCAACGGTTCGCTCATCGTGGCGAGCTGCTGACTCATGGGCAGAGGTGACAATTCGGGAAGCGGGGCGATGGCCGCGGCCTGCCCCCCCGCCGCCACGAGGGCGAGGAGTGTCGATAGAAGGAATCGTATCGGGACCGCCCGTTTGCTCATCAGAAGTCCTGAAGTGAAGATCAGCATTCCATTGGATTCGCGTCAAGGCATGCGGTAGACTACAGGGGCAGGGTCAAGGAGGAAACAATGGTCATCGGCGTTCCGAAGGAGATCAAGAGGCACGAGTACAGGGTCGGCATGACGCCCCATTCGGTAAAAGCGTACGCCAAAAACGGGCATCGCGTGCTCATCGAATCCGGGGCGGGGGTGGGATCGGGGTACGATGACGCCGAATATGTTTCCGCGGGCGGCCATATCGTGCGCGATAGGAGGGAGATTTTTCGCGAGTCTTCCATGATCGTCAAGGTGAAGGAGCCCCTCGAGGAAGAGTTCACTCTCCTCCGTGAAGGGCAGGTGCTTTTCACCTACCTGCATCTGGCCGCCACGCCTGAGCTGACGCGCGCGCTTCTCGATCGCAAGGTCGCCGGGGTCGCCTATGAGACCATCGAGCTTCCTGATCACTCTTTGCCGTGTCTGACCCCCATGAGTGAGATCGCTGGGCGGTTGTCCGTGCAGGAAGGTGCGAAATACCTGGAAAAGGAGTTCGGCGGGCGTGGTATCCTCCTGGGAGGAGTTCCCGGAGTTCAGCGGGGCGCGGTAGGCATCCTCGGCGGTGGGGTCGTGGGCATGAACGCCTGCAAAATCGCCACGGGGATCGGCGCCAATGTCACCGTGCTCGACATCAATGCAAAGCGTCTGGCCTATTTGGACGACATATTCGGCAGCCGCATAACCACCCTCTATGCCACGGAGGCGAATATCGAATCGGTCCTGCGCGAGTCGGACATCGTCATCGGCGCCGTGCTCGTGGCCGGGGAGACCGCCCCTCGTCTGATCACCCGTCAGCATCTGTCCATCATGCAGCACGGCGCGGTCATCGTCGATGTCGCTATCGATCAGGGCGGTTGCGCCGAGACCTCCCGGCCCACCACGCATGACGACCCGATTTACCTCGTTGACAGCGTCGTGCACTACTGCGTGGCCAACATGCCCGGCGCTGTGGCCCGCTCCTCCACGATCGCCCTCACGAGCGTCACGCTGCCCTACGGCCTCATGATTGCCGCCCAGGGGCTGAAGGCTGCGGCACAGGCGAACGAAGCCCTGCGGCGCGGCATAAATACGCTTGACGGCGCATGCGTCCACCCGGGAGTGGCACGCAGTTGCGGACTGCCGTACAAGGAGTTTTCGGCCTAAGCGGCCCATGACCGCCGCGCCCTGGGGCGGCCACCCGTGCGGCGCCCGTGACGGGAAACGGCGCCAAATCCGGCGTAGGGCCCGCGTGAAAGCGCGGAAACGTACGTTTCAGACGTTTCGTGCGAGTCGTCTTGCCGACGGGTCCGGCTCGCACTCGCCGTCCCTGAGGCGGCCACCCGCGCGGGCTCGCCACGGGGCGGCAGCCGCCGCTTGCGCTCCTCACCCATATACTATACATTTGTATAGTATATGGGTGCCAGCCACTTGAGCTTCAGGTCTCACTACTCGTTGCTCCGAGGATGCCGTTCTCCGGAGGAAATCTGCCATTTCGCCCGTGAGCACGGTATCTCCACGGTCGCCATGGCGGATATCAACAATTTTTACGGCCTCATCACATTTCTCCTCGCTGCCGGGCGGGAAGGGGTGAGACCGGTCGTCGGCGTGGTGATTGAAAAAGACGGCAGAGAGCTTTTCACCGCCTATGTGATGAACCGCCGGGGCTACAGCGCCATCTGTCGGATCCTGTCGGAGATGCTCACGGATGCGGGCGGCGCCGGAGGCGCATTGAGCCCTGTGGCAGCGCTCCAGGAGCGGGGCTGGGACGGGCTCGCCCTTCTCAGCGTGCATCCCGATGTCATCGACCGCCTCGCGGCGCATGGCACTGACCGTCTGTACGTACAGCTGTGCTACGGCAAGCCCTTTTCCGCGCTCGCCGGCTTTGCCCGTGAGCGCGGCCTGCCGGTGGCTGCCACACAGGACACGGTGACGCTCAACGAATCGGACGAGCGGTTGTATCCGCTCCTGCGCGCCATGGACCTCAACATTACCGTGGAGCACGTCCCGGCGGAAGAAAGACTCGACGCTCGTCACCGCTTCGTCGGATCCGACGACATGGGGCGTTTCTTCTCCGCCGTACCGGAGGCGCTCGCCAATGCCGAGGCCATCGCCCGCGAGGCCGACTCCACCGGCATCATCAGCGCGCACTACATCTTTCCGAGCTTCGATGGATTATCGGAAGTGGAAACCTTCCGGATGCTCCTCCATCTCTGCGAGCAGGGGGCGGACCGACGCTACGGTGGCATGCGGCCCGATATCCGTGCCCGCCTGGACTACGAGCTTGCCATCATCCAGGAAAAGGGCTTTGCCTCCTACTTCCTCGTCGTGCGCGACATCGTGAAGCAATGTCCGCGCACGTGCGGACGGGGCAGTGCCGCGTCCAGCATCGTCTCCTACCTCCTGGGCATCACCCACGTGGACCCACTGCGCTACACGCTGTTCTTCGAGCGATTCCTCAATCGCGGGAGGAAGGATCCGCCGGACATCGACGTGGACTTCCCCTGGGACGAGCGGGAAAAGACGCTGAGGTACGTGTTCCAGAAGTACGCCGGTCACGCCGCCATGGTGGCAAACCACGTCACCTTCGGCCCGCGCTCCGCCATTCGCGACCCCGCCAAGGCACTGGGTCTGCCGGAGGATGAATGCGGCCAGCTCGTCCGCGCTTTTCGCCAGGGGCGATTCGACGACATCCCTGCTTTCGTCCGCGAGGCAGCCTCGCGCTTGCGCGGCGTGCCCCGCAATTTGGGCACGCATTGCGGCGGCGTGGTCATCACGCCCGGCCCCATCACCGACTACACCCACGTGCAGACGTCGCCGCTGGGTTATCCCCTGATCGCATGGGAAAAGGACGCCACCGAGGAGGCGGGGCTCGTGAAGATCGACCTCCTGGGCAACCGCTCCCTTGCCGTGTTGCGTGACACCATCGCCCTCGTGGATCGAAACCACGGTGTGAAGCTGGACTGGGAGAGCTTCGACCCGCTTTCCGATACGGACACCCGCGACCTCATAGCCGGCGGCCAGACCCTGGGCGTGTTCTACGTGGAATCCCCGGCCACCCGTCAGCTCCTCACGAAGATGCAGAGGGGGGACTATGAGAATCTGGTCATCGCAAGCTCCATCATCCGCCCCGCCGCCAATCAGTACATCCAGACCTTCGTGAAGAGGCTTCACGGCGCCCCGTACGTGCCGCTCCATCCCCTCATCGAGCAGACCCTCGCGGACACGTTCGGCGTCATGGTGTACCAGGAGGATGTCTCCCGCGTGGCCATCGACCTCGCCGGTTTCGCCATCGAGGATGCCGACAGGCTGCGAAAGATCCTCTCCAAAAAGGATCGTGACCTGAAGCTTCCCGATTTCCGCGAGCGCTTCTTCAAGGGAGCCCGATCACGCGGCGTGAAGGAGGAAACCGCGGTGAAGGTGTGGGACATGATCCTCTCCTTCGACGGCTACTCTTTCTGCAAGGCCCACAGCGCCTCCTACGCGCAGGTCTCGTATCGCGTAGCTTATCTCAAGCGCTTCTATCCCCTGGAGTTCATGGCCTCCGTCATCAACAATGGCGGTGGGTTCTACGGCAGGCAGACCTACGTCGATGAATGTCGGCGCATGGGCTTCGCGGTGCTTCCCCCGGACGTGAACAAGAGCCGTGGCGAGTACACGGTGGAGCCCAGCGGCGTATCCGACGCATTTGCCAGCGGCGTATCCGACGCATTTGCCAGCGGCGTATCCGACGCATTTGCCAGCGGCGCCTCGGCACGGCCCTCGCTCCGCGTGGGGCTGGGTCAGTTGAAGGACGCCCGACAGGACCTCGTGCAGGCCATCGTGGAGGAGCGCGAGAAGGCCGGTCCCTACACGGGATTCCGCGATTTCCTCCAGCGCACGCAGTGTCGATTCGAGGACATCCGTGTCCTCATCAGATCCGGCGCTTTGGATTCCATCGCGGACGGGTACACGCGGCCGCAGCTTTTTTTTCGATGGCAGAGCGCGGACAAGGAGGACGGGCTGGGTTTCCTGCCGCCTCCGCCTCCGATCATCGGAGACTATCCGAACCGCATCAAGCTTGCCGACGAGGTGAAGACCCTCGGGATCGTGGTCTCGCAACATCCCCTCACACTGTTCCGTCCGCGTATCGAGCGGATCGCTGCACGCCACAACCTGGGACCTCTGGTCTCCTCCATGGATATCCCCGCCTGCGTGGGACGCACGGTGTGGATACCGGGCATCCTCGTTACAGGCAAGGAGGTGACCACGAAGAGACGGGACCCCATGATCTTCGTGAGCTTCGAGGACGAGAAGAACATCTACGAGACGGTGTTGTTTCCCGCCGCCTTTGCCAGATTCTATTCCCTCCTGGATGACGGTTGGGCGTTCCTGGTTTATGGCAGGGTGCAGAACGATCTGGGAGCCCTTGCCATCAGTGTGGAAAAGCTCGTGACGGTGTCGCGCCGTGCCAGCGCGGAGGGAAGGGAAGCGGGCACCAATGACGGGGGCGAAGACGGCGCGAACGCGGAGGGCATGCCCGCGGAGGACGTGTCGGAATGTCGACCCGAGAAGCCGCCGGTGTTCATGTGGGGTTCCATTGCACGCTCTTCATGTGAAAGATACACTAACGCGTAGGGGGGAGTAATAATGATCGTCTTTCGGAGCGTCAAGAATCAAAATGAAGCGAACTTATCCGTCAATACCGATTTGAATGAAGAAAGCCTCGCGGAGTTCCGCGGTGCCTTGTACGCGGAGCTGGATCAACCCGAGTCCCGCGTCATGCTGGATTTGAGCCGGGTCCGAAGCATAAACTCAGCCGCGCTGGGTGCCATCCTCCTGGTTCAGAAAAGGGCTCGCGAATGCGGGAAAGAAATCGTGATCGGGCAGTGCAGCAAGGAGCTTCGCGCCACGCTTCTTGCTATCCGTCTTGATCGCATCATTGAAGTCCAGGCATCGGAAGGCCCGTCCTTGGAGTCGAAACCCGGCTCCCCGCCCGGCGTCTTTGAACGTTGACAGGACCGTTCGGCCCGTCTATCCTCTGCACATTCCACTTATGGGCGGCTAGCTCAGCTGGTTAGAGCGACTGGTTTACACCCAGTAGGTCGGGGGTTCGAATCCCTCGCCGCCCAGATCGTCCGCAATTCTCGGACAAAGCCCTTCTGCCCATCCTTTCCCGCTCATCACCCTGTGCATATCATAGAGTACCGGCATGTTGCGTCGACGCCGACACTAAGTGTCGGCTGAAAGGGGCTGTCCCATCTACCGCATGTGGAGATGGTAGAAGGGGACATGGGTCTGCCAGACACTCTCAGCGAAGCGCTACGCGATGTGGAAAAGGCCATGCTCATCTCCTCTTCGAACGCTTCCATGCTTGACGTACAATCGAGCTTCATCGACGCCGCCCGTCGCGCAGGAGTCGCTCATGTGGTCAAGCTGTCCGGCATCATTCCTGATCGGGAGTCGCCTTTTCGGTTTGCCCGCATGCACGGCGAGATCGAGCGGAGATTGGAAGACTCGGGAATTGCGTTCACTCACTTGCGCGCCGGGGAGTTCATGCACGCATATTTTCGCCAGGTACCGTCGATTGTCGGCATAGGAGCCCTGTTTCTGCGCATGGAAAACGCGAAGATCGCCTCGATTGACGTAGGGGACATTGCTGAAGTTGCATCCATCGTGCTCACCGGGGCGGGGCATGAAGGGAAGATGTACCGACTGACCGGGCCCGAGGCACTTACCATGGCCGAGGTGGCCGAAAAGCTTTCCGTTGTGTGCGGAAAGCAGATACGGTACGTCAACGTCAGCCCCGAGGACGCAAAACGGGGACAGCTTGCCGCCGGGGCTCCCCCGTATCTGGCCGACGGTTTGGCGGAGCTCTTTGCCGAAAGGCGCAAGGGAAGAGAGTCTCAGGTATCGCCGGTCATTCCGACTATTTTCGGGTGGCGGCCGACAAGCTTCGACGAGTTTGCAGCACGGTATGCGGAAGTCTTTCGGGGAGAGAAACCGGCGCCGAGAGTCTGAGGACAGGTCAATACCACGGCGAAGCCAAAAAAAGGCCCGCCGTGCGGGATCGCTAATGTGTATTGATGTGCGTTCGAGCGTAGAGTGAGCGGAACTCACGCGGTGTCAGGCCCGTGAGGCGTTTGAACATCCGTCGGAAGTACCCCACGTCCTCGTAGCCGCACTCGCGGGCGATTTCATTGATGTTCTTGCGCACCTCGACGTGGAGGGCGGCTTTTGCCATGCCGATGCGCTTCTGATGGATCGCATCCACGATCGATATGCGCTCGCGGGCGAAAAAAATCCGTTCCAAATAATCCGCATTGAATCCGAGATCGCAAGCGATCACCGACGTGCTGATCGGATCTCGATATCTCGCCTCGATGCAGCGATGGATCGTCTCAACGGTTCCGTCGTGACGAGTGCGCGCTCCGGGCTGCAAGGGCCTCTCTGCCGGTGGGTCGTCAGCGATCAGGCACAACATTAGAGCGATCAGCTGCGGGGCGCTGCATGGATCGAGCACGTTCGATTCTTGGTCGGAGACAAAGCGGCAGAACAGCTCGGTCAACGCTTCGGGGTTTCGCACGCTCGTCGTCTTTGGAACGGTGAGGCCGATGTCTTGTGTGTTCCGTTTTCGCGGGCGAAAATGCGCCCAATAAAAATTCACGCTCGGTGCGTAAGGAAGGAGCCCTCCATGGCGAAGACCCGGATGGAGCAAAAGGGCCTGATTGCGCTCGAGATGAAAGCTTCGCTCGCCTTCGAAGAAGTCCAGGAAGCCCTGCGTGACGAATATGAGCTCGTAGGAATCTATCACCCGGACCGGATGGGTACCGAAACCGGGTGAGACGAAAAGGCCCCCGTTCAGGGCTTCCAGTGTGTCCGAAACACTGAAGGAGATCATGGCCGCAGATGTCCGGCCCATGACGGGTCTCGCGGCGGGGCATTGAGGAGCCGATAGCGATGCGGGGTCATGCTCGTTGCACGCTTGAAAACGCGTCGGAATGAGGCCGCATCCGAATATCCGCATTGGCTGGCCACCTTCGCGATTGCCGCGGCGCGCTGCAGGAGCAGCTGCGCGCGCGCTTCCCGAAGCCTTCGCGCTTTGATCGCCTCGCGGATGGACATGCTGCGCTCGCGCCGATAGGCACGCTCAAGATAGTCGGCGTTGTAGCGCAGTTGTGCGGCGATATCCGGTGTTCCGATGGGCTCGCGGTAGTGAGCGGCAATACAGGCATCAACGCGCGAGGCGATGATCTCCAGTCCGTCCTCATGGTGTCTCGTTCCCGGTGGAAGTTGGGACGAATGACTCATCTCACACAGCATGAGCACGACAAGGTGATGAAGCATTGTCATCGACCTTCCCGCCTTCTCCGATTCCTCCATGAACATCCCCATCAAATGCGTCATTCGCCCGGGACTTCCCAAAACGACATGCTCGGGGACATCGAGCGTGCGTTGCCCCGTGCTCGCCGATCCTCGCGGACGGCGGAACTGGAATTGAAAGTATTCGGTTCCCTTTTCGTGTGAGAGCGTGAACAGCGCGCTCGGACCCGGGGCAAGAAGAAGGACCTCGTTGGGACCGAGAACCAGATGCATTCCAACGCGGTCAACCTGGAGGTGGTCATGCACATCGAAGAGCAGGCAGAATGCCTGTTCATGGCGGATAGTTCTACTCCCCGCGTACTCCGCCGAAACATGCGTGGAGGAAATTACCTCGAACAGAGGTGGGGAGCCCAGCAACAGCCCATCCTGCACGACATGAATATCGCACAATTCAGACGGGTTTTCAAAGTCTTTCACGGATTCTCTCGTACCCAAACGATCATCGCGCCCCGCTGCCTGTTCGCCCATGAGAAATAGGGAATGAAGACCAGTGGATGCTGAGATTGGGGGAGCTTCCTCGCACCCTCCCCGTAGAGGCCGCCGGCAGGCTCTGAAACCGCAGCCACATGACCAATGCCACCAATGGCCTTGATGCCACCAAGGAGATCGGGGCGCTCGAGGACCTCGAGGGTGGCTTCCGGAGAGAGGATGACGCGAAACAGGTCCGTGCCGTTGTCCGCCACCTCCAAGCAGTACAGCAGCGGTCCTCTCTGAATCGCGACTTTGCCGTTCGTGGCACGTACGCGCGGGTCGGCATGAATTCTCTGGATTTTCATGGGGAGCTCCAGGTCCACTCGATCCCCTTGCTGCCAGACCCGTTGAACTGTCAGGTAACCATTCCTCCCCAGCTGTGCGGCATAGGATTGTCCGTTGAGTCTCAGGCGGGCTCCCGTGCACCAGGCCGGTTGGCGAAGCGCAAGGGTGAAGGCGGTCGGGGTGAGAGGCTGGACCTCGAAAGTGACTTCGCCGCTCCATGGGTAGGCGGTCTTTTGGTGAACAACGACATTCGCGCCGCCGAACGCAAATGAAAGCGTGCCTTCATGATAGAGATCGACGAACAAGGTAGTGTCATTCTGGTGATAGAGGTGGTCGCCGAGTGACGAGAGCGTGCGCGCTATGTTCGGAGGGCAGCAGGCGCATCCGTACCACGATTGGCGTCGATACTTGACCGAGCGCAGCGACGCATTGGCATCGATGACGTCCGGGTCCACCTCGAGGGGATTGACGTAGAAATAGCTCTCCCCGTCCAGCGATAGCCCGCTGAGGACACCGTTGTACAGGCAGCGTTCCATGACATCCGCGTATCGTGCCTCGTCGTGCAACCGAGCCATGCGCGAAGAGAACAGGAACAGCCCGATCGCGGCGCACGTCTCCGCGTAGGCCGTATCGTTTGGCAGATCGAAGGCGGCACTGAACGACTCGTAGACCGCCGATGAGCCAACACTGCCGGTGACGTACATCTTGCGACCCGTCACGTCGTCCCAGAGTCTGTCACATGCCTTCACGAGGCTCGCCTCGCCCGTCTCACAGGCGAGATCCGCCATTGCGATATAAAGGTACATGGCGCGCACGGCATGACCTACCGCTTCCACCTGATCTCGGACTGGCTGGTGGGCCTGGTAGTAGGGCAGGGGTTTGGCGCCAAAAATTGATTTGAAGTCGGGTCGGAGGGCTTCGAGCTCGAAGAAGTTGGGAGTGGTTCCCCGTTCGTCGATGAAGTACTGGGCCCGCCGGAGATAGCGCATCTCACCCGTGATACGAGCAAGCTTCATCAGCGCGAGCTCTATTTCCTCATGGCCCGGGTAGCCCCGGATCTTCCCCGGCTCGATGCCGAATCGGGAGTCGATGTAGTCGGCGAGCTTTCGAACGACCGCCAGGATTTCCTTGTTCCCCGTCCCGCGGAACAGGGCGACCCCGGCCTCGATGAGATGGCCGGAGCAGTACAACTCGTGCGCGTCGCGCAGATTCCCGAACCGCTGTCCCGGCTCGTTGACCGTGAAGTACGTGTTGATGTATCCATCGGGCTGCTGCGCCGCGGCAATCAGGGCGACTGCTTCATCCGCCCACGCGCGCATCGCGACGGTGCCCTCCGTAGCCTCGGCGCCCTGCGACAGAATATTCCCCACGGCTTCCAGCCACTTGTAAAGGTCGCTGTCCTGAAAAACCATGCCCTCGTGCGTGCCGCTGGAACGCCCCGCGGCAATGCGGAAGTTCTCCACGGAATGGCTTTTTGGAGCCCCGGGGATTTCGTCATTCATGGCCTTCCACTGGTAAGGGATCACCTTGTCGCGTACCAAGTCCTGATAGGTTTTCCAAAATCCGCCCCTGATTATCGCCTTCGGTGTCTGCCGATTCATAGGCTCTTCACCCCTTGATTCCCGTGAGGGTCACTCCTTCCACAAAATAACGCTGGCCAACGAGAAAGACGACAACCGGCGGCACGATCACGATGACCGCGGCGGCCATGAGATTGTTCCAGAACGTGGCATAACTGCCAATGAACAGGCGGAGGCCGATTGCAAGTGTGTATGTTTCCTTGGAGCTCAGATAAATGAGAGGATTGAAGAAATCGTTCCATGCAAAAAGGAACTGGAAGAGGCCGACGGCGATCAATGCCGGCTGGATGAAAGGGATCATGATCTGCCAATAGATGCGCCAATAGGAGGCGCCATCCATGCGTGCCGCGTCGTCGAAGTCCTTGGGAATGGTCAGGAAGAACTGTCGGAGAAGAAAAACATTGAAGGCGCCGCCGCCGAACCAGACAGGTACTATGAGGGGAAGAAAGGTATTTACCGCATGCAGCTTGCTCCACAGGAGAAACTGCGGAATAAGCACCACGGCCGGCGGGAGGATGATGGCGCCCAGAACGAGGGCGAACCAGAAATTACGCGTCCGAAACCGAAAGCGGCCCAGCCCGTATGCCGACATGCTCGCCGTGAGAAGGGATCCCACGACATTCGGAATGACCACGATCATCGTGTTCCTGAAGTAGAGCAGGAAGGGGCTCGACTTCATGGCCTCCTGAAAGTTTTGCCAGCGTATATGGGCGGGCCAGAGGAGGGGGGGATACTTGAAGATATCGCCCAGCGTCATCACCGAGCTTCGCAGGAGCCAGAAGACCGGCAGGAAACAAAATACGGCGCCTACGGTGAGGATGAAGTAGACGAGGCCATGGGCCGTTGCGCGGGCGGCGGTCTGCCTCATTGCTGCTCTCCTTCGTAGTAGATCCACCGTCGCGAAAGCCTGAAAATCATGAGACTCAAGAGAGAGACGATGATGATGAGGACCCAGGACAGCGCGGCGGCGCCGCCCATGTTGTTCCGCTGGAAGCCCTCCCGATAGAGGAGAAGAACATAGAAAAGGCTTGCGTTATTGGGGCCGCCCGCCGTCATGACGTAGGATTGCGTAAAGATGGTGAAGGAAGCGATCAATCCCGTCACGACGTTGAAAAAGGTCACCGGCGAGATGAAGGGAAGCGTTATGGCGCGGAATCGGTGCCGCCACCCGCCTCCATCGATCTCCACCGCCTCGAGGAGCTCGCGCGGCACACCTTGGAGAGCGGCGAGAAAAATCACGATCGAATTGCCGGCGCCACCCCAGACGCTCATGATCACGATGGAAGGAACAACCGTGTTTTGAGACGAGATCCAGAGAGACCGCGGAAGACCTACTGCGTGCAGGAGCATGTTGAAGAGGCCGAAGTCGGGATTGTAGAGCCACATCCAAAGCGCGCTGGAAGCGACGACGGGTACTATGGTCGGCAAATAGTACAAGCTGCGAAAAACGCCTCTTCCACGGATTTTCTGGTTCAAGAGCATCGCGACAACCAATGAGTACAGGGTGGTACAAGCTACGTTGAGTGCCACGTAATAGACCGTCACTTTGAGGGTGTTCCAGAAATAGATATCGGTAGTGAAAAGTTTTATGTAATTGCGGATGCCTATCCAATGAGGGGTGGTAAGCACGTTCCAGTCGGTGAGGCTGATGAGGACGACCCCGATCATCGGCGCGATTACCCATATGACGAGCCCGAGTATGACCGGCAAAGCGAAGAGAAACCCCGAGACTGCTTCCCGAGCTTCCACATGGAAATGCGGTCCCTTCATGCACCCCCCTCTGGGTTTATCGACTCTGCTTCTTCCATGCAATCGCCCCGTTCCGCGACGGAACGGGGCGACTCACATGACTCCGTGCGGTCGGCGCTGACGTCGGCCGCGGAGTCGACACGGCCTATTGACCTTGGAAGATCGGCGTTATCTTCGGCATGATATCGTTTTTGATCACGTCCGCCGCGGTCTTTTGTCCGAGCCATACCTGGCCCAGTGCGGCCTCAATGACGTCGTCCATCCTCGAGAAGGTCGGGACATAGTACAGGGGAAGTCGATTGGAGTAATTGAGGGCGAAATCCACGACCGCCGTCTTGTACTCAGGGGGGTGTCGCGGGTTGCCGATCCACTTCTGGAGCAGACCAGCATCCGTGTACCACTGTTTCTCGTTCGGCAGCCAGATCCCGCTCTGGAGAAGAGGCAAGGAACTCGACGGGTCCATCAAGAATCCCAGAAGCGTGAGCGCCTCATCCATGTGTTGCGTGCTCTTGTATACCACCTCGGGTGTCCCGACGGATGTCGTGGCCAGCTTCTTCATATAGGGCAGAACGCCGATTCCGAAATCCAGCCCGTTCTGATCCTTCGTGGTGCCGACCGTCAACAGGTCCCAGGTCCCGTCCATTGCCATTGCCACCTGCCCGCTCAAAAGGGAGGTCGACACGGCGCCTGGCATTTGTTGCGAGTTCGGCGCGGGGCTCACATGGGAGACATTGATCAGGTCAGCCATCTTTTGGATGGCGTCAATTGTCGCCGGGTCGTTCATGAGAAGCTTCTTGCCATCCTGACTGACCATCCCACCGCCGTTGCTCACGGCAAACGTGAGCCAGGGCATCCACCACTGCTGGACCCAGGCGCCGAAGGTGCGGATGTTGGTCGCGTCGAAGCCCTTGTCATTCGGTGTCTTGCCATTCATGTCACGGGTCAGTTTCTTCGCGACGGTGATGAACTGATTCCATGTCCACGCCTTGCTGGGGTCGGCGGGCGGATAGGGAAGGTTCGCGGCGTCAAAGATCCTCTTGTTGTACCAGAGAACCTGAATCTCATTGGCCACGCTTATGCCGACAATCTTTCCGTCCGGCGTGACGAATTTGATGGCGTCCAGCTTGGGCGCCCCTTTCTTGTAGAAATCCGTCAGATCGACGAATTTGCCGCTCATTCCCCACGAGAGAACATTGGGCTCGTAGCATGTGCTGACATCGGGAAGGGTGCCGGCGGCAGCGAGTGTCGTGATCTTGTCGTTGAACTCGGTGTTCGACCCGAAGCGCAAGCCCTCAACCTTGATGTTGGGATACTTGTCCATGAATGTCTGGAGCAGCGCCGTCGTCGAGGTCTCCTCGTTCTGGTCCCCCCAATATCCATATTGGAGTGTGACCGGATCGGCGATGCTCGTCGAAAGCGCAATCACGAACAGGTATGCTGCCGAAAGCGCCATGACAACCAGTAAGGATCTTCGCATGGATGTTTCCTCCTCCCTATGTGAAGTTGGCTCTAGGCTACTGAACGTTTGGAGAACCAAGCAAGGTGATTTTATCGAAGAAAATGTGTACGATTCCGACTTATCGCGTTGGACGGCTCCATTGGATGCAACCAGGCGCCTCTCGCATCATGATTGTATCAATCAAGGACTTCTCGGAGGGCGATCTTTAGAACCGATACCCCAAATCGATTTCCAGGCGCAGGCTCGGACGGAAAATCGTCGATTGCTTGAAAAACTCAAGCCCATAGGTGATACCGGAAATGGCGACAAGATCGATATTCAGGGGCAGCAGGAGTTGATATCCCAATGATCCGCCCAGCCCGCAATAGAAGCTGTTGAATAGGTTCAATGAAAAATCGAACGATAGCGCGGGCCCGATAAAGATGCCGCTCAAACCCCTGTCGAATGGGTGCCAATCAACTTCCACCCAGGGACTCAAGTCGAACAAGCCTACGCTCGTCGTGTAGATGACGCGGGCCTCCGCGTTGAAAACGAAATTGTCTGCAACGACCCTTTGATAGCTTATCTCGATTGGCACCGCCGAAGAGCCGGAAAGCGATATGTTGAAAGCGAGCTGTAACAAAGGCGCCAGGAGGTCGACGGAGATTGCATTCCGTGCCTCCTGGCTTTCCGCACCCTGGGCACCAGCCATGCCGGAAGAAAGCGCGAATGCCATACAGCCGACTGCAAGAAGAGTCTTGATTTCTTATCCCCTTGTCCCGCTGCTATTCGGCCACGTAGGCTCTCATGACTACCGAAGGAAAAATGTCATACGATATCCATCCATATCCGCCGACACCCCATCCCGTGCCCCAACAATTCTCGAATTTGAAAGCGTTCTTGGAATCGTCATACCCGATCAGGACAACGGTATGGTAGGCTCTGCTCGTTCCCGACGCGTCATCATAAATAGGGTTGCTCGGGGTGAGATTGTCCAGATCGGGAAAGACCTTGACGCCGATAATGACCGGCTGAGCGCTGGTGGCAATGAAGTTTTTTATTGTAGAAATCGATGATTGATCGATCCTGCCCCAAGAGGAAATTGCATGCTGCTTTGCTTCCGTGAAGGCTGCCTGCGTCGGCACGGTCGAGCACTCCGAAGGATCATAGGGCATGGTCGCCAAAGAGCAATCACCCTTTGCGAGCACGAGGTTGAGCGCATCTTCGAGATAGCCGCCTGTGCTGCCGTCGCCGATCTTGATCTGATTAAAAATGAAAGAGGGACTCATCAGATGAGAATTGTCGCTCAATGACGACCCATTTGCCATGTGCTCTTGATAGGAAATAAGCTCGTAGCCGGTTGCCCACCCAACACAGGACACCTGCGCGCCTTGATCCCCGGGCGAAGGAAAATCAGCCGTCAGGTCCCAGCTGGAAGGCAGGTTGGTTGAAAGACTCTTTGCCTTGCCTTCGGGCAGGGCTCCGTACTGCGCATCAGTGAGGAGAAGCAGCCCCGTGGCATGGAGTGTCGTGGATGCAGGGATCGTGCAACTGGCCCAGAGAGTTGTCGCCAGGGTGACTGCGCATACTAGGAAAAAAGGCCTCCGGTTCGCTCTGAAAATGGAATGCATGTGTCCGCAGCGCAAACGCATCTTATTCGTACCTTTTTATCATCCAAACCCGAAGGACACTACCTTAACGACAAGGTGATATGCCTCTTACAAGGTCAACATCATTGCAGGCAAAGTCAATGTGAGCTCGTGCCGGCGTTAGCCTTCAGCGGGAACCGACTTTCGGACGCGGTCGGCAAGGATACGGTAGGCTTGATCGCTTTCCGTGACATTTCGCAACAGACCTTCCGTCGCGCACTCTATTTCGTCCACGAGCTTGTCCCACGTGCAGGTTGCACCCGCGCGGTCCAGGACGTCTTTTCCCAGGCGGCTCAAGATCC
>Ga0265342_10000300_pt1 | contig 56198 bp, 53 predicted proteins | sample 4CB327metaG_FD_203125 | JGI IMG/M metagenome (GOLD analysis project Ga0265342, IMG submission 203125) | Rhizosphere microbial communities from Carex aquatilis grown in University of Washington, Seatle, WA, United States - 4-CB3-27 metaG | ecosystem: Host-associated > Plants > Roots >...
TTTGCCTGGCTCCACAATTTCCGCCGACTGGTCAGCCGCTGGGAATATCACGAAACCAATTTCCTCGGCATGCTCCAACTCGGCTGCCTCATTATCCTCTTGAGGCATTTATGAGATGGCTTCTAGTAAAACCTAGATGAAATCAAATTCAGAATGGCACAATGTTCTAAGAATCGTTTGGATTTCCGGCGGAATCGTCGCGCTCAATGAACCTGGACCTGACATCCATATTAATCTTGGGATGGCTGGCCGCAGTTTTACGACATTGCGCATCAATATATTTACGGAACTTTTCAAGACTCTCCAAGAAAAAGGATTCCCGATTCTAGGTGCGACATTTGTAACATCCCCCGAAGAGATACAAGGACTCCGTCCTCTTGACTTTCGAGCAATGAGTTCAACTAAGGGATGGCTTTTATGGGATGTCACGCAACAATGGCGCCAAATCGTGTTCGCCGCAGGCGATGATTCATTTATGCCTCTGATGGACGTTGCTTCTCGCATCGCCTCCTGCCTCAGGTACAGTGAGATGCGCCTGCACGATCTGGCGTTGGCATACTCTGTTCAGTTGCGTGGTCACCTGAACAACAGTGATCCCAAGAACTATCAAAGGTTCAAGGACATAAACAGTTTTGGAGTCTACAAGGCAATCCACGCTTTGTTCTGGCAAATTGCTGTGCTCCGCGACACGCTAGCGGAATTCGCCGCCGTTTTTTGTTTCTCGCGAGTGGGTGTGAAAACGATGCGTGGGCTCCGCACATCGCTCACTAAAAATCCACCAAGCGACCCACTCTCTCACGAAATACTAAGCTCAACGGATCAATCTAATGGCTGGATGGCAAGGTTCTCTAACTACCGAAATTTTTTCACGCATGTAGCACCAATGGAACAAGCTGCAGGAGTTGCTTTTGCTGTGCAGGATATGCTGGATCTTTCCGGAGGCTTATCAATACCACAGATTTATTACGCGCTTCCCCGAGACATCGAAGATCTCGAGCAAAAACGATCACAAGGTATTTTCTTCAACTCTCTCGAAGAACTAGGGGCTGCATCGTCCCGAAAACATGAGCGAGCCTTGGAGCCAGACGCTCTCGATTACTTGCACAATTGTATCAATCAGTTTGGTGAGTTGGCACTCATGATGGTTGGTCGCTCACCGATTGCCCCTAAGCCCATTCATATCGGCCCAGAGGATATAATTGGAGAGGTCAAGATCATTTAAATGGAGATGGTTAATGAAACTTGCCCTATCTGAGTGTTCATCGACAGGACTAGTAGGATAGGTCAGCACCCCAAACTGCTCTGGGAATCTCACGTGGCACGCTTGCGGAACAATTCAATCCACTTTGCGCATTCTCAAACCCCGCATTGGTCGCAGCCGCCGCTCGCGGTATAATCTTCGGATGCCAACAAGGAAAAGTTCCGCTCAGATTCATGGGACGACGGTGCTGTGCGTGCGCCGTGATAATAAAGTGGTGATCACCGCCGACGGGCAGGTGACGATGGGCGAGCATGTGATGAAGCATACGGCGCGGAAGACGCGGCGGCTGTACAGCGACAAAATTCTGGCGGGGTTTGCCGGTTCAACCGCGGACGCGCTTTCTCTTTTTGAGCGATTCGAAGGGAAGCTGCAGGAGCATCAGGGGAATCTGGCCAAGTCCGCCGTGGAGCTGGCCAAGGAATGGCGCAAGGACCGCGCGCTGCGGCATCTGGAGGCGCTGCTGGTGGTGGCGGACACCAAGTCTACATTTCTGGTATCCGGCAATGGAGATGTGATCGAGCCCGATGACGGGATTTGCGCGATCGGGTCGGGCGGGCCGTATGCGCTGGCGGCAGCGCGAGCGCTGGCGAAGCATACGAAACTTTCCGCGAAGGATATTGCTTCGGAGGCGATGCGGATTGCCAGCGAGATTTGCATTTTCACGAATGGGAATTTTACGGTGGAGGAACTTTAAGGGGCGGTGAGGCGGCTGGAGGACCAGTTCCTTAGCGGCAGTTCAGGCCTCTGAATTTTCTTTTGGCCGTCATTCTGAGCGAAGCGAAGAATCCCTCCTGGTTGTGCGCTAGAGACTAAGAGGGATTCTTCGCTTCGCTCAGAATGACACGTTTTGGGGTTTGCGATTGTAGTCAGCAAGAAAAGGCGGAACGCAATTATGGTGATCTATCTTCCCGGCGATCAGCGCGAACCTCAGGTTGCGCCGGAGCCTTCGTTCGATGAACTGACTCCGCGGGAAATCGTCATCGAGCTGGACAAGTACATCGTCGGGCAGAACCCCGCCAAGCGGGCTGTGGCCGTGGCGCTGCGGAATCGCGTCCGGCGGCAGAAGCTGCCGCCCGAAATGGCGGAAGACGTCCTCCCTAAAAATATTCTGATGATCGGGCCCACCGGGGTTGGCAAGACGGAAATTGCGCGGCGCCTGGCGCGGCTTGCCGGGTGCCCGTTCGTGAAAGTGGAAGCCTCGAAATACACCGAAGTGGGCTACGTGGGGCGTGACGTGGAATCGATGGTGCGCGATCTGGTGGAGACCTCGATCGACATGGTGCGCGAGGAGAAACTGGACGAAGTGGCCGAGCGCGCCGAGCAGGCCGCGGAAGAGCGCGTTCTTGATTTGCTCCTCCCGGCATCGCCGATGCATCCAGCGGACTCGGACGGCACGACCGCGATTCAGACTGAATCGACCCGGCGCGATCAGGCCGACCGCACGCGCGAAAAACTTCGCGTGCAGCTTCGCGACGGCAAACTGGACCAGCGCCTGGTGGAAGTGGAAGTCCGCGAACGTTCGATGCCGTCCTTCGAGATCATCTCCAATCAGGGCGTCGAGGAGATGGACGTCAACATCAAAGACATGCTCTCGGGGATGTTCGGGCAGCAGAAGAAGCGCCGCAAGATGACCGTCGCCGAAGCGTTCGATTACCTGATTCAGGAAGAGGAAAATAAGCTGATCGAAATGGATCAGGTGACGCGCCTGGCCGTCGAGCGCGCCGAGCAGATGGGCATCATTTTTATAGATGAAATCGACAAGATCGCCGGGCGCGAGTCCGGCCACGGGCCGGACGTCTCGCGCGAAGGCGTGCAGCGCGATATCCTGCCCATCGTCGAAGGCACCACGGTCAACACGCGATACGGGATGATCCGCACCGATCATATTTTATTTATCGCCGCGGGGGCGTTTCACATCACAAAGCCGTCCGATTTAATTCCTGAATTGCAGGGCCGCCTGCCCATCCGAGTGGAACTGACGGCGCTGGGCGAGGCCGATTTCGTGCGCATTCTTACGGAGCCGAAAAACGCGCTCATCAAGCAATATATGGCGCTGCTGGAAACCGAAGGACTGAAGCTGACGTTCACCGAGGATGCCATTGCCACGCTGGCGCGCTTTGCCGTCACCGTGAACGAGCAGACCGAAAATATCGGCGCGCGGCGGCTGCATACCATTCTCGAAAAAGTGCTCGATGAAATCTCCTTCGAAGCGCCTGAGTTAAAGAAGAAGAATGTAAAAGTGGACGGCGCGTACGTCACCAGGCAGCTCGCCGATATCGTCAAGAATCAAGACCTGAGCCGATATATCCTGTGACGCGATGAGCCGCGACGCCGCATGGTTCTTCTTCCTGCCGTGCGTCCTTGCGTTGGCGCTGGCGTCTGGATGCGCGGCGCCCGGCGAGCCTACGGCGCGGCATCCGGTCACGCCAGAGGCTGTCAGCGATCTCACAGGGCATCAGACCGGTGACGATGTGGTGCTGGGGTTCACCTTGCCGCGCAAATCGACCGACGATGCGCCGTTGCCGGAATCTCCCTCGATTGAGATTTATCGCGCTCCACTTTCTCCAGGCGTGGCGCCGGACCGCAAAACTCTGTGGCGGCTGGTTTACACGGTACCTCCCGAACGTGTTGACTCCTACCTGAGCGGCGACCGAATTGAATTTCGCGATCTTCTAATACCTGCGGACATCGGCAATGCCGGCGGGCATCAGATGGCTTATATGGTTCGCACGCGTTCGGTGAAGACGCGCGCCTCAGGCGATTCGAATTATTTCACAATGCTGATTTCTCCTCCGCCGGGGGCTCCTCGTGATTTGCGAGTTTCCGTTACGGAAAATGCGGTCGTCCTCACGTGGGCTGAGCCGGTGCCCGCCGGGAATTCTCCAAAGACAGCGAGCTATCGTGTATACCGCGCGGAGCTGGAGCCTGGGCAGGAAGCCGCCATTGTGGGACAGACGAAGTATAAATCGCCGCTCACCTTGCAAGGATCTCCCTCCTCCCCGGAATTCAGCGATATGCAGTTCGAATTCGGGCACACTTATTTTTATATCGTTCGCGCGGTCTCCCAGACGGGTGCAGAGCCGGCAGGTTCTGTTGAATCCGCAGACTCTACGCCCGTGGTCGTGACCGCAAAGGACGTCTTCCCCCCCGCCATACCCACGGGGCTTGAAGCGACAATAATCCCTGCAACCCTGGAGGCCCCTGCGCGCGTCGAACTCTCATGGGCTATCAGTTCTGAGGGGGATCTGGCTGGTTACTTCGTGTACCGGAGTGACCGGGAAGACAAGCCGGGCGAACGTATGACTCAAGAATCATTGCCCAGCCCGACGTTTCGTGATATCTCAGTAGCATCCGGAAAGCGATATTTCTACCGTGTTTCGGCAGTCGATCGCGCCGGTAACGAAAGCCCTCTCACTCCTGTTGTTCAGGTTGACGTTCCATAGAGTGCGCTATAGAGAAAGGTTGGTATGGCAGCCCGACCCCAGCTTCCGGGCATGCGATTGGTCTTGTGGATGCGCAGCGATGCTCTGCGCATCGGGATCTACACAGGGGTTTGTCTTTCCTCGGTTTTTGTCGCATGGCTGCTCATAGCCAATCGCTTCCCGCAACTGGAGCCTTTCGCGGGCGTTCGCAACGTGATCGCCGGGGCCGCGGAAATCCTGCTGATGGCGGTTCCTGCATTACGATTTCGAGGCAAACCGGGGAGAATGTTCATTTCCAGCCTGACTTCATGGGCACTCCTAACCTTTACCTATATTTTTCTGGAGATGCATTTCACGCTTCTTGCGAGCCGTATGGGAGCGTTGCGTGTTTTTATACTCGGCGCAGCTTGCATCGGTTTCGCAGCTGTATTCCAGTGGGTCTTTCTGATGTGCGCCGAGGCTCGCCACCGGCACCTGATCGAATCTACGCAAGGAACCGTCTCCGCATCCCGGCACCGTATCGTCTGACCCGTGATACCCGATAAATGCAAATAAAGGGCTACCAATGAAACTCTGTCGTTTTCAGCCTCAAGTTGTCTCCGCCGAAAAGATTGGCAAAGCTGCTCATCCTGACATTCTTCAAGGTCTGATCTCGGGCGATACCGTGCGCGAAATCTCCGGTGACATCTTCGGGCAATGGACCGTGACGAACCGGTCCTGGCCGCTCACGGACGTAAAATTGCTGACGCCAGTCACGCCGAGCAAAATCGTCTGTCTCGGCAAGAACTATGCGGATCATGCCGCCGAGTTCAACAGCAAGCCGCCGACAGAGCCGCTCATTTTTTTGAAGCCTCCTTCGTCTTTACTCGCGCCGGAAGAGCCTATTATTCTGCCTCCGAACGTTCAGCGCGTAGATTTTGAAGGCGAACTGGCCGTCGTTATTTCGAAAGAGTGTTCGCAATTGCGGGATGGCGAGGATGTTCGTTCCTACATCGCCGGGTACACGTGTTTGAACGACGTGAGCGCGCGCGATTATCAGGCTCTTGATAAACAGTGGACTCGGGCCAAGAGCTTCGACACTTTTTGTCCCCTGGGCCCCGTGCTCGAAACCGAATTCGACATTGACTCCGGCTACGTGGAAACGATTCTCAATGGTGTTAGAAAACAGTATTCCTCATTGACCGCAATGGTGTTCCCGGTTGATGTTATAATTCCATGGGTTTCGCGAGTGATGACGCTTCTGCCGGGCGATGTGATCGCCACAGGCACACCAGCGGGTGTTGGACCGATGAACGCCGGCGATGTCGTCGAAGTCATCTTGTCCGGCATTGGCATACTGCGGAATTCGGTAATCGCACGCTCGGCCTAATTAGGAGGGCACGCATATGAAGTTCTTTCTCGACACCGCGAATCTGGAAGAAATCAGACAGGGCATGTCCTACGGAGTGATCGACGGGATCACTACAAACCCCACATTGGTTGCCAAGGAAAAACGGCCCTTCCGCGAACACGTCATTGAAATCTGCAATATTGTGAAAGACGGAGTCGTCAGCGCTGAGGTTGTCTCCACCGATACGGCGGGCATTCTGCGCGAAGCACGCGAGATCGCCACATGGCATCCCAACGTCATCGTCAAGATTCCCACGATTCCCGATGGAGTTCGCGCGTTAAGCGTCCTGTCGAAAGAAGGAATTCGTGTCAACATGACGCTGGTTTTTTCCGCGCCCCAGGCGCTGCTCGTTGCCAAGGCCGGCGCGTACTTTGTCAGCCCGTTTCTAGGCCGCCTCGACGACATCGGCTCCGATGGCCTCACGCTGCTCCATGAAATCATGGATATTTACCAGGCCTACGATTATCCGACGCAAGTGCTGGCTGCGAGCCTGCGGCACCCCTTGCACGTAATTGCCGCCGCGCGCATGGGCTCGCACATTGGCACAATGCCATACAAAGTATTTGAACAACTCTTTAAGCACCCGCTGACCGACCGCGGCCTTGAAGGGTTCCTGAAGGATTGGGAGAAAGCGCGTGAAACGCTGGGCGATGTGTTCGAAACGGCCTCCGCGCAAAATCCGAAGCATTGAGGCACTTGAACACCGAGTGGCGGCTGATTGCTGGAGCAGCGGCGCTGGTTGTCGTTGGCGTGGCTGCGTATCTATTTCGCCGTTTTCAGAAACCGGATGACCCCGAAAGCGAAGAGCGCAGCCGGCGTTTTCAACTCAATCAGGTTGGCCGCATTGTTGAAGGGCTTGTTGTGGAGTTAGTGGAAACCCACGGTTCGCCTGCTCAACCATCCAGCAACGGGATATTCTCAAGGCGCAAAGCCGCCGCATCGGGCGACAGTAACGGCACGCGCCGCCTGGTCCGGTACAGTTATTCCATCGCCGGAGTCACCTACGAAACCGCGCAGGACGTTACCGGACTGGAAGAACGGCTTTGCCTGGAACGTCTGGCAGCCGGGCAGCCCGCCAGCGTGAAGTACGATCCCTCCAACCCGAGTAATTCGATTCTGGTGGCCGATGACTGGTCTGGCATAAGCTGAACTTTTGTTTTTCTTTTCTTCCAGACTGCCATGATTTTCCAAATTAGCTGTACCCGTGAAGCTTCCACATGACTGGAAAAGTTCTAGCCGGTGTGGTCGCGGTGATCGGATCTGCGGCTCTAACGCTTGGGACACTGATCGCACTGGTGCAAGGCACGATCCTGGCTGTCTCAATCGCCAATCTGCCGATTCGGATTCTCGCTGTTACTGCTGATGTTCTTTTCGGGACACTTCTTCTCGTTGGATGCATCTACCTTGCGACACATCTGGCCGTCCGTATCCTCGGCGTTGGAAATGCCGATTTCCCGCCATTGCCGGAAACATCGGACCTGCCGGACTTACCCAAAAAGTAGTGGCATAGCTGTTCCCGCCTGTGCGAAAGTCTCGAAGACAACACACCATGACTGACAACACAAAATCCCAAGATCGCCTCATCGAGCTACGCAAACGCGACGCTGCAGCAGAGGTTGGTGGCGGCCCGGAGCGCCGCGAGCGTGAGCACAAGGCCGGAAAGCTCACGGCACGCGAGCGCATTACGTTGCTTCTCGATGAAGACACGTTCGAGGAACTGGACAAATTCGTCACGCACCGGTGCGACGATTTCGGAATGCAGGATCAGCGTCCCCCGGGCGACGGTTTCGTCACCGGATTTGGGCGAATCGACGGACGATTGGTCTATGTATTTGCGCAGGATTTCACAGTGTTTGGCGGATCGCTGTCGGAAACCAACGCCCTGAAAATCTGCAAAATCATGGACCTGGCCATGCGCAACGGCGCTCCAGTGATCGGGCTGAACGATTCAGGTGGCGCGCGCATTCAGGAAGGCGTGATGTCGCTGGCGGGTTACGCCGATATATTTCTGCGCAACACGCTGGCCAGCGGCGTGATTCCGCAGATCAGCGCAATCATGGGACCATGCGCGGGCGGCGCTGTGTATTCTCCGGCAATCACCGATTTTATTTTCATGACGCGCGATACGTCTTACATGTTCATCACCGGCCCGGACGTCATCAAAACTGTTACGCACGAAGACGTCACCAAGCACGACCTGGGCGGCGCGATGACGCACAACGCTACCAGCGGCGTGGCACATTTCGCCGCCGGTGACGACGCGGAATGCCTCGCGATGATTCGCGAATTGATGAGCTTTCTTCCATCCAACAATCTGGACGATGCGCCTCGCCGCGCGACGGCCGATCCCATTACACGCGCCGATGCGGCGCTCGATTCGATCGTTCCCGCAGACCCAATGCAGCCGTATGACATCAAGGACGTGATTCAATCGGTTGCTGATGACAAATATTTTTTCGAGGTTCAGGAACATTTCGCGAAAAATCTGGTGATCGGATTCGCCCGCCTCGATGGCCGTCCGGTTGGCATCGTAGCCAATCAACCTGCGTTTCTCGCCGGAGTGCTGGACATCAACGCTTCGGTGAAGGGCGCGCGATTCGTGCGCTTCTGTGACGCGTTCAACATTCCGCTCATCACGTTTGAAGACGTGCCCGGATTTTTGCCCGGCACGCAGCAGGAGTGGGGAGGAATCATCCGTCACGGCGCGAAGCTGCTTTACGCGTTCGCCGAAGCGACCGTCCCGAAGCTGACGGTAATCACACGCAAGGCCTACGGCGGAGCGTATTGCGTCATGTCCAGCAAGCACATTCGCACTGACGCGAATTTCGCCTGGCCCACCGCCGAAATTGCCGTGATGGGCCCCGAAGGCGCCGTGAACATCGTGTACAAGCGGGAAATCGAAGCGGCGCCAGAAGCGGATCGTGAGGCTCTGCGCCGTGAAAAGGTCGCCGAATTCCGCGAACGTTTTGCCAATCCTTACGTTGCCGCCGAGCGCGGCTACATCGACGCAGTGATCGAGCCCGCACAGACGCGCACAAAACTCATCACAGCGCTTCGCTCACTGGAAACGAAGCGCGACACGAATCCCAAAAAGAAACATGGGAATATTCCGCTGTAATGTCACGTCGAAAATATGCGTGAAGTTTTATGAAAAGTTCAAGCTATTGAACGACGGTCTTTGCCACGTCACCGATCTTGAATCCTGTGCCGGAAACAACTCTGCAAACCGCCGAAACCTCATCGACGTCGGTCACTTCGAGCTCACCCATCTTGGAAGTCATCTTGCGGAGAACGGCCCCAGTGGCTGGGTCCTTGATTTCCTTGGTGACGCGCTCGATGGACATGTGATCGCCGACCTTGATTCCGGTCTTCGCCCCGACGTTCAGGACGATCTGCGAGCCATCGACAGCAGCAACCAAGCCCTCGACTTTAATCACGCGCACTTGCAGTTTGCTGGCTGAATCGATCACGCCGGCGGTCATCTGGTCGGTGGCTGCTTTTACAGCTTCGCCAATGATTGTGTTTTGAAAATCGCTCGATCCGAAATCGACCGCGCCGCCGCCGAAGCCGTGCCAGTTTCCGCCACCGCCGAGCAACGACGTGCTGCTGCGTTTCGATTCGCCCTTGCCTTCGGCCACGCCCAGAATTTCCGCCGTATCGATATCGACCAGACGCGCATCGAGCTGAACGTTGGCCTTGGAGTCTTTATGGCCAAATCCCCCGACACCAAAACCGCCGAAGCCACCGCCACCGCCGCCAACCTTAGTGTTCTTCGTTTCGTTCCCAAACTGGGCGATGCTGCCCACGATGATGGCATCGACACCGAGCAACTTGCCCAGCTTGGCCGCCGAAGTTGGATTGGCACGATCGCTATTCGAAAAGTTCTGCTCCGCGAGAATCTTGTCGAGCGCTTTCCGTTCGATCACGCTATAGGTTCCATCCTGCACCAGATTTTTTACGAGCAGGTCTGCGATTCCCTTGCCGATATCGATGTCTGATCCAAACAGGGCCGCGCTATTGGTACGAACGGTCGCGTAATCGAAGTCGAATACGGCGACGCGCTTTTTCCTTGCCACCGGGGCAGCTGGCGTAGAAGCCTGAGCCACATTGGGAGCGGGTGCTGGATCGGGAGCAGGAGCGGGCACAGGGGCTGCGGCGGGCACACTCTTTGCCGGCGTCGCTGTTTTCTTCTGCTGCGAACTGGCAGCGAAGGGCAGGCAAAAAACACTCAACACTAGGATGGTGGCGATGCTTTTCATGACAATCTCCTGTTCCGAAGTGACCCGGCGCGGTTGTGTTCAAAATCCAGAATCTAGGTCGCTTGATTCTAGTGAAGCCGCAAACAAGCTGTCAACCGAACTATCGCAACGTGTGACGCATGTGAGATGGTCGGCAAACAGGTTCGCTGTTCAAGCAGGCTTCTTCCTCGTTTTCCGGATTTCCCATGCCGCGAATCCGACCGGCGTGACCGAGAATATACAAAACAGGATTAGCGTCAGCAACAGATCGTTAAATCCCGGCGCAAAATCTCCGCCATGCCGGACGGCGAGCACGCCGATGTAGTACGCCGTGGGCGCAGCCAGGATGAGTTCAGAAATCAGATAGATTTTTAGAAATTGTCCGCGAAACAAAATCATCCCCGTCATCAAGACCAGCCACGCCGCGGTAATCCATTCCACCGGATAGATCGCTTTGTTATCGAAGGAAAAATAGTTGATGAGCAGGACGGGAATTCCCGCGCGAGGGTCCAGAATGAACGGTGGCCCGCCGGGCCAGCGATAGATTCCGATTTGGTAGAGGCAGAGGCCGAACAAATAAAACCCGAGAAATCGATATCGTTTAGCTTCTGGTTTGATCACATTCACCCATGAATTATTGCCTGAAGCATTTCGGTTGTCCATGTTCACAGGGAACCAAGCAGCAGCGTGACGCGTGCTAGAATGCGATTCGAGTATTCTGGCGCAACATGTTCAAGAAAATTCTCATCGCAAATCGCGGCGAAATCGCCGTCCGTATCGTAAGAGCCTGCCGCGATATGGGCATCGCTTCCGCCGCAGTTTATAGCGACGCGGACCGCGCCGCTCTGCATGTTCTTCTTGCTGATGAAGCTTATCCGATTGGCTCTGCGCCTTCGCGCGAGAGTTATCTGCGCATTGACAAGTTGATGGAGGTTGCGCGTCGCGCAGACTGCGACGCCGTGCATCCCGGTTACGGCTTCCTCTCCGAAAATCCTGCCCTAGCGCGTGCTTGCGCGGAAAATAAGATCATCTTCATCGGCCCTTCGCCAGAGGCGATGGAAGCGGTCGGTTCGAAAACTGCCGCGCGGCAATTGGCGGCGCGAGCCGGAGTGCCGATGGTTCCCGGCGTCCAGGACCCAATCGAGAATCTGGAAGCCGCCGCGCGGATCGCGCGGGAAATCGGTTATCCCGTGCTGCTCAAAGCCGTCGCCGGCGGAGGCGGGAAGGGCATGCGCCTTGTCGCCTCACGAGCAGAGCTGTCTTCCGCATGGCGGGACGCAACTTCAGAAGCGCTGAATGCATTCGGCGACTCACGGATTTATCTCGAACGCTATCTCGAACGGCCGCGACACATTGAGATTCAGATTTTCGGCGACGCGCACGGAAACATCGTGCACCTCGGCGAGCGCGAATGTTCGGTGCAGCGCCGTCATCAGAAAGTGATCGAAGAATCACCGTCGCCCTTCGTCACACCGGAGTTGCGCCGCGCCATGGGTGCAGCCGCCGTAAAGCTCGCGCGCGAAGCGGGCTACACCAACGCCGGAACGGTCGAGTTTCTGGTGGATGCGGTGCGGAATTTCTACTTTCTCGAAGTGAACACGCGCCTCCAGGTGGAGCATCCCGTCACCGAGCTGGTGACCGGCATCGATCTGGTGAAGCTGCAAATCAGTGTCGCTGCAGGAGAAGCCCTGCCCTTTTCACAGGACGATGTGGCGCTTTCCGGCCACGCCGTCGAATGCCGCCTCTACGCGGAAGATCCCGCCAACAATTTTTTCCCTTCACCTGGGACGATTCTTTCGCGCCGTACTCCATCGGGCCCGGGGATTCGTCTCGACGATGGCGTCTATGAAGGTTTCACGGTCCCGACCGAATACGATCCGCTGCTCGGAAAACTGATCGCCTGGGGACGCGACCGTGGCGAGGCCATCGCGCGGTTGCAGCGCGCGCTTGCGGAATATACAGTAACGGGCATCAGGACCAACGCCGATCTGATCGGTGAAATTCTGCGCGATCCGGAATTCATCCAAGGTGAACTTTTCACACGCTGGCTTGACGAGCGGCTGCCGCAGCTTCTCGCGAATGATGAAAACTCAGCTGAAACTGATTCGGGAGCCGAAGACGCGGCAACTATTGCCGCCGTGCTTCATCATCTTGAAACGAACGCCGACTCGAATCGCTCCGTGCGTGCGGACAATCGAACTGCTGAACAGGCATCTGTGTGGAAGCGCCAGGCGCGGCTCGATCAAACGGGACGCGGCGAGTGATTAAACTATGAAATACGAGGTTGTCATCAATGGAACCCCCCACAGCGTTGAGATTTTTCCATTTGCAGATCGACCCTCGCGTGTCATCGTGAAAATCGACGGCCGGCATGTCGAAGCCGACGCCGTAAATATTGCACCCTGGGTGTACTCCATAATTCTCAATGGACGCTCACACGAAGTCCGAGGCGAACCGCAAGCCAGCGGATTGTTGCTCCATGTTGGCGAATTCGAATATCGCGTTGAAATCGTGGACCCGCGTTCGTGGCGGCGCGAGCGCAGCGCGGGAACAAATCCTTCCGGCCCGCAGCAGGTCGTGGCGTCCATGGCCGGAAAAGTGGTGCGCGTGTTAGTAGCTGACGGCGACCATGTGGAATCAGGTCAAGGATTGCTGGTGGTTGAAGCGATGAAGATGCAGAACGAGATTCGCTCAGCGAAGGCTGGAACGGTCAAGCGACTGCTTGCGACGCAAGGGCAGTCCGTCAGGTCCGGAGAAGTCCTTGCCGTAATCACGTAAACCTGTCGCAGGTGCGCTTAGATCAAATCTGAAGATCGCCGAACGACTTCTTGGAAAAAGGCTACTTTGACGGTGGAGGGAACGCTGGGCCAGCCGCCTTTGGCGTCACGACCACAGGAAGTTTACCCGCCGACTCGATCACCTGCTGTGCGAGATAGTTGGTGACTTTCGCTTCGTTCCGAGCAACGGCCAGATAGGCCGCTCGCAGCAATTGTTCCTTGCGGTTGTGAATATTATCTCGAATGGATTGCTGCACCGCCGGATCGGACAACTCACGCTGTCCGGGAGCCTCTTTCGCCACCATCTTCAGAATACGGTAGGAATCGCGCAGGACAATCACGCCACTGGTCTGCCCCGGTTTCAGGGAAAGCACAGCCTTTTTCAGAGCCGGGTCGCTTTGCGACAGGGACGATTCAGGAACGTATCCCAGATCGCCGCCGGAACCGGAGGATGCCGGATCTTCAGAATAATCCATCGCCACCTGCGCGAAGTCCGCTCCAGTGCTGAGCTGCTGCGAAAGCGCCGCAGCCTTGCGTTTTGCTTCGGCATCGGTGGTGGCGTCATCATTTTTCCGGTTGCGCAACTGGGGATCTTTATGCGGCGTAACGACGATTTGCGCCAACCGGTACTGCGGCTCCGCTACATTGAACTGCGCGCGATTTTGATTGTAAAAATCCTGGACGTCCTGATCGGTCACCGTGATTTTCGCCACCACTTCGCGGTTAATGACTTTTTGGATAGAAAGCTGCTGACGGATGTCGCTTCTTAAATCATCCACCGTATAGCCGCGCGCTTTAAGTTGACGCTGAAATTCGTCCTCGGTATAGGGACTCTTAAATTCAGTGAATTTGTCTTCAACCTCTCCATCGGCAGCCTGCAAGCCCATCTTTTTCGCGCGCTGCAATAAAATCTGATTGTTGATCAGTTCGTCCAAAATGTTGAGCTTCAGGGAAAGTGCTTCGTCCTGGGAGGGCTCCGGCGCGTCGGGGTTCAACTGCGTACGGTAGTATTTGTCGACCTGCGCCTGAGTAATATCCTGGCCGTTCACCGAACCCCACACACCCGCCGCTGGTTGTGTTTGCTTCTGGCAACCGGATAGAACCATCGCTACCGCAGCCAGCAAAAGCGCGCTTTGCGCACGTATCCTCAACGAAGTCTCCTTGGTCCGGCAGGTTCCAATTGGGTCCGATGCAGAAGGCGCGGGTTAAGCTGCTTTGGTGACGCGGCCAGCCCGAATGCAGGAAGTGCATACACGAACGTGCTGTCGAACGCCCTCGATGACCGCGTGGACGCGCTGCAGATTCGGGTTCCAGCGGCGGCGGCGCGTGTTGTTCGCATGGCTGATTACGTTGCCAAAGCTCGGTCCTTTGCCGCAAAGCTTACATTTCATTGCCATAATGACTCCTCACCCATCCTATAAATTGACGCAAAGTGGGCAGTTTAACAGAATTCTGGTTGTTTCGCACTCAATTTGTGCGCACTTCGGAGTTGATAGAAATGCGGGGGAACGTTGGTCCCGAATAGCCCTGAAGGTGTTTGGTTCCTGTGGACTTCAGTTTGGCGATGCCAGCACGTCGTCGTAATAGTTGAGCACCAGGCGTCGTGGTTTTACTTTCAGGCCTCTGAGCGGAATTTTCTGTTCCAGAGTCTTGCTGCCCGTAATTCGCACCCGGCCCAGAAAGCCGATGTTTCCTTCCGCCGTTTCGACGTACAGGGGAATAAGCATCCGGAAATGATCGTCCACGTTGGACTGCGTGACTTTCAGATTCAGAACCACATCGCCGTCTGATCCGATGTCGAACGTCGAATCCGATCTGTAAGTAGGCACCTGCGTGCCGTACACATAGTCATCGAAGAACCAGTCCATCTTGCCGTTGCCTTGCAGATTCATTTCCGGCGTCATGTGTTTTTCGATCGTGGCCTTGAAATCTTCCGTGGTGGCCGCCTTGCCCCGGTACGTATTGACGAAATCCCGCATTGTTTCCTTGAAATGCTCATCGCCAGTTTGGCTGTCATGCATCATCATGCGGATCATATATAGAATGTAGGCGCCTTTCGGATATACGAGGCGGCGATAGATGTCGAACCCGCTCCGTGAGTTGCTGACGCGGTAGCCCATCGTCACTGGGCCGACATCGATAGCGCGGAAGCCTTCCCTGTTGTGTTCGAGAAGCAACTCCCTCTCGTCGTTCCAGAAAGCGATGAACTTCTTCGGGTCCTTCTCAATGATCGTCAGGTATAGCGAGGCAGACATATCTGAGAAGCCTTCGCTCATCCATTCGTCTCGATAGGAACTGAACCCCACGGTATGACCCCACCACTGGTGTGCCACCTCATGTGGCGTTACAACTTTCCAATAGCCGCGATCCCCAGAATCCATGTGAAGTTGATGCCGCACTGTCGTGTCGAAGTAGTAGCAGATGGGGATCCACACAAGCCCCGGCCAGGACTGGCCGTAATTGCAGGCTGTTTGCTGTGTAATCTCCAAATGTTTAAACTCGGATGGGCCAAAGTATTCACTATATAATTGCACAGCGATTTGTCCTTCGGCGAGGGCTTTCTTATTAAGAGCGGTCGTATCCATAGTTCCAGTAGCCGAACCTTGCACGCCTCGCACCCAGTCCGGCGGATCCTCATTGGCAAACGACTGGATCGAATAATCGGGGTTAGTGACATTCGCTTCCACCATTTTGAACCTGCCAAAGTTGAATCCGGCAACGGTTTGTGGCCCTTCACTCTTCCAGACGCTGACGTTCTGTCCGCCATCGTTGCTTTCATTTAAAAGCTGACCGGTGGCTGCCAACTTCATACCTTTAGGAATGCGGAACGTCATATCATACGTTGCGTATTCCCCCAAACTCGCCCCCGGATTATTCGGGAACCAGGCTTCGCGCGCCACCGGGTAGTAGTTGCCGCTGCCTTCGTTGGTCACGGCTTCCTTCCCCTCATATGTGGTTGTGATCGTATAGGATTCGCCGGCCGCCAGGGTCTTGGGGAGAATGACGGCGAATTGTGCATCCTCGTTCTTATCTTCCTGGATGAAGGACAAGGATTGCCCCTCGGCAGTCACGCTATGCACTCGCAAAGAGGGGAACAATTGAAAGGGAACCACACGCGTGCCATCTCGCCTGGCGATGAATGTGGTGGTGGCCTTTCCCGCCAGATTGCCGTTCCCGCCGATCGTTGTATCGAGGAGCTGACTTTGAATGCTCATGGGCATCCCCAGTTTGAGCGCCGCATGGTCTCCGGTCATACCGAAGGAGGCCCATTCACCCGATTTGTTATCATCGTAGGTTATGAAATTCACCTGATCGCGATTCTGGTGAGAATTGATGAGGAACAGTTCCTTGTCGTTGTAGCGCTTGCCGTGGATGAAAGCGGCAAAATATCCTCCGGGTTCGGGACTCATCACGTCTTCCAGAACGCGAATTTCCAGGTTGTCCTTCAGCTTCGTCCGCGTGGTGTGCTGGCTGTCTTTGAGTGGGGTTCCATCACAGCCCCCTGATGCGGCAGTTCCCGCCTTCTTGATTTCATCGTAAGTGGCGTCCGTGAAGCGCAGGACCATTTGGGAAAACGTCTCGTTAAATTCGTTCTCCTTCGTCAACAGCTTCAAAATATTTACTTCCGAAGTCGGCACATCCAGCACAAAGCTTCAGTCGCCGGTAAAAACAGCGCCGGTTACTTTGCCTTGCACTGCGGTTGCGAAGCAGACAGTCCCCGAGCGGAGGTGAAACGTCCCCGCGTCGCGCTTGAGGTCGAAATTGCTGACACTGACCGATTCCGTGCCGAGCCCCAGGTTGCGGAGAGCCTGGTAGGTGGGGTCAGAATTGGGCGCGCTTTGCGCAGACGCGATCCGGGCCGTCCCGAGAAGTACAGAAATTGTTGCGAAAAGCCGTAAAGCCAGATTCTTATGCATATTGCGGGTGTGGAGCGGCATGGAACCTCCGAATCGACAAGAATTCGACTTTGGCCCAAGCTTGCGTATTAAAGAGTGTTGTAGTTTATAAGACGGAGACAGATAAAATTATAGTCTGGGAATGTAATAGGTGTAAAGTATAATTATTACCAGACAAAAGAGCTTAAACCAACTGATCGGGCCTCGGTGGGAACCGCACGCCCCAAAAATCGTCGAGCGGAACAAGGGATTCGACCCCGATATCCCATAATCCGTCCTGTTGTTGCTCCCCAACGAAAACAACTCGAAATCTGGCCGTCTGCTGGGAAAACCGGTTGGTAAGAACGACTTCAGAGCCAACAGCTAGGAGGCGCGAGGACCGCACCATCGCTCCGAGCGGGCCGACTACTCCCGTATGAGCGCTTTCCTCAAATGAATTCCCATCCGGTCCGGTGGCCCGTAGCTCGACAGGCACACGCATCATTACGCGCCCGCCTCTACGCCGCCCGGTTGGTTGAAATTTTTCCGCCAAGTAAACCTCTTCGTGCAACATTATAGTAAAGAATTAGTTAATTTAGAACATCCGGCTGTGAATATCAACAAGGTAATAGTTTCAGGGAGTTCTGGCGAACCACTTCGAAACAGTCCCGAAGGAAGAGCGGGAACAGTTCACCACCCGCGGCTTTCAGGGATGCGGGTAAGGCGAAAAGGGGAATCGTCCAGGAGGATTATAAGTCGAGTTGCCGCAGCTGTTTTGGTGCCCGAAAGAGGACTCGAACCTCCACTCCCTTGCGAGAACTAGGTCCTGAACCTAGCGCGTCTGCCAATTCCGCCATTCGGGCACTGAGCCATTGTATCTTAAATTGAAAAAGGAGCAACGTCGGACCACTCACAATCTGACGAGCGCAAGAACGTGCAGGTGGTCTATCTTCACAAAAACATACGCCCCGGCAGGTTCGCCAGGGCGTTTGTTCTCTGCTCAGCGATGTTGAGGAATTAAGGTTTCGGAACGCTATTGATCGTGTGTAAAATGCGCGAAACAATCTGGTAGGGATCGCCTTCGGAGTTCGGACGGCGATCTTCCAGGTATCCCTTGTAACCGTCCTTAATGAAGTTGATCGGCATGCGGACCGACGCGCCGCGATCGGACAAGCCGTAGCTGAACTTGTCGATGGCTTGCGTTTCGTGCAGGCCGGTTAAACGCAGGTGGTTATCCGGGCCGTAAACGGCGATGTGCGCGGCGACGTTTGCCTCGAATGCCTTCATCAAGGCTTCAAAATAGACCTTGCCGCCGACTTCACGCATGTACTTTGTCGAGAAGTTGGTATGCATGCCAGATCCATTCCAATCGCCCTTGATCGGTTTGCAGTACAGCACCATATCCACTTCATATTTCTCGCAGAGCCGCATCATCAAATAGCGAGCGGTCCACATATCGTCAGCGGCTTTGGCGGAGCCTTTGGCGAAGATCTGGAATTCCCACTGGCCCTTGGCAACTTCCGCGTTGATGCCTTCGTGATTGATGCCGGCGGCGTGACAGAGTTCCAAGTGCTCTTCAACGATCTGACGCGCAATGCTGCCCATATATTTGTAGCCGACGCCGCAATAATACGGGCCCTGGGGAATGTTGGGATAGCCGTCTTTCGGGAAGCCGAGGGGACGCCCATCCTTGTAGAGGAAGTATTCCTGCTCGAGTCCGATCCATAGGTCCGGATCGTTCTCGATCGTGGCGCGCATGTTCGTGGAGTGTGGAGTGCCGTCAGCATGCATGACTTCGCTGAGTACGATGTACGCATCTTTGCGGCTGGCGTCAACATAATGAGCAACTGGCTTCAGAACGCAGTCGGAACTTTTGCCCTCGGCCTGCATCGTGGAACTGCCGTCAAAACCCCACTTGGGCAAATCGGCCAGCGTGGGCGGCTTTTCAAACGATTTGATTAAAGTCTTGCCGCGCAGCTCAGGAACCGGCTGCCTGCCGTCAAGCCATATGTATTCGAGTTTATATTTGGTCATAAGATTTGATGGATCTCCTTAATGAAATCTTGAAGATTAAGTTCCTGGGACTGCGCCAAGCGGTCAATACTCCGGCAAGCTCCTTCTCGGAATTCGGGACCAACAAATGATGCCGGCACCCATATAACCGATCGGCGAACACGCACAATAACTCGTGAGCATCGTATCGTCAAATCGAAGATATCTCTTCGTTGGTTTTCATTTTGTTATCCCCTATTTCGCTCCCGGTTCGGGACGGGCGTGCGAGACAAATCGCCTGAATTCAAAGCATCGTGACACGTAAAAAACGTTGATAAATGGCCGGAGAATGCAGGTTCGTGAGGTTATCGGCGCTTTGGTTGGCCAGAGTAGCGTTTCCAAAACATAAAGAAATCATAAGGAATTCGTTATGCAATGGATAAGAATTATCGTTTTTCAACGCTCTCGACGAAGCCCTCGCGGAACTTAGCAAGGATCACAAGTTCCTCACCGAAGGCGGAGTCTTCACCGAGGATTACGTCAAACTTTGGATCAACTACAAGAAAAAGAACGAGGCAGATGCCGTACGGATGCGCCCGCATCCGTACGAGTTCCACCTCTATTACGATATTTAGAATCTGGAGAGCTTACGCTCAAGAGGGCCGCAGCCGAAAGGTTCTTGGCCCTTTTGCTTTTCAGGTGTTCTTGCATGGTAGAATCAGCCACATGAAGGCGACCCGCGATGACAAAGAGGATCAATCCCCATTGCCCGGTAAGAGGCTGCGAGACTAAGAAACCTCACGCCGATGATCCCATCGTGCAGGGATTGATTCGCGAGTTCGCACCTCCAGAAAAAATGACGATATGGGCTCTCAATGCCATGGTGGAACTCAGAGAATCAATTTGCAGGGATTTGACGGAGAAGAAAGTATTTGCGTGGTATTCCCGGCTGCGTCAACCAGAAGAAATGTACATTCGCACGCTGTACGCAATTTTTATAGCCACCGATGGGGATCTCCCTCACATTCTATCTGGCGACAGGCCGAACGGATTATCTCCTCTATATACTGAAGTCAACAAAGTGGTTTTTGAAGACAGGGGACTATTGCAAGTTAGCTAGCCTGGGTTGACCAGCGGAACCTTTAAGCCGATAGACATACTCCACGATGGCGCGCATGCCTCGTTTCGTTCATTTATGACATGCATTGGTTTGGTTCGCCATCCACAGAACCTGCCTTCACCTGAGAGCTACTGCAACCACCTCGCAAGGTACTGCAACAACCTAGACTACATGGTTGGGATGTTCAAAGCAGGCAAGGACAAGAAGGTTGTCTTGGCGGCGATGAAAAATATCCATCGCCGTAGAAGCTAGAAGGGCTCTGGGTAATGACAAATCAAAATCACTATGCAATTGCCGCCACGCTTTTTGACGGAGAAATTGGCTCATCATCAGCCCCGTCAGGGGCGAAATAACGTAGCCCACTGCGGAAGCGGTGGGTAGGCGTTCGCATCGAGCGTCAAGCCCCGTAGGGGCGATACAGGGTTCACCAACCTAACCCAAAACATATTCGATGTCGAATTCGACTCCGTGCTTCCGCAGCAGCGCGCGAAATTCGTCCTCGAAAGTCGTTTTCCGGTGATGTGCCTCCTGATTCTGGATGTATCGGCCGACCTGATCGAGGTTCGATGAACTGACGCTGAATGCCCCGTAACCTTCCTGCCATGAAAATCTCTCACCCATCCATTTCGACGAATTCGCCTTTAGCAACGCGACAGCCTTGGCTAACGCGAGCTTGGGAGGTAGATGAAATAGGATGTGCACATGGTTCTCCGTGCCGCCCATCACGAGGGCAACCATTTCGTGATTTTTGCAAATCCCTGCGAGGTATGCCCACAATTGAGACTGGCGATCTTTGGGGATGGTATTGCGGCGGTCCTTGGTGCTGAAAACCAAATGCACATGGTTTCGAGAAAAGGAATGTGCCATTGTGTCGCCCCTTCGGGGCTTTATCCTAATAACACTCTCGGACCCACCGCGGAAGCGGTGGGCTACAATATTTCGCCCCTTTCGGGGCTAGTAACAATCCCGCAAGACCAAATCACGATAAAGAATAAAGGTCGCGCAACAATGTAACCTTTGCATATTCTTCTCATGGTCCACTCACTTCGTGGACTCGCATGATAGAATCCGCCGCACGGGATCTAATTAGCTGCCGCCTTCAAAACGCGAATTTCTTAGGAGGAATTGCGATGTCACTTTCTCGAATCGGGTCCATGCTCGTGATGGGAGGAATTGCGCTAGCGGCAATATCAACCGGTAAAGCACGCGCGCAATCCGAGGGCCAGCCGAATTCGCTGCCCAATCCGTATCACCTTGTCGAAGGCTGGGCAAAACTTCCCGAAGGAAGGACCTGGGGATCGGCGAGCGCGATTAATGTCGATTCGAAGGGCCACACTTGGATCGCCGAGCGATGCGGGAAAAACAGTTGCGCCGATTCGAAGCTGGACCCGATCCTTGAATACGATGCCTCGGGAAAACTATTGAAGAGTTTTGGCGGCGGAATGTTTGTGCTGCCGCATGCCATCAAATTCGATAAGGCCGGAAACTTCTGGTTCACGGACTACGGACTGAAGGACGGCAAGGGCAATGTCGCCGTGAAATTCAGCCCTGAGGGAAAAATCCTGATGACGCTCGGGAAGGCAGGCGTCGCCGGAGACGGCCCGGACGTGTTCAGTGAGGTGGACGCCGTGGTGGAGGGCAAAAACGGCGACCTGTTCGTCGCGGACGGCCACACCGTAGGCAAAGGCAATGCGCGCATTATGAAATTCACCAAGGACGGAAAATTTATCAAGCAGTGGGGAGAGCATGGATCGGGGCCAGGACAATTCGAAATTCCCCATGACCTGGTGATCGATTCGAGAGGCCGGCTGATGGTCTCCGATCGCGCGAACCGCCGCATTCAGATCTTCGATCAGGATGGAAAATTCCTGGAAGAGTGGAAGACGTTCGGCACGCCCAGCGGCCTGTTCATCGACCGCCATGACATGCTCTACGTTTCCGATTCGTGGTCCCAGTCCAAGGACCCGAATGCTGATCGATATAACCCTGGCTTCGATCACGGGATTCGTGTGGGCAGCGCCAAAGACGGCAAAGTGACAGCCTATCTCCCAATGCCGCCCGTGGCCATGCCCAATGCGCCGGAGGGAGTTACAGCGGATGCGCAGGGCAATCTCTACGTCGCGGACACGATTCATGCCGGTCTTTGGAAATATGAGAAAAAATAGTCGGCGCGGAATCGGGACCGCAGTGCGATCGGGTTTCATCGCAACATAGGCGGCAATCGATCGCAACACGCCTTTACCAGATCCACATTAATATGGTGCTAGTTTTTCGCCGACATGAAAATCCTGCGCGCAGGTGAAACTTTTTCCACAGCGCCAAACGATTTCCACTGCGCAGAGCACTTACTTGAGACGCGTGCCTATGCTATGTTCAAGGCACGTTTCTGCGTCGGCATTTTTTCTTTACTAAGCAATTCCATTGCTTGTGCTAATTTGGAACAGAACCACTAGATGTAGACACTTTGAGCATCGACTAACAACATTTTGTGCTTTCCTTGTCGGTTTTCCCTTGACAGAATTTTCACCGTTGTTTACATTGCGCGCTCATGGGGAACGTGATTCGACGAGCGGACGGCCTCTTCACCTCGGGAACACCGCAAAGCTGTCTCACGATACCTGCCGGACTCAATCGCTACATCGAGGGGGTTGATTCTTACTCCGAATAGCCGGCGCTCCCAGCGCGTCGGCGTGACTTGGCGTAAATCCAAAGGTGCTCCAACGGCCAGGGGATACGCTACGGGGAACTATTTTTCATTTTTCGATGCTTTGACATTCCGGGTCATGTAATTGAATGCTTTAACGGGTCGCCGGGATTCGGCAACTATCTCCCAATTTCGATTGGGAGTAAAATAAAAGGGTTCCTTCCTCGCTGGGGGAGCCTATCTGCGCGGAGGAACGATGGCACATACGAAGCTGACGCTGAACGAAAAGACACTGCAAACCATTCCGGCCACAACGGCCGATGTTGAAGTGCGCTCCGGTTTGGAATTCCACAGAAAATTTACCGATGGAAAGGTGTCCCCGTTCGACGCCGTCGAATGGGAGCGTCGCGTCGCGCAGATCGGCAATGAAAAGGGTAAGGTCATTTTCCGGCAGGAAGATGTGGAAGTGCCGAAAAGCTGGTCGCAGACCGCGACGAACATCGTCGCCTCCAAATATTTCCACGGCAAGCTGAATACACCCGAGCGCGAATCTTCCGTGCGCCAGTTGATCGGCCGCGTGGTCAACAGCATTGTGACCTGGGGCGAACAGGGCAGCTACTTCGTCAATGCCGCGTCGCGGGACGCCTTCCGCGACGAATTGACCCACCTGCTGGTCGAGCAGAAGATGGCCTTCAACTCGCCGGTGTGGTTCAACGTGGGCGTACAGCCCAAACCGCAATGCTCGGCGTGCTTCATCAACTCCGTGAAGGACGACATGGAATCGATCATGAACCTGGCCAAGATCGAAGGCATGTTGTTCAAGTGGGGCTCCGGCACGGGTACGAATTTCTCCTCGCTGCGCGGCAGCCGTGAAACACTGTCCGGCGGAGGCATTGCTTCCGGCCCGGTCAGCTTTATGAAGGGCTTCGACGCCTTTGCCGGCGTAATCAAGTCCGGCGGCAAGACGCGCCGCGCCGCCAAGATGGTGATCCTGAACGCGGATCATCCGGATATCGTTGAGTTTATTGACAGTAAGATGAAGGAAGAGCGCAAAGCGCAGGTTCTGATCGAGCAGGGCTACGATCCCTCGATTGATGGCGAAGCGTACACCTCGATCTTCTTCCAGAATGCCAACCACTCCGTCCGCGTCACCGATGAATTCATGCAGGCGGTCGAAGACGATCGCGACTGGTGGACGCGCAACGTCAACGATGGCAACCCGGTCGAAAAATATAACGCGCGCGAACTGCTGCACCGCATGGCCGAATCCGCATGGAAGTGCGGCGATCCCGGCATGCAATACGACACCACGGTGAACCGCTGGCACACCTGCAAGAGCACGGCCCGCATCAACGCATCGAATCCTTGCTCCGAATACATGTTCCTGGACGACACCGCGTGCAACCTGGCGTCGCTCAACCTGATGAAGTATCTGAATTCGAACGGTTCGTTCGATGTGGATTCGTTCCGCCACGCCGTGGACATCACCATCACGGCGCAGGAAATCCTGGTCGATAACGCCAGCTATCCGACGCCGAGGATTGCCGAAAATTCGCACAAGTTCCGTCCGCTGGGACTGGGCTACGCCAATCTGGGCGCGCTTCTGATGTCCATGGCGCTGCCGTACGACTCTGACGGCGGACGCGACATGGCCGGCGCGGTCACCGCGCTGATGTGCGGCGAAGCGTATGCGCAATCCGCGCGCATCGCCGAACGCCTTGGATCGTTCGAAGGCTTTGCCGTCAACCGCGAACCGATGCTGGACGTCATTCGAATGCACCGCGATGCGTTGCGTCCGATCAAGGCGGAGAATGTGCAGCCATCGCTGCTCGGCGCCGCGCAAACCGCATGGGACAGCGCGCTCGCCCTTGGCGAAAAGTTCGGCTACAAGAATTCGCAAGTCACCGTGCTCGCTCCCACCGGCACCATCGGCTTCATGATGGATTGCGACACCACCGGCGTCGAGCCCGACCTGGCCCTGGTGAAGTACAAGAAGCTGGTCGGCGGCGGCGTGATCAAGATCGTGAACAACACCGTCCCTGCAGCGCTGATGAAGCTCGGCTATTCGCCCGAGGAAACCTCGCAGATGGTTACCTACATCGATCGCAACGGCAAAATCGAAGGCGCGCCCGGCTTCAAGGCAGAGCACCTGCCCGTGTTCGATTGCTCGCTGGCCACCGTCGGCGGACGCTCTATCGCGTGGCGAGGCCACTTGAAAATGATGGCGGCCACCCAGCCGTTCCTTTCCGGCGCGATCAGCAAGACCATCAACATGCCCGAAGAATCCACCATCGAAGACGTCATGCAGGCGTATATCGAGTCGTGGAAGCTCGGCGTGAAGGCCGTCGCAATTTACCGCGACAATTCGAAAGGTTCGCAACCGCTTTCCGCCGCGGGAGACAAGAAGGACACCGCCCAGATGGCGCAGATTGCCGCGAAGGCTGCGGAAGCTCCCACACCCGTGGCCGAACAGCGCGAGCTTTTTGTGCGCTCGTTGCGCCGCAAAATGCCGAGCGAGCGTTCATCGATCACCCACAAATTCTCCGTCGGCGGCCACGAAGGCTACATCACCGTCGGCATGTATGAAAGCGGCGAACCCGGCGAAATTTTCATCAAAATGGCCAAGGAAGGCTCGACGCTCTCCGGCTTCATGGACGGCTTCGCGCTATCGGTTTCCATCGGCTTGCAGTACGGCGTGCCCCTCAAGGCTCTGGTCGATAAGTTCATCAACACGCGGTTCGAACCAGCCGGCTACACAGGCCATCCGGCAATTCCGTACGCCAAATCGGTACTCGACTACATCGCGCGCTGGCTCGGCGGACGATTCATTTCACCGGATTACCTGACCCACACCAGTGAAGCCGCGTTGCCGGTTGCCAGCGTTGCAGTCGCGCCCGCCCTGCCGCGTTCAATCGCAGCAACCGCAGACGATGATCCGCCATCCGCCAGCGCCGGCAGCCGCCCAATGTTCGACGGCGCGCCAACCTGCTCCGAATGCGGCATGCTGATGACGCCGAACGGGGCCTGCTATAAGTGCGAAAACTGCGGCGGCACATCCGGCTGCAGCTAGACCCGATTCAAAATGTAATCCCACAAAGGGCACGGTTCGCCGTGCCCTTTGTTTTTGTGCGCGTATAACGTGCAAATGTTAAAGTGACGTGCCAATGAACGAATCTCTACCCCTTCGGCAACTGATTCCTCCCGTGACGGCCCGAACGGCCGACGGCAGGATCATTCGCGCATGGGACTACAAACAAAAAAACAATCTTTTGATCGCGTTCCTGCACGCCGATTGCAAACCCTGCGGGGACTGGCTCGCGCGGATGGCGGAACGGACAGGGGACCTCTCCGAACACGAATCCGTGGGCCTCATCGTTTACTCCGAACCACAGACGCAATCGGTGGAGACACTCGCCGCACCGTTCGTCGCCGTGACAGACCCCGAGGGCAGTTCTCAACGAGCTTTTCTGGGACACGACGCTTTCGGTCCTGAAGGATTGGATCGAGTGGGCGTCTTCGTCACCGATCGCTACGGCGAACTCTACGGGCAATGGCTCGCAAAGGATTCAAGCGAACTCCCGCCCCCATCTGAAATCCTCAAAACCCTCTGGCAGATTCAAGTCGCTTGCTGATAGAGAGGGAAACAGATGAACGCAGCAGGAAGAGCAATCGGAGAAATCCGAAGGCAAAGAAGTCAAAAAACGAAAGGGGCTCGGATTCCAGCCCCTTTCGCGAACCCCATTTTCACCCCGTCCCTAAAAACTCGGGACATCACCACCCCGGGAACAAACTCAAACCACTTGCCGCTATTAGTGCAAGCACCATGCCAAAATATTACCGTTTCTTAACAATTTTACAAATACCACAAAATGCGGGACTTATACAGGAGATACCGTCTCAGGACGTCGAATTGTGCTCAGTTTTATACAGTTTTTCACAGAAATGCGATCTGAACAGTACGGTCTTTGGGAGAACTAGACGCCTATCGCAGTCCGTATTGCTGAGGAGATAGCCTCGGCCCAGTGCTTCACGTCTGCCGCGTGCTCAGCTTCGACCATGACACGGGCTTTCGGTTCGGTTCCGGAATAGCGCACCACGACTCGGCCAGCCGAGCCTAGCGTCCGGGTGGCTTTTTCGATAGCGGCGGAAACATCAGGCAGGGACTCCAGAACCGGCTTCGATTTCACCTGGATGTTGATGATCGCCTGGGGGAAGGCCTTAAATCCGCGAATAAGATCGTCCAGCGGCCCGCGCAGAGCCACGAGACAGGCCATCTTGAGGGCTGTGAGCAAACCATCGCCTGTCGTGGCGTCGTCCAAGAAGATAATGTGTCCGGACTGCTCGCCACCCAGGTTCGCTCCGCTGCGTAGCATCTCCTCCAGCACGTAGCGGTCTCCCACCGGCATGCGCGCCAGAGTCAAGCCTTCGGCTTCCAGAGCGCGTTCGAGGCCGAGATTCGCCATTGTGGTGCCAATTACTCGCCCGCCGTTCAGATGGCCGATGGAATTGAAAAATCGCGCCACGGCCAGCAACACGCCGTCGCCATCCACGTGACGTCCACTGGCGCTTACGAACATGGCGCGGTCGGCATCGCCGTCGAAGGCCACGCCAAGCGCGGCGCCTGTGTCGATAACTTTCTGGCACAGCTTTTCGGGATGAAGCGAGCCGCAGTCGTCGTTGATATTGCGACCGTTCGGCTGGTTATGAATCACGGTGACATCAGCGCCAAGCGAGCGGAACAACTCGGGACCGAGCTGGCTGGCTGCGCCATTGGCGCAATCAAGCACAACTTTCATCCCCGAAAGATTCGCGCCGGGAATCACGCATCCGCGCAGGTATTTCAGGTACTCCTCATCGAGCGTGAGGTCGGTGGGAACATCCGCCCCGTGCGGAGTGGTTTCATGCCCCTTATGCTCATTAATTTCAATTTCGAGGTGTTCCTCGACGTCGTCGGGGAATTTCATCCCCGTCCCCGCAAACAGCTTCACTCCATTGTCATGAAAGGGGTTATGCGACGCGGAAATCACCATTCCTGCGGAGAAATTCTTCTTTCGCACCAGGCAGGCGACGCCCGGAGTGCTGATTACGCCCGCGGATAGGAACTCGACACCATCCTCGGCAAGCCCTGCGCCGAGTTGCGCGGCGATGTGGGGGCCGGATTCCCGTGTATCCATGCCGATAAGGATGCGCGGATGGGGGTCGGTTTCGAGCAGGTATTTGCCCAGCGCCCGCGCGACTCCGTAGAGAGTCGAGTCGTCCAGCGGGTAAGTACCGGGAATTCCCCGGATTCCATCGGTGCCGAACAGTTGCTTGGCCATAGTATGCGTCAGAACAAATTGAGTCAGAACAATGGGAGAGCTTTGCTGGAAAAAAGCAGACATCACCCAGACAAGAAAAATTCTAGCACACGAGGAACTACCCGGAAGGAGGAGCGGGGCCGTGGCGTTGCACAAGAGTAACGTGGAGTTCCATTGGGGAAACCTGTACTACGGTCACACCGAAAGGAGCGCCCACCATGTCAGGGGATATCCGTAAGGAGGACATGCCCTCGCCCGCATCTTTCATGTTCATGCGGAGATTCAGGTCTGCCACCACCATGCGGCGAAGCAGAGCGGAGCGCCCCCGAACACGAACATGCACGGATGTGGGGACATCACCGGACATTTCCAATTGAGGAGGCATGTTGGTGAACTCGATCGGCACCTGGTAGCCGACTTCGGCAAACGGCTCCGAGGTGTAGGTGGCCCATAACAGAAAAGAAACGGCGAGTGCAAGGATCTTCATGCCCGCATTGGCAAAAATATATTCTCGCAAAAAGCGCATCATCGATCGTCCGTCTTCCTATCGTCGCGCCGGCGTCCGCGCGCTGGAGAGCGCGGCAGGAACTAACATGGTGCTGCGGCGGCGTGAAACCATTTCGCTCAGACGGTCGGTGAGTTCGTCCGTGGTTAGATTCGAATCGATAGCTCCGCCGGCCGCAACCGAAATCGATCCGGTTTCTTCGGAGACCAGGACTACGATCGCGTCGCTGTCCTCGGTGATCCCGATCGCCGCGCGATGCCTGGTTCCCAGTTGCTTCGAAATCAATGGATTCACGGAGAGCGGAAGAAAGCAGCCCGCCGCTGCCACGCGCGATCCTTCAATAATTACGGCGCCATCGTGCAAAGGCGAGCCTGGGCGGAAGATCGAAAGCAGCAGGTCGTAGGAAAGCCTCGCGTCCAGCGGAACACCGCTTTCGATGTATGTTCGCAGGCCCGCCTGCCGCTCCACGACCATCAGCGCACCAATTCGATTTTGCGAAAAATATTCGGCGGCCATCACAATGTCGTCATAGACGGCTTTTGGATTGTTTGCCGTAAATTTCATCAAGGAAAGATTGCGGCCGACCCGTGAAAGGGCGCGGCGAATCTCCGGCTGGAACAAAACGATCAGCGCGATCGCCACATAGGGAAGCAATGTCGTGAGCAGCCATTCGACCATTTCCAACCGCGCCCACCGCGCGCCCCGGTAAAAAAGGATGAGCAGCGCAATCGCCACCAGCATCTGAACGGCGCGCGTTCCGCGCAACAACTTCAACAGGTAGTAAATCAAAATGGCAATAATCAGGATATCGAGTACCGCTCGAACGTCCAGGCGCCCCAGGTAGTTCATCTGTAAAGCGGCGTAGCGCATCGTTATCTCACCTACGGTATCGCAGCCGTGCGGCAGGGAGCAAGCCGAGGTTTGTCCGGATGCGCGTGTATGCTATGGTGAAAACGAGTGGTTATGAGAATCGAAGGGATCCAGGCAACAGCACGGTCCAACTCCTCTCAACGCATCATTGCGCTGGGAATCGTATTCGCGTTCTTGTATTTCGCATCCAATATTATGGTCACGTTGCTTCTGGCGGTTCTGGTCGCCTACTTTCTCGATCCCGTAGTCGGTTTTCTGGAAAGGATTTTTATTCCGCGCCCTTTGGGAGCCCTCCTGGTGCTGCTGGCCGTCACGGCAATGATGGCCGGTTTGGGCTATTTGGTTGTGGATCGCTCTGAGCAGTTCATCGCGGATTGGCCTCGCTACAGCATAAACTTGCGCCGTATGGCGACAACATTCGATCGCCAGATCTCCTCGGTGGAAAAGCAGGTCGAAGCCATTGCTCCCGCATCAGATAGAGGGCGGGCATCAGTACGACCCGCCGAACCACCACCTGTTCGCGACTGGTTACTCCGTGGCGTTGGCTCGCTGTATTCCGTTCTTCTGGTTGCCACGTTTGTCCCATTCCTGGTGTTCTTCATGCTGGCTGCCAAACAAAAGATCTGGAAGGCGACAATGGCCTTATTTCCCGGCGAACATCAGGCACAGGTCCAGGCCGGGCTCGATGAAGTCAGCAGTATGCTGAGAAGCTTTGTTGCGGGCAACGCACTGGTGGCTCTTATCCTGATGCTTTCCAGCTGGGCATTTTTCATGGCGATCCACCTGGAGTACCCATTTCTGACTGGCAGCGTCTCTGGCGCTTTAAACCTTGTCCCGTATCTGGGCGCAGTGCTGGCCTGGATACCTCCTTTTCTGATCGGAATGGCGCAATGGACGACCATTGGTCCATACCTTGGGATCGCGGCCATGCTGACGTTTTTTCACATCATCGGTCTGAACGTGCTGATGCCTGCGATTGTCGGACGCCGAGTCCATTTGAATGCACTCTCGGTGACCGTCGCGCTGCTGTTTTGGGGATGGCTCTGGGGCGCGATTGGTCTGATTTTGGCGATACCGATCACCGCGACGATTAAGGTCGTCTGCGATCACAAGGAGGGCTGGGAGCCAGTGGGACGCTGGCTGGGAGCGTAACCGGTAGGACAGGTTTCAACCTGTCCGCTTTTGGTTTTGGCATTTACTTTGACCTGGTCTCAAAACCAATCCCGCGTAGCGCCGGAGAATTTTTAAAACGAACAAAATGAAGCCCTACCAAAAAATTCTGCTGCTCGTTCTCGGACTGCTCCTCGCCGCCACCGCCGCAGGGCTGTTCCTGACCGCAGACTTTGGCCATCGCACCGTTCCACGCGGCGGCAGCCAGCCAAGCCCGGCGGAATCTCCGGTGGATATGCAACAAATGCAGACGGCCATGGCGCTGGCCCCGCTGGCCGCTACTCCGGAGGAACAGGATCGCGCGCGCGATGCTCTGCGCATGGCCGATCACGATGTGGACTTTGAATTCGCCGCCGCGCTTTATCAAGCGACTTCCGCAAAAGTCCCGTCAACGCCGGAAATCCGCGCCATTCTGGAGCGGATTTCAAACTCCCAGAAGGCTGTTGCTGAAATCGATTCCGACGTTGCGCGAATTACCAAGCTACTGGCGGCTGCCGGCGGAAACCGGAAGGAGGCTCTCGCGCAACAACTCGATCTGGCCAAGGCTCGGTTGGAGCTCAACGAAGACGAACTAGCCGACGCGAACCAGGATCTGGAACGCGCCGGCGGTGACCCTAAGAGCCGGATTCAGCGGATGGTTGACGAGCACGCGGCCGCAGCCCAGGACAGCAACGGCCACCTGAACCTCAACGCGGTGGGCACACAGGCAAACGCGACGTTGCCCTCTTCGAACTCGGTTTTGCCGCGCGCTCGTGCCTGGTACGCGGTCCATTCCCTCGATCGGCGTCTGGGACAGGCGGAGCAGGAAGCAAAACTAAAAGCGGCAACATTCTCCGCGAGCCACGACGAACTCGAAAAACAACTGGAACAAGCGCAGTCGCAACAGTCAAAAAAACTGGCGGATACACCGGCGTTGCATTCTTCCGTAAACGGTGAAACCGGCGATGCCATTTCCTCCTATCGTTCGTTAACCGCAGTGCAGAAAAGAATATCCAGCCTGGATAACCGCATCCGCAATCAGCAGGACCTTGCAGCCGCTTATGCGCAGTGGAACGCGCTGGCCGCTTTGCGCGACCGGACGCTGTTGCACGGACTGTTCCTTTCCTTCGCGTGGATGCTGCTGGTCACACTAGCGATCCTGATCGTAGATTATTATCTGGAACGAATCTTTAGCCGCCTCGAACCCGATCAGCGCAAGCTGCTCACGCTCCGCACCGTCGCGCACATTGCCACCCGCGCGGCCGGAGTGATTTTGATTCTTCTTATCATTTTCGGACTTCCCAATCAGATGGCCACCGTTCTCGCGCTGGCCGGCGCGGGCCTGACGGTTGCGCTCAAGGATTTCATCGTCGGATTCTTCGGATGGTTTGTGCTGATGGGGAAAAATGGAATCCGGCACGGCGACTGGGTGGAAATCAATGGCGTGAGCGGAGAAGTTGTCGAAATCGGATTGTTCCACACCGTGCTTTTGGAAACCGGCAACTGGAACGATTCGGGCCATCCTACGGGACGCCGCGTGACGTTCGTCAATAGTTACGCGATCGAAGGACACTATTTTAATTTTTCAACATCGGGCCAGTGGCTGTGGGACGAGTTGCTGATCGCGCTCCCCGCCGATCAGGACCCCTACCCGGTCGTCGATGAAATTCAGAAAATTGTAGCCAGGGAAACCGAGCCCAACGCGCGCCTGGCCGAGCAGGAATGGGCGCATCTGGGAGACAGTCGTAAAGCCGGTGCTTTTTCCGCCGGCCCGGCCATCAGCATTCGCCCGGCCAACCTCGGCTTCGAAATCATCGCGCGCTATGTGACGCGCGCCAACGAACGGCATCAGCAAAGATCGAAGCTGTTCCACGATATCGTCGAAGTACTTCGAGAAAAAAATATTCCGCACCCCGGTGTGGTTCCCGTTGCGCCCGCAACCTCAGAAAGCCCCGATGTCTGACGCTTCGCGTTCCAGCCAATCCTCATCCACGCAGTCGGTTTACCAGCGCAGACAGATCATCGGATTCCTGAAAAAGGCGTATCGCCGCTACGCCCAGGGCACCTGCCGCTACGCATGAATTGGCATTTTCGACGGTCACACCGCCGATAGCGAGGACCGAGATCCGCACTGCGCCACATACCCGATGAAGTTTATCGATTCCCTGAGGAGCACCGTAGGTTGCTTTGGACGGAGTCGCAAAGACAGGCCCAAAAAAAATATAGTCCGCGCCGGAATCCTCCGCGGCTCGCGCAGCCTCCATGGAATGGCACGACACTCCAATCCGAAAACTCACGCGACCGGCAGAGCGGCGCCATTCACTTACCAGTTCCACTGGGATCGATGATTCACCAAGATGCACGCCCGCGGCGCCTATAGCGAGCGCTACATCGAGCCGATCGTTCAGCAAGATTTGTGCTGAAGTCCGCAGAGTGCCGGCAATCGCACGCTTCGCAAGGTCTACGAGCACCCGCGCGGGAAGATCCTTTTCACGGATCTGAATCCAGTCCACCCCCGCGGCAGCCACATTTCGAATTGTTTGGAGCAGCGCCTGCCCGGATTGCGTTCGGACGTGTTCGGAAGTCTGTTCACCGAGGGAAGGGGCGCACGCCATTTCGAATGCCCGCCGGTCGGTCACATAACAAAGGACGGATTTAGCTTCGCGTGGCAATAGTTTCCGCAGGCCCCCGCAACATGCTTCCCGCGAGAAGGACGTCCAGACCGCCCAGGCCGGTCACGGCGCCGCGAACAGAGGGATGCAGCAGATAGGGAATCAAAGCTGGATACTTGTCGAGAAAAAAGTTGTGATCCCAATAACCCAGCCAGGGAATAAGAATCAACAGCACACCAAGCAGAAAGACATCGAGGCTGAGCAAAACACGAAGTAACGATTTCATCCTGGCGCTGCCTAGCGCGTCTTTCCGAGAAGGCCGATTCGCTCGGAGACGTCACGGTAATCGATATTCATCGCATAGACCTGAGAGAAGCTCTTGGCCGCAGCGGCCGCATCTCCGGCCAGCTCCTGTGCCACTCCCAGATCATACCGCAACGCAAGGATGGATTCCTGATCGAGTCCCGGAGTCAACAGGGCTCGTTCATACCAGATTGCCGCGATGGCCGGCTGGCCTTTCTCCATGAAGGCCAAACCCAGCAGAGTGCAGCATTGCATCGCGTACCGAAATGCCGTGCCTTTATCGGCCGCTTTGGCAACCTTCTGAAATTCCCCGATGGCCTCTTCGAGCAAACCCATTTCGCGATAGGCGATGCCCAGGTTGTAGTGGGTCTCCAGATCCTCGTCTTCTTTACCCGTTTCGCCCAGGTCGGACCGGAATTGCTCGAACAGATCGCCAAGCGGCCCATTCGATTCATTGCCCACAGAACCAGCCGGTATGGATGAACCGTTCGCGGGTGTCATCCGTGTTGCGGAGCCAGCCACACTCGCTGCGGGCGGTTGCGCCACAGGAGTTGCATCCGGCTGTGCGATCTCCCCCGGAATTCCCAGGAACTCTGTAGCAGACTCCAATTCCATTGCGAGCTCTGTTAGAAGAGAATCCGCAGTCAAGGGTTCGGCTTGCGAAACGGCCGGCGACAGGACCGGCTGTAATTCGAGTTCGAATGGTGGTGGCTCCGCTTCAACTACCGGTACAGCATCACCGGATTCCTTAGTGCCCAACAATGCCGCGCTTTCCAGTTGCTGGGACAAGGCTGCCCACTCTTCCGACAAATCCACTTCATGGACGACGGATTCCACCGGCATCGGAGGGTTGATTTTCTCCACTGCGGGAGAAGTCTCGGCGGGAATATCAACGATGGGTTCGTCCAACTGTGCTTCGATTAAAGGTACGGCAAACTCGGGCACTTCGGCTGTTGACGCTTGCGCAGCAGTGGCCTCCTCCGTTGAGGGATGGCTGGCCGTGCGCTCGAAACGGCGTCGAAATTCACCGTATTTTTCAGCGGCGGGGCGATCCTTGCGCTCTACGGCAATTTCTTCAAGGATTGCGGCAAGCTCCGCGGTGCGCTCGCTATTGCCCGCACCGACGGAAATATCGAATAGGCGCTCCAAGATCGGCGTGTGGCGCGGGGCGCGTTCCAGAACGGATTCCAGCAGATCAATCGCTTTCTGCGTGAGTCCGTAGCTGGAAAATAGATCGACATCGGTCAACGCCTGGGTAACATACCGGTGTGTTTCTTCGTCGAGCGCCGGTTCTGTGGACGCTGGAGGAGCAAGTCTCGATTCCTGTTCCGGAACCGCTACTTTCACCGGCGGCGGAATCTCTGTTGGCGCAGTTTCGATTCCAGCCTTCTCGCGCAGCTTCATGTATGCGCGACGCGTGGTTTCATCTTCCGGGGTTCGCTCCATCAATTTCTCATACGTTTCGAGCGCTCTTTTATTTTCACCCTTGGATTGCAGTGCCTGCGCCAATTGTGCCAACGCATCGGGAAGGCGGAACGAGTCGCTGGCCCTGCCGTACAGATCCACCAGCCATTCCAGCGGTTCGATCTGTCCAGGCTGGCTCTCGACCAAACGAGAAAACGTTTGCGCTAATGTCTCGTAGTCACCGCAATCGATCATGGTGTTGCGGATCGTCGCGAGTAAAACTTGCGCTCTTCCAAAATTACCAGCGTCAATAAGGACGCTCGCGACATTGTGCGCCCGCAAATAGTTCTTGGGCTCCGCCGCAAACAGTTTCTCCGCAAGCGCCGCGGCTTTTTCGTGTTGGCCGCCTTCCAGATACTGCTCCAGGAGCATGGCAGTAGTCTCGTCGTTCGAATCCTGCTCGGACAGCGATTCCAATAGTGTCGTGACTTCCGCGCGCTTGCCCGCGCCGATCAGCGCCGTGGCTTTCACAGAAAACGCCCGCTGATGCTTTGGGACAATCTGAAATACGCGGTCGGCAAGCCGGATCGCTTCCGCGTGGTCGCCGTGATTGAGAATTCGTTCCGCCGCGGTTAAAAACGTATCGACAGCTTCGGCCTGCTCCCCCATGGCAAGCTGCAGTTCACCGAGCCTGGTTTGGACACGAAGGTTATCCGGCTCGGCTTCCAGAAGTTTTCGCAAAAGCGCTGCGGCTTGAGGTTGCCGGCCGGACTTTAAATGAACCTCGGCGAGCTGCAGATATAAGGGCCGGGCTTCGCTAAGCACGCCTTGCTGAACGTAAAGTTCCGCCAACCGCTCCAAGGGACGCGTTTCCTCCGGCGCAAGCTTGGCAACTTTCTTGTAGATGGCAATCGCTTTGGTGGTGAACCCGTCGCTCAGAAAGAGCTTCGCGAGCCGCTCAAAATATTCCAGAGCCTCGAACGTTTGTCCCTGACGGACATACAGGTCGCCCAAGGTCATCAGCGTAACCTGATCCTTGGGTTCGTTCTTAAGGATTTGCTGGTATTCAGCGATAGCCTGCGGCATTTTGCCTTGTTGCAGGTACTTGTGCGCTGCGTCGATGTGTTTGCTCTTGTTAAAGGCCATCTTAAGACGCTCTTTCCATTGCCCTAGCTGGAAGAGACACACCTAGAGAGTGGCGAACTGCAGCCGTTATCGCGCCGGTTCCATCCGGCCGGTACCGTGAATTGCCTGGTGAACCGCTGACCCGGTGGCTGGCTTGTGGCCAGACTGAGACAGGCTGAATTTACGCTAGCATGCGGCAAAAACCGAAGTCAACGCAACGCAATCGAAAACGTTCGAGGCAGTAATCATTGGTCCGCAGGGACAGGTGGCCCCGTCTCCTCTTGTCATTCAGATTTACTGATTCTTTAAGAAAGCGGCAGCGCCACTTGCTTTGCCCCCGAAGCCCAGCAGGACGCCTCGCGTACGGGCGCAAAAGAAAACCGGTGATGGGGAGACGGACCGTGCAAACGCAATGCGGCGAGGTGGTCCGGGGTGGCATACCCTTTGTGCCGTGCCAGACCATATTGCGGATAGACCAAGTCCCATTCGGCCATCATGCGGTCGCGTTCAACTTTCGCAAGGATGGACGCCGCAGCGATGGAAACCGAACGCGCATCGCCATGAATCAGTGACTTCTGTTCGATCAACGCATCCAGGTTCATCGCATCGAGCAGCAAGTAATCGGGAGTAATCTTCAGCAGGGTAAGGGCTTCGGTCATCGCCTGGCGGCTGGCCTGATAAATATTCCACGCATCGATCCGCCGGGCATCGACCTCCGCTATTCCCCACGCGAAGGCATGGTCACGGATCCGCAGCGCCAGAACTTCGCGGCGCTCGGCTGACAGCTTCTTGGAATCGTCAAGGCCAACGATTCGCCGCTTGGGATTGAGAATGACTGCAGCCGCGACGACAGGTCCGAAGAGCGACCCGCGCCCTACTTCATCGAGACCGGCAATCCGCTGCCAGCCGGACTTGCGCGCTTCACGTTCGAATCGAGACGAACATTGCCTCGGCATCGCTGGAAATTTTAGCACAGGCAGTCTAGCTCCAAGAGAACATCAATCCTGTGTGCCACCAGCCTTTTGGGTTTTCGATTGCCGCAAAAATAAGAAGCCCGGGAGAGAGCCTCCCGGGCTTTCGGAAAACATTGTTGCACGCAGGAACCTAGGATTTCGTTTCCGTCGGAGCTTCAGCCGACGCTTCGACGCGCTCGACGCGCTTCAGGCGCGCGGATTTGCCCTTCAATCCGCGCAGATAGTACAACTTCGCGCGACGCACCTTACCCTGGCGTAATACCTCGATCGAGCTGATCGATGGCGAGTTCGAGGGGAAAACACGCTCGACGCCAACGCCGAAACTCACCCGGCGGACTGTAAAACTCGCTCCGGTGGATTTCCCGCGCTTCTTAATGATTACGCCCTCAAACGGCTGGATACGTTCCTTTTCACCTTCGGCTTCTTTCAACCGCACGTGAATACGAACCGTGTCGCCCGGTCGGAGAGCAGGCAGGTCTTTTCGCACTTGTGGTTCCTGAAACTTTTCAATAGTCAGATTCATGGCTTAGATTCCCGGCAGACCCACTCAGGCGGGGTCAGCACTGCAAAGGCAAACCACAACTATATCGTAAAACATCGTCTTTCACCATAAGAAAGTCCCCGCGCCGGAGTGTTTGCTCTACCCACGGGATACGCTATCAACGCCGATATACGGACACGAAGGCAAACATGGCCACGCTGGACATCTGAGGTTCCAGCAGGCGCTCCAGGCGCGCCCAGATCGCATGGCTAAAACCCGGCATCAAATTTCGCATCCCAACACCACCCGAAACCAGATAGCGAAAAGGCATGAACGGCTGAATGCACTCTATTCCGAGATCGGGAAACTCGTTTTCAAACTTTTCACGATCCCGGGAAAATACGATCCACGGAATTGCGCCGTTAGCTCCGGAAAGCGGTCCGGTCGACGGGAAGGACCAATCCGGCGCTTCCGGATAGAACGGTTCGTGGTGAAAATTCCGGTATACAAATCTTGACCAAGGCGTCACCCACGGCTCGACCATCAAAATTTTCCCGCCAGGGCGCAAACACCTCGTAGCTTCCGCGAAAAACTGCCGAACATCGGGCATATGGTGCAGGACGTCGGTAAAAACGATGGCCCGGAGCGATCGATCGCCGAACGGCATGTGCCGTCCGTCAACGACACGCTGGACCGTCGGACAATAGAATACCTCGGATGTGATTAAGCCTTCGATATATCGATCGAAGAAACCCGCGCCGGAACCAAGCTCTAACACGTCGCCTTCCGCTTCGGGGAGCTTCGCTGCAATTGTGCGATACCACTCGTCGTAGATAGCTTTGAGAAACGGCTTTGACGAAATGATCTGTTTCCGCAAATCCGTGGTGGCGGGATCGTCAATCTGCATTCCACGCGTCAGTGGATGCGACAAAAGGCGGCGAAGAATCGCTGAGGCCAAATCCGTTATCCTTCTAGGTGGTGCCAGGCATGCCAGCAGATGCGCAACATTCGCATTCCATTGGAGAAGACACGCGTCATCTTCGTGACTCCGTGAATTCGCTCCTGGTAGTGAACAGGCACCTCCATGATTTCAAGATGCAAACGACTCGCCCCCAATAACAATTCGTAGTCGCCCCACATATCCTGAATGCCCCAAGTCCCGATGTTTCGCTCCAACCGTTCCCAATCCTTTCGCCACAGGACTTTTGTTCCGCAGAGAGTATCCTTGATGCGCTGGTCGAGCAAATAAGAAAAGAGCAGGCCGAACACCTTATTGCCTACCATGTTTGCAAATTTCATGGCGTCTCGTTGCATGGGATAGACAAGACGGCTTCCATTCACAAAGTTGCCCGGAGAACTCAACAAGGCGCGTAAGAATGCTGGCAATTCTTCGGGCATAACTGTCAGATCGGCATCCAGAATCATCAACACATCACCGCGAGAAGCTCGAAAGCCGGCCCAGACATTTTCTGCTTTGCAGATTCCCGGCCCTTCGATAACCCGGATGTCCTTTTCAGGATATAAAACCTGCATGTGCCGAACTTCGTCCGCTGTACCATCAATTGACTTGTCGTCGCAGAAAATGATTTCAGTATGCTTTCCCATGTTCGGAATGCGTTCCACGGCGTGATGGACATTGCCGACTTCATTGCGGCAGGGAACCACTACCGATACGGATACATTTTCTTCAGATTGCGATTTTGAAATTTGACGCGCAACGATCACGTGCATCAAACAAAGCCGCCGCAAGCCGGGCAATCGCGCCAGCCAATCGTTCAGAAGGGCTGAAATCAATGGAATCTTCTTCGGCATGAGAATCAGTCGATGCTTCCGAACAGGGCTAAAACCTGCCAATTTCAGGAAGTTCCGAATATCATTTTCGCTGACCCAATTGGATTCTACGAACCGGGAACGAAGACCTACCCTGCTGGCCCACTGGAGTATCGGTTGCCACAACTGGTTGTAATTGATGATAACCAGCTGGGTTTCGCTATGGCAGTGTTGGCGAACTCGTTCAAATGCGCGAAGAATGTCGACGGTATCAAAAATGTGGTTGAATAGAATGTAATCGAACGTCTCGTTCAGTTCCAGATCTTCCGGGTCACTCTGGACAAATTGCAAACGTGGAAACTTTTCCCGCGCGCACACCACCATCGACTTGCTAATTTCGACGCCAATGCCGTAGGAAGGTTCAACGGAGGCGAGCAGATGTCCCGTTTGACAGCGAATGTCGAGCACACGTTTACAGGGTTCAACAATGAATCTCAAGAGACGTTTGATACGATCATAGAAATATCTATTGGAGCGTATCCAATCATCTCGGCGACCGGCAACCGCTTCCTGATGCTGCCGTCGCGCTTCGCGCATTTCATCCAGTGCAGGAGGACCCCAACTTTCAGGCACGAGCACCTCAGGTTCAGCGGCCTTCATCGCGACCCGCTTTCCGGTTTGCGCTCCCAGACCACCGCGGTCCAATCCCAAAAATTGCCTTTAAATGGCATCAAAGGGCCGACCGGGCGATAGTGTGCCCGCAGGTAATCAGAGAATACGGTATCGAAATCCTTTCCGAAAACGGGAACGCCGTACTCCGGAAATGTGCGGTTGGACCAGAGAAGGTATTTAACCGGCTTTTCCTCGATTTGCCGGATGACATCCTGCGTCATTTTTCCGGGGACCAGGACGCCGGGAGTGAACAGGAACACGCGGCTGGGAGCGTATGTGGCCGAAAGAAAATACAGGCTGGTATCTTCTGGAACCGAAAGAACATATTCGCCGCGCGCGGCCTTTTCCTTCATGAACTGAATTGCCGCGCGGTAGCTCTCTGCCAGATGTTTCGAAACGCGGACCGTTCCGCGTTCGGTCGCCAGAGGAACAAAGTTTCTTGCCGTCGCCTCAAATGCTTTGGCATGGAGCCAAACCGGCGCGAGCGCGGCCATGCAAAGGACCAGCTCGCCGCAGAAGACAAACCTGCGAGAGCGGCCGGATCGCGGGATGATCATGCACAGCAGCAACATGAAGGAGAGAACGACGGGTCCGTTGTAATAGATGGGATAGCCGTCCGGCTCCATCTTCATTAGCATCCGAAACGCCAGCAAGCTAGAAAATGTCAGCAGCAGTGGAAATGCGGGATTGCGAATTACAGTTGACCCGCTTGCGCGCCAGAAATATGTCCAGGCGATCCCCGCAGCCACAATCACGTACAGGACCATATCCTGCGGAAAGAAGACCGTGGATAGGGTCGGCTCCAACCTCGTAGGCGGAAGAAAATTCAGAAAAATATCCTTCACGAAATAAAAAACTACAGCTGCCGCAACCAGTGCCTTCAGCAGCGTCGAACGGGGGTCGGAACGTTTCCACCACAGGCAACAATACGCAACCAGCAGTGCCATGGCCGGAGGGATAAGGCGAAACATCGCTTCGTGAAAAGCCAAAGCGGAGACCGTAAACCCTGTCAGTTCCAGCCACATCTTTCCGTATGTCCTCATGAAATAAGCGGTGGGCCAGCTCATGAAGTTTTCCTGCGTGATGAATTCGACCCCAGCGATGGACACCATCCAGCGAATCACAAGGCCGCAGATCGCGATCCCCGGCAGAGTCGCGGCGACGTCTTTCGCAAATATCTTCCAGGATTTTTGTAGAATGGCGCGCACCGCGATCAGCACGCCCAGAGTCCCATAGCAGGCGATTCCAAATTCAAGTTTGATCAATAACGCGACGGCCGCCGTCATTCCCGCGGCAAACATCCCCGGCCAGACGCACGATGTGGAAGCGCTTATAACCAGCCAGACGAACAGGCATCCGACAAGGCAGCCATACACGGCGGCAAAACCGTACGGCAACGGAAAACAAAAAAGGGTAGGCTGAAACGCTTCCATCAACACAACGGCCCCGGCCGTCCAGCCGACGAGCCACGAGGACATCCGCAAGCCGGAAAGGTAGAGAAAGATCGCGGAACCCAGCGCCGATAACGAGCCAGCCCAGTAGAGAACCTCCAGATGTAAACCGAACAAACGAAACAGAACACTATTGAAATAGGGAGCTACAGGGCCGTATAAAAACCACACATCGCGGTAAAGCATCTTCCCTTCGGCTAGCAATTCAGGAACGTACATCTCATGGCCGGAATCGATGGTCAGATTTCCCCACGCGCCCCAAGTGGTGTAAACCTTTATCGCCCATAGGACCACGAGTGCCAGTAGCGCACCATACGTGGTGGAATTCAATTCGACTGGAGAACCTGAAATCCGGCGCGAAGAATCAGGCTGGGCAAGACTCGGCGTGTTCGATGGAGGCGCGTCGGTTAAGGCGAGCTTCTCTTCGGTAGAGTCCAGCGAAGGCATAGATTTGATGATAGCAACGGATTGCGGCAAGAATTCCTCGAGACGGGAAACGAGGTGACAAAATGACAACCCCGGAATCTCAAGTCCCGCGCCTGGAAGGTTTACGCCCTCATGTTACTCTGGTGGCGGCGGAGCCGCGAAAACGCCGGAAATTCCTGTGACTAAATTAGATTGGATTCTGATTGGTATATGCCTCGGACTAGCCTGGCCTACGCCGGGACTTGGCGAGGCCTGCTTCGCGCCAATCGAGAAAAAGTTCGCTCAAATCGCCAGTCACAGGTGGATCTCCCTGGCGGCGATCGGCGCGGCAGCGATTCTCGGACGCCTCGCACTGCTCCCATGGATGCCGGTGCCGCAACCGAAAATTCACGACGAATTCAGCTATCTGCTTGCTGCCGATACATTTGCCCATGGGCGGCTGGTGAATCCCTCGCATCCACTGTGGATATTCTTCGACACCTTCCACGTCATCCAACACCCGGCGTATGCATCGATGTATCCCCCGGCGCAGGGGGCCGCACTGGCGATCGGTCAATTGCTGGGCCTTCCGTGGATCGGCGTGCTGCTGAGCACCGCCGCGATGTGCATGGCCATAACATGGATGTTGCAGGGATGGATGTTATCGGAATGGGCGCTGCTGGGGGGTGTTCTGGTCTTGTCGCGGCTGGGGCTATTCAGCTACTGGGTGAACAGTTATTGGGGCGGAGCAGTGGCGATGGCGGGCGCGGCTCTGGTCTTAGGGGCACTGGCGCGTGTTTTCGATTTTCAGCGAGCACGCGATGTCCTCATTTTTGGATTGGGTACGGGAATTCTTGCCACTAGCCGTCCGGTCGAGGGTTTCATTTTCTGCATTCCGCTGGCGATTGCGGTCCTTTGGTGGACCCTGCTGCAGGAAAAGCATGTGCGCCAGGCGCGCGCCAAGCGCGTCCTCTTGCCACTCGTAGGTTTTCTGGCGTGCGTCGTCGGCTTTCTGGGGTATTACAACAGTCGCGTGACCGGAAGCCCGGTCATATTTCCCCATTTCATCGAACAACGCGCTTACTTCACCACACCTGTTTTTCTGTGGCAACATGCCAAGCCACCGATTTCCTACGCCAACCCACAGTTTGCCGATTTCTACAATAATTTCATGCCCAGCCTGTACCACACCAGTTGGCCGGATGCGGAAGGCCAGCTTTCGTGGAAGTCCACCGAGTTCTGGCAGTTCTTTCTCGGACCTGCGCTTTCCATTCCGTTTCTGGCCCTTCCCTGGTTGCTCGGCGAAAGCCGCATTCGTTTGCTACTGTTCCAGGTGCTGCTCTCCGGACTCGGTCTCTGGGTCGTCGTGTTTTATCACGCGCACTACGCCGCGCCCATCGCAGCAACTGTCTATTTATTGATGATGCTTGGAATGCACCGAATGCGGGGCTGGCGATTCCGCGGAAGTGCGATCGGCATCGGATTGACGCGATTGGTTGTGCTTTTCAGCCTCTTGACTGGGCCGGCCTATTTCATTCGCTCTGTCATCCCCAGTTCGAACTCGCTGGTTGAATGGCTTCACCTGCACCACGTGCTCATTCTTGCGATTTCGGTTTTCGCAGTGGTGATTTTGAGATTCGTGTCGTTGCACATCGCTGGACAATACTGGGCATTTTCGACATGCGAAATGCTGCTCCTGGCCGCAGTTATTCTGCAGGTTTGTTTCATTCAGAGAAATCTTTATTCCGACAACTATCCTTTCGTGGATGATCTAAATGAACCCTTCCGCAAACCCGTCGAGCAGAGTCTGGCCGCGATGCCCGGGCAACACCTTGTTCTGGTGCGGTATTCGAAGAATCACAACTCCGGCGAGGAATACGTGTACAACGATGCGGATATCGACCACGCCAAAACCGTGTGGGCACGTGAAATACCTGGCATGGACCTCACCCCATTATTAACATATTTCCGAAATCGCGATGTGTGGGTGTTCGAACCCGATGAGGATGATTCGAGCGTGTCGCCATATTCACCTCCTCGGGCCGTGCCATAAACTGGAATGAATGAGCCCGCCAGGATCGGGGCTGCCTCTGTGCCCTTTCTATAAATATAACTAGTGAGAACGAAATCTGACATCGTTCTCCGAAACAATGTCCCAATCTTCTAGTATGGGTGTGTGGGATTTGGAGCGCCAAACACGTGCTGCGGGCCCGTATACCCAGACTTGTCATGCATGAGATATCAGCCCGTGCGTTTTCATTCGGACTCATTGCGTTGGTTCTGTCAGCGCCCGCCTACTCCCAAAGCCTTGGCGAAATAGCGCGACAGGAACAGGAACGCAGGCGCGATCGTCCCAGCCCCCCTACCCACGTTTACGATAACGACGACCTGGCGCGCCCTCACATACTGCTGCCGGAAGACAAAGAGCGCTTCCAGGCGGCGATGAAAAAGACCGAACCTGCCAAGGTAGAACCTCCCGTTGAGACTGTCGAAAATAAACCGAAATTAGAATCACCCGTCCAGCCCCAGGTTCCACGGGGACCGGAAACGCGGTCGACCGCTCTTGCTAATCCCATCTCGCACCCATTGCCACAGAAGCTTCGGCCCGAAACTTCCATATCGAAAGATGCAGCAATTTCAGGAGCCACTGCGCCTCACCCGTCGCCGCCATCGCCCACTCGCACGATTCGCGCTCAAAATGAGAACTCAACACAAGCAATACGCGCATGGGGAGTTTCCCGTAACGCGAGCATACGCATCCAGGCCGGAGATACGCTGTGGAAGATTGCGAGCAAATACCTGCGTGGCGGCAAGGATTGGATGCTGCTGGCTGCCTATAATCCCCAGGTGAGAGATCCAATGCGTCTGCCCGTGGGAATGTCAGTCCTGCTGCCGGAGGAGGCGCTGCGTTTCCGCCCTCCGAAAGAAATCTTCGTCCAGCGCGGCGATTCGCTATGGAAACTGGCACGGCTGTACATCGGAGATAGCGGAGCATGGTCCTGCCTGGGGCGGGCGAACCAGAAGATAAAGGGTGCCGGATTAATCTACGCCGCCCAGAGTCTGACGATTCCTGAGGCCTGTAAGTCGCCCCATACTGTCCAGGCGGCACGCCTTGCGATTTCCACGCAGTCGCTGTCGAGATTCAATGTACATGCTAGGTAAAACTCTTACACTCATAGGATCCGATGGGAGTCGGAAAGCTTCGATATTTCACTGCTTTTAACCAAGCTTTTTCTATTTAAATTCTTCTGCGAGCATGCCACTCGCCAGAGGTAATCTCCCAAATTTCTGAAGTAAAACAGCCTGAGACATATTCGCGCTCTTCCGTCGCAATGAGTCGCATGCCGGCTTTTTCCGAGATGCGCCGTGACGCTTCATTGGGAGCGGCCTTTGGAACCCGGAGCGCCAGGAATTTCAGAATGTCGAACCAGTAATCCGTAACCACCTCGCATGCCTCGGTCATCAGACCTTGTCCTTGCCAAGGCAATGCCAACCAAAAACCACGATTATTGTTCTCCTTCTTCATAAGGCTGATGCTTCCAATGATGTCAGTTGGAGATTTCTTGAAGCGTAGCGTCCAGTGCCATTCTTCGCCTCGCTCCATTGCTGGAAGAGCAAAGTCGCGGTACCAGGTGTAGGCACCATCGGACGGATAGGGCCATGGAACAATCTTGTCAAGATACCGGACGATTTCCCAGTGCGGAAACAGGATTTGGGTTTGGTCAGCGTCGGCCAACTCCAAAGGCCGCAGCAAAAGCCGGCGTGTATGAAGTGTCGGTATCATAGGCACACAGCCAGTGCCGAACTGCGAACTCCAATCCTATTGCAACGCCTTTTCAATAGCCGCCTCCGCCACGGGCGTCAGCAGCGCAAAACCCTTGTCGTTGGGGTGGAGGCCATCATTGGAAAAGCCTTCCTTGAACATTCCGCTGGCGTCCACAACGGCAGCGTAATAGTCGGCATAGATCGCGCCGACACTCGCGGCGTAGCTCTTCATCCAGGCATTCAGTCTTAGAATGTCGGCGGGCGGCCGATTCTTGCTCTGTATGCGCTTCGGGGCGGTTGCATTCTCAGCCGCGGGAGCGCCGCGTCTGGGCGGCACCGTCGTGTAATCGCTGATCGGCGTGATCGCGCAAAGAATCACTTTGATGCCGTGCTTCTGCGCGAGCTCGGTCATCGCCATCAGGTTTTCCTCGATCATCGTTGCGGTCTCCGGACCTGTGTTTTGGGCAATGTCGTTTGTCCCCGCCAGAATAATCACGGCGGCGGGTTTCAGGTCAATCACGTCCGGATAGGTTCGAATCAGCATCTGTGGCGTAGTCTGGCCGCCTATGCCGCGATTCACGTAGGGCTTGCCAGGGAAATATTCCTGCAATTGCCAGCCATCGGTGATGGAATCTCCGAGGAAAACGACACGCTTTGGATCGGCGGGCTGCTTCTTCAGTTCTTCGTTCGCTGCGTGATACCGGGCGAGCTGGCTCCAATCCTGCAACTGATCGGACACATTCCGGGCGGCGGTCGCGAGGCAGCACGTGGTTGCCGGCGGAGGATTGTACTCGGTCGCAAGCTGTGCGTGCGCCGAAACGCCTGTCACCAGACTGATGAATACTGCAAGAAGTACCTTTCGAAGCATGTTTTTTCTCCGGTGTCCTGTTCGCATATGATTCCGTTTGCTCTTTTTGCCGCACGCCATAGTCTTCCAGCAGACGCCAGTGAGGATTCGACCAAAGCCTCCATAGCTTTTCCTCCCTTCACGAACAGTTTGGGGAGGCTGTCAACTGATGGGCATGAGGATACTCTGGTTAGCAAATTCAATCATCTGGAATCGGGTAAGGCGGGCAGGTACTAGCTTTATGTAAGTCCGTTGGCGTTGCGGGATTGTGGCGGCAGAACTCTCTTCAGGATTGCCTCAGCCCTGCCGGAGCGAGATCCACTGTTGAATTACGTGCCGGGAAAATTCCGTCATCCTGACGAACTGCAGCCCGCCGCCTTTTCGCGAGTCCGTCAGCCACACGATTCTGGCATTGGCGGCTACCAATTCTTCGACGCCATCCAACTTGAATGCGATACAAATGCTTTGGTCCTTCTGGAGTGGCAAAACCCCCTGAAAGGCCGCCCCGTCTTCGCTGAGGTCTATCGGAAAGCCGCCATTTCCAGGACCTAAGTAGGCATACGCCAAGGTTTCGACTCTGTGCCGGGTTAAGCGCCGCGGCGTCATAGTCTTCGAAGACCTCTCATTAAGGTCTGGGACGGCCATAGGGGGATCCTCTTTCATCAGCCGGATCGTGCCAGTGAACGCCGGCAACACCTGCAATTGTTTTCGATTCCCAGAATTTTCGGTACTCCATGTAAGGTTAGAGACGATCAAGCGGGCAGACAATGGCTCACAGGTAATAGCAGGCTAGTACGACAGTACTTTAGTACCGAGAGACGCTGTTACGCGCAAGACGTCGCGGAATATCACCCCTTGCGCAATCCCTTCCAATCGTGTTTCCATTTCTGCGTGAATCTTTTCGCGCTTCCTTGGGACTTCATTTTGATTTTGATTATTCTTGCCGTAGCTGTTCCATGGCGCGGCGCCATTCGAATCAAGCGTCTTCTCGCCCAACCTTCGTTAACAACCAACCAAAGGCTTTCGCTTTATGCTTCAACGATGCTGTTTCAATGGGGCCTGGCTGCCATAGTTTTTTGGAGAGCAACTTCGCGGCATTTGACACTGGATGAGCTTGGACTGGTGGTATTGGGAGTCTGGCGGACAGGTTCGATTGCTTTGGTTCTAACGGCAATCCTTTGCTTGAACCAGTGGGCTGGCCTCAAAAAGATTGAGATGAGAGGAGTGGATCAAAGCAGTCTTATAGTCCGTTTCAGAGAAAAGATCATGCCTCATTCGGCGCTTGAAACTTTCGTTTTCGCCGGACTGGCTTGCACCGCGGGCCTAGCTGAAGAGTTTGTCTATCGAGGCTTTCTGTTTGCTGTATGCTTGAATGTCTTCTCCCCGTTCGCTCACCCTGGTTTGATTGCGATGATCGTGTCGTCGGCTTGGTTTGCGATTGCGCATCTCTACCAAGGACGACGAGGAGTTATAACTACATATGTAGTAGGTATGATATTTTCAGCGGTTCGATTTTGGAGCGGCAACCTCGTCCCGGTCATGATGGCTCATGCTGGGATCGATTTGGTTGCAGGGTTATCTTTATCAAGAATTGGCCTCGACCAGCCAAAACCACCCGATGAGGAGCAGCATGGAGAACAAACATGACCATTGCAACGAGAGGCAAGTTCTCACTCCCCGATGATGAATTCAAGGCGGGCCTGGCTCCCTTTCAAATCCGTCCATCGGCGGACCAAATCGCAAAAATCAGAGAGTACATTAGGATACTACTTCGATGGAATGAATCCATTAGCCTGACAACGGTAGTTGATCCAGCTGAAATCGTGGCACGGCACTTTGGCGAATCGATGTTTGCGTGCTCCTTATTGCCTGTGGAAAACTGTCGACTCGCCGACATTGGAACTGGATCAGGATTCCCAGGTTTGGCGCTGAAAATAATTTGCCCTAATCTGCGTGTTGTTCTAGTGGAACCAAACAAGAAGAAGTGCGCTTTCCTGCAAGAGGTTGTGCGGACCCTCGAATTGAACGAAGTTGAAGTCATCGCAAGCCGATTCGAGGAGATTCGATCCAGCCCGGATTTTGCCAATATTATTACAGCCCGTGCTTTGGGGGGAATCTCAGATCTACTTCGTTGGGCGAGAGGATCGCTAAGTTTTCGTGGTCATGTTGTGCTTTGGATCGGAAGCGAAGACTCAACCAGAGTTTCGACAGAGCCAGGTTGGATTTGGCAACCGGCAGTCAAGGTACCGGAGTCCCAGCGCCGATTTATTTTGATTGGACGCCCGAAACCGGAATGATGTTTAGCTGGTATCGCCCACATAGAGAATGTTCCACGTGGAACATTGTATCTCGCAAAGAATCTTCTCTGTCCTGACATCCGTTCAGGAAGATTGCGGCTCAGTATGTTGCAGGCTTCCTCCCTGTCTTTGGGCATTATTGTTCCACGTGAAACAATTTGCATGTCGCCAAAAATGATGTTAGATTTCGCCCCCTGAGGGTTATCCGAATTGGGACGTATCATAGCCGTCGCGAATCAGAAAGGTGGCGTCGGTAAGACCACGACCGCCGTAAACCTTGCAGCCTCCTTGGCTCTCTCCGAACGGCGCACACTCCTGATTGACTGTGACCAGCAGGGAAATACTACGTCTGCGATTGGTTTTCCTAAGGATCCTGCGAGAAGAACTCTCTATCAGGCCCTGATGCTCGGGGAACCCCTTGATAGAATTATTCTGAAGACCCAAGTGGAAGGATTGGATTTGTTGCCAGCAGACAAGAATCTTGTTGGCGCAGCAATTGAGCTGGTCACGGTCGAAAACAGAGAATATCAGCTGAAGAAACTGCTTGCTCCGCTCAAAGCCGAATACGAGTATGTTATCCTGGATTGCCCGCCTACTCTAGACCTTCTTACCTTGAATGCATTGACTGCGGCTGACTCTGTGCTTGTTCCCATCCAGTGCGAATACCTGGCCCTTGAGGGCGTCTCCGAATTGCTGGATACGCTGATGAGGATTCGTAGAACACTGAACCCGGACCTCGCCATCGAAGGTATTGTTCTGACAATGTACGATGAGCGAACCACGTTGTCGAGGCAGGTAGCCTCCGACTTGCGCAGCTTCTTTGGAGCTCAGGTTTTTCAAACCGTAATTCCCAGAAATGTCCGATTGGCCGAGGCGCCAAGCCATGGCAAGCCAATCCACTTCTACGACATTCATAGTAGAGGTGCTGAAGCTTATATCAACCTAGCAAAGGAGGTAATTACCAGTGGCGAGAAACGCATTGGGAAGGGGGCTGGAAGCTCTGATTCGTGATGTCGAGGTGGCACCTCAGCCCGCGCCGGCAGTTACCGCAACAAGTACGGGCTCGGCCGCAGCAGCCACAGCCCACGCACCGGCAGCCACCGGAGCGCCGCTCATGGTGGACATTGATTTACTCGATCCAAGCCCGTATCAGCCCCGGACCAGATTCACGGAGACGGCGCTGGAAGAACTGACAAACTCGATCCGGTCCAGCGGCATCATTCAGCCTCTGGTCGTGCGTAAAATCGGCGCCCGATTCCAACTGATCGCCGGCGAGAGGCGCTGGCGGGCGGCACAACGGGCACAGCTGATGCGCGTCCCGGTGGTCGTCCGTGAAGTGGGGGACGAGCAAGCTCTGGAATTAACCCTCGTCGAGAACATCCAACGCGAAGACCTAAATCCGATCGAGCAGGCTCGCGCGTTCCAGCGCCTCATGGACCAATTTCACCTGACGCAGGATGAAGTTGCCACGCGCACCGGCAAGGACCGGGCAACGGTGGCAAACTCCGTGAGATTATTGATGCTGAGCGAAGCGTTTCTCGACTGGATCGAACAAGGAAAGCTTACAGCCGGTCACGGCCGGGCACTGCTCGCTATTGAAGATCCGAAATTAAGGCTCGACTTGGCGCAGAAAGCGGCGCAGGGAAAACTCACGGTCCGGCAGGTTGAAAGAATGGCAACACGTCGCTCACGTGGAAAATTGCCTGGCACACGGATCGAAGTCCACGATCCAAACCGCCAGGCTGCCATCGATGATCTTCAACGGCACATTGGGACCCGTGTAACCTTAAACATGCCGACTAAGGGGCACGCAGGACAGCTCATTCTGGAGTTTTACGACGAAGAACAGTTGAATGGCCTGTATGAGCGGCTCATGAAGTAATACTACAGGTGTAGTATATTGTGGCTTTTTGCCTGCATCGCAGTCTAGTCGGCTTCCACTTGGAAATCGAATGATGCCTTCTTGGCGCGCAGACTTTGAATTCACAAATCTAAAGCGTCTGCAATTAAGATAGAATTGCTGAATCCATACTGAAACACCAAGTTTTGGAGGACATTGCTATGGCTTGGCGATCCAAGGGCCGAGACAAGAACACGGAAGGCGGCGAGTTCACAGGCTTCCTCGATAAGGGAGTGAAATTCGAAGGGACACTCGAGGCCTCTGGCGTTTTTCGTCTCGACGCGCAGATGAAGGGCAATCTCTTATCTACGCACAGCCTAACGTTGGGAGAGGGAGCACGTGTCGAGGGACAGATTGAAGGGAATCATGTGGTTATCGCCGGCAAGTTTGACGGCGTGATTTTTGCCAAGGGCCGCGTGGAGATCCAGGCCAAGGGTGTAGTAACCGGCGAGATTCACACGCCGTGTCTGATGATCGAAGCGGGTGGCATTTTTGACGGGCGTTGCCACATGCTGGCAGCTTCGGAATCGACCAAGCCTATGACCATTCCGATTCGTGCCTCTCAGTCTTGAACTCAGAAAGTTATAATATTTTTTACTGATACCTGAACTTAGAGTTCGCTTCGTATCTTTAACTTCTTTGCATTTTCCAATTATTTTATTTCACCGCGGCGAATAGCTATCATCCAACCTTCATGGACACAATCACCCACGGAATTGTCGGCGCACTTGCGGGAAAGGTCCTGTTTGCAGGACGCGATGTGCCTGCAAGTTCCGCGACTGGTCTTCGTGCATATGCGGAAAGCTCGCCCACAGCACGGGCAGCCATTGTGGCGTGCACGATAGGTTCGATTTTTCCAGATATCGATATTTTCGCGGGATCGGTCGTGAAAAATCCTCTCGCGCTCCTGGAGTGGCACCGGAACATTACGCATTCGCTGCTGATGCTTCCAGTTTGGGCGCTGTTGTTAGCGGCAATTAGTTTGCCGATTGCGCGCTGGTTGAAGTGGAAACCACCGTCGTTTGGAAAGCTCACTCTGGTCTACGCCGTTGGACTCGGCACGCACATTTTTCTCGACGTGGTGACCAACTTCGGCACGATGGTCTGGAGTCCACTGAATTATTCACGCGCGGCATGGGATTGGTTGTTCATCCTCGATTTCATTCTTTCTGCAACAGCGCTTATTCCGCAGTTAGCCGCATGGTGCTATCGCGGACCAGCCAAATTTCGTTTGCGAGCTGGCGTAGTATGGGCTGCGCTTACACTCGGCGCGTTCGCCATCTATCGATTCGCGGAGGCCGCAGGTTCCGGCTTTGCATTCTGGGTGGTCGTCGCAGCAAGCGTGTTGATGGCGGCAATATTTTTTGGCCCCGCGTTGGGAGGTGCCGGCTTCCAGTGGAGACGATCGAGTTGGTGCCGCGTGGGAATGGCCGCGGTTTGTCTATATCTGGGATGCGCAGCAATGGCGCATCGAAAAGCGCTGGCCGATACCAAAGATTTCGCGGCGGCGCACAATTTAGACGTGGAATCTCTCGCTGCGCTTCCATTGCCTCCAACTCTTACACATTGGGCCGGCGCGATCGCCACTCCCGAGGGCGTATGGCGCGTCACATTTCGCGTCCCGGACGGCAAACCTGAACAGACAATGTTCTATCCAAGCGCCAATCAGAGTCATTTCATCACGGAAGCAAAACAACTTCGCGACGTCCAGACCTATTTATGGTTCGCGCGATTTCCAATCTGGAAAGTGCAGGAACGAACGGGACAAACAGTTGCGGAAGTCACCGACGTGCGGTTTTTCCAAGGTGACGAAGGCCAAGCGCCGTCGGATTCACGGGCAAGCCGCAGCCGGGTCCGACCGAATCCCGCATCGTTTACGTTCCAGGTTGTGTTCGACGCATCAGACCGAGTGATTTCACGCGGATTCAAAAAACCGGAATAGCTATTATGGAGAATTGAAGGGTGATTGAACGGCGCGATTACTCTGCGGGATATAAAACCACTTGGCGTTCTTCGCCCGCGCCTTCGCTCGCGGTCCGAACGCCGGGTTCCTGCTTCAATACCAGATGAAGGATACGCCGTTCGCGCGGGGCCATGGCGTTGAATCGAAATGGCGCATGGGTATCGCGAACGCGGTCCGCGGCAACGCGCGCGGAAAGTTTTAGCTCTTCGATGCGCAGCGCGCGATAGCCTCCGGCGTCGAATCGAACGCGGCCGTAAAACTGTGGATCGAGCCACAGCCAGCGTAGCGCAATGTGTTCGAGCGCCTTCAGCAATTCGGCGTTGCGTTCCACCAGCAGGTCCTGATCGCGGCCTGTAAAGTTCACCAGAATTTCAGGGTTTTCCAGCTCCGCCGTGGATGCCGTGCCAGTGGATTTAATTTCGTAGGCTAATTCGAAGCGGCCCTTTTGAATCAGTACTTCCAGGCAGCGCCCAAGCGCCGCGGCCGTCGCTGCATGATCCAGCTTTCCATCGACGATCAGTGTGGGACGCGCGCCAGACATCAATGGAGTACTCCTTCAGTTCCAGCCAGCCGCTACTTCTTCTTGCCCGGCCCGCGTGACGGCTTCGGCGGTGGCGGCATGGTACGGGTAAGATACCACTGTTGAATCATAGCGACGCCATTACTTGCAAGTATATAGATTTGCAGTCCGCTGGGCGAGAGGGCAAACATGCCCCCCATCATCAAGGGCATGATTCCCATCATCCGCGCCTGTGCCGGGTCCATCCCGGGCGTGGGCGTCATCTTTTGAACCATGTACATGGAGCCGGCAACGAAAAAGGGCAAAATGTAATAGGGGTCGCGCGCCGAAAGGTCATGCACCCAGCCCAGCCACGGCGCATGGCGCAGCTCAATGGTGTATGCCAACATGCTGTAGAGACCCATCCATATGGGCATCTGGATCAGCATGGGCCAGCAACTGCCTAGTGGATTGATCCCTTCGCGCGAATAGACGGCCATTACTTCCTTGTTCATTTCGGCCTTGCGAGGGTCGCGCATTGAATATTTCTTGTATTTTTCCTGGATTGACTTAACTTCCGGCGCCACCTTCTGCATTTTCTGCATAGAGCGCATGCTCTTCACTTTGAGCGGAAACATCACCATGTTGATTCCGATGGTGATCAATATGATCGCCCAGCCGTAATTCGGAACGTATTGATGTAGCCAGCGCAGCATGTAAAACAGCGGCTCGGCAATGACGGCGCGCCAGCCGAATTGCACCAATCCATTGAGCGGCGGGCGGACAGCCTTCAGGCCATCGATGCTCTTGGGCCCCACGTACACGCGAAGGTCCACCGGTCCCGGCGTCGCGGTTCCCGCAGCCATTTCAGGGATCATTTCGGTTTCGGTTTTGCCATCTGCGGTGACTGTGTCGTGCTGCAACGTCCAACCGGTAAGAGCGACAGGAGTTTGCGCCAATTCTCCGCGCGCTGTAAGAGGCTGCAGGAAAGCGGTAGCGAAATACTGGTCCTCTATTCCGGCAAAATCGAATGAACCGGGAACGACCGCACGCACAACCGTCTGGCCGGGCCTGCCCAAGTTTTTCACTGCCAGGGTATTCAGTTTTCCACCTGAGCTATTGAACACCAGCGTTTGGGAGGCCGCGCGATATGCGGTGGCGTCACCGAATCCGCCGGTCCACGCAAGGCTGCTAGGCAGGGGATTCCCGTCGAGGCTGACCGAATTGTGCACGTCCACGATATAGCTGTCGTTGAATTTCAGATGCTTGGTGACTTCGAGGTGCCCGTCGCTCCATGCCATGGTGATTTCAGTGGGAGCGTGGAGCACGGTTCCAGGATTAAGCGCAGCTCCCGACGAAGTAATTTCAAATAATCCATTATTCGCAACCGTTTCCTGCTGCGGATCGTCGAGCACCAGCGAAAACGGCCAACTGCCGGCCTGTTGCGCTGCGTCCGGGTGGATCAAGTCAAGCGTGCGCGGCGGCTTGTTATCGTCCGTGAATTTCTTGAGCTGCCAACTGCGCACCACCGCGCCGCGATTGGAAATTTGAACGCGATAAATATCGCTCTCGATCACGATCGAGCTTTCCTGTCCGGCAGCGACCATCTTTGACGGAGTAGCGGCGGCCGCTGCGACTTTAGGGGCCGTCGAAGGCTGTTGCGCGGCAGCGGCCGGGGAAGCGGAAATCGGAGGAGTCTTGATCGGAGTGGGCTGCGGCGGTTTGTAAATCATCGACCATCCCGCAATCACCACAAGGCACAGCACTGCGGCAAGCAACAAGCGAGTTTCCGTCGACATTTCCTTGCGCTCGCTCACGAATGAACCTCGGATTTCGGATGGCAACAGGTGAAGCCCGCAGTCATATCCCCAGACCTCTGATCGTCAATTCCTTCATGTCCTTGATGCAATTTCGTTTCGTCCGGGATTTTGGCATCGCCGCGAAGCGACTCAGCGTCCGGAACCAGGTCCACACCGCCGCGCGTAAAAGGATGGCAGCGCGATAGACGCCGCAAGGCCAGCCATGAACCGCGGCGCGCCCCGTGAAGCTGCACAGCCTCCACGGCGTATCGCGAACAGGAAGGATAAAACTTGCAGGCGCTGGGCATCAGAGCAGAAAAAAAAGTCTGGTACACGCGCAGCAGCATTAGCAGCACGCGCGAAGTTACACTCACGCCTTCGGCGCCAGGCCTTTCAGCAGGCGCACCAATTCCGCTTCCAGAGGCGCGAAGGGCGCCTCGGCCACTGTCCGCCGTGGATGAATGACGATGTCCCATCCTGAAGGAATCTCCGTCCTATTGCGCCGCAGAATTTCTCGAATACGGCGGCGAATGCGATTGCGCACCACCGCCCCGCCCAGGGCTTTCTTCACGCTGATGCCAAACCGGCTGACCGGGTTTGGCTCGTCTTCCTTATAAGCAGGAGCGCCCATGTTGGCGCAATTCGCCTCAAGCGCCCGTCGCGAGCGGAAAAAAACTGAAAACGAAGGGCTCGAGCGGCGTTGGCCAGCGCCATAAACAGCTTCGTAATCGGCGCGTCGCAACAGGCGCACGGCACGAGGAAAACCCTGCCGCGGACCGTCCGAATCAGATGGGCGTAAGACGATGGCGTCCCTTTTTGCGGCGCGCCGCCAGCACTTTGCGGCCTCCCACAGTCTTCATGCGAGTGCGAAAGCCATGCGTCTTGTGACGGCGGCGCACTTTAGGTTGAAAAGTCCGTTTCGGCAAAGAATTCTCCCCTAGGCCCTGAAAAGGACCAAGTCAAAACAAGAAGTGTAGTCGAGGGCGCGGGGATGGTCAAGGAGGGGATAGGGCTGCTCGGCTCACGAACGCTTTCTCGAAGAAGCTTTCACGCCTGAAAGCGGCTTGAGCTGTACACTTCGCTTGGCATAACTTTTGCCAAGTCCATTCTTCTTGGCGCGTTACGCCAGCGATGCAAGCAAGGATAGTGGGGGCGATATGGGATCTCTCTAGATTGTTGGAATTCTAGGAAGCTTCGGCCCTAGCGGCTTCTTCTTCTAACAATCTGGGGTCCATAATTTGCGAAACGGCATTAGAAGCTGCCTCGCTAAACATTTGCCGAAAGCTGTGCAATCCTTTTTGTATCGTCATTATTAGTATTGCGCACAGAAGGAAGGCAACTAGAATGGGAGAACCAAACACCAGTCGGGTCGCGACAAGAGCGGCTGTCCT